>Ga0209751_10005645_pt1 | contig 11745 bp, 12 predicted proteins | sample RifCSP13_1_FD_184019 | JGI IMG/M metagenome (GOLD analysis project Ga0209751, IMG submission 184019) | Soil microbial communities from Rifle, Colorado - Rifle CSP2_sed 13_1 (SPAdes) (version 2) | ecosystem: Environmental > Terrestrial > Deep subsurface > Rock core/Sediment | place: Rifle... | reverse complement strand
GCGAGATGCCTCTCCCGGACTTGAAGAAGTAATCCTTCGCGTCGTCGGGGTTCGAGAACCCGTACTTGTACTCGGAGCGGATTTCGCGGACGACCTCGGTCTCGTGCGTGCTCATGCGTCACCTCCGACGCCGGCAGGGGTGAAAGCCTCGTAGCCCTCCGCCTCCAGTTTATGGGCGAGCTCCGGGCCTCCTTCCTCCACGATACGCCCGTCCACGAAGACGTGCACGAAGTCGGGCGTGACGTAGTTGAGGATTCGCTGGTAGTGCGTGATCACGAGTGCGCCCATCTCAGGGCCGACAAGCGCGTTCACGCCGTTCGCGACGATCTTGAGGGCATCGATGTCGAGGCCTGAGTCGGTTTCGTCGAGGACCGCGATCTTCGGCTTCAGCATCGCCATCTGCAAGATCTCGACTCGCTTCTTCTCGCCGCCGGAGAAGCCGTCGTTCAGGTAGCGCGATGCGAGCTCGCGCGGAACCTTCAGCTCCTCCATCGCCGCCAGTAGCTCGGTTCGGAACTCGGGGATGGGCACCGGGTTGTCCTCACCGCCGTTCGCCGCCTTGCGGAGCGCGTTGATCGCGCTTCGCAGGAAGCTCGTCACGGTAACTCCCGGGATCGCGTGCGGGTACTGGAACGCGAGGAAGAGGCCGCGCTGCGCGCGTTCATCCGCACCGAGCTCGCTCACGTCCTCGCCGTCGAAGAGGATCTGGCCCTCGGTGATCTCGTACGCCGGATGACCCATGAGTGCGTACGCAAGCGTGGACTTGCCCGACCCGTTCGGCCCCATGATCGCGTGCTTCTCGTTTTGGGCAACGACGAGATCGACGCCCTTGACGATCTCGGTGCCGTCTTCCAGCGCAACGTGAAGATTCTTGATCTCGAGCTGAGTCATACGGAAAGGACCTCGCTGAAGGATGGGTTGGCAGAAGACGTCCCCGCCAGTCGCATGGTAGCCGGACCCTGGTTCCGCGCCCGCTCGATGGTATCGTGCGTCCATGCCGTTCGGCATCTCGATCTGGGAGCTCATGATCCTCCTCGTCGTGCTTCTGCTCATCTTCGGCGCAAAGCGTCTGCCGGAGATGGGACGGTCGCTCGGCAAGGGAATGCGCGAGTTCAAGGATTCCGTCACCGGCGTCGAGGAGGCGGTGAGCACGACCGAACCGCCCGCAACGACCGCCAGGCCCGCCGAACTCCCAGCCGCTTCCTCCGACCCGGACGCAGAGTCGCTAGCGTCTGAGGCGAAGAGCGAGCGGGAAACCGTCCACTAAGGTCCTTCCACCGATGCTCCGCCGGTGGCTCCCGCGCCGTCTTTTCCACGGTGAAGAGGCAACGCTCGTCGAGCACCTCGACGAGCTTCGTTCGCGGCTGATCATCGCGCTGTTCGCGATAATCCCGGCGTTTCTCCTCGCCTTCGCGTTCCACGAGCGGATCATCGAGTGGCTGACCGGGCCGCTCGCCGACGACAAGAAGCTCGTGACGCTCGGGGTCACGGAGCCGTTCACAACGTCAGTGAAGGTCAGTCTGATGGCTGCGCTCACGCTCGCCCTGCCGGTCGTCCTCTGGCAAGTCTGGGGATTCCTCTCACCCGCAGTCGAGCCGCACTTCCAACGCATCATGCTCGTCTTCGTCGCGCTGGCGACGGCGCTCTTCGCAACCGGCGTGGTCTTCATGTACTACATCGTTCTCCCTCGCGCGCTCGACTTCCTCACGTCCTACGACGACGAGCTCTACGACATCCAGATCCGCGCGAGCTACTACTACAGCTTCGCCGCGCTCACCCTCATAGCCGGGGGGCTCGCGTTCCTGATGCCGATCTTCGTGCTCGCCCTCGTGCGCCTCCGCGTCCTGACGTCGGATCGGCTCCGGAGCAATCGGAAAATCGCGTTCGTGCTCCTCCTCGTCTTCGCCATCCTGCTGCCCACCGTCGATCCCGTATCGCTCGCGTTCGAGGTGGTCCCGCTCCTCCTCCTGTTCGAGCTCTCGATCTGGGCGTCTGTCTTCATGGAGCGTCGCTGGGAACGCGGCTGGGACGAGGAGTTCGCCGAGACCGGGCTTCAATGAGAGTGCTGTCGGCGGACTGGGTGGTCCCGGTCGAGGGACCGCCGATCCGCGATGGAGCCGTTGCGGTCGAGGACGGCGTGATCGTAGAGGTCGGACCCGCCAAGGAGCTTGGAGAGGGCGAGCGCTACCGGGATGCGGTGATCCTTCCCGGCTTCGTGAACGCCCACAGCCACCTCGAGTACGCCGTGTACGCGGGATTCGGCGACGGCCTGTCCTTCGGCCCGTGGATCGCGCTCCACGTCGAGCGCAAAGCACGGATCGATCTCGAAGACATGGAGGCGATCGCGCGCTTCGGCGCGCTCGAGTGCCTCCGCTCCGGCATCACCGCCGTCGGCGACTGCAGCTTCAGCGGAGCGGCGGCTACTGCATGCGCCGACGTCGGCCTGCGCGGGATCGTGTACCTCGAGGTCTTCGGCGAGGACGGTGCGCCCGTGCGGGATCGATTCGAGCCGATGCGCGAGCGGATCGCGGGTGATCTCTCCGAGGACGTGCGGGTCGGCATCTCACCGCATGCCCCGTACACGTGCTCGGTCGACCTCTATCGGTCCTGTGCCGAGCTAGAGCTCCCCATCGCCACTCATCTCGCGGAGAGCGAGGCGGAGACGGAGTTCCTCCGCACCGGCAAGGGCAGCTGGCAGGCGTTCGCCGAGATGCTCGTGCCGCCTCTGGGTACCACCGGCATTCGCGCGCTCGCGGATGCCGGCCTTCTCGGAGCACACGTCGTCGCCGCACACTGCGTACAGATCGACGAAGAAGAGATCGAGATGCTCGCGGCCAACGACGTGGCCGTCGCGCACTGCCCCCGCTCGAACGCGATCCTCGGCTGTGGAATCGCGCCCCTGAGCGCGCTGCGAGCAGCCGGAATCCGCGTCTGCATCGCAACCGACAGCCCGGCCTCGACACCCTCGTTCGACATGTTCGACGAGATGCGAGCAGCGATCGCCGGCGCACGGGCTCGCGAGCGGCGGCCCGACGCGCTCACGGCCGCCGACGCGTTGGAGCTCGCGACGCTCGGGGGAGCCCGCGCACTCGGTTGGGACGCTCGACTCGGGTCGCTCACTCCCGGCAAGAGCGCGGATCTGACCATCTTGTCGCTCGCCGGGACCCCGCTCATCCCATGGGAAGATCCTGTTACGGCTGCGGTTCTCGGAGGCTCGCCACAGCGCGTCATCGCTACTCTCGTGTCCGGTGAAACGCGCTATGAGAAGGGAGGGGAGACATGGCTCGAGCTGATCGACGCCGCGCGCAGCGCCCGCGGCCGGCTGCTGTCACACGCAGACCCGATGTCGTGATCGAGGACACCATGTTCTTCCCGCGCCTTCGCCGGCACGCGAAGTGGATGTTCCTGTTCCTCGCACTCGCGTTTGGACTCGGTTTCATCGGATTCGGAGTTGGCGCGGGAGGCGTCGGTGTCGGCGATGTCTTCCGCGGGTCTGGCGGATCCAGCGGGGTGCCTTCGATCTCCGACTCTGAGAAGCGCGTCCTCGACAACCCGAAAGACGCGCAAGCGTTCCGCGACCTGGCCACTGCTCATCAAGCGGCAGGAAACACCGACGATGCCATCGAGGCGCTCGAGAGCTTCATCGCGCTCCGTTCACGCAACACCGACGTCTTGCGCGAGCTGGCCGGGCTGTATCTGGCGAAGGCGAGCGATGCGCAGCAGCGCGGGCAGATCGCCGACTTCCGAGCGGCGTATCTCGCACCCGGGACGGCGGTGGCCGCTGCGTTCCGGCTCGGTGACAAGCCACTCGACGTCGACCCGATCTCGCAGGCAGTGAGCGGCTCGATCTCAGAGGACAGCTCGACTGCGTACTTCGAGGCACAGCAGTCATCGGCGAGGGCCGTCGACGCGTATCGGCGGATCACCGTGGTCCTACCGAACGACCCGACCGTTCAGCTCGAGCTCGCCCAAGCCGCGCAGGATGCCGGTGATATCGCGACGACGATCGCGGCCTACGAAGCGTTCCTGAAGATCGCGCCGGACGATCCCACCGCACCTGAGGTTCGACGTCTGCTGAAGCAGCTCCGTCAGTTCGGCACGACCGGCTAGATCCTTCGAGTAGCCCACGGCCGCGAAGCGGCCGTCTGTAGGGATTTCGCGCGGCCAGGATCCGCGCGTAAGCGGATCCTGGTCTTGTGCAAGGTGGTTAGACTCGCCTCCTGTGAGGCCCGCCGTACTCGTCACCGCCGCGTGCGCGGCCCTCCTTTCGTTCACGCTCAGCGGGTGTGGCACGGGCGGGTACACGAGCGAGGGAAGTCAGGGAGCCGGGAAGCAGCTCTTCATCGACGCGAACTGCGGAGCGTGTCATACCCTCGCCGACGCCGGCACGGCAGGAACGATTGGCCCCAACCTCGACAACGCGTTCGTACAGGCGCGGGCAGCGGGTATGACATCGGCTACGTTCGCGCAGGTCGTTGCGAACCAGATTCGGTACGCCATCGAGAACACGTCGACGGGCGCGCCGGGAATGCCCGGAATCGATACGACACTGCCCTCGTGCAACGACGTGGAGGGAGATGCCTTCTGCGTCGAGGACCAGGATCGGGCGGTGGGTGACCTTGCGATCTACGTTGGCGCCGTCGCCGGAACCGGGGTCACGGCGGAGCAACCGACCGACGGTAAATCGATCTTCACGGCCACGTGCGGCTCGTGCCACACCCTGTCGGACGCCGGGACCTCCGGGAGCGTCGGTCCGAACCTCGACAGCTCGAGGCCATCGAAGGACCTCGTCGTCGACCGGGTGACGAACGGGCGAGGCGCGATGCCGTCGTTCTCAGAGTCGCTCGACGAGGCGCAGATCCAGGCCGTCGCCGACTACGTCTCGTCGGTGGCCGGCAGGTAGCGACAGATCTTGCTTCGAGCGCGACCCGAGGGTCGCCGCTACGACTGAGCTTCGAGGTTGACCACGACGTGCGTGACCGGCTCGTCGAACCGGACGCGGACGCCATCGACAATGCCTCGCTCGAGCCAGTTGGACTTCCCCGGAGGGTGCGTCGAGATCACGATCTCGTCGGGTCGGAACGACCGCACGGCGTCCTCGACGGCGACGAGCGGATCGCTGTCGCCGATCTCACCGCGCGCCTGGATGCCAACCGAGCTGAGCCGCTCGAGCGTGGCGGCGAGCCGGGCCTGAGCGGCCTCCCGCGCAGGATCCTCGTCCGACGTCCAGGTCTTGAGTCGCGAGTTGAGCGCCGGGCACACCACGAGGAAGCTCGACGCCTGGGTGAGGGCGAGAGTGCTGATCGCGCCGACGAGCTCCTCGCCCGCGACCGTCTCGTTCGCGATCACCAGGACACGACGCTCTCCAGGCCCACCCACGTGCTCGACGTGCTCCCGCTCGGGCCCCGGGCCTCGCTGGCGGAGGTAAACGCCGATCGCGGCGCCAGTGAGGAGAAGCCAGGCCACGAGGCCGAGAGCCGTGGAGATAGCCGAGGCGACGACGATGAGCGCGAAGGCGCCGATCGTGATGAGCAGGAACCGGAAGGCCGCGGCTTCGCTACGAAACGGGTTCTCCACGGCGGCCGCGCTTCCTCAGAGGAGGTACACCGTCGCGTACACGACGATCCACATGACGTCGACGAAGTGCCAGTAGATCCCGGGCAGCTCGACGCCGTGATGATGCTCCGGCGAGAAGTGGCCACGGAAGCCACGGATGGTCACCATCAGCAGCAGACTGAGTCCGATCGCAACGTGTGCTCCGTGCAGGCCGGTCAGCCCGAAGAAGACCGAGGCGAACGCGCCGTCGCCCGTGTTGAACCCGACGTTCAGGTACTCGACGACCTGTGTCATGAGGAATGCCAGACCCATGACGAACGTCAAGACCATGCCGGCCAGGAAGCCCGCGCGCTGGCCGCGCTTGATCGACTGCAGCGCCCAGTGCATGGTGAAGCTCGAGGTGACGAGGATGGCGGTGTTGACGCCGGCCACGAACACCGGGAAGTGGTACGGCTCGGGCGGCCACTCCGACGGCGCGCTCGGATTGACGACCCGGACGAAGAAGTACGCCGCGAAGAACGAGCCGAAGAGCATGATCTCCGACCCGATGAAGAGCAGCATCCCGAGCGTGCGCGCGTCAACGCGCGAGCTCTGATTCGCGTCCGGCGGCCCGTGATGGTCGTGCAGCGCCTCGGCGTGAGTGGTCATGGTCCGGCTCCCGGACCATGAGCGGGGAGGGGTGTGGGGAACCGGGAGGTTTCCCCCACGAACGCGAGCCGAAGGTGAGCGTTGGTCATGCACCCACCTTGACCGCGGACTCGGCGACGACGTGGTCGACGGGGAGGCCGCTCTCGGACCGAAGCCGACCGACGAGGTCGCGGCGAAGCCAGCCGGAGCGTTCACCGGGGAATGTCGAGACGATTATCTCGTCCGTGCGCTCGTCCTCGATCGCCTCCATAGCTGCGACGAACGCGTCCGGGTGCGCGATCTGCCCGTGAACGTCGAGCCCCTCGGAGCGCAGGATGGCTAGCGCCGAGCGAAGTCGCCGCTCGGCCTCCGGATGCTCGCCGCGCGCCGGATCGCTCTGCGGACAGACGATGAGGAAGCTGGCAGCTCCTTTACCGGCTCTGGCGCGAAGGCGGTCGAGGAGCTCCTCACCGAGCACGGTCTCGTTCGCGACGACGAGCACGTTGACGCCGGCGCGCGCGACGACGTCCGAGACGACGTGCTCGACTGGTCTCCCGCCCGCGGCTCTCCGGATCTCGTCGACGAGGTTCTTGCGCAGCCAGCCGGACTTGGTCTTCGGGTGGGTCGAGACGATGATCTCGTCGATCTCCTCGGACGCGAGCACGTCTTTGACCGCCGCGAGCGGATCGTCGTCGAAGACGCCGCCGTGAGCCGGGATCCCTGCCGCGCGAAACGCGTCGAGCGTTCGATCGAGCCGGCGTCCCGCGGCAGCACGCCTCGAATCGCGGTAGACGACGTAGCCCTCCCGGGGCTGGGTCACGGGCGCGACGACCGCGATGCGGATGGACCCGCGCTCGGCACGGCGCCGGACGGCATCTACGAGCTCCGTCCCGACGAGCGTCTCATTGGCGACCACGAGGACGGAGGTCACATCGTCGGTCATGCGTGAACCTCCTCCGCCTCCTTGGCTGGGCTCATGACCGCGTGCCGCGCTCCAGGAACTCCGTACTCGTACGGGCCTCCGACGACCTGCGGGATCTCGTCGAAGTTGAAGATCGGCGGTGGCGAGGAAACCTGCCACTCGAGCGTGTGCGCCCGCCACGGGTTGGCTTCGGCAATCGGCCCGCGTACCCAGCTCGTCACAATGTTGTAGACGAAGAGAATGAACGACGCGCCGAGGACGAACGACGCGATCGAGATCGCGAAGTTGAGGTCACCGAACGCAGATTCGTAGTCGAAGACGCGCCGCGGCATCCCGCGCAGGCCGACATAGTGCATCGGGAAGAACGTCGCGTTGAAGCTGACGAACGTGAGCCAGAAGTGCCACTTGCCGAGCCGCTCGTCGTACATGCGGCCGGTCATCTTCGGGAACCAGTAGTAGACCCCGGCGAAGATGGTGAATACGGAGCCGCCGAACAGCACGTAGTGGATGTGCGCGACGATGAAGTAGGTGTCCGAGGCGGCGATGTCGATGGGCACCGATCCTAGGTAGATCCCGGAGAGCCCCCCGATCACGAACATCGTCACGAAGCCGAGGGCGAAGAGCATCGGGGTGTTCAGGTGGATTCGCCCACGCCACAGCGTCGCGACCCACGAGAAGACCTTGATCCCGGTCGGGATCGCGATCAGCAAGGTCGTGATCATCATCGGCACGCGCAGCCAGTCGGCCATGCCCGCGACGAACATGTGATGCGCCCACACGGAGAAGCCCAGGACGAGGATTCCGAGCAGCGACAACGCCATCAGCCGGTATCCGAAGATCGGCTTGCGTGACATCGACGAGATCACCTCTGAGACGATCCCGAACCCGGGCAGCATCATGATGTAGACGGCCGGGTGACTGTAGAACCAGAAGATGTGCTGGTACCCGAGCACGTAGCCGCCGCCCTCGGGGGTGAAGAAGCTCGTGTGCAGGATCCGGTCGAACATCACGAAGAACTGCGAGCCGGCAATGAACGGTGTAGCGATGACGACGAGCAGCGAGGTCGTGAAGTTCGCCCAGACGAGGAGAGGCATGCGCCAGAAGGTCATCCCCGGCGCCCTCATCGTGATGATCGTGACTAGGAAGTTGAGCGCGGTCATGATGCTCGAGGCACCAGCCCACTGCACGCCCATGTTGAAGAACGTCTGGCCGAGCGGCTGTCCTTCGGCTAGCGGTGCGTAGCCCGTCCAGCCTGCGCCGAAGGCTCCGCCCGGCGCGAGGAAGCTCGCGATGAACATGATTCCGGCGATCGGAAGCAGCCAGAACGAGAGCGCGTTCAGCCGCGGAAAGGCCATGTCGGGCGCGCCGAGCATGAGCGGCACGGCGAAGTTCGCGAGTCCCGCGAACGCGGGGATGACGAAGAGGAAGATCATCAGCGTCGCGTGCACGGAGACGAGGCCGTTGAACGTCTGCGAGTCGACGAACTGGAGGCCCGGCTGAGCGAGCTCGGCGCGGAAGAACATCGCCATGAGCCCGCCGATCGTGAAGAACACGAACGTCGTGACGAGGTACTGGATCCCGATCACCTTGTGATCGGTGTTGACCCGGAAGTAGTCCTTCCAGCTGTGCGCACCGTGCCCCGAGTGGTCCTCGGGTCGGGTCGGACGACCCGCGATGTAGTGGAGCCAGTAGTCGAACGAGCCTATTCCGGCGAGGAACCCGATCGGGGCGGTCACCATTCCCGCCACCGCAAGTATCACCTCGGTATCCCAGTACGGCTCCCAGCTCCACCAGAAGCGAAGCGCGAGGACGAGGAGCATTCCGAAGAGGAAGCCAGCGCCCGCCATCCACCCACCGCGCACCAGTCCCGAGCCGAAGAAGAGCTTCCACGTGGGGCCGTGGGGAGGCTCGAAGTGAGCGGGATAGTCGCCCTGTTGCGCGTCGCGATAAGTGGCCGTCACGCGCGGTTCTCCGCAACCCACTGGTCGAACTCTGCCTGAGTCACTACTCGGGCCTTCGCGCGCATCGTCGCGTGCCCGAGACCACAGAGCTCGGCGCAGACGACCGCAAACTCACCGGTGCGCGTCGGCGTGACCAGGATCGTCGTTTCGATGCCGGGCACGGCGTCCATCTTCTGGCCGAAGTTCGGCACCCAGAACGAGTGGATGACGTCCACAGCCTCCATCGTGAACCGCGCCTCGCGGTTCACCGGCAGAACGAGCTCGCCAGTCGTGAAGTCTCCGTAGTCGCTGTACGCGAACTTCCAGGCGAATTGCTGGCCGATCGCCTTCACCTCGAGTGGGCGATTTCCGGCCTCACCGTTCTGGGACATCACGACTGCGCTCACGATCCCTAGCGCGATGACGAGGATCGCCGGAACCGCCGTCCAAGCGATCTCGAGTCCCGTATGCCCGTGAATCGGCGGGCCGTCCATGTCGTCATCCAACGGAACGCGCCACTTCCACACCGAGTACACGACCACGGCGCCGACCACGGAGAAGATGACGATCGACATGATCGTCGCGAACCAGTAGATGTCCTGGATCCGATCGAACTCCTCGCTCGCAGACGTCGGAAGCCACTGGAACAGGACCGCGACGAGCGTGACGAGCACGCCAATCACGACGCCGATCGCGACCAGCTGGACGATCCCCTTGCGCACCGCAGCCGAGCCTACTTCAACCGCAAGCTATCGTGGGGCGGAACCGAATCGCGCTGTCCGCCTCGTTCCTCGTGCCTCGAATCGCAAAGCTCTGGCTCGTCCTCGCCGCGCTCGTGGCGGCGATCATGGTCGCTCTCGGCGGCCTCGTGACGGGACGCGGGGAGGCCTCGCCGGCCGGGCGTCTTGCGGTCGAGAAGGTAGGCCCGGTGGTGCTCGCATTCGGGGGCGACGTCCACTTCGAAGGCGTCCTCGAATCGAAGTTGGCGGCAAATCCGGGTCGTGTCCTCGCGCCGATCGCGCCGGTGCTCGACGACGCCGATCTCGCGATCGTGAATCTCGAGACCGCCGTCACCGCCGGCGGTGCGCCCGTTGCGAAGCAGTTCGCCTTCAAGGCGCCACCGAGCGCCTTCGCCGCGCTGCGCGGCGGCGGTGTCGATGTGGCGTCGATGGCGAACAACCACGGGCTCGACTACGGCACCTCCGGCCTACGAGACTCACTCGCGGCAGCCAAGCGATATCGATTCCCCGTCATCGGGATCGGGCTCGACGCCAAGCAGGCATATCGACCGTTCCGCCGCACGATCAACGGCCAGCGCATCGCGGTCATCGGGGCGACTCAGGTGCTGGACGACGAGCTGATCTCGGCGTGGACCGCGGGCCCGCGCAAGCCCGGGCTCGCCTCGGCGAAGGAGGTGCCGCGGCTGGTCCGTGAGGTACGCAACGCGCGGGCCACGGCCGACACTGTCGTCGTCTTCCTCCACTGGGGAGTCGAGCTCGACCAGTGCCCGACGGCGGACCAGCGCACGCTTGCGAGGCAGCTCGTCGCAGCAGGTGCCGACGTGGTCGTCGGCGGTCACGCGCATCGGCTACAGGGCGCTGGGCGCATGGGGAACGCGCTCGTCGGGTACGGCCTCGGGAACTTCGCCTGGTACGGGACGAGCGAGCTCTCGACACAGACAGGCGTGCTCTTCGTCACGGTCACGGGGCGCAAGGTGAACGGCTACCGCTGGGCGCCCGCTCGGATTGTGGGCGGGGTTCCTCGACGGCTCGCAGGTGCGGAGCGGCGGCGCGAGCTTTCGTCGTGGCGCTCACTCCGCGGTTGCACGGGCCTCGAGCCCTAGCCGTTACCAGTTCTGTTCACTTGAACGAGGGATCGAGATCCCCCTGTCGGGGGGCCTCCCAGGTTCCGATTGCCTCGATCGTGTGCCGGCAGGGGTATCTGCGGCCCTATGAGCCATCTCGCGACCACCAACGGTTGGACGACTGCCGGCACTGCGGAGGCAGTCTCGCTCCCGCGTCGCCATCTTCTCGCTCTGGCGATTCTCGTGTGCGTCCCGCTCCCGGCGCTGTCGCTCCTGGCGACGGTGATTCCGTTGCCGCAGATGCTCGAACGAGTCACCGCCGCGTTCTCGACCCTCGCCACCCCCGCTCTCGGCGGCGATGGATCCGTCATCCGCGAGCGCAGGGTCGCGCTGGGCGCTCTGGAGATCACGTACGAGCCTTCCGAGCAACGGTCTCGGGTCGCAACTGGCGATGGAATACAAGATGCGTATAGCTCGTCGACGCGCGGCGTCCCCGCACGAGGTGGATTCGGTGCCACGAAGCCAGCCGCGAGCGACCGGAGCGAATCCGCGAAGCAGCAGGTCGATCCCGGCGCCGAGACGGGCGACGAGCCAGTCGATACGGGGACCACCGGATCGGGGGAGGGTTCGACTGAATCGGGCGACGGTCCGCCAGGCGGGTCCGAACCTGTGCCTTCCCCCACGGACCCGGAGCCTCGACCGGAACCACCGTCCCCAACCCCGCCAGCCCCGGAGACGGGCGGCGGTGGGACGTCCGGAGGCTCGGGAGGTTCCGGCGGTTCCGGCGGTTCCGGCGGTTCCGGCGGTTCCGGCAGTTCCGGAGGCTCGGGCGGTTCCGGCGGTTCCGGCGGTTCCGGCGGTTCCGGCAGTTCCGGAGGCTCGGGCGGCAATCCGCA
>Ga0209751_10005641_pt1 | contig 11754 bp, 10 predicted proteins | sample RifCSP13_1_FD_184019 | JGI IMG/M metagenome (GOLD analysis project Ga0209751, IMG submission 184019) | Soil microbial communities from Rifle, Colorado - Rifle CSP2_sed 13_1 (SPAdes) (version 2) | ecosystem: Environmental > Terrestrial > Deep subsurface > Rock core/Sediment | place: Rifle... | reverse complement strand
TACGAGCGCCGATTCTGGATCGAGCCAGGCTTCCGAAGCGAGAAGAGTCGCGGGTGGCAGTGGGAGGATACTCAAGTGAAAGGGATCGAGCACAACGAGAGGCTGCTGTTGGCGATGGCTTGGGCCGACGGGAAGATTTCGACCCGCGATCTGCTGCGGAACTGGGCGATTGTTTGCGGCGGCAATCTTGTCGGCGCAGCCGGATTAGCGCTGCTGGTTTTTCTCTCCCGTCATCCTGAAATGAACAACAGTGCAATTGCCCAGGAATATCTCAGGATTGCCGTAGCCAAGGTCGCCATGCCGTTCTGGACGGCCTTCTTCAAAGGCATCCTCTGTAATGTCCTGGTCTGCATGGCGGTATGGATGGCGCTTGCCGGACGAAGCGTTATCGACAAGGCTGTGGCAATTGTCTTTCCCATATCTGCGTTCGTTGCGGCCGGCTTCGAACATAGCGTCGCCAACATGTACTTTATCCCGCTCGCCATGCTGCTGCAGACCTTCGAGAACATCGGGGTGACCGCCAATACCGTTACTTGGGTTGGTTTCTTCAGCAACCTGGTGCCGGTAATACTGGGCAACATCATAGGCGGCAGTGTGCTGGTGGGATTGGTGTATCACGTCATCTATCGACGGGCGCCAGGCCAGAATCAAAATGCCTAACAGTCGCATCAACGCGGACTGCCAACTACGCTGAGCTTCGTTGGCAGCCGGTTACGCGGTACGTTAGCCGTCATGGCTCAACCGTCCGAAGGAGTTAAAACACGCGCACAAATCGACACAGAGGTCGTCAGTAATCGGTAATCGGTGAATCGGTGTCAGGCTTGGAATCGGTGTCAGGCTTGACGGATAGGAAAGATGAAATAGTCAAATAAGCCCTAGGCTCGTGAACGGGTCGCAAAAGGGGACATTCTGCTTTTTGAAGCGCTGAGCCCAACGGCGAATTGCCAGAGCGCCAAGAGAGAGCGTGTACGACTACTGGCAACTCCATTCCGTCATCCGGCGACTTGAGCTTTAACCCATCTCGCAGGAACAGAAAAAGAGGAGGATACCTCAACATATCCTCTAGTGCCCCGGCGCCCTAAGGGTTCCAGAACGTCTGGCTTGATCCATTACATTTCCTGCCGTGATCGCAAAAGACGTAGAAACAGGGAGCCCGGCGGACTGCAGTGCTTCTGCCACCCAGGTGTTGCAGTTTCTGAAGAGGTGAAATTGTCCTCGAGCCGGATAGAACCGGCTATTTGCATACAACCCCGGGCTACCCTCAGCCGGAAGACCTTCCTCGCTTCTCAAGAAAGTTTCCGCTACAAATCGGACCAATCCTCTTAACCCATCGTCAGAAACGGCAATCTCGACAACCTCGCTGCCCCGAAAATGATCTTCCGCCGACCCCTTGAAACCAATGACGTGAAGAGCGCTGCGGCTGGACCAGAACGAAGCCTTGAGCGCCATTCCCAAGCCGGGATCTGCCGCCCGGTAGTAATCCCAATCTCCCCAGCCGATCTCGACAAAATCGGCGTCGGGAAAATCCCGACTCTCTGGGATGACGGTCGGCGGGATATCAGCCTTCCTTATCGCAACCCCCGTATGCCAGCCATAATTCACGATAACAACGCTTTTGGTCTTCTGAGACCTTCTTGCCAGGTCTGGCTGATTAATTGGCCCTGCACAGGCAGAAGCCAGGAAGGCGAGCACGAGTAGCCAACCGGAACGCACGGCCGGGCGTTGTTTCATATAGGGGAAACGGAAGGAGATAGTTCTAGCCAAGGTGCTTCTTGAAGCGCAAAACGCTCAGAACGATAAACAGCGCGCCGAAGCTCAAGAGCACCGCCGCCTCGTCCCAGAGCGCGAGCCAACCGGCTCCGCGAAGGATGATCCCACGCAAGATCTCGATGTAGTATGTCGCAGGGATGAGAAAGCTCAAGAGATAAATGACTAAGGGCATGGATTCGCGAGGAAAGATAAAGCCGGACAAAAGGATTGAAGGGAGCATGAACAAGACAGAGACCTGCATCGCCTCGCCCTGATTGCTGGCGAAGGTCGAAATAACAATCCCCATCCCCAGCGCCGGAATGAGAAAGACCCCGGACAAGAGCAGGAGGAGACTCAGAGACCCATGGATCGGGACCCGGAAAAGTAAGACCATCACCAGGAGGACCAATCCGGTCTGGATAAAGCCGATCGCGCAATAGGGGAGCAGCTTGCCGACGATTAGGCCGCCTTTGGAAATCGGGGTGACCAGAAGCTGTTCCAGGGTCCCGCGCTCGCGCTCCCGCACGATCGAAAAGGCGGTAAGAAAAACGGTGACGAGCTGGAGGAGGATCCCGATCAGTCCGGGGACAAAGAAGTTAGCGCTCTCGAGGTTTGGATTGAAGAGGAGGCGTGGTCGCACTTCGATGGCCATCAGGTCCTGAGTGAATCCCTCCCTTTCGAGCGACTTGAGAAACCCGAGGGTCTGGCTGGCCTGGAGCAGGCGCAGGGCAGTCGTGGAGTCCGATCCGTCGATCAAAACCTGCACCTTCGCCTGCTGCCCGTTGACCAGGTCCCTGGAATAGTTCGGCGGGATCTTAATTCCCGCCTTGGCCCGCCCGCTCACGATCGCCTGCTCCAGATCCCGATCCGAGTAGACCTCACGGATCACGCGGAAGTAGCGCGTGCTCTCGAATTCCTTGATGAGGGCGCGGCTCTCCATTTGCCGGTCGAGGTCAAAGACCACGGTAGAAATGTTTTTGACATCTATCTCAATGGCATAGCCAAACAGCAAAAGCTCGATCAGTGGGATGGCAAAGATAAACCGGGTCGCAGGGTCCCGCCGAATATGGAGGATCTCTTTCCGCATGACGGCCCAAAGTCCCCTGAACATTTCCCTAACCTCCGAGCTATGAGCGATGCCGACGCGTCAACGTGACAAAGACATCCTCGAGCGAGGGAAGCACCCGGCGGCACTCCAAGCGACCCCCGCCGGCCGGCTTTAAGAATCCGATGATCCCCTCTTCATCGGTTCCCTTACGGGCCAACAGATGGAGTGCCTCGCCAAAGATGGTGGCATCGATGATTTCCGGCCACTCCCGCAGCAGGCCCAAGGCCTGGGTGGGCTCATCGCAGAGCACCTCGAACCAAAGCGCCCCTTCGGGCGTTAATTCCGGCAGCCTCTTTAACTCCTCGGGCCTGCCGCAAACCATGAGTCTCGACTGATAGATGTAGCCAACTTGAGAACAGCGCTCTGCCTCATCCATGTAGTGCGTCGTGACGAACAGAGTGGTGCCCTCGCGAGCGAGGCGAAAGAGGAGATCCCAAATCTCGCGCCGCGCCACCGGGTCAATCCCCGCCGTAGGTTCATCGAGAAAGAGGATCCTCGGCTCATGCAAAAGCGAACAGGCCAGGGCCAGACGCTGCTTGAAGCCGCCGGACAGGGTTTGCACGAGCTGCGCCTGGCGACCTTCCAAACCCGCGAGATTCACCACGCTTTGGCGGCGCTCGGCGAGCCTTGCACGGCGCAGTCCGTAGATGGAGCCGTAAAAATCGAGGTTCTCCTGCACCGAGAGATCCTCGTACAAGCTGAAACGCTGGGACATGTAGCCGAGGCGCTTCTTGATTTCCTCCGCTTCGGCGACGACATCCAACCCGTCTAACTCCGCCCGACCCGCCGTCGGCTGCAGCAGCCCGCAGAGCATGCGAATCACCGTGGACTTGCCCGAGCCGTTGGGCCCGAGAAAGCCAAAGATGTTGCCACGAGAGATCTCCAGGCTCACGTCCTCCACCGCGATCAGCTCGCCGAACTTCTTGGTCAGCCCTTCGGCCTTGATGACGGTCTCCATGGGCCATCGCTTCAACGGCCCGGAATGATGACGTCAGCGTTCATCCCCGGCCGCAACACCTGGTCAGGATCTATGATCACCACTTCGGTCTGGAAAACCTGCAGCACCCTCTCCTCCTGAGTCTGGACGTTGCGCGGGGTGAATTCCGCCTGCCGGTGAACCCGGCGAACCACCCCGGGGAAACTTTTCCCCGGGAAGGAGTCCACCCTGACCTTCACCTCAAGCCCCGGCCTCACAAACCCCAGCTTCTCCTCGGGAAGGTAGGCGCGCACCCACAAGCCGTCGGGGCGAAGAAGCGTGGCGACGGGTCTTCCTGGTCCAACCATATCGCCCGGTTCCAGATCCAAGACATCCACGACCGCATCGAATGGGGCTCGAACCACGGTTTCGTCGAGCTGGGTTTTAAGCCGTTCGACCCGTGCCCGCGCCATCTCCGCCGCCGCCCTTGCCTGGGCAATTTCCTCCTTGCGGTAGCCGCTCTCAAGCTGCCGGAGCCTCGCCTCCGCCTCGGCCAGGCGGTGGCGCGCGCGCGCGATTTCTTCCGCTCGCGTTCCCGCCAGCAACAGATCATAGCGTTCTCGCTCCGCCTTCATCTTCTGCTCGGCTTCCTCCGCACGGGTTCTGGCGTCCTCGTAGTCCTGTTGGGCGATCAATTCGCGCGCGTGAAGGTCTCGCATCCGCTGGCGCAAACGTCCGGCATTTTCGTACTGGGACTTGGCGGCAAGCCAATTCGCTTTGGCCTGATCGATCTCCTGCGGGCGCGGCCCCGCGAGGAGCTGTTTGAGCTCCTCGCGGTACTGATTCGCCGACGCTTCGGCCTGATCGATTTCCTCTCTCCTGAAGCCCGCTGTGAGTTCCGCGAGCCTGGCCTCGGCCTGCCTCAGCGACGCCTGCGCCTCGGCCAAGGAGGCGCTTGGCTCCTCCGGCTCAAACAGGACGAGGACTTCGCCCGCTTTGACGCCCTGGCCCTCGCGCGCGACCACTTTGAGCACCCGCCCTCCTACCTTCGAGCCCACGTGCACATCGTCGGCCTCGATAATACCCGAGACAACGAACTCCCCTCCCCCACCGCTGAGTCGCCAAACAGTGTAGCCTGCCCCCGCTAGGAGTCCCGCGAGCACGACGGACGAAATCAAGACTGTCTTCTTGGCCATAGCCTCCCTACCGACCCAAAGCAGCACCGATCGCCATAATGTAAAGAACTCCCGTTGGGTTGGCAACTTCCGCCTGTGCGCCGGGACAACCCATAACGAAACCGGCCTGGAGACCAACTCCCGCCGCAGTCTTCGTCGGGGGATTGTTCTCTCGCACAACACGGTTTATATTTACGTGACCCGGTGAGTCATGTCCGACAAAGGTCCGATCCGGCTGCCGCAGCGACAAAGCGGTAATCCCTTCGCGGCGCTCCAGTGCCGCGATTTTCGTTTATTCTGGATCAGCTTCTTCATCTCCAATATTGGGAGCTGGATGCAGATCACGGCGACGAGTTGGCTTCTTTATGAGCTGACGAATTCTCCGCTCCAGCTCGGTTTAAACGGCGTGTTTCGGGCGGTACCGGCCATCGGCTTCGGTCTGTTCGGCGGCACCATCGCGGATCGGTTCGACCGCAAACGTCTCATCCTGGTGACGCAAATCGGTCTGATGCTGGTGGCCTTTCTCCTTGGATTTCTCACCCAGGCGGGCGGCATCCGGGTATGGCAGATCTACGCCCTGACCCTCGTCAGCGCCATCATTGGAACCCTGGATGGACCCGCGCGCCAAGCCATGTTCCCGTCTTTAGTCCCGCGCTCAGTCCTGCCCAACGCCGTCGCCCTTAACTCCCTCCTGTGGAAAGGCACCGTTCTCATAGGGCCGGCGCTGGCAGGGATCGCCATCAGCACGGTGGGAACCGCGGGAGCCTTTTTCGCGAACGCGCTGAGCTTTGTGGTCGTCGTCGTAGCCCTCTTCTTGATCCGAGCCTCTTCTCCGGGAACCGGGAGTGCCGGACATTTCATGCGCAACGTCTCCGAGGGAGTCACATACGTCTGCCGGCAGAAAATCATCCTTGGGGTCATGGTCATGGAAGCTACCTCATCGATCTTCGGTTTGGACCAGGCCATGCTGACCATTTTCGCGCGCGATATCCTCAACGTCGGCGCCACCGGGCTCGGTTTTCTCCAATCCGCCCGCGGCCTGGGAGCCCTGATCGGCTCCGGACTCTTGATATCCGCCGGCCAACCGCGCCACCAGGGAAGAATTCTCCTCGCTTCGGCTATCCTCTATGGGGCAAGCTTCGCTTTCTTTGGCGTCTCACATTCGTTTACCTTTTCACTATTCTTGCTCGCGATGGTGGGTGCAACCGATACCATATGGGGCGCAACCAGAAACACGATTCTCCAGTTGACTTCCACCGAGGCCATGAGGGGGAGAGTGTTTGGCGTTTTCCAACTAAGCAACCGCGGTCTCAGCCCTTTAGGACAAACCGAGACCGGGCTGATGGTTCCGTTGGTGGGGGCCAGGGAAGCGACTTTCTTCGGCGGCTTGCTGGTGGCGGCTGTAACTCTAGTCACCGCCCGGAAGGTTCCTGGTCTGTCGGGCTTCCAATTGGAAGACCACGGAATCCAGAAACAAGGAGATTTACCTCTTAAAGATCGTGCCGGAATCGTTCAGCCTTCCGGATAGGAGTGCTTTTTGTTACCCGTAATGTTCGATGGCTCATTGGTTGCTTTGATTTGCCTTTTGGGAAAGTTATACAAAAGGAGGCGTGGCAAACATCATGGATTATTGGTCGATTCCGATCTTCCTGGGCATTGTAGAGGGCCTCACTGAGTTTATCCCCGTATCTTCTACCGGCCATCTCATCGTGTCGGGCAGCCTCCTGGGATTCACCGGAGACAAGGCCGTAACCTTTGAGGTGGCGATCCAGCTAGGGGCCATCCTGGCAGTCGTCGTCCTCTATTGGAATCGGTTCTTGGGTCTAATACCTCGCAAAAAAAACTTTCAGCATGGGACCCGGTCCTCCCTGGAAGGATGGCCCGGCATATGGCGCATCACGCTGGCGACAATTCCCGCCCTCATCCTAGGATACCTCGCTCACGACGTTATCAAGGCAAACCTGTTTACCCCGGTTACGGTTGCCTGGGCGTTAGCGGTCGGGGGCCTGGGGATCCTGCTCGCGGAGAAACTCGCCTCGGAAGCGCCCCGCCGTTCCCTGGACACCCTGACCCTCCTCCAAGCTGTCGGCATAGGACTGTTCCAGACGCTTGCCCTCTGGCCCGGAACCTCGCGCTCCGCAGCTACCATCGTGGGCGGACTCCTGCTTGGCCTGGACCGCAAGGCGGCCGCTGAGTTCTCGTTCCTTATCGCAGTGCCGGTTATGTTCGCCGCTTCAGGATACGAGATGCTTAAGATGGCTGGCGCTTTTACTCCGCACGATGTGACTCAGTTCGCGGTCGGCTTCGCGGTTTCCTTCATCGTCGCCCTGCTGACGGTGGCCGGCTTTATTCGCTTCCTAAGCCGCTGGAGCCTGGTCCCCTTTGCTTGGTACCGTCTCGCCGCGGCGCCAACCTTTTACTTTCTCACGCGCGGCCTTACTATGTGAGGGCTCCGAGCTGCCGCTATCTTTGTCTTCAGCGATCGACTTGGCCGGAATATGATTTGCTTTATCAACCCGCTCTGACCGCTGGATTAACTCGGGGATCGGAACCAGTCGATCGTGCGCCTCAAGCCCTCTTCGAGTTTGACCTGCGGCGAAACATCCAGGATCTCACGCATCCTGCGAATGTCCGGAACTCGACGGCGAATATCCTCGTAGCTTTTGCCATAGACCGCTTCCTGAGGGACGAAGGTCAACGAAGACCGGGAGCCTGAGAGGCGCACCATCACCGCCGCGAGGTCTTTGATGCATATCTCCTCGTCCGAACCGATGTTGATAATTTCCCCTACCGCCTCTTCCTTCAAACCCGCGGACACCGTGGCCCGAATCGCATCGTCGACATACGTAAAACAGCGCGTTTGCTTCCCATCGCCAACGACAGTGACAGGCTCGCCGCGCAACACTTGCCCCAAAAAGATCGTGATCACCCTTCCCACGTCCATCTGATCCAACCGCGGACCGTAGACATTAAAATAACGGATCACCACCACCGGAAGCCCAAGCTTGTGGAAGGCAAAGCAAAAATGCTCCCCCACGGCCTTTGAAGTCGAATAACACCACCGATCGATTTTGGTCGAGCCGAGAACACGGTCCCCTTCCTCCCTAAAAGGGACAACCGAGCTTTTCCCGTACACCTCCGAAGTAGAGCTGAAAACGACCTTTTTCTGGGCCTTAAACGCAACCTGAAGAACCGCCTGGATCCCGTTAACGTTGACGTTGAGAACCTGGTAGGGATCGCCGACATAATGCTCCACTCCGACCACGGCGGCGAGGTGATAGACCACATCGCACCAACTGATGAGCCCTTCCAATATCTCGCGGTTGAGAATAGAATCGCGAACGTAGCGGAATTGCGGGTTTCCAAGTTGATGACGCACCTTAAGGTCGGAGGCCACATCCAGAATCGTCACCTCATGACCCTGCCCCAACATTGCATCAGTCAGATGGGACCCCAAAAAACCAGCCCCACCTGTGATTAAAAAACGCATAACCTTTCCTTTCTCTTCGATCGTTCAGGCGATGTCAATGAACTTGAGGTCACCCGCTTGCGACGACATCGGGCCAAATACCCTATAACATCATCGACCTGATTGCCAAAATCACGCTCTCCATTCCAATCCGAGAGCGTGGTGCGGCATTGCAAATAGACCGTCCGGCTTTGGTAAACCGTCAAGCATCGGTCATCAGAGTCAAAAACCTTGAAACTCTCTCTGTTCTCTGTCCTGCGTCTCCAATTGAATGGTTGTGTGCTCAATGTTGAAGCGATGCTTCAGCATTTCCTCGATCTGGTTCAAAACATGATGAAAATCCTCTCGGCCGTCCACGACGGCGTGAGTGCTGAGGGTAAAAATTCCCGAGGTAACGGCCCAGACATGAAGGTCATGGACCTTTCGGACTCCCTTAACCTGCTCCATAGCCGCCTGAACCTCCTCGAGCTGGATTCCGCTCGGGACCGACTGCATCAGGATGCTGATCGACTCTTTGACCAGACTCCAGGAGGAATACAGGATCAGCAGGCCAATGAAAATGCTGACAATGGGATCTGCCAGATACCAACCCGTTAAAAGCATCATCACCCCGGCAAACATAGCTCCCATCGACCCCAGTGCATCCCCGAGGACGTGCAAAAAGGCTCCCCGGACATTGAGGCTTTCATGGTGGGAACCGTAAAGGATGAGCCCTGAAGCAATATTCACACCCAGCCCCAGAGACGCAACGATGAGCATAGCCTTACTTTCAACCTCAGGCGGATCGAAAAAGCGGTTGTATGCCGCATTAAAAATGATGCCCACAACGAGCCAGAGCGAAAGCCCGTTCAGAAGGGCCGCTAAGATTTCCAGACGATGATATCCGTAGGTGCGTTTCAGAGTGGCCGGACGCCTAGCCATCCGGAAGGCAAAAAGGCTGAGGGCCAGAGCCGCGATATCGGAAAACATGTGTCCCGCGTCGGAAAGCAGGGCCAGGCTGTTCGTTAAGAAACCCCCGACGACTTCCGCCGCAAAATAGAATGCCGTGATGGCCAGTGCCAATCTCAGGCGATAGATTTCAGAGGTTCGCTCCATGGCAGGTGTCGGTGAAAATTAGCCAGCAGTCTCCATCTCTGAAAGCAAACTCGGTCCCGAGATCCGCACCAAAAAACTAGGGGCTGGCCTCACTCTTGGGAATCAAGAAATAAAGCTTTCCCGGGGTATTCATCGCACCCGCCACCCATCCCGCCTCGGGACCGCTCCCGAAATAGAGGTCCACCCTACCCGGACCTTGAATGGCACTACCGCTGTCCTGGTTTAACACAAATCGCGAAAAGGGCCGCCAGCGAATCACCTTCCCCTGAGCATCCGGGACCGGTCGCCGGGAGATGACGAAGCCCAGCGCGGCTTTAGGAAAAATACGGGGGTCGGTCGCGATGGAGCGTCCAGGGGTCAGCGGGACCTCCAAGCTGCCCAGGGGACCGTCTTCTCCCAGGCGAAAAAAAACATAGCTCTCATTGCGCGCCATTAGGGAGCCCCCGTCCTCGGGATGATCCTTCAGATAGCGGCGCAGTCGCTGCATGTTAATCTCCGCCCGGGGAATTTTGCCGCTCTCGACCAGAAGCCTCCCGATGCTCGCATACGGTCTCCCGTTAGAAGCGGCGTAATTCAATGGAAGCAACCGACCATCCTTCAGCCGTAAAAGTCCCGAGCCCTGAATGTGCAGAAAAAATAACTCCACCGGATCCTTCACCCACGCAAGCTCGTACCCTTTGCCCTTGAGCAGGCCCAGGCCGTCAATTTCATGGCGCGAAAAATAGGGCACCAGGCGCTGGTCCTCCAGCCTCCCGACCAGCTTCTCCACGCGCGGATCGGAGGCCGATCTCACGACCTCCGTCTCTACGAGATCTTTCGGCTTTCCGTAGATCGGGAACCGGAACTCCTCTGTCTCAACCAGGCTGCCTGAGATCACGGGCTGGTAGTACCCGGTGAATAAGACGCTTCCACTGGCGCCCCTCCCATCGGACCGATGCAGATCGTAGTGGGAGCGGAGAAACTGTATCAGCGACTGCGGCTTAACCAAAAGATCCAGGCGCTCCAGAAACAAGAGCAGCGATTCCTTAATCTCTCGTGCCGTAACTTTTCTCGGCCACTCTCCCACCGGTCGCTCCGGCGGCACTCTTTGAAGGAACTCGAGGCTTCGATGAATCGCGCGGCGAAGCGAGTCCCGATCCAGGTCATCTCTGAAGACCGGGAAAGCGGCCTCGCGCGACCAGCCTGCCCTGCCCCAAAAGAGACAGAGAAACAGGAGCAAAAAGGCGTACGCTTTCAGCCCTAGCATCCCGGCTTGAACCCTATAGGTGTTTCGTGCAACCTGTTTAGCCATGGATCCCAAAGCATTGAAAGAAGAGGCCCATCGAGTCCTGGAGGGCCTCCCCGCTGAGTTTGGCAACCGCCTGGAGAACGTGGTGGTCGTGGTGGAGAAGAGGCCAAAAAAAAGCCAGCTCAAGTCCCTGGGCCTCGATCCGCAGCGCGACGTGCTTTACGGCCTGTACGAAGGGACTCCTTTGGCCGAGCGCTCCCTTCTCGATCCTCCTCTCCTCCCTGATAAAATCACCATCTTCTCCGAGCCCCTGCTGAGGGATTTTCCGAGCCCGGCCGAATTGCGCGAACAAATCCGTCTCACCGTGCTTCATGAGATCGCCCATTACTTCGGCATTGACGAAGAAGACATAGAGAAGCTGGGTTATTAATGAAGCCCTTCTACCGGGGAAAAGACTCTACAGCAAGCTTCCTCGCAAGAGATTGAAAATATTCGTGAAGGTCGTTAACAGAAATAGGGGCGATTAAGAAGTCGGGCCTGTCCGTCAGGTCATGGATCACATTTTCATGTTACCATTATTTCCCCGAGCTTTAAACTCGCCTGCTTCGATACGGGCAGGACGTCTCTACCCAAGTCCTTTCCGATCTATTGCACCGGTTGATGTTAGCAGAAACATATGCGAAGGGACTTACAACAAAGCGCCAGGCGTCGCCTCTGAAGACATGCTTTAAAGACGCCCGTGTGTTGACGGGTAGTTTGGCTGATTATCAGGTCCATTTCGAGGCTCCAGAAAAGACCCCTTTCTTCTCCGCCGGGCCGGGCTCCGGTTGACCTAACTGCACGTTGTCGGATACTGTCCGCCCCAAAAAGCGGGGACCGGGCCAGTCTGGTTTCTCTGATGGCTGCTGGAGGCGTTCGAACGCGGGCGGGCACTGGGTTGTCGGGCTCATTTGGGAGTTTTCGGTGGCTGTAGCTCAAAACCAAATTCCTATCATTCTGCTTAAAAGTCAACAG
>Ga0209751_10005637_pt1 | contig 11765 bp, 8 predicted proteins | sample RifCSP13_1_FD_184019 | JGI IMG/M metagenome (GOLD analysis project Ga0209751, IMG submission 184019) | Soil microbial communities from Rifle, Colorado - Rifle CSP2_sed 13_1 (SPAdes) (version 2) | ecosystem: Environmental > Terrestrial > Deep subsurface > Rock core/Sediment | place: Rifle... | reverse complement strand
AACTTGGTGACGTACCGGGGCGGCGTGGTGTACCGGCCAACGGCTGGTTTGCGCGTGCGTGCCACCGCCGGCACCGGCTTCAAGGAGCCCACGTTCTACGAGAACTTCGCGACCGGCTTCGTGCGGGGAAACCCGGCACTGGAGCCGGAGCATTCCCTCAGCTGGGAGGTGGGGGTGGAGCAATCCGTGTGGGCCGGCCGCCTTACGCTGGCCGCGACCTACTTCAGCCAGCGATTCCGCGACCTGATCGACTTCACGTTCGCGCCGCCCGGGCCCGAGGATCCCAACTACTTCAACATCGCCCGGGCCGAGGCTCGAGGGGTGGAGCTGGAACTGGGTGCCGCGCCCACGGCGCGCCTGGCGCTGGAGGGGCGGTACTCCTACCTCGATACCAAAGTCACTGACGGGGGATTCGACGCCGGGCCGGGAGCGCTGTTGGCCCGAGACTCGACGCTCCTGCGTAGACCCGCGCACACGGTCGCGGGCCAGGTCCGGTACCGAGCCTCCGACCGCGTACGCCTCGCGGTCGGCGCGCGGCACGTGGGTCGCCGGGCGGATATTGACTACACCGAGTACCCGTACCGGCGGGTGGTGCTGCCCGCGTATTCGACCCTGAATCTCTCGACCGAAGGTGACGTCCTGGGGCCGCCCGATCGGACGGCGACGCTCACGCTCCGCCTGGAGAACCTGCTGAATGCGTCGTACCAGGAAGCGGTGAATTTCCCGGCGCGAGGGAGAACCGTGTGGCTCGGAGCCCGGGCCAGGTTTTGATGCTGGAGCGGTGAGATGTGAGACGTGAGAGGTGAGAAGGTTGTCCAAACCATCTCACTTCTCACCTCTCACGTCTCACCGTCGAGATGTATCTTGGAAACATGCCCCTCGTCACCACCCCGGCCATCATTCTCCACGCCTTCAGGTATGCGGACACCTCCAAGATCGTGCGCCTCGCGACGCGCGAGCACGGCGTGCAGAGTGCCATCGCCAAGGGGGCCTCTCGGCCCAAGAGCCGATTCGGCGCCAGTCTTCAGGTCCTGTCGCAGGGCACGGCGCATCTCTATTTCCGGCCCACGGCCGAGCTCCAGACGCTGTCGGCGTTTGACGTGGCGGAGCAACGTCCCGCGTTGGCCCATGACCTGGGGCGCTACGCCGCCGCGTCGGCTGTGGCCGAGTTGATGCTGCGCTGTGCGCCCTCGGAGCCACACCCTGCGCTCTTCGATCTCGTGGGCGCCCAGCTCGATCGCCTGGCGGCCGTGCCGGTGCCGCGGGTGGCCACCGCCGCCCTCGCGGGGCTGTGGGCCATGGTCACGGCCTTGGGCTTTGCCCCGACGGTGACGGCGTGCGTGCGGGACGACCGCGCCCTCGACGAGGGAGCTGTAGGGTTTTCCGTGCCCGACGGCGGATTCCTCTGCGGGCGCTGCACCAGGGAGCGCACCACCACGGTCCTGGAAGCACCCGACCGCCAGGCTCTGGAACAGCTGCTCGAAGGCTCCGACGAGCTTCCAGCCGGATGGACCCGGCGTCACGCGACCGCGCACCGCCAGCTCCTGGCCCGGTTCATCGAGCATCACCTCGCCGAAGGACATCCTCTCAAGGCGCTCGAATTCTGGGAGACGGCCGCGTGGAACGGCACGTCGTAATCGGCACCGCCGGACACGTGGATCACGGCAAGACCGCGCTGGTGAAGGCCTTGACCGGCGTGGACACGGATCGTTGGGAGGAAGAGAAGCGGCGCGGCATCACCATCGACCTGGGGTTCGCGCCGCTGGATCTGGGAGGCGGCCTCGAGGCGAGCGTGGTGGATGTGCCCGGCCACGAGGACTTCGTGCGCAACATGGTGGCGGGCGCCACGGGCGTGGATGTGGCGCTGCTGGTGGTTGCCGCCGACGAAGGCGTCATGCCGCAGACGGTCGAGCACGTGGCGATCCTCGATTTCCTGGGAGTCCAGGCCGGCGTCGTGGCGCTCACCAAGGCGGACCTGGCAGACGCTGAGTGGCTCGAGCTGGTGCAGGCGGACGTCACCGAGCGGCTCACGCGCTCCGCGGTCGCCTGGGAGTCGCCGGTGACCGTCTCTTCGGTGACCGGCGCCGGGCTGGATCAGCTGCGCGCGGCGCTCGAGCGGGCCGCGGGGCGCGCCCGAGCGCGCGCCGCCGACGATCTGTTTCGGCTGCCCGTGGACCGCGTGTTCAGTCTTCCGGGGGCGGGCACCGTGGTCACCGGCACCGTGTGGAGCGGCGCGGTCCGCGTGGGAGAGGAAGTGGCACTCTACCCCGGAGGGGTGCGGGCCCGGGTGCGGTCGGTCGAGGTGCACGGTCGCTCGCAGGAGCGCGCCACCCCAGGGCGACGCACGGCGCTCGCCCTGGTGGGCCTGGACCGTCAGCAGGCGAGCCGGGGAAGCGCGGTGGTGAGCCACTCCGCATGGCGGGAGACCGCGTCGCTGGACGTGCTCGTGACCCTGCTCCCGGACGCCCGCCCGCTGACGCAACGGTCCCGGCTCCACTTGCATCTCGGTACCGCGGAGGTGCTGGCCCGCGTGGTCCCGGCCGGCGAACGGATCGAGCCGGGAGCGCGTGAGGAGCCGGCCCGGCTCCGCTTGGACCAACCGATCCTCGCCCGGTGGGGCGACCGGGCAGTTCTGCGGGCCGTCTCTCCAGTGACCACTGTCGGCGGATGCCGGGTAGTGGATCCGTATCCGGCGTCGCGACCCCGCCGTCCGGCGGGCGCGCCGGAACGTGCAACCAGGGATCCGGTGGAGCGGGTCCGCGCCTTCGTCGCGCTCGCCGGGGCCCAGGGCGTCCCAGTCGGCGAGCTGACGGTCCGCCTCGGCCTGGCGCCGGAGGCCGTACCGGGAATCCTGGGCGCCGTCGCTCAGGACGGCATCGTGCAGACCGGGGACCGCCTGATACCGGGGACTGCGGCGGCCGGGGCCCGTGCGCTGGTGATCGAGCGCCTGGTCGCGTTTCATCGAGAGCGGCCGCTGCTGCCGGGGATGCCGCTGGAAGCGTTTCGGAAACTGGTGGCGGATCCGGGGCTCGCGGCCCAGGTGCTGGAGGCGCTGGAGGCGGAGAAGGTCGTGGTGCAGGACAGGGGGGTGGTGAGACTTCCGGAGCATCGGGCCACCGTGCCTGCCGCGTACGCCCAGGTGACTCACACGATCCATGCTGGCCTCCTCGCCGCCGGAGCGGAGGGCCGGAGCGCGACCGAAGTGGCGGCCCAAGGAGCGGGGGCTCCCGCGGTGGAGATCGCCGAGTTCCTTGTGAGGGAAGGCACGGCAATCCGAGTGGGGAGCGACCGATATTACGATCGGCAGCACTTGGAAGGCGCCGCTCGGAAGGTGCTCGGTGCGATCCGGAGCCGCGGTCAGGTGACGCCAAGCGAAGTGCGTGAAATACTTGGACTTACGAGGAAGTACCTCATCCCAATTCTAGAGTGGATGGATTCGGCCGGGCTGACGGTGAGGGCAGGGGACGCGCGACGGCTCGGGCCGACTGCGCATCAACCAGGTTGGGACGCTTGACGGTGAGAACAGGTGGTCCTAGGTTCAGCATTGAGGGCGAACAACGGTTTCTTACATCCAAGGAGTCTGGTTCAGGTACCTGCTTTGTTTGAATAGGAGCTTGAAATGAAGTGTCTGGCCTGGGCGTCGTTGTCGCTCGGGCTCTTGCTGGCGGCACCTACGCCTTCGACCGCTCAACAGGGTCAGGCATCGCCTGGCGTGTCGCTCGGCAGGAACTACCCGAATCCGTTCAACCCGGAAACCTGGATTCCGTTTCAGCTGCCTCAGCAGCTGTTCGACGGTAGCCACCGCCCGGTGGTGAGTCTCCGGATTTACAACGTGCTGGCCCAGTTGGTGGCGATCCCGGTTTTGCAGGGCTCCGGTCAGCTCATGGACAACCTCCAGCTGGACTGGAACGGCAGCGGGACCTATGTGGCCTACTGGGACGGAAAATACCGAGGCACGGACCGAGAGGCCGCTTCCGGCGTGTATGTCTACCAGCTCGAGGTGGACGGGCAGCGACAGACGCAGAAGATGACGATCATCAAGTAACAAGGGCGGCTCGAGGGCGAGTCGCGAGCGGGGCGCGCTGGGAAGACCGGCGCGCTCTGTCGTTTTGACCCATATTTACGTCGGTTCGGCGGACCAGCCGGGGCACGGTCGTTGCCACATAGAGCGTTGTCAGTTCTCGGTTGTCGGTTTTCCGTCAGGCGTGAGTCGCTAGACGTCCGAGCGGCGGGAAACGGGACCGCGAAGGCCTGGACCACCGACCACCGAAAACCGAAAACGGACAACGGTTCGCATGATTCGTCCTGACCGTCTCACTCTCAAGGCCACCGAGGCGCTGCAGCAGGCCCAGGCACTGGCCAGCCAGCGCGGCAATCCGGTGGTGAACGACGCGCACCTCTTCCTCGCCCTCCTTGCGCAGGACGAGGGAATCGTGGTGCCGGTGCTCCAGAAGGTGGGCCTCAACGTCACCGAGTTGAAGGCCGAGGCCGAGCGCGACATCGAGCGGCTGCCCAAGCAATCCGGAGGCAGCGGTACGGCGACCATGTCCCGCGAGCTGAGCCAGGCGCTCGATCATGCCGACCAGCTGGCCCGCGAGATGGAGGACGCCTATGTCTCCACCGAGCACTTGCTGGTGGGTCTGGTAGGTACCAAGGGGACCTCGGCCCGGGCAGCGCTGTCGCAGCGCGGGATCGACGCCGGTGAGCTGACCCAGGCGCTCGCGGCGGTGCGCGGCAGCCACCGGGTCACCGGTGTCGAGCCCGAGCAGCAGTACCAGGCCCTCCAGCGCTTCACCCGCGACCTCACCGAGCTGGCACGCCAGGGGAAGCTGGATCCGGTGATCGGCCGGGACGAGGAGATCCGCCGCGTCATGCAGGTGCTGTCGCGCCGCACCAAGAACAACCCGGTGCTGATCGGCGAGCCGGGCGTGGGCAAGACGGCGATCGCCGAGGGGCTGGCGCAGCGGATCGTCAACGGCGACGTGCCCGAGTCCCTGCGCGGAAAGCACCTGCTGGTGCTCGACATCGGCCAGTTGGTGGCGGGCGCCAAGTACCGGGGCGAGTTCGAGGAACGGCTGAAGGCGGTGCTCAAGGAGATCACCGCCCAGGAAGGTCGTTTCGTCGTCTTTATTGACGAGCTGCACACCATTGTGGGCGCGGGCGCCGCAGAGGGAGCGGTGGACGCCTCCAACATGCTCAAGCCGGCGCTGGCGCGGGGCGAGCTGCACGTGGTGGGCGCCACCACGCTGGATGAGTACCGCAAGCACGTCGAGAAGGACAAGGCGCTGGAGCGGCGGTTTCAGCCGGTGTTCGTGGGCGAGCCCTCAGCGGAAGCCACCATCGCCATCCTCCGCGGACTCAAGGAGCGCTATGAGGTGCACCACGGCGTGCGGATCACGGATAGTGCCCTGGTCGCCGCCGCGACGTTGTCCGACCGCTACATCGGCGACCGCCATCTTCCCGACAAGGCCATTGATCTCATTGACGAGGCGGCCAGCCGGCTGCGGATCGAGATCGACAGCCTGCCGCAGGAGATCGACGAAATCGAGCGGCGCATGATCCAGCTCAGGATCGAGCAGCAGGCATTGGGTAAAGAAACCGATCGGGCCAGCCGGGAGCGGCTCCAGGCGCTGGAGCGGGAGCTGGCGGAGCTTCAGGAACAGTCCCAGGGGATGAAGGCGCAATGGCAGGCCGAGAAGGAAGTGATCGGGCGGCTGCGCCAGAAGAAGGCGCAGCTCGAGGAGGCGCGCGCCGCGGCGGAAAAGACCACCCGGGAGGGCGATCTCCAGAAGGCGGCCGAGATCCGCTACGGGCGGATCCCGGAGCTGGAGCGAGACATCGAAGCGGAGAAGCAGCGGCTGGATCAGGTCCAGGCGAAAGCCAAGTACCTCAAGGAGGAGGTGGACGCCGAGGACGTGGCCGAGATCGTCTCCAAGTGGACCGGCATCCCGGTTCGCAGGATGCTCGAGTCGGAACGGGAGCGGCTCACCAGGTTGGAGCAGGAGCTGGGGCGGCGGGTGATCGGGCAGGAGGAGGCGCTGGCCGCGGTGGCCAACGCGGTGCGCCGATCCCGGGCCGGCCTTCAGGACCCCAATCGGCCCATTGGCAGCTTCATCTTCCTGGGGCCCACCGGCGTCGGCAAGACCGAGACCGCGCGGGCGCTGGCCGAGTTCCTGTTCGACGACGAACGGGCCATGGTCCGGCTCGACATGTCGGAGTACATGGAGAAACACGCCGTGGCCCGAATGATCGGTGCCCCCCCGGGGTATGTGGGCTACGAGGAGGGCGGCCAGCTGACCGAGGCCGTCCGCCGACGGCCGTACTCGGTCGTCCTCTTCGATGAAATCGAGAAGGCGCACCCGGACGTGTTCAACGTCCTGCTCCAGATTCTGGACGACGGTCGCCTGACGGACAACCAGGGCCGGACCGTGAGCTTCCGCAACGCCGTCATCATCATGACGTCCAACGTGGGGAGCCAGTGGCTGCTGGAAGTGGAGCATGGCGGGTTCGACCAGGCCAAGCGACGGGTGCTCGACGCCCTGCGTGAGACCTTCAAGCCGGAGTTCCTCAACCGGGTGGACGACGTGATCGTGTTCCGGCCGTTGTCGCGCGAGCACCTCGGCGCGATCGTGGACCTCCAACTGGAGCGGGTGCGCCGATTACTGGCGGATCGTCGCATTACCCTCGAACTTACTCCGGAGGCACGAGACTTTCTGCTGGCGGAGGGGTACGATCCAGTCTATGGCGCTCGCCCACTCAAGCGCGTCATCCAGCGGCGCATCCAGAATCCGCTGGCGCTCGCCATCCTGGAGGGACAGTTCGGCGAGGCCGACGCGGTCCGGGTGGTGCGGAACGCCGACGGGCTGGCGTTTGAACGAGCGAAAGAGGCTCGAGCCATCCGCTGAACCGACGCACGTTGCACGTCCCCTTCTGAAGGTGTTGTGGGCGGTCTCGGCGTTAGCGTCATCGGCCTCCCCTGTCCATGCGCAACGCCTCCCCGTAGAGCCGGGCAACCGCGTGCGCGTGGGCGTCCCGGATTCGGCGGCCCTGGGACGGTGGCTCGAGGGGAACGTAGTTGCCGCCACCCGCATGGGCGTACTGCTGTCCGCGGGATCGTTCGGGGCGGATACCGTCCCCGTTCCGCTGAATCCTTCCGTACGACTCCAGGTGCAGCGCAGGTCGATCTCGCATCTGGCCCTCGGGACGGCCGCCGGACTCGGCATCGGCGTCGGAGTCGGGGCGATGGGCCCGGACCGGTGGGGTGACGACAAGCCCGGGAACCGTGCCGAGATCATCTACGGTGTGTTGGCTGGGACCGTTGTTGGTTGGACAGCGACCTGGCTCCTCGGCCCGCGACGGTGGCACGAAGTCCCGCTCACGACCGGTGGTGTAGCCGTCACCCCCCTGACCCGCCCGTCGGCCGGGAACGCGCGTTGGGGGAAGCTCGAGCGGTGGACGGCCTTCACGCCCACGGAGGCGGACTTCGCCGCGTTCTTCTGGACCCATCGGGACAGCTTGCACGCGATCGAGGGCATCTGGGAACCCCAACCCATAGCGGTCAATGATGACCGCATCGCTATCGTGCGGGACGAGCGGTACGCCGGCTGGGAGCACATCGCGGTGTCGTTGCCGCGGCCTCGGTCCACGGACCGGCCCGACGGCCGGATCGTCTGGGCGCTGCGGCGCCGGTCCGAGCCGGGGGCCGTGTTCGACGTCCGCGAGACGGAGGGTCCCGGTCCCGCGCTGGACGCCGTGGTGCAGGACGGAGTGTTGCGGATTCGGTATCCGACCTACGTCGCGGAGTGGTCCCGGGTACCGCTGTCACCGCCGCGATGAGCCGGCGGCGGGCCCCGGTCAGCGAAACCGATCGCGGTGGGATGACCGTGGCCCTGGCGGCGGCTCGCCGCGGCGGGGTGGCGGGGGAAGTTCCGGTTGGGGCGGCCGTCGTCCTGGATGGTCGCGTGGTCAGCGAAGCCCACAACGAAACCGTGGCGCGGCGAGACCTGACGCAGCACGCGGAGCTGATCGCGATTCAGCGGGCCCTGCAATCCATGGGCGTCGATCGACTGGACGGCGGAACGCTCTACGTGACGCTCGAGCCGTGCGCCCAGTGCGCCGGCGCCATCGTGCTCGCGCGCGTGGGGAAGGTGGTCTTCGGCGCCTACGACCCCAAGGCGGGCATGGCCGGTAGCGTGGGCGACCTGCTGCGCCATCCGCGGCTCAACCATCGGCCGGAGGTGCAGGGAGGCGTGATGGCCGACGAGTGCGGGGCGTTGCTGGCGGACTTTTTCGCCAGCCGCAGGTGACGCAGGGATGACGCAGATCTTCGAGTTCCTGTTCAAGTACCGGCCGCTTCTGTTCGAGCGGGGCCATCTGGCGTTCGGGGGGCCCTGGCAGGTTCCGCTGGCCGTGGTGGCCTTGGGCGCGCTGGTCGTTGCCCTGGGCTACCGCGCCAGGCCGGGCCAGGCTCGGCGGGCCGAGCGGCTGGGGCTGGCGGGGCTTCGCCTTGCCGCCCTGGCGATTCTGGCGTTCGCCCTGAGCCGACCCACCCTGGTGGTTCCCACCGTGGTGCCGCAGCAGAACTTCCTGGCGATCCTGGTGGACGACTCTCGGAGCATGCAGGTCCCGGATCAGGACGGGCAGGCGCGGGGACGTGTTGCCGCGGAGCTGGTCGCACCGGACGGGGATCTGCTTCGTCGCCTCGACCAGCAGTTCAAGGTCCGGCTGTATCGGTTTTCGGCGTCCGCCGAGCGCATCGCGAGCGTCGCCGACCTGTCGTTTGCGGGTGGCAGCACCCGCCTGGGCGCGGCGCTCGAGCGCGTGCGGCAGGACCTGAACGGCACGCCGTTGGCCGGCATCGCCCTCTTCACCGACGGCGCCGACAACGGCGGCAGCGCGATGAGCGAAGCCGTCTTGCAGCTCCGCGCCGCTCGGGTTCCGGTCTACGCCGTGGGGCTGGGGCGCGAACGGCTGGAGAAGGACATCGAGGTATCGCGGCTCGACGTTCCGGGCTCCGCCCTGGCCGGTTCCACGCTCATCGCCGACCTGTTGGTAGCGCAGTCCGGCTACGGCAACACCCCCGTGCCGGTGTACGTAGAAGAATCAGGGCGGATCGTTGCCACCGACACGGTGCGGCTGCCGCGGGACGGTGCGGCGACCGTGCGCATACCGTTCACTCTCACCGGCACGGGCCCGCGCCGGATCCGCGTCCGTGTCGCTCCCCAAGATGGAGAACAGCTGGTCGAGAATAACGCCCGCGAGGCCAACGTGTACGCCGACGACCGGCGTCACAAGGTGCTCTACTTTGAAGGCGAGCCTCGCTTCGAGACCAAGTTCATCCGGCGTGCCGTCCAGGACGACCGCCAGATCCAGCTAGTGGTGTTGCAGCGTACCGCGGAGAACAAGTTCCTGCGGCTGGAGGTGGACAGCCCCGAGGAGCTGGTGGTGGGATTCCCCAAGACCCGGGAGGAGCTGTTTCGCTACGTGGGGCTGGTCCTGGGAAGCGTCGAAGCCAGTCAATTCACGCACGACCAGCTGCAGATGATCCGCGATTTTGCGGGTGAGCGAGGCGGGGGAGTGCTGCTGCTGGGGGGGCGGCTGGCGTTCGCCGAGGGTGGGTACACGGGGACGCCGGTGGCGGACCTGGTGCCGTTCGAGCTGCCGGCGGTGGAGCAGGTGGGTGCGGATTCCACCGGGCACCTGGTGGAGGTCAAGGTGGATCCCACACCTGCTGGCCGGGGACATCCCGCGATGCAGCTGGCGGGAGCCGGGCGGGCCTCGACCGAGCGGTGGGCCACGTTGCCGCCGCTCACGCTGGTGAACCGGGTCGGCTCGCCCAAGGCCGGGGCGACCGTGCTGCTGACGGGGCGGCCGGCGGACCGGGGAGCCGCCTTGCCGGTGCTGGCGTTTCAGCGGTACGGCCGCGGCAAGGCCATCGCGCTCGCGGCGCAGGACTCCTGGCTGTGGCAGATGCACGCGGACATCTCGGTGGAAGACCAAACGCACGAGACCCTGTGGCGACAGGTATTGCGTTGGCTGGTGAGCGGCGTCCCCGATCCTGTGACGGTGACCCTATCGGCCGATCGGGTGGAGCCGGGCGACAGTGTTGCCATCACGGCGGCGGTGAGCGACTCCGCGTACTCCGGCGTCAACGGTGCTTCCGTCGTGGCCCGGGTTACGCTGCCCAGCGGAAACGAGTATCAGGCGCCGCTGGAGTGGAGCGTGCTGCGGGACGGCGAATACCGCGGCTGGTTCGTGGCGGACGCGGCCGGCCGGTATCGGGTCCGGGTGGAAGCGCGGCGGGCGGGACGGCCCCTGGGCGAGGGCGACGCCTACCTGGACGCGGGGGCGCTGGGGGCCGAGTTCTTCGGTGCCGGGATGCGGCGGGCGGCGTTGGAACAGTTGGCGCAAGAAACCGGCGGCCGCTTCTACACGCCGGCCCAGGCCGCCGCGCTGCCGGAGGACGTGCGGTTCACGGAGTCTGGCGCCACGGTGTTCGAGCACCACGATCTCTGGGATATGCCCGCGACGTTCCTGCTGCTGCTCACGTTGCTGGGCGTGGAGTGGGGATGGCGGCGCGCGCGGGGGCTGGCATGAGACCGGCGCTTTCGGCCGAAGTCCGCGGGACGTTTCACCGCGGAGATCGCAGAGAGCGCAGAGGGCGCAGAGATGGGACTGAATGGGGGGTCTCACACAAACCCCCTCTGCGATCTCTCCTTTTGATCTCTGCGTCCTCTGCGGTGATCAGTTGGCGAACGGTAATCGGGTTGGTGCTCCTGTGTATGGCCCCCTTCGTCCGGCCCGCATCTGCCCAGACGCACGTGCTCGTAGTCTCTGGCGTCGGGGGCGATGCGCAGTTCACGGAGCGGTTCACGCGCTGGGGGAGCGACGTCGTGGATGCCGCGCGGCAGCGGCTCGCCGTCCCTGAGGCGAACGTCACCTTCCTGGCGGAGCATCCGGAACGGGATACGAGCATCAACGGGCCCGCCACCAAGGAACGGCTCGAGGGCGCGTTGCGGGAGATTGCCGAACGCGCCGGGCCCGGCGCCGACGTGGTGCTGGTGCTGTTCGGGCATGGCAGCGATCGGGAGGCGGAGCCCCGGTTCAATCTGGTGGGCCCCGACGTGACCGCCGCGGAGCTCGCGACCTGGCTCGCGGCGTTGAAGGCGCACCGCGTCGTGGTGGTCAACACCGCCAGTGCCAGCGGCGGGTTCGTGCCGGCCCTGGCGGGGCCCGGCCGCATCGTGGTGACGGCGACCAAGTCCGGGTTCGAGCGTAACGCCACGCGGTTCGGCGAGTATTTCGTTCGGGCGCTCACTGCAGAAGGAGCGGAGGGCGCGGATACCGACAAGGATGGCCGGTTATCGGTGCTCGAAGCCTTCGACTACGCCCGGCGGGAAGTGGCCCGCGCCTACGAGCAGGAGAAGCGACTCCTGACCGAACACGCCCTGCTGGATGACGATGGAGACGGTAAGGGCAGCACGGAACCCAGCGTCACCGGCGGGGACGGCGTGCTCGCCGCGTCGGTGTTTCTGACGGCGGCCAGGGCGGCGGTCGCGGCCGACACCTCGGACCCTGAGGTGATGCGGCTCTACGCCCGGCGAGACTCCCTGGAGCGGCGGGTCGCCGAGCTGCGGGGGGCGAAAAGCTCCATGGCCGTGGAGATCTACGAGCGGGAATTGGAGGAGCTGCTCGTTGAGCTGGCGACCACCAATCGGGCCATTCGGCAGCGGGAAGGGAAGCGCCCGTGATCAAGGCGGTCAGGG
>Ga0209751_10005630_pt1 | contig 11783 bp, 9 predicted proteins | sample RifCSP13_1_FD_184019 | JGI IMG/M metagenome (GOLD analysis project Ga0209751, IMG submission 184019) | Soil microbial communities from Rifle, Colorado - Rifle CSP2_sed 13_1 (SPAdes) (version 2) | ecosystem: Environmental > Terrestrial > Deep subsurface > Rock core/Sediment | place: Rifle... | reverse complement strand
GTCGGTCGTCGTGCCGGTGAGCCGCCACTCGGAAGCGCCGCGATCACCGTCGACGAAGTGCACGTCGTCCCGGTACCGGACGTCGGGGATCCCCGCGAACCGCGCGGCGAAGCCTTCGCGGATTTCGGCCAGCCCCGTGAAGCGGCGGCCCCATCGGTCCGGCCCGCGCGGGGACTCGAAGACCGCGTCGTCGGCGAAGTGCTCGAGGATCGCGTCGAGATCGTGGCGGTCAAAGGCGGCCGCGATCGCTCGCAGCGTCGCGAGCCTCGCGTCGTGGTCCATGGTCTTCCTCCTGAGCCCCGCTTGGTTGGTGTCGATCAGACCAGGGCAACCCCGCCCGCGCCGTCCGGGCTCGCTTCGACCCGGCCCACCCGCCAATGCTCGACGCCGCGCCCGTCGAGTCCGGCCTCGAGCTGCGCGATCGAGGTGGGGGCGACGGCGGCGAGCAGGCCGCCCGAGGTCTGCGGATCGTGGACCAGGGTCACGAGCTCCGCAGGCACGCCTTCCGCGACATCGAGGGCGGGCCTCACGAACCGCCGGTTGTGGGCGGCGCCGCCGGTCTCGACGCCGGCGCGCGCGAGCTCGATGGCGCCGTCGAGCGCCGGGAGCGACGCCGCGTCGAAGACGAACCGGACGCCCGCAGCCCGGGCCATCTCGAGGCCATGCCCCAGCAGCCCGAAGCCGGTGACGTCGGTCGCGGCGGCAACGCCGGCCTCGGTGAGCGCCTCCGACGCGTCCCGATTCAGGCGCCGCATCGAGACGACCGCCGCGGCGAGATCGACGTCGTTCGTCCGGCCCTGGCGCCGGCCGCTCACGAGGAGCCCCGTCCCGAGCGGCTTCGTCAGGACCAGGATGTCGCCCGGCCGCGCGCCCCCTTTGCGGAGCAGCCGATCGGGATGGACGACACCAACGACCGCAAGCCCGTACTTCGGCTCGCGGTCGCGGATGGTGTGGCCGCCGGCGAGGATCCCGCCGGCCTCGCGGACGACGCTCGCCGCGCCGTCGAGAATCGCCCGGAACGCGTCTCGCGGCAGGTCCTCGGGGATCGCCGCGACAGACAGCGCGAACAGGACGCGGCCGCCCATGGCGAAGACGTCGGACAGGGCGTTCGCGGCCGCGATCTCACCGTACGTCCGCGGGTCATCCACGATCGGCGGGAAGAAGTCGACCGTCGCGATGACGGCGAGGTCCGGGGCAACGAGGTACACCGCGGCGTCGTCAGCTGGCTCGAGGCCGGCGAGCAAGTCCGTTGGAGCCGAGTCGCCGCCGCCCACGACGCCCAGCCCCGCGAGCACCTCCGCCAGGGCGTCCGCGCCGAGCTTCGCCGCGCAGCCGCCGCACTCGGTCAGTTCGGTCAGGCGGATCTGCAGTGGATCGGCCAGGCTCCTGAGGTCGGTCGTCATGGGACGCCGATGATAGGGATCGCGGGCGGGATACGGATGACAGCCGTCGAGGAGGGGCCCGCGGACGAGGTCCGGATCCAGGCGGTCAGTCCGTGCGACGGACGATCCAGACCTGCTCCCGAGCGTATGCGGGTGGCGAGCCGAGAAAGTCGCCGAACTCGGAAACGACCGCGAAGCCGGAGAGCTCCAGGAGATGGCGCATCTCCCAGCGGTACGTCCAGCGGAGGGAGAGCGTCTCGCGCAGGGAGCGGAGCTCCCGGCCGTCGCGGCCGACTTCCGTGGAGAGCCAGACCTCGTCGAAGACCTGCCGGACGGGATCGTTGACCCGTTCGAGGCGCTGGACTCGAACGTCGTTGCCGGTCACCGGATGCCTGACGACCTCGACGTCCCCCGACGGCCTGATATCCGGGAGGCAGAGATCGAGCCGCGGGTCGAAGAGGTCGAGCACGAGCTCGCCGTCGGGGGCGAGATGGCGACGGAGCGCTGCGAGCGCCGATCGCTGCGCCTCGGGGGTCAGGAGGAACTGGAAGACTCGATAGGGCGCAATGATCAGGGCGAAGGTGCGCCCAAGGTCGAAGTCCGTCATGTCGGCCTCGACGAGCTCGAGTCGGGCTGCCATCTGCGTCGACTGGCCGGCGCGGCGCCGCTCCGCGATGGCGAGCATGGCTTCCGAGCGATCCAGGCCCACCACATCCCAGCCGTCCGCCGTGAGCTCGAACGCGATCCGACCCGTGCCGCAGCCGACGTCCAGGACCGGTCCGCCGGTCCGGCGAGCCGCGGCACGGTAGAACTCGACGTCGCCCTCGACCGACGAGCCGACGATGTGCAGGTCGGCGAACACATCGTAGGTCTGGGTCCCGAGATCGTCGGTCGCGTAGAAACGGGGATCGGGGCTCGCCACGGCAGGATCATAGGGCTGCCCGTCGGAGCGGCTAGCATCTCGGCGGGAGCGGGTTCGGGCCGGTGCCCGGCCCGGTCTTCAAAACCGGTGGCGCGGCGCTCGGCGTCGCGCGGTGGGTTCGACTCCCATGCGCTCCCGCCAGCGGATGAGCCAGGCCGTCGAGGAGGGCGAGTGAGCACGACCGATCGGCCGAGGCCGCCGAGCGTCGAGCGGGTCCTCGCGCGCCTCCGTGAGACCGACGACGCCTGGCGTGCCGCCGCATCGCAGACAGAGGCCGTCCGCGACGTCATCGCCGACGAGCGCGACCGCCTCGCCGAGGGGTCGCCGCCACGTTCGATCGACGCGCTCGCCGTCGCGGCCCACGAGCGGCTGGACGCCCATCGTTGGCTGCCGACGCTCGTCATCAACGCCACGGGGGTCCTCATCCACACCAATCTCGGGCGGGTGGCGTGGTCGCGGGACGCCGAGGCGGCCGCCCTGAACGCGGCGGGGCCCGCCCTCCTCGAGCTCGACCGCGAGACCGGCCGCCGCGGGCGTCGCCACCGAGCCGCCGAGGATCATCTCGTCGCCCTGACCGGCGCCGAGAACGCCCTCGTCACGAACAACAACGCGGCGGCCGTGGCCCTTGCGGTCGGGCTGGCCGGGCGCGGCGGCGGCGTGATCGTCTCCCGCGGCGAGCTCGTGGAGATCGGTGGCGGCGTCCGGATCCCGGAGATCGTCCGACGGGCGGGCGCCAGGCTCGTCGAAGTCGGGACGACGAACCGGACGCGAGCCGATGACTTCGAGGCAGCACTGGCCGATGTCGGCAGCCGGGCGAAGCTCGTCCTCCGGGTCCACCCCTCGAACTTCATCCAGTCGGGCTTCACGGAGGCCCCCGACGCTGCCGCCGTCGCCGAGGCCGCCCACCGCTACGGAGCGATCGTGGTCGACGACCTCGGCTCTGGGGCGCTCCTCCCAACCGAGCAGTTCGGGCTGGCCCACGAGCCAACGCCCGCGGAGCGGCTGGCGCTCGGCTCGGACGTCGTGACGTTCAGCGGCGACAAGCTCGTCGGCGGCCCGCAGGCCGGGCTCGTCGTGGGTCGGGCGGACCTGATCGCAAGGATGCGGCGTGACCCCCTCGCGCGGGCGATGCGACCCGACAAGGTCACCCTGGCCGCCGTCGCGGCGACCCTTGGCCTCTACCGGGCCGGCCTCGCCGAAGCCGAGATCCCGCTGTGGCGCGCGATCGCGGTGCCGGCGGCCGCCCTCCGTGAGCGGGCGACCGCGCTGGCGGCCCGGATCGGGCGGGCGGCCGATCTCGTCGAGCTCGAGTCGACGATCGGCGGCGGCTCGCTGCCGGGCGAGACGCTCGCGTCGTTCGGGCTGGCGCTCGCCGCTCGCTCGGCCGATCGACTGCTCCGCGGGCTCCGCACCGGCGACCCGGTCGTCGTTGGCCGGATCGCCGACGGACGGGTCCTGCTCGACCTCCGGACCGTGCCGCCGGACGACGACGACGCCCTGGCCGCGGCCATCGGCCGGGCCCTCGACGCCCCTGGCTGACGCGATGACCGTCGTCATGGGCACCGCCGGGCACATCGACCACGGCAAGACGGCGCTCCTCCGGGCCCTGACCGGCATCGACGCCGACCGCCTGCCCGAGGAGCGCCGCCGGGGCATGACGATCGACGTCGGCTACGCCTGGCTCGACCTCGAGGATGGGACCTCCATCGACTTCGTCGACGTGCCGGGCCACGACGCGCTCATCGGCAACATGCTCGTCGGGGCGGGCGAGATCGACGCCGCGGTGCTCGTCGTAGCCGCCGACGACGGGGTCCGGGCCCAGACGCTCGAGCACCTCGAGCTCCTTGATGCGCTCGGCCTCCGCGACGGCCTCGCCGTGGTGACGAAGGCCGATGTCGCCGGATCTGACCGGGCGGCCGAGGTCGCCCGCGCCGTGACCGAGCTCCTCGAGCGGAGCTCGCTCGCCGGAGCGCCGGTGCTCGTCGCGTCCTCAACGACGGGCGAGGGGCTCGAGGCGGTCCGCGAGGCGCTCGTTCGGCTCCGCGACCGGGTGGCGGCCCGCCAGGCTGGGCTGCCGGGCGGTCCCACGCGCCTCGCGATCGACCGGGCCTTCTCGGTGAAGGGCCGCGGCGCGGTCGTGACCGGGACGCTCCGCGGCGGGGAGCTCCGCGCCGGCGACCACCTGCGCCTCTGGCCGGCCGGCATCGAGGTCCGGCTCCGGGGCCTCCAGGTCCACCACGCGCCGGTCGATGTCGCCACCGGCGGCCGGACGGCGGCGAACGTTGTCGGCGCCGGGCTCGACCAGCTTGGGCGCGGCGGCGTCCTCGTGTCGGGGCAGGGCATCGACGCCACCGATCGAGTGCTCGTCGCGCTGCGCCCCCCCATGGCCTGGAGCGGCCAGAAGGCCGCTGCGGGCTGGCCACCCGGCGACGACGCGCGACTGCGGCTCCACATCGGTACGGCGGCCGTCGACGCGCGGGTGGGCCGTCGCGGTCGGGAGGCCGTGACGCTCCCCGACGGCCGGGTCACGGCGGTTCTGCGCCTCGCAGCGCCGATTGCCACGTTCGCGAGCGCGCGAGCGGTCCTCCGGCGGCCCTCGCCGGGCGACCTCGCGGCGGGGGTGACGATCCTCGACGCGCGCCCGGCCCGCGGTGTGTCCCGGCGGCGCGCCACTCCGGAGCTGCTCGCGACGCTCGCCGTCGCGATCGACGACCTCGACCTCGACGCGACCGCGGACGCCAGGGTCGCTCTCCATGGGCTCCTGGCCGGCGCTGACCGGCTCCTCCTTGCGCCCGACGTCCGGGACGCCCTCGAGACCGCCGCGCTCGCCGCCATCGCCGCCCACCACGACGCCGAGCCGGCATCGTCCGGTCTCCCGGCCCCGGCCCTTCGCGGCACCCTCCGATCGGCCTTCGGTCGGCTGGTGACGATCCGGGGCGACGATGCGCCGGCCGTCGAGGCAGGGATCGCCGCGGTCCTCGACGATCTCGTCGTCCGGCGACGGCTGGCCCGCGACGGCGACCGATTCCGCGACCCGGCCCGTGGCTCCGGCCCGCCGCCCGCCCTGGCCGCGGCGATGGACCGGCTCGTGGCGCTCCTCGACGTCCCTGCCCCGCCGGACCTGTCGGCCGCGGCCCGCGCCGCCGGCTGCCCGCCCGAGGGGATCCGCGACCTCGAGCGTGCCGGACGGATCGTCCGGGTGGAGGCCGACCTGGCCTGGGCCAGGCCCGCCTTCGAGCGACTCGCCGCCACGGCCCTGGCCCTGGCGCGCCGCGCGCCCCTCGCCCCGGCGACGCTCCGGGACGCCACCGGGACGAGCCGCCGCGTCGTCATGCCGCTCCTCGAGGACCTCAACCGGCGGGGCATCCTGGTCCGGACCCCGTCCGGTCATGTCCCCGGCCCGCGGGCGCCGCGCGAGGAGCCAGTCCGCCCATGACGAGCCCGCCGCCGCTCGACGACGTCGTCGGGATCGTCCTCGCCGGGGGCCGGTCATCGCGCTTCGGGGCGGACAAGCTGGCCGTGGAGGTCGACGCCCGGCCTCTTCTCCATCACGCCCTCGACGCCGTGGCTGCCGTCGCGAGCCGGCTCATCGTCGTCGCCACGCCCGGCGCCGCTCCGCCGCTCCCCGCCGACCTCGAGGCACGCGTTCGCGTCGTCCACGACCCGGAACCGTTCGGTGGCCCGCTCGTCGGCCTCGACGCAGCGCTGGCGCAGGCCGAGGCCCCGATCGCCCTCGTCGTCGCCGGCGACATGCCGCGGATGGTCCCGCTGGTGCTCCGTCGCCTCGTCGCCACGGTCGGACCGGGCCGGCCGGCGGTGAGCTTGGAGGTCCCCGGCCGGATCCAGCCCCTGCCGATGGCCCTCGACGTTCGCACCGCGCGTCCGGCCGCGACGACGGTCCTGGAGCGCGGTGGCCGCGCGCTCCGCGATCTCCTCCGCGAGCTGGGGGCCATATCGATCCCGGCACCTGTCTGGCTGGCCCTCGACCCCGCCGGCGCGACGATCGTCGACATCGACCGCCCTGCCGATCTCGACACGTAGACTCCCAGGATGGACGCCGCGATCCGCGCCCTATTCTCGCCCGAGCCCGGGACGACCTACCTCGATAGCGCCACGTACGGCCTGCCGCCCGAGCCGAGCCTGCGGGTCATGGGCGCGGCCCTCGACGACTGGAAGGCCGGCCGCGCCAACTGGATCGAGGACTGGGACATGGCCGGCGAGCGTGGGCGGGCCGCCTTCGCCGCGCTCGTGGGTATCGATCCGGGACGCGTCGCCCTCCTGCCGGCGACCTCGGTGGCGGTCGGCCTCGTGGCGGCCGAGCTGACCCGCGACGATGATGTCGTCGTCCCGGCCGACGAGTTCACCTCGGTCCTCTTCCCGCTGCTCGTCGCCCGAGACCGCGGCGTCCCCGTCCGGGAGGTCGAGTTCGAGCGGCTCGTCGACGAGATCCGGCCGGGCACGACCCTCGTGGCCTGCACCCTCGTCCAGATGCAGACCGGCCGGACCGCCCCGATCCGGGCGATCGTGGAGCGGGCCGCCGAGGTCGGTGCGCGCGTCCTCCTCGATGCCACCCAGGGGACGCCGTTCGTGGCCCTCGGCGACCTTGTCGACCGGATCGACTACCTGGTCGTCTCGGCTTACAAGCACCTCCTGTGCCCGCGTGGCGTGGCCTTCATGGCCCTGCGCCCCGACCACGTCGGGCGCCTGCCGCCGATCAACGCCAACTGGCGGGCCGCCGATCGGCCCTACGGCCGCTTCTTCGGCGGCCCGCTGACCCTCGCCCCCGACGCGGCGAGGTACGACGTCTCGCTCGCCTGGCTGCCCTGGCTCGGCGCGGCCGAATCGCTCGAGCTCCTCGTCGGCTGGCAGGCGGCGGGCGCCCTCGAGGAGCCCGTTCGCCTGGCCCGCCGGCTCGCCGAGGGCCTGGGCCTCGAGTGGGGCGGCAGCACCCTCGTGTCAGTCCCGGTCGCCGACGCCGACTCTGCCCGAGCGGCCCTCGCCGGCGCCCGGATCCGGGCCGCCTTCCGGGGCACCGGCATCCGCCTGGCGCCCCACGTCTACAACGACGCCGCCGACATCGCCCGGGCGGTCGAGGCGCTGAGGTGACGTCGAACCGATCGTGATCACGGGCGCGCGACGACCCGCTGACGCATGCCTGCCACGGCCAGGGCTGTCCAAGAATCTTGACGCGGGGCACGTCGTGACGCCGTCGTCGATCCTCGTGATCCGGTTGCCGTCGAGGTCGCAGGCAGAAGCGACGGCTGATCCCCGCGAGATCCGCTCTGGGTTTCGTGGAGACTCGCTTGATGGGATTTCACGCCGCCTCACCGGTCGGCTGTAGGGCCGAATGGTAGGCGGCCTCGTAGTCCGCCGGCGGGATCTCGCCGGCCGAGTGCAGCCGCCGGATGTTCTCCAGGGTCGAAGAGCGCGCCAGGATCCCCCGCCCTCCGGCCCGGCGTCCTCAGCCTGTCGCTCCCGCCCGATCAGGATGTCCGATCGCGACGACATCGAGGTTGTCGATGCCGGCGAAGGGCCGTCCGCCACGATCCCGGAGGGGTGCACCTACATCTCGAGCGCCGGCGCCTCGTGGACGAGCTCGCCGCCGACGATCGTCGCGACGACCTTCGTGTCGCCGATCGGGGGCGCATCGGGGGCATCGATGTGGTGGTCGAGGACCGCGAGGTCGGCGAGACGGCCGAGGCCGAGCCAACCCGCTTCGTCCTGGCGGTTGACGTAGGCCGAGCCGACCGTCGCCGCCCGGAGGGCCTCGTCGAGGGTGAGCCGCTCCGAGGGCAGGAACGGCTCGGCGTCGCGGTGCTCGGGCCAGACGCGCCGGACGGCGACCTCGATCTGGGGGAAGGGATCGGCCGTGCTGACGGTCCAGTCGGATCCGAAGGCCAGCCTCGCGCCCGCCCGCAGCAGCGAACCGAACGGGTACTGCCAGGTCGTCCGCTCGGGCCCAAGGATCGGGATCGTCAGCTCGTCCATCTGGGGCTCGTGGACGGCCCACAGGGGCTGGGCGTTGGCGACCGTGTCGAGGGCCGCGAACCGCGGCACGTCGTCGGGATGGATGACCTGGATGTGGGCGATGTGTGGGCGCCGGTCGCGCGGGCCGTTGGCCCCCCGGACGGCCTCGATCGCGTCGAGCGCCTCACGCACGGCCCGATCGCCGATGGCGTGGTAGTGGAGGTCGAGGCCTCGCGCGTCGAGCTCGATCGACAGCCGCCGGAGCTCAGCTGGTTCGAAGTTCAGGAACCCGACGTCGTCGGTCGGTCGGCCGTCTGGCTCGAGGTACGGCTCGAGCATCGCCCCGGTCCGGCTCTCGAGGATCCCGTCGACGAAGAACTTGACGCTCCCGGACGACAATCGCGCGGGGCCAGGAGCGGAGGCGCTCGCCGCAGCCGCGTCGGCGGCCACCGAGTCACGGATGGCGGCGATGCCGTCGGGTCCGCCGAAGCCCTCGAGGTCGGCCGACCGCAGTGACAGCACGACGCGGGCCGTGAGCCCGCCGCGCCCGGCGACGGCGCGATACGCCGCCAGGAACGGGCCGTCGACCATCGCGTCGTTCCAGCCGGTGATGCCCCAGGCGTGGTACTGAGCCTGGGCGTCGAGGACCGCCCGCTCGAGCGTCGGCGCATCGTGGGGCGGGATGTGATCGGCGACGAGGTCCATCGCCGTCTCCTGGAGCATCCCGAGGGGCGAGCCGTCGGGATCTCGCTCGATCCGGCCGTGCGGCGGGTCCGGCGTAGCCGCCGTGACCCCGGCGAGCTCGAGGGCCCGGGTGTTGACCCACGCCCCGTGGCCGTCGCGGTTGGAGAGGAACACCGGCCGGTCGGGCACCACGGCGTCGAGGAGCTCACGCCTGGGGATCCCACCCGGGAACGTGTCGAGCGACCAGCCGTCGCCCGAGATCCACAGCCGGTCGGGGTTCGCCGCGGCGAAGGCGGCGACCGCTGCGAGATGGTCCTCGACGGTGCTGAAGCGGTCGAGGCTGCACTCGACGCGGCGGAGGCCGCCGAAGACCGGGTGGCAGTGGGCGTCGGTGAAGCCGGGCATGACCGTTCTTCCCCGGAGGTCGATCACGCGGGTCCGGGGGCCACGGGCCGCCATGACCTCGCGGTCCCGCCCGAGGGCGGTGATCCGGTCCCCGGCGATGGCGATCGCGGTGGCTGCCGTGGGTACGTCCCGGTCGACGCCGGTTGCCATGGTCCGGATCCGGCCGCCGTGGAGAATCAGCTGGGGCGTCCTGTCGCTCATGGCGAGATGGTAGGTCGGGCGCGGCGAGCGGCGGGTACAGTCCCGCCATGAGCACCACCGTTCACCTGCTCCATGCCGGCTACGCCCGCGACGACGGCCGCGTCGGCGGCTCCGTGACGCTCGTCCGCGACGGCGACGCCATCATCGTCGCCGACCCCGGGATGGTCGCCCGGCGCGGGCTGATCCTCGAGCCGCTGGCCGCGCTCGGCGTCACCCCCGAGGCCGTGACCCACGTCTTCCTGAGCCACCATCATCCCGACCACACCGTCAACATCGCCCTCTTCCCGAACGCCGAGGTCGTCGACTTCTGGGCCCGCTACCGCGACGACCTGTGGCTCGACCACGCCGGCGACGGCCACGAGCTCGCGCCGCACTCGCGGCTGTGGCTCACGCCCGGCCACACCGAGGAGGACGCCACGCTCGTGGTCGAGGCCGACGACGCCACGTACGCCCTGACCCACCTCTGGTGGTTCGGCGACCGGACGCCGCTCGTCGACCCGCTGGCCTTCGACCAGGCGGCCATCGAGCGGGGCCGGGCGCGGGTCCTGGCGGCCGCCGACGTCGTCATCCCGGGTCACGGCGCGCCGTTCCGGGTCCGCGGCTGAGGCGAGCCGGCTGCTGCTCGGCCGAGGGGTCCTGGCCCCGGAATCGAACGGCCCGCCGTTGCCGGCGGGCCGTTCCCTGGTCGCCTCGAACGTCGAGGTCAGCCCATCGAGGGCGCTCCCGGGACGGGCGCTCCCGGGGCGGCCGCGGACACCTCGGCGGTGACCTTCCGGTAGATCGTGACCCCCGAGCCGAACCCGAATGCCGTGCCGATCGCCGTCGCGAGCGGGGTGCCGACGAGCGGGATGATCCCCAGGACCGTACCGAGAATCGCCCCAACGATCCCGAACACGATTCCCGCGGCGATGCTCCAGCCGATGATCATGAGGACCTTGGAGGCCGTGATCTCCCACGACTTGCGCACGGCATCCATCGCCGCCGCCCCGTCCGCGGCGAGCCAGCCCGCGAGGCTGAGCCTCGCCCCGATATAGATCGAGGCCACGATCGCCACGAGGAACAGGACGAACCCGATCCCGCCGAGGAGCGCGACGAGGATCCCGCCGACGATGAAGAAGCCGAGCCCGACCCCGGCCACGATGATCCCGGCGCCCAGGATCGCCACCCAGCGCAGGGCAACGCGGGCGAACGCCTCCTGGATCGTCGGCGCCGTCCCGACGCTGGCCATCGTCGCCCAGACCTGGCCATAAAGGTTGAGCAGGACCCCGCCGATGAGGCCGGCCACGAGGGCGCCGACGATGCCTGCGATGACCTCCCCGCCGATGACCTCCGAGCCGGAGGAGTCGCCAACCACGAGGTTGACGAGCAGCGGCACGAAGGCCGCGTACACGATGGCGTTGATGATGACCCCGATGACGAGGATCGGGACGATGAAGTTCACCTGGATCGACATCCGGAAGCCGGTCATGATCGCGTCGTTCAGCGTCAGCTCCCGCGCCGGCCGCCCACCGTAGAGTGCCATCCCCACCTCCTCCATGGGACCGCGCGGTCCCGGAGTCGCGATCATCGGTGCGCCGGATCCGCCGGTCAATCGGAGATTCGTCCGATGGTGACGTTGCGGAGGACCCGTCGGCGGCACTCGGGCGAGCCTGTCGACGGCGCCGTCCAGCCTTGCCGAAGCCGATGATGCTGCCACCATCTCTATGAAGCGGGAGCGGCGGGGTCAAGGTCAGCTGAAGGGGTCGGCGCACGCATGACGGTGAGGCGATCGTGCTTGGAGGGACCGGTCCGACGGGCATCTCGGCCCCGTTGTCGACTGCCGAGGCCCCGCCTGATGGTGCCAGCATCACGGGCCCACACAACACCCGGTGGCGGGACCTTGCGCCGGGGACGGGCCGCGTCGCGATGCAGGCAAGAGCGGTGGGGGCGGGTCAGCGGGGCGGGTCAGCCGCGGCGGGTGGCGAGGATGTTCAGGCGGACGTAGTCGAGGACGGGCTCCGGCATCCGCCGGGCGACCTCGGTGACGTACGCGGCGCGGGCCCCCACCGGGAGGCGGGCGATGTGCTCGCGGAGGCAGACCGTGGCGAGGTACGTCTCGAGTGGCTCGCCGGGCTCCAGGCGGGTCGGCTGGTCGGCCAGCCAGACCTCGATGTTGCCGAAGCCGGCGGCCTCGAGGCGGGCCGCGGTCGCCAGCGGCGTGGCGAAGTTCCGGGCGGCATCGA
>Ga0209751_10005628_pt1 | contig 11786 bp, 16 predicted proteins | sample RifCSP13_1_FD_184019 | JGI IMG/M metagenome (GOLD analysis project Ga0209751, IMG submission 184019) | Soil microbial communities from Rifle, Colorado - Rifle CSP2_sed 13_1 (SPAdes) (version 2) | ecosystem: Environmental > Terrestrial > Deep subsurface > Rock core/Sediment | place: Rifle... | reverse complement strand
CTGCAGGTGTGGCAAACAAAACAACCTTAACTCACAGTATTGCCATGGGCTTCCCCGACATAAAGCTCTTTAGGTTTTTGAGAACCTGTTATGCATTGAGGTTACAATATATTTTCATTTGTTTATTTTCTTTTTTGCAGAAGGTTTTTCACTAAATACCTTGACCTGTTATGTATTTTTCAATCCTCCAATCGGACGATTTTTTCTAGGGATCTATTAGACCCGCACCGAGTCATCGTTTTCTTGAAGCCTTCTTACGACCGGCGCGTGTTTTAGTCGCGGGGCTCTCCTTCCCAGACTTGCTCTCATCAAAAACCTTAACTTCGCCGTATCCCTCAGGACTCACTCTGAGGCGAGTTTTCATCCTCTTTAGGTAATCGGCCATGTATTCCTCGGCCTCTTCGCGCGTCTCAAACTTGGCCTCTCCCCGGAAAGAGCCGTTCTGATCGATCAGGCTGACGGCGCTCCACATCCCGTTCCTGCCGAGCCTTTTCACAACAAACATCGCGCTATGCTAGCGTGCCGCAGATATTTAAGACAGCCGTTTATGCTCTAATTGCAATTTTGGCAAAATATCTTGTACCACCAACTTAATTAAAAACCTCCAGTGCCATATTGCAAGTGGGCGATTCAGAAGCAAGATTTACAATAAATGTCAAGGAGGGCCTCGTTGAGCTTGAGGGCAAGGAGAGTTTTGTTGATAGGCACCTTGAAAAATTTGAAGAGATTTTCAAGATGGCTGTAAAGGAAGCAATTTCCCGCGGCCTCGAACATAACATTGCAATCAAGACGCAGCCGGCACAGGCCGCCCTGCCTCAGGAATTGGAGCAGGAGGCGCTGGCTCCAGCCGAACAGGTGCCGCAGCAAAAGCCAGGCAACGGCAATCACGGGCCGAGGCCGGCTGTCATGATCCACCCGATCCCTGTCGACCTGAAAGCCAACGAAAGCAAGGTGGGCCTCCGCGAATTCTATGCCGACAAAAAACCGGCCAACCACTATGAAAAGGCAGCCATCTTTGTATACTATCTGACAAAGTTCAACAAACAGCAGGAAGTAAAGTTCGGCGAGATCTTATCGTGCTATGAAGAAGTGAACGAGAAAAAGCCAAGCATTGTTGACACAATAAAGAACTCGGTCCGCTACAAGGGGTGGCTCGAGCATGGCTCGGAAAAATACGCGACGCGCCTCACGATCTCCGGCGAGAACTTTGTCAAGTTCGATCTGCCGGCGCATGGCGAAAGGGTTGTCCAGCAGGCGCTTGGCTAGGCGCGCCACCAGTCAAAGCCGACGTAATCCACTTTTTTCTCTTTTACCATCGGGATCGCCAGAATAAACTGCTTTTTCACGGTGGTTGCGAGACGACCTGCAAGCACGACCCCTGTCGCGGTAAGGTCGTCTGCCGGCCTGAACACTTGAACAAGGTACGGCGCGTGATCAATGCCCGGTCCCTGTTCGTAGACTGCAAAATCACAGCCAAACTTTATGCCAGGCGCGACGATGTAGCCCTTGTCGCGGAGGTTTTGGAATACAAAATACTGTGTTTCAAAATCGACATACTGCCTTTTGCATGTCTTTTTTATTTCAGCAAGAGGAACTGCCTTCCCGTCCATCCGAGATACCTTCAGCTTGTTCTTTTCAACAAGGTAGCACCCCTCTATCAGGTCAAGCACGAGCGGCGTGTCAAAATCTGTCCCCTTGGGCTTTGGGACGCCCAAAGGTTTGCCATAATAGCCACTACCAAAAAGAATCCTTGAATCCGGTATGTCCCAGATTACGATCCTGTTTTCTACCAGCCTGCCGCTAATCATCTACATGCTCAGTGCCAATATTGTGAACGAGTCGGACGCTTCCTGGCACTTGTCGACCATGCCTTCGATCCCTTCGACCGCGTCCTTGAAGAGAAGTAGATCCTTTGTCGTAGAAATTTCATTCAGTGCTTTTACAATCACCGCCCGGTACTTTGCGTCAACCTGGCGCTCCAGTTTTTGCACGTCCTGCGCAAGTTCGATTGCGTTTGGCGGGTTGATTGACAGCGCGCGGCCCATTTCGTTCAGCTTGCAAATCGTGTCGACAACCATGCCGACGAGCTGCTTCAGGTCGTCGTCGAAAGAAGCCTTTTTCAGAGTGGACGGCTTCATGTTTGCGAGCCTGAAGGCGACTCCGCTGATGTAGCCGGCGATGTCGTCAATAATGTAAGCGGTCCTCAAAATGTCCTCCCTGTTTGCCATGAGGCTTCCGATTTCGGCCACCTCGCGGGTAATCTTTCTGCGGAGGTTTTCGACTTCTTCTTCGGTGTTTCTCATGCGCTCGAGGCAATGCTGTATGTCCTTGTCATCGCCCTTGATAAGCGAGGTGGTGAGCGTCGACAAATCCCTTGAGGAATTTAAGATTCGCGTGATTTCGTCCTGCAATACAGCCAGCGCCTTTCTCTTGGCCTGGACTTCCATCTCTCCGCTGTACATTAGAGCCAAAATACGCTTTCAGGCTAATAATTCTATCGATGCTTCTTGTTCCTGCCAAAGAAATTGCTTTTCATGATGTAAAAATTGAATTGAGATCCAGTACCTAAAAGCGTCGGAGGAACTTTGCCTTCAGCATTTCCGGGTGTGACTTTAAACTCTTGATCAGCGTCAGGACCTTGTCGCGGTCGTCCGGCATCGTGCCTCCGATCGAGTAGACGTTTGAAGCGTGGTTTGCGCGAAACACCACGGGCGCTTTCGGGCTGAAATCCGTGACAAGCATCTCAAGCTCGTCCAGAACATCGCTGTCGTCAAGTGGAATAAAGGGCTCACCAAACTTGGTCATGAACTCGTCGTAGACGCCCTCTTCAAGGTAGAGCGTCAGCGCGCCAACGTATTCCGGCGCCGTTTCGCTTAGTACACGGGCAGTGTCTGCAATGTGCTCTTTGGTGTATGTCTTGCCGCCAAGCCCGAGGATCACCATGCACGATAGGACGTAGCCATTGCGCCTAGCCTTCTGGCACGCCTGAACGATCGTCTTGTAGGTTGCGCCTTTCGTCACCTTCTTGAGCACAATGTCGCTCCCGCTTTCGATGCCGACGTAGAGCATGTCGAGGCCTGCGGCTCTCATTTCCTTCAGCTCGTCGTCCTTTTTCTTTAGCAGGTTCATGGGCATCGCATAGCACGACACCCGTTGAAGCACTGGGAACTTCAAACGTAAGTACTGCAGGATCTGGACCATCATGTCCTTTGGCAGGTTGAGCGCGTCCCCGTCTGCAAGGAACACCCTGCGCGTTTCAGGGTAGAATTTTGCGGCCATGTCGATCTCGGTCTTGAGCTCCTCCCATGGCCTCTCGGAATATTCTTTTGTCCGGTACATATTGCAGAACGAGCACTTGTTGAAAGAACAGCCCAGAGTGACTTGAAATATCATAGAGTTGGTCTCCGAGGGCGGTCTGTAAAGCGGGTAGTCGTAAACTATGTCCATTGTGTTACGATATAGAATGAGCGCTAATAAATATAAGTTTACTAAAATTTGGGTCGGTTCGTCGCGAGATCTTCATCGCTTGTGCTCAGTCTGGAGCAGCGAACTCACCTCATCCCCTGTGTCCTATGGCATCGAACTAACTTAAATCTTAGCAGTATCAGACCAGCTTGCACTTCAGTCGTTTTATGCTCCCGGACATGTCCAGCGTCACCGTCGGCGGGTCTGTCAGGGTAATGGCAACAAGAACCTTGTCCAGCTGGTCCAGCCTGCACTTAATTATTGTCGCGTTGCCTTCTGATTTCACTAGCCTTATCGCTGCTTTTTCTGTAGCGATAGAGCCAAAGAGTTCAGAACATCGCTTTACAATTGCATTGACTGCGTCGCTGGCCGGGCCTGCATGCATGACTGACAGGTAGCGCCGCTTGGGCCGCCTGTTCAGCACTAGACAGTCACCCTCCTTGACAGCCTTGCCTCAAGCCAGCTGTTCATTTCGCGCCAGTGTCGCTGCGGGTCAATGCTGCAATTCTTCAATACTGCGTCGAAGCATGGGCCGGAAAGCATTTCATGGATTGAAGATGCCCCGCTTGAAAGGACTAGCTGGCATCCAGACGAATGGCAGAATGAATAGAGATTAATGATGTCGTCGAACCACTTGCCGACGCCGGCGGCATCCATTTTTCTTGCCGGCTCAACCGTCACCTCAATACCGGTCCCCTTTTTCACTTTCTTTTTCAGCTTTTCATTGACCCTGCGGAAATCCTTGATCGCTAGGACGTCTGCAGGCTCGCCTAAATTGTCTGAAACTATCAGGTATGGATATTTTGCCGGCGATTGTGGCGCCTTTTTCAGCCGGTAAATGACGCCCCTGCAGGTCCTGCCGTCAGGCGGCGCGCCCACCCGGCCTATCAAAAGTGCTTTCGCTGCCCCTGCAATATCAAAGTCGCCACTGACAAAAAGATCTATTCGGTTGAAGACAAAAGCCCCCTATAGCTTTCAAGGTTGTCCGAAGGCCGGTACCTTTTGACAGGCTTGAATCTTATCCTTATGGCGTCCATCTCTGACAGCGACACCTTACCCTGGCATATCCTCTGCTTGTCGAGCCTGAGGTAGAGATTCCCCTTTTCGTCCGAATATTCGTGAAGAAAACCGGACAAGCGCTCCCTGTCGGAGCTGTTCAAAAGCGACATGATGCGGAGGGCGAGCTCGGCTGCTTCCTGACTTGCTAGCATTGCCTTGAGCAGGAATATCTTGTTATTGTAGTGCCCCTCTGAAGGCGAGCTTGAGAAGAGCACTGAAGGCACTGCAAGCGTGTTCTCTATCGAACGGAGCACCTTGCCGCCATCGTCGGTGGCGTGGAGCAGCAGGTTTACCTGAGCAGCAGAAAATCTCAGGTCCCCTTCAGACATTTGAAAAAATATTGAGAAATGCCGGCTAAAAAGCTATGTTATTGTGCCGGCTGGCTAGCTTCGACGGGCTTGGCCTCATCGATAGCCCTTGACTGTGGAGTGGAGATCAGCTTTGTCTTTTTGATCCCGATGTGCCGGATCACGGTTATCTTTTTCGCTTCGGTCAGTATTTCGGCGCCTAGCTTGCTATTGGTCTCCCTTGGGATGTCCTCGCCCTTGCTACCCGTCACCTGCTGGACGAACTGGTCGACTGACAGCTGTGGGATCTTTTCGGTCAAGATCTTGTAGGCCACCATTCTGATCTCGTGCTTTTTGGACGAGTTGACCCTCCTCTGGGTGAACGCAATAACTGCAACGCGGAAGGTGTGGCCATCCATAGTGGTGTAGTCGTGGATGAATGTGATCATAGAGCTTCCCCGGCGGATAAGGCTCCTGAGGAATTCCTTGGCGTATTCGTGGCCCTTGAAAATGGTGCTTGCGGAGCCGTCGATAATCTTGTCTATCTGGACAAAAATCTTGATCTGGTGCTGGTCCATCCTCTGATCGGGGTTGCCCTTCATCATGTCGTGCAGCGTGTTTTCAATAGTGCGCCCCTTGGCCTGTACAACGTCTGTAACTGGAACATAGTTTACGGGCACCTGCGGCTCAAAGCCGGAGGGCTTGTTTACCACTACCCACTGTTTGTCTCGCCATTTGTCGCGGACCCTGCCACCTTTCTTCGCTCCTTTAACCATTAAACTTCTCTCCTTCTCTGGCTAAAATATATAATATATACGATGCGTCAATTGCGGGGCTTGATCTCCTTTATCTCGCCCATGTAGTCCTGCAATACCTCGGGCACCTGAACGGTGCCTCTGGAAGTCTGGTAGTTCTCTAGTATCGCCACCATCGTGCGCTCGGTGGCAACTAAAGTGCTGTTGAGCGTGTGCACAAGGCGTGTTTCTTCATTCGTCCTGTCGCGGAAGCGGATGCCCAGCCGGCGGGCTTGATAGTCGACACAGTTTGAGCAGGAAACGATTTCGCGATATGCGTTCTGGCCGGCCATCCACGCCTCAATGTCGTACGTCTTGGCCGATATCTTGCCCGTGTCGCCGGAGCATAATAGTATCACGCGGTGGGGGATCCCCAGCTTTCTAAAGAATTCCTCCGAAAGGGCAAGCATCTTTTCGTGCTCCTTCCACGAGTCCTCCGGCCGGCAGTAGACAAACTGCTCTACCTTTTCAAACTGGTGCACGCGGAAGATACCTTTCATATCCTTTCCGTGCGCACCCGCTTCCTTGCGGAAGCAAGGGCTATAGCCAGCATATTTCATCGGCAATTTTTTGCCGTCGAGGATTTCGTCCATGTGCATGCTTGCTATTGCGTGCTCTGACGTGCCTATCATGTAGAGGTCCTCGCCCTCTATCTTGTAAACGACGTCCTGAAAGTCGCCCAGTATCACTGCGCCGGACATTGGCTCCTGCCTTATCATGTATGGCGGCTGGATGGGCGTGTAGCCGCGATCTGAAAGAAAGTCAATGGCAAAATTCACCAGCGCTTGGTTCATTTTTACAAGCTCGTTTTTCAAAAAGTAAAAGCGCGCTCCTGAAACCTTGGCCGCGCGCTCTATGTCGACTAGGTCAAGTGCAGTAGCAATGTCGACATGGTCCTTTGGAGCAAAGTCAAGTTTTTTGGCGCTGCCGTTCTGGCGCACCACAATATTGTCCTTTTCGTCCTTGCCGGTTGGCACCGACTCGTGTAGCATGTTGGGTACCATCATCACCAGTTGCTTGAACCTCTCTTCAGTTCTTGCGAGCTCTTCCTCGCTCTTGCCAATGTAGCCGCTGACCTCTTTCATCTGCGAAAGCTCCGAGGCGGCGTCCTGCTTGCCTTTTTTCTTGCGCGCAACGGCTTCTGCCAGCATGTTCTTCTTCTGACGCAGCTCCTGCGTTTCAACCATCAGCTCACGCCGGCGCCTGTCAATTGTCACCAGATCGCCAAGCGGGAAATCTGCCATGTTGCGCCTGCTCAGCATGTCTTTGACTGCCTGCGGATTTTCCTTCAAGAATTTTGGATCAAGCATTAGCTGGCCATCACTTTCTTTGACACGGAGACGTGCTCGAGAACTTCGTCAAGGGTGCTGATGATTGTTGCCATGGGAACGTTCTTGCCCGTCAATTCGATGGCAAGCGTGGCGCCTTCTGAAAACGTTTTCATCGACAGCCCCATTGGAAAGTTAACATTGTCTGGTATTAATGCCTTCACAGCAGCTTTTGCTTGGGCGCTGCTTGAAAACGGAATGTCCACCGATATGGCAATGTCAAGTTGCCGTCGCAAATTTCGGGTCACTCGTCGCCGCCCTCAAGCCGGCAAGAAAATCTTCGAGAGCATTAGAAGGAATCCTGCAGCCCGCCGCAGCAGAGTGCCCACCGCCGGCGCCCTTGAACGCTTCTGCATAGTGCCGCATTATGAGGCCGAGGTTGGCCTGAGAATTGCAGCCAAGGCACTTGCGTGACGAAAACCGGTAAGTGCCGTCTCTTGTGAGCGTCCTAACGAAAAGCAGCCGACCGCTGAGCGATGGTGAACCGCTGAGGAGCGATGATACCGCGCCAAGCATGTCTTCTGCCAAGAGCCCGTCGCCGTTGACAAACGCGTTCCTGCCGTCGTCTACGAGCCTCCACTTTTCACTGAAAATGGCAGAGATGTAGTTTCTGAGCATCGTCCTGTACGCGCCGGCTATTTCCTCGCCTGCGCCCAGCATGGCGTTTCGGTCGCCCATGCATATCGCGATGCCCACGCCTGCCTTGCCTATCCTGCCGCAGGCATTGAGCATCGTGGAGAACTCCCTTGCGTCACGCAGCTGGCTCCGCTTGTCCTCGCTGGCAAGAGTATAGACATAGCCGACAAGGTCGTCCAGCACTCTTGTTGAGGTCTTATTTGAGGCTGCAACGAACTTGGCTATCGCGTCCAGAATTGAACTCTTTTCCTCCTGCGAGAGTTCAGCCAGCACACGCCACCTACCGTTGTCCTTCAACTTTATCCCGGCGTTCCTGAGCAGGGCGTGGCAGGCTTCCCTGTTCCAGGTAAGCCCATCGATGTAGGGGAATGAAGTATACGCAAGCGCTTCGTGGAGCGGCCGCGTTTCCCTCCCCGTGAGCATGATGTCAAGGTCGACGCTTACCAGCCCAAGCGACTGCGCGGTTTTCAGTATTTCAGCATTCAGACCAATAAACGACTTTTTTTCGCCCTGGTCCTGCCTGTCAGCGACTGCAGAAACGACGGCGATGCGCGACAGGTCGCGGTTCTTTCTGTCGAGCGCGCTCCCGACCATGTAGGCCATGCCGCCGGCCGGCACGTGCCTACCGCCGTCAATGCCGTATTTCCAGGCATTCAGTATCTGGCCGGCGTCGTCAGTCAGCATTTCCTCTTCAGGTATCTGGTGGTGGTCGATAACGACCCACTTGTCGCCAAGGGCCTTTCTCAAGTGCGACGCCCATCCGCCACCGAGATCGGTTATGACATAAAAATCTCGATTTTCCGACTTCATTTTTTCAACGACTGAAGGGTTCATGTCAGAAACTGCCCTGACAGAGTAGCGCGCGCCCATGCGAGCGAACGCGCATGCAACTATACTGCCTGACGTTATGCCGTCAGCGTCAAGGTGCGTAATGACTGCAATTTCGCTGCCATTTTCCACTACGGATCTCAGTTTTTCGCAAAAGGGCTTGAGGGCTTCAACAAGCTTGACGCTGCTGCTCATTTAAAGGAACCTTACTCTAGCTGAGCAATAACCGCGGCGTATCTCCAGCTCTTTGGAAGCTTGCCAATGCTCTTGTAGTATTTCGACAGCCTGTGGATCTTTGCTTCTACTAGCTCGAGCGAGCGCACGTTTCGATGATCGCTATTGTGGACCTTCAGGTGTTTCTGAAGTCCAAGCGCCTTTTTTACCAGCTTGTCCAGGTCCTCTGGCATTTCTGGCTTGATGTTGTTTTCAGCCAAGAGCTCGGTCAGGCTCTTGCCCAACACCGGCTTGACAAGTGGGATTCCATATTCGTCCCTTAGCTTCAGGCCAATTTCGCTGGGGCTCAGGCCGTCCCTTGAAAACTTCACAACAAGGGATGAAACTTGATCCCGACTCTGGTTAAGCCACGTAGGCGAACTCTTTGAGGTGGGACGCGTCGAATGAGACTTGCCATGAGTGTGAACATGAATGCGAGCCATATTAGATGGGTATGAAACTTACATACAACCGTGGATGTACGTCCAACTACCATTCCCCTCCTATGCAAAAGGTAGATTTTTTTATCGAGAACATACGTTCAGAGGCTACAAGACAGTCATATAAACAATCCCTTAAACAATTCGAAAAAGATACGGGCTTTAAACTGACAGAGAAAACAAATGGTAAGGGATGACTATGAAGAAAGTAAGACGCCCATTCCAGACCCGGACGATAATGAAGGAGGAGCAAGAGTCAGTGAAAATAATCATCATCAATGAACCTCTAATTAGGATCATGCAGAGCAACAGCTAATAGTAAGTTTTGTTTGCCTGCGATTTATTCTGAATACAGAATAGAACCCTTCGCCCCCTTTGTACATCCTGCATTTTCGTAACCCGTTCCTATGATAGAGCAGTTGAAAAATCTGACCTTCTGCCTTTGAGTCACCTAGTCACATCAAATTACCCTGCACTAGATCATCTTAAGTAGCTAATCTATATAGATGTCATAGTCTATTGTGAATACGAATATTAGTGGTCAATAAAAAATCTAATTTGATAGTGATTGCAAATTCTGCTTAATTTAGCGTGTATCCGATATGGTTGATTAGAATTGGTAGAGGTTGGAGCAACACTATTGGTCGTATCTGGGGCAATTGCTGCGGCACTTTTCTTTGACTTTGTGAACGGTTTTCACGATGCGGCCAATTCTATTGCCACAGTAGTAGGAACTCGCGTTCTAAGACCCTTGCAGGCTGTCTCAATCGCCGCCACAGCTAATTTCGCCGGGCCGTTTGTGTTCGGCACTGCAGTCGCGGCAACCGTGGGCAAGGGGATAATCCAGCCAGAATTTTCTACCGTATTTGTAATTTTAGCAGGACTAATTGGTGCTATCATCTGGGATCTCATTACTTGGTGGTTTGGTCTGCCCTCCTCTAGCAGTCATGCATTAATTGGAGGTCTAGTTGGTTCAGCATTAATCGCCGGAGGTCTCCAGGGAATAGTATTCTCAGGAATCGAAAGAGTCTTGGTATTCATGGTTGTATCACCTTCTGTGGGGTTTGCAATAGCTGCTGTTCTTACTGTTGGCATAATGTTGGCATTCCGTAAATCTTCGTCTGCCAAGGTTAATAGAATATTCGGAAAGTTACAGATTGCGTCTTCAACGTTTTTCTCGCTTACCCATGGAGCGAATGACGGCCAGAAGACTATGGGAGTGATCACGGCGTTGCTAATCGCTGGTGGCATGCTTGAGGCTAAAGGGTTTGTAGTTCCGATTTGGGTGATAGGTGGTGCCGCGGCGGCTATAGCCCTTGGAACATTTTTCGGCGGATGGAGAATAGTCAAAACGATGGCATTCCGTCTGACCAGCCTGAAGCCGTATCAGGGGTTTGCTGCTGAAACCGGTGGAGGTGCAATCCTAACATCGATGGCGTGGCTTGGGGTACCAGTCAGCACGACGCATGCGATTTCTGGTGCCATAATGGGAACTGGCTCTACCAAGAGATTCTCCGCGGTAAGATGGGGATTGGGAAGAAGAATAGTATACGCATGGTTGATAACGATACCTGCCAGCGCATCTCTCGCCGCGGCTTCACTGCTCTTAATGAATGCTATCGGGATCCATTAAGCTTCTTTATGCACTGGTCGCAGCACCGTTTAAGAAATGCAACTTCTACTATGCCTTGCACAAAAACATCGTGCGAGGCTCTTGCCGTCTTGCAAAGATCGCATGTAATGATATCAAGTTTCTTGATTGAATCGGAAATCGGGCTTACGCTAATTACTTCAAAGTTGGTTAATGATGAGACTGGGACCCCCACAACCAAGGTGCTGCGGAATCACCATAAGAACACTTGCTACGTATTCTATATAGACTATATGGTAGCCAAGGTACACGGCGAGCGTCTGGCTACACAATAACTGCCTTCATATATTCAACCGTTCTATTCTAGGCTGAATTCGAATTGGGACGAGGATTGATGTCATGGCTTCGATCGAACGAGAACGAAATAATAGACTCGCTGGAATCGCAAGGAGAAGTCTTGATAAAGTCAGTTAACACCTTGGTTGAGTTATTGAATGACTATGGCAAACTTCAAGAATTAAGCACGAAGGTAGAGGACTTGGAACATGAAGGAGACAAGATTACTCATTACGTTTACGTCCTCATTGACAAGACCTTCGTGACGCCGCTTGACAAGGAAGACATTTCAGCTCTTACAGGTGAGATTGACCAGATAATAGACTACACTGACAGATTCATTGGAACGCTCATACTGTTTGACATTAAGGAACCAACAGTATACATGAAAGAGCTGGCAAAAATGCTCCTATCGTCGTCACAAGAGATTTACTTCTTAGTAAAAAAACTGCGAGGATTCAAGAATTCAAACGAGTTAATCGAGCACTGTCATAACATAAGCCAGTATGAGCATGAAGCAGATGTGATCTTCAGAACAGCTATCGCAGACCTATTCAAGACAAACGATGCAATTCACATAATCAAGATGAAAGAAGTTTATGAAATACTTGAAGGTGCTCATGACAGGTGCGCAGACGTGGCAGACGTGTTCGAAGACATTGCTCTTAAATATGGATAATGTTAGCCGAATATCATTCATGTGCGCAGGATCCTGCTTTTTCAGGAACTTGAAAAGCTTCTTCTGCTTAGCTTTAAGGAATGCACCGCGTTCCCTATAGCTTTGAACGGGGGTATAAAGTTTAAGACAC
>Ga0209751_10005627_pt1 | contig 11787 bp, 12 predicted proteins | sample RifCSP13_1_FD_184019 | JGI IMG/M metagenome (GOLD analysis project Ga0209751, IMG submission 184019) | Soil microbial communities from Rifle, Colorado - Rifle CSP2_sed 13_1 (SPAdes) (version 2) | ecosystem: Environmental > Terrestrial > Deep subsurface > Rock core/Sediment | place: Rifle... | reverse complement strand
CCCGGAGCAATGAACTACCGCGTGCCGTGAGCGCCGCGGCCACGACCGGGCGCGTCAACCGGCAAAGCGCCAGCTATGCTAGACTAGCTCTGCTGGCTTCGGCGTGAGAGTATGCAGGATTCCGCTCCCATCCTCGAGGTCGAGGACGTAACCAAGGCGTTCGACGGCGTCCGCGCCGTCAATGGCTGCAACCTGTCGGTGAGGCGGGGAACCATCACCGGCCTGATCGGACCCAACGGCGCCGGAAAGACCACCCTCTTCAACCTGATCACCGGCTTTCTGAAGCCCACCGCCGGCCACATTCTCTTTCGCGGTGAGCGCATCGATGGACTTCCCCCGCACCGCGTATTCCATCGCGGCATCGTTCGCACCTTCCAGATCCCGCGGGAGCTGAAGACGATGACGATCCTGGAGAACCTGATGCTCGTGCCGCCCGGCCAGGTGGGCGAGCAGGTTTGGAACCCCTGGCTGTTCGGGTTTCGCGTCTCGCGACAGGAGCGCCGGATCTATGACAAAGCGCTGGGAGTCCTCGAGTTCGTGGACCTCATCCACCTGCGCGACGAGTATGCCGCCAACCTATCGGGCGGCCAGAAGAAGCTCCTGGAGCTCGCCCGCACCCTCATGTGCGATCCCCAGATGATCCTCCTGGACGAGCCCGGCGCCGGCGTGAACCGGGTGCTCATGCGCAAGCTTGTCGAGAACATAGAGACTCTCCGCCGCGAAGCCGGCATCACCTTCTTCGTGATTGAGCACGATATGGACCTGGTCACCCGCCTCTGCAACCCGGTGATAGTCATGAGCCAGGGCGAACGGCTGGCCGAAGGCTCCCCGGAGGAGATCAAGCACGACGAACGCGTGCTGGAGGCGTACCTGGGAGGCCAGTACCGGTGACCGCAGTCCTGCAGGCGCAGGCAGTCGTATCCGGCTACGGCGAGGTGGAGATCCTGCACGGCGTCTCCCTGACCCTTAACGAGGGCGAGATCGTGGCCGTCATCGGCCCCAACGGCGCCGGCAAGTCCACCCTGCTCAAGGCGATCTTCGGCCTCGTCCCTGTGCACGCCGGGTCCGTGCAGCTGTTGGGGCGAGACGTCACCAACCTGAGCCCGGACCGCGTCGTGCAGGCCGGCATGTCGTTCGTGCCGCAGACCGATAACGTGTTTCCGACCCTGACGATCAACGAAAACCTGGAGATGGGCGCCTTCGTCCGCCGCGACGGCCTCCACGATCGCCTGGAACGCGTGTACGGACTCTTTCCGGACATCGCCTCCCGCCGCGGGGAGCGCGCCAGCCGGCTCTCCGGTGGCCAGCGCCAGATGCTGGCGCTCGCGCGCTCTCTCATGCTTGACCCCCAGGTCCTGCTCCTGGACGAGCCGTCTGCCAGCCTCTCGCCGAAGATGGTAGACTCCATCTTCGATAAGATCGCCGAGATCAACCAGGGCGGCACAGCCATCCTCCTGGTGGAGCAGAACGCGCGGGAGGCTCTCAGCTTCAGCAACCGCGCCTACGTGCTGGCCACGGGCGAGAACCGTTTCGAGGGTGAAGCCAAGAGCATCCTGGACAGCGAAGAGGTGGGCCGCCTCTACCTGGGCGCCTGATGTCTATGACAGTCCTTGACGGCCGGTTCACTGAAGCGCTGACCCGGGTTCGCGACCGCCTGGCCGGTCGCGGCGATACGGTGACGGGCATCGGCCTCTGGCTCCTGATCGCTGTCCTTGTTGTTGGGTCTGCCGCCGGCTCCACGCAGCTGTTCGTGGTGGGCGTCATCGTCGGCAGCATCCTTGCGCTGGGCGCTCTCGGCCTCACTCTCATCTACGGCGTCCTCAAGTTCGGCAACTTCGCCCACGGCGACATGATGATGATGGGCGCCTACATCGCCTTCTTCTTCCTCACGGGTCAGGTCGCTCGCACGTCCCGGGAGGACACACAGCTTCCCTGGTCCCTCGACTCCCTCCCGCATGCCGTGGACGGCATCGGCGACCTCACGTTTGGCTACGGCCTGATAATTGCCGCCTTGCTGGCGGCAGCGGCCATGGCTCTGCTTTCCATCGCGCTGGATCGCCTCATATACCGGAGGCTCCGCCGCCGCCGCAGCGGCATCGTCATCTTCGCCATCGCCTCCCTGGGCGTCGCGATCGCCGTGCGCAGCCTGATGTTCATCATCTGGGGACCGGACCCGCGGGTCTACGTGTCGGGCATCCACCGCGCCCAGCACTACCCGTTCGGCGTCGTCCTCAAGACAGACCAGATCTTCATCTTTGCCGTCGCCGTGGCGCTGGCCGTCCTGACCTACCTGCTCCTGTTTCACACCAAGCTGGGTAAGGCGATGCGGGCCATAGCCGATAACCCCGACCTGGCCCGGGTTTCCGGCATCAACACGGAGCAGATCATCGTCTGGACGTGGGCCGTTGGCGGTGCCCTGGTGGCGGTGGCCGGCGTGCTGCTGGCTGTGCAGTCACAGATAAACCCCCTGCTGGGGTTTGTTCTCCTCCTGCCCCTGTTCGCGGCCACCATCCTCGGCGGCATCGGCAATCCCTTGGGCGCGCTGGCGGGTGCCATGGTCGTCGGCATCGCTCAGGAGGTTTCCATCGAGTTCTTCGAGCCGGCCTATAAGCCCGGCGTGGCCTTCCTCATCCTCATCCTCATCCTTCTGGTGCGGCCTCGCGGCTTGCTTGGAGCCAAAATATGACGGTGATGGAGAGGGTAAGAGCACCCTTCGCCGGGCTGCGTGGCGAGAATCTGATAACCCCGCTGGCCTTCCTGTTCATAACCGCCCTCGTCATTCTGATGCCCGCTGAGCGCTCCGGTTGGGACCTCGGCGGTGTCGTCAGTTTCCTGACCTTCTTCGCCACCACCGTGGCGATCTTCTCCATCTTCACCCTGGGCCTGAACGTCCAGTGGGGGTACACCGGCGTGTTCAACTTCGGCATCGCTGGCTTCTTCCTCGTGGGTTCGTTCACCGCCGCCATCTTCACCAAGGGCGCGCCGCCGCCGCCCGATCCCGTCACGGGGCGTCCGTACGTCGAATACATCGGCGGTTTTGGCGACGAGCTGGACTTCCTCCCCTTCCTGGATAGCGGAGAGTGGTTGCCATTCATCGTCGGGACGGCCGCGGCCGCCCTGATGTGCGGCCTCCTCGCCCTCCTTCTCTCCATCCCCACCCTGCGTCTGCGGGAGGACTATCTCGCCATCGCCACCATCGGCATAGCTGAGCTGCTCCGCAACATCGCGCTCGAGGAGCAGGGGCTCGTGAACGGCCCCCGCGGGCTCCTGGGCATCCCCAGCCCCCTCTCCGGCCTATTTGAGCCCGCGGACTACAAGTACATCTACCTGCTCATCGTCGTAGCCGTACTCATCCTCGTCTATGTCGCCGTCGAGAGGGGGATCCGATCTCCCTGGGGGCGCGTTCTCAGGGCCCTGCGTGAAGACGAGCTGGCCACCGCCGCCAGCGGCAAGAATGTCTTCGCCTTCAAGATGCAGGCGTTCGTCTTCGGCGCAATGATCATGGGGGTAGGAGGATCCTTGTACGCCTACGAACTTCGCGCTATCTCCCCGGAAGGCTTCTCTCACTTCTTCTCCACCTTCCTGTTCTGGGTGATGCTCATCGTAGGGGGCAGCGGCAACAACCGGGGGGCCATCCTGGGCGCCTACATGGTCTGGGGCATATGGATCATCAGCCTTCAGCTGCAGGGGTACACCCCTGCGCGCCCCGGCCCGCTGGGCTTCGCGATTCCCGAAATCCTCCAGGGCCGCATCTTCTTCATCCGCGATTTCCTGATCGGCACCATCATCGTCATCGTCCTCCTCCTGCGGCCGCAAGGGCTGCTTCCAGAGGAGCGCCGCGTCTCCATATGGGTGGAACGACAGGCCAGGCGGCGCCGCGGCTCCAGCTGGAAGCCGGGGGAGGGAACGGAGTCCCCTCCGGACTGAGCGATTCAGACGCCAAGGAGGGGCCCGCGCAAGCGGGCCCCTCCTGCTATGCGGTCGCGATGGTTAAGAGGCGATGCGCAGCGCGCGGCTCAGGACGGGGTCTATGCGCAGCACGCTGGCTGGCAAGGCGTGGTCCAGGACGGGGTCGATGCGCATGGCGCCGGCCCGCGGGATCTCCTCAAGGGTCCCGGCCTTAAGGTCAACCTTGTAGCTCTTTTCGACGACGAAGCTCTTGGTGGCCGCGTCGACGCGCCATATGTCGATGGCACCCGTGAGGACGTCACCGTTGGTGTCGAACTCGGCCGAACCAGATGCGCCCGTGTAGTCGATATCCTCGCCGTTGCCGGCGGCCTCCAGGGCGGCGGCGATGCCTTCGGGCGGAGCGCCCACGGCCGTGCCCGGCGCGTTGGCCACCTCCCGCAGCTTGTCGCGGATGGCGGTGGGATCGACGGAGCCCGCGGCCTCGGCCGCCAGGGCGATGAGGATCACCGCATCATAGACCTCGTGCACATACGGCACTGAGATCTTGGCACCGTACTCGGCCTCGTAAAGCTCGTCGAACTTCGTGGTGAAGCCGGAGGGCGGCAGCGCTCCCGCCACGGTGCCCTTCATGCCGTTGAAGTCGTCCCAGCCCAACTCGCCAAACATCTTGGCGTCCTTGGTGCCGTCCACGAATACGAACGTGTCGATGATGTTTTGCTCCAGCGCCTCCTTCAGGTAGACCTGCGCCTGCCCGGCCGGGTAGCTGATCGCCACCAGCGCCTCGGGATCGTCGGCAACGCACTTGTTAAGCTCCGACACGTAGGTCGTGGCCGCCGTCTGGTCCGGGTGGGAGACCTGGGCCGACACCGTTCCGCCGGCGGCCTCGAACGCAGTGGCGAAGTTCTCGCTCAACCCCAGGCCGTAGGCGTTGTTGACGTACATAGTGCACACGCTATCGTACCCCAGGTCCTCGCTCACCAGCTTGGCCAGCACCTGCCCCTGGGCGGCGTCTGAGATGGGTGTGCGGAAGAGGAAGTCATTGTCGTTGGCCGCGGTCAAGGCGGGCGAGGTGGATGCGTGGGATATCTGGAGGATATTCTTCGGTCCCGTCACTCCCTCGGCCACCGCCAGGGTGACGCCGCTGGCCAGTGAGCCCACTATGGCGTGGACCTTCTCGATGTCCACCAGTCGGGTAGCCTCGGCTACCCCTATGTCCTTGTCGGTGCCGCTGTCGCCCCTCGCCAGCACGACGGGCTCGCCGAGGACGCCGCCGGCATCGTTGATGTGCTTCACTGCCAGCTTGACGCCGTTTTCTTCCTCCGGCCCGAACGAGGCCAGTGCCCCGGTGAAGTCCAGCAAATATCCGATCTTGAGAGGCCCCTGCGCCGCCGGAGATTCGTCTCCCGTCGGCGTCGTTCCCTCCTTCTTGTCGTCCTTGCAGGCGGCGAACGCGAACAGAGCGATGACTATCAGCGCCGTCAGCAAGAGCCACGTGTGGCGACCCAGCCACTGTGGCATGGCGTGCCTCCTTTCGCTTTAAGGGAGTCCTTCCCTGTGCAAATCTGACCGTTAGCTTAACCAGTCCGGCCTGCATCGTCAAGCAAAATGCGAACGATAAATTTATCGATTGCTTGACAGAGCCATTATGCATTTGCCCCTAGCACCCGCCTGTCCTACCCTACCAACGGGCTACCTGAGTATTGGGAGAGATGCCAATGCAGAGTTCGCGCCCGCTCCTGCGTCTCGGCTGCCCTGTTCGCTTCCGCGACCGCTGGCAGGGGCGGTTGGCGGCTTTCGAGATCGATGAAGACTGGCTCGTCCTCAACGTCGTCATCTCGCGCGGCCTGTTGTGGCCCGTCGAAGTCCGGCTCCCCTTCTCCATCGCCGATGCCTGGGACGAAGCCGCGCTCTCCCTGGACTGCACCAGCGACCAAGCGTTCGGCCGCGAGCTGCCGCCGGTGGCCGCGCCGGCGATGCCGCTCTCCGCGCACACTCCAGTCTCGCCGGCGGAGGCCCGGCTGGCGGGCGCGCTCGTTGAGCGTTCGTCGCGGCGGGTCGGCAGGCTGCTCCTCAGCGGCGGCTTGCTGACGCGCGAAACGCGCGCCGTTGATGCCGCGGCCGTCACCCTGGAGAAGGGCGTGGTGAGGCTGGCCGCGCAGATGGACACCTTGCCGCTCTACCGGCCGGACCCGGAGCTGCTTCAGGCCCTGAGAGACGCCATCGCCGTGCATCCGCACCTCACCGCCGACGACCGGCGCGCCCTGACCGTGGACGTGGCCGAAGGTGTTGCCTACCTCTCCGGCAACGTGCGCTCGCCTCAGGCGGCGACCGCCGTACGGCAGGCGGCCGCCGCCGTGCCCGGCGTCCGCGAGGTGCGCAGCGCCGTCGTCGACGACCGGACGCTGGAGACGGCGGTCGGTCGCGCCCTGGAGGCGGCGGGGATGTTCCGCCACGGGCGGCTCTACGTGCGTGCCGCCCTGGGTGAGGTCACCCTGGAGGGCTATATCTCGTCGGCCGGCCCCGCCGCTGACATCGTGAAGGCGGTGGCCGCGGTCCCCGGCGTGCGCTCCGCCGTCGACCGGATGGAGGTCGCGGCACCGGCCCCGGCCGCGGCCGGCACGACCCAGGCCTAGCCGCCGGCGCCTGGCGACGAACAGCGGGTGGTATCTCCGGCTGTCAACCCAACCTACGTGATATGATAGATAAGAACGCGGATGCTCTTCGTCTATCTAGACCTTCTCAAGATCGATCCTTTCGCCGCGGTCGTTCTGTTTGGCGCCCTCGCCTCCGCCCTCGTAGCGGGCATCTCCTTCCACGAGTTCTCCCACGCCTACGTTGCTGATCTCCTGGGCGATGGCCTTCCCCGCAGCCGCGGCCGCGTGACGCTGAACCCGCTGGCCCACCTGGACCCGGCCGGCACGATCCTCCTGTTTGTCGTCGGATTCGGCTGGGGCAAGCCCGTGCCGGTGAACCCGAACGCCTCGCGCAACCCGAAGGCCGCGCTTGCCATCGTCGCCGGTGCCGGCCCGCTCTCCAACTTCGCGGTGGCCGCCGTCGCCGGCCTCCCCCTCAAGCTGGGGCTCGTGCCCTGGCTGCCGCCCTTCAACGTCAACGTCATCGACAGCCTCATCTACGGCGGCTGGAACGCCGGTGATTACCTGGGCCTCTACCTCAGCGCCATCGTCCTCATCAGCGTCATCCTCGGCGTCTTCAACCTCATCCCGATCGCTCCCCTGGACGGCCACCGCGTCGTCCCCGCCTTCCTCAACGACGCCGCCGCCAACGACTACCTGCGCTTCCAGGCCCGATACGGCTTCGCCATCCTCATCGCCCTCATCGCCCTGCCGTTCCTGACCGGCGGCCAGTTCGGCATCCTCTTCGAAGCGATGAGCCCCATCATCAACGCCCTCGTCCGGCTCCTGGCCGGCGCCCACGGAAACGTCTTCGGCTAGGCGCTTTTCGCGCGACGCCGCCCGTGCTAAGCTCTTGACACTGTGGGAAAAGAGACCCAGGAACGCAAACGTATCACCATAATCGGCCTCGGCCTCATCGGCGGCTCGCTCGGCCTGGCCCTGAAGGCGGCGAGGCTGGCTGACGTCGAGCTGGTAGGCCACGACCGCGAGCGCGGGACAGAGACCAGGGCGCGTCAGATGGGGGCCATCGATACGGCTGAGCACAACCTTCCGCGGGCGGTGCAGGGTGCCGGCATGGTGATCATCGCCACCCCCATCCTGGCGGTCCGCGAGGTGCTGGAGCAGATCGCCCCCGACCTGCGGGAAGGCTGCGTGGTGACCGATACCGCCAGCACCAAGGAGCGCGTCCTGGAGTGGGCCGCCCAACTGCTGCCGCAACACGCCAATTTCGTCGGTGGCCATCCGATGGCCGGCAAGGAGACGCCGGGGATCGACAACGCGGAGGCGGAGCTCTTCCGGGGGCGCGCCTACTGCCTCTGCCCCGCCGTGGACGCGCACGAGGACGCCGTTCGCGCCCTGGTCGGCCTCGTGCGGCTGATCGGGGCGGAGCCCCTCTTCCTTGACCCCAGGGAGCACGACCAGTACGCCGGCGCGGTCAGTCACCTACCCCTGGTCGTCTCGACCGCCCTGTTCACGCTGATGCGGGCCAGCCCCGCCTGGCGCGACCTCGCCCCGATGGCCTCCTCCGGCTTTCGCGATGTAACCCGCCTCGCCTCCGGCGACCCCCAGATGAGCCACGATATCTTCCTCACCAACCGCGAGGCCGCCGTCCACTGGCTGGAGCGGATGATCGAGGAGCTGCGGCACTACCGCGACCTGCTGGAGGGCGACGCCGAAGAGCTGCTGGAGACGTTCGGCCGCGCGCAGATGGACCGCGACACGTTCATCACCCAGCCGCACGCGGGGCGGCTGGAGGAAGATAGGCCGGACGTGCGGCAGGAGCTGGTGAACTCCCTCATGGGGGGCTGGATCAGCGATCGCCTGAGGAGAGCCCGAGAGCTGCCCGGCGTCATCAAGGAGGGGGAGACGGCGAGGGCGGAGAAGCGCCGAACGAAGGCGGAACAGATAGCCGAGGACATCCGGCGAGACCTCGAAAAGCTCAACAAGAGCGAACGCGGGTGAGCTGCGGTGCAGCGAGTGGTCCGTTCTGCCCGCACCGTTCGCGGCGCCATCGTCGCCCCCGGCGATAAGTCCATCTCCCACCGCGCCGCCATCCTCAACGCCATCGCCGGCGGCGAGGCCACGGTCCAGGGCTTCCAGCGCGCCGCCGATTGCATGGCGACCCTGCGCTGTCTGCGCGCCCTCGGCGTTGACTGGCGCTGGCAGGACGAGTCGACGCTGTCCATCCACGGCCGCGGCCGCCACGCCCTTCGGGAGCCGGGCCGTGTCCTGGACTGCCGCAACTCCGGCACCACCATCCGGCTGCTGGCGGGCCTTCTTGCCCCGCAGCCGTTCTTCTCCGTCCTCAGCGGCGACCGCTCCCTCCTCTCGCGCCCCATGGCGCGCGTCATCCAGCCGCTCCGGCTCCTGGGCGCCGACATCTCCGGCCGCGAAGGGGACACCCTGGCGCCGCTTGCTATTCGAGGCTCGCCGCTGAGGGGCGTCCGCTACCGCATGCGAGTCCCCTCCGCTCAGGTCAAGTCCGCCCTCATCCTGGCCGCCCTCCACGCCTCCGGCGAGACGGTCCTGGAGCTGACGGCCTCAAGCCGCGACCACACGGAGCGGATGCTGGCGGCGATGGGAGCCGAGGTCCGCTCCGTGGGGAGCACGCTGCACCTGGCGCCGCTGGCCCGCGACCTTTCGCCCATCTCCCTGCGCGTCCCCGGCGACATCTCCGCGGCCGCCGCCTGGCTCGTCCTCGGCGCCTGCCACCCGGACGCGGAGCTTCGCCTGGAGGGCGTCGGCGTCAACCCAACACGCACCGGCGTGCTGGATATCCTCCGCCTGATGGAGGCCGACGTCACGATTGAAGACGAGCGCATGTGGGGCCCCGAGCCCGTCGCCGACCTGACCGTGCGCTCCTCGCGGCTGCGCGGGACGGTCATCGAGGGCGAGCTCGTCCCCCGCGCCATCGATGAGCTGCCGCTGATCGCCCTCGCCGCCTGCTTCGCCACCGGCGAAACCGTCATCCGCGACGCCGCCGAGCTGCGTGTGAAGGAGTCCGATCGCATCCGCGCGACCGCCCTCGAACTCCGCCGCCTGGGCGCCGACATCCGGGAGCTGCCGGACGGCCTGCACATCCGCCCATCCGGGCGGCTGCGCGGCGCCGCGGTCTCCTCCCACGGCGACCACCGCCTGGCGATCATGCTGGCCCTCGCGGGGGTCCTCTCGCGGGGGGAGACGGCCGTTCGCAATGCCGGTGTCGTTGCGGTATCATATCCAGGGTTTTGGCGAGACCTTGACCTGGTGTCGGGTCGCCCCAGGTAGCGCCGCAAAGGTTTGTCCGTTCCCTCGCTAGAAGGGATGGTGGCTGTTGGACATTGAACTGATCCACGTCGGCTTCGGCAACTTCATAGCCCTCAACCGGGTGGTGGCGATCGTCTCTCCCGGCTCCGCGCCGATACAACGGCTGGTCCGCGAAGGAAAGAAAAAGGGCGTGGTGATAGACACCACCAGCGGCCGCCGTACCAAGTGCGCCATCTTCACCGATACGGGCGCCATTATCCTCATCGCCATCACGCCCGAGGCGATCGCCGGCCGCGCCGCCGCCGCCCGCAACCCGGAACCGCGGCGCGCCCGCGCGGGCCGCGAGTAGCCCGCCGCATGCCGGATGCCGGCCCGCTCCTCGTCGTCATTACCGGGCCGTCCGGCGTCGGCAAAGACTCACTCCTCGCCCGCCTGAAGGCGCTCGCCCGCCCCTACCACTTCGCCGTCACCGCCACCACCCGCCCGCCCCGCCCCGGCGAGATCGAAGGGATCGACTACTACTTCCTCTCGGATGAGCAGTTCGACGAGATGCTGGCCCGTGGCGAGTTCATGGAGCACGCCATCGTCTACGACCAGCGCCACGGCGTCCCCAGGACGCCCGTCCGCGAGGCGCTCGCCGCCGGCCGCGACGTGGTGATGCGCACGGATGTCCAGGGCGCCCGCTACATCAAGTCCGTCTGTCCCGGCGCTCTCACCATCTTCGTCCAGCCGCCGTCCTGGGAGGAGCTGGAGTGGCGGCTGCGCTCTCGCGGCACCGACGACCAGACGCAGCTCGAGCTGCGCCTACGCGCCGCCCGCGAGGAACTGGCCGCCGCCGCCGAGTTCGACCGCACGGTGGTGAACGACGACCTCAACGCCTGCGTTGACCACATCGAAACGCTGCTGGCGAAGGAGCGCGCCCGCAAGGGCCGCCAGCCGGTGCGGGTGTGAGACCTCTCACTCCCGGCCCCTCTCCCGTACGCGGGAGAGGGGTGACCGTCAGGTCGGGGTGAGGGCGGCGCATCCTGGCAGCGGAGCGCTCCCGCAAGGGGCGGGAGCCGGTGGTGGTGTAGGGGCCGCTCAAGGGCCCGTCCCCACCGGGAGCGGCGTCCGCGGGCAGATGTCGCATCCACGTCAAGGCTCCTCCACCGTTATCCGGTAGGCCATCCGCTCGAGGTCGTCGGCGCCGAGCAGCTCCGAGTACACCATCCGGCCCGTCTGGTCGACCACTTGAACGAGCCTGCGACCTTTCCATCGGAACCGGTATGTGATGAAAGTCTTCGAGCTGTTGCTTCCCACCGTCCCCCACGCTTCCCGGTCTACGATCAACGAGACCTCGCCGCCCGTGCGGTTCTCAATGGTGATGTCGACCGTGTCGTCCGACGGCGCCAACAACAGCAAGCTGCCGATGACGACAGCGGGGGTGGCCACCAATGCCAGTGCCAGCAGGACGCGGCTCTTCCACGTCCGGGGGAAGATGTCGTACTGCCGGCCTCCCTTCATGGCGCCATTCTACTTCGCCTCTCTAGGCGTTGACACCCCTCCTTTCCCCCTGCTACACTACCCTCCACAACCGAACAGCCAATCGGCTGCGAACGGGAGTAGTACGTCGCGAAGCGAGGCCCAGAGAGGCGGGCCGGAGAGCTGAAAGCCCGCCGCCGGCGCAGCGACCGAATGGACCCGGGAGCCGTCGCCCGAACGGCCCGTAGGGGCCGACCCCCGTGTCGGCCGGCCCAGTAGGCGCGACCGGACAGGGCACCGTTACAGGCCCAAGGCATCGCCTGCCGATGCCCCAGCCTTCAGGCTGGGGTGGTGTCAATCCAATCGACAGGCCGTGTCCGCAACGAGATCTCCCCGCAAGGGGAGAACTAGGGTGGCACCGCGAGAGACCCCTCGCCCCTACAGGCGAGGGGTCTTTGATTTGCCGACGCGCAGGTAGGGCAGGGCCCCAGCCCCGCCGGCTACGTAGGGCAGGGCCCCAGCTCTGCAGAAGGAGGAC
>Ga0209751_10005626_pt1 | contig 11789 bp, 17 predicted proteins | sample RifCSP13_1_FD_184019 | JGI IMG/M metagenome (GOLD analysis project Ga0209751, IMG submission 184019) | Soil microbial communities from Rifle, Colorado - Rifle CSP2_sed 13_1 (SPAdes) (version 2) | ecosystem: Environmental > Terrestrial > Deep subsurface > Rock core/Sediment | place: Rifle... | reverse complement strand
TCGGTAATACCACAACTCTAGATAAACTGCCCCAAAAATTATTACAGCCAAAATAACAGATTCAATTATGATATTTTCAAATTCTATAGCCAATTATCTGCATATGCATTATCCCATTATACACTTTATTTTGTCCCATGAAGCGTAAAACTTGATTCGAACCTTGATGGCGTCAACCGCTTAGTTTGAATCCTAAATATGGAATCAAAAAACACATCGCTGTAGGTGTTGGTCTAAAAAGATAAGGAACTTAGTCACTCCTGTTAATCATTTTACGTAATAGACCAAAATAAAACGCAATTCCGATAAGGATGAAAATGGTACCAATAATTTTATCCCAAACTGATGTGTAGTAGATAAGAATCACACACATGCTGATGCCTATAAATGGCAAAATTCTCTGCCCAACAAATTTAGTTTCTTTTTCTTTTTTTATTGCTATAAAAGACAAACATACAAAAATGTACATAAAAGCCAAGTTAAAGACTGAAAATGAAATCAGTTGAATTAATCCACCATAAGCTGAAAGAAAAAACGCGATGACACCCTGAATAATCAATGCCATGTAAGGTGTTTTGTATTTCTCGTGAACATTGGAGAAAATCTTTGGTAACAGTCCTTTAATTGACATTGCATAATAAAGTCTTGAGACTCCCAAGGAAAAAGCTGCACTAGATCCAGATACGGAAGTTAAAGCACCAAATCCAACGATCGTTGCTCCGATATATCCTATAACAAGTGAGCCTGCTAATACTAAAGGAAACGTACTGCGTGAGAGTTCATTCCAGTTAACTGAACCATATACGACGAAATTTATTGTTAAATAAAATAAAATCACTGTTGTTATCCCAAGAATTATTGCTTTTGGAATAATCTTTCTTGGGTTTTTTACCTCACTTGCAGGTATGGTTCCCATCTCAAATCCCGCAAACGCCCAAAAAACTAAAACAAGCGCTACTCCGAAATTGTCGAATCCTAAAGGTGCAATGGGGGTATAATTCTCAATTAGTTTTTCTGGATTATTTGTTAAGAAGATAATTCCTGATACAATTACTAGAACTAGGGGGCAAAGTTTGAGTATGGTAAGTGCATCGTTAACCTTTCCACCAATCTTTACACCAATTATGTTAACAAAAGTTAATGAAAAAAGAAACAGTCCCTTAACTAAAAGATCCTCCCACAATTCTAATTCAACAAAGTAATTGAGATATCTAGTAAACACAATTGCGAACACCGGCAAAGCCATCATTTCAGCACTCAACATAGCCCAACCTGTCAAAAAACCATAGAAATTACCAAATGCCTTTGAGACAAAGGCAAATGGTCCTCCCACTCTTGGAACATAATAACTAGTATATGAAAAAACTAAAGCGATAACTACAGCAAAAATCCCAGCTACAATCCATACAAAGATTCCTGCAGGTCCCATCATCCCTGCTACTAGTGCAGGTGTAATGTAGATGTCAGCACCAATAACAGAGCCAACAACTATACTGGTAAGATCAAATGAGGATAGTTCTTTTTTCAGATTCAATGAAACTATCTTTGATGTTTTGTCATTAAACCTTACTAGGACGTAGAACTAATTTAGATATACCAAAATTTCTTGGTATAAAATTAACAAAAATTTTAGAATCTTAGTTTGCAGATAAACCAAAAACCGGAAAAATGATTATAGGTAGATGGCCTTCGGATTCGATTGTAAAAAAGATGCTGCTTTTAACTAAAACCATAAAACCCTCTTCCGGCACTGGAATTCATATCGTCATACTTTTAGTGATTCAAATTAATTTTGCAAATATCTCTATAGTATTTTTTTAATTATGTGCTATATGACATTCAAAAACATCATTGTGTCATTTTATTTGTCTATGGAATGATATCTTATTTCACTACAAGAACTGGAATTTTTGTACTCTGAAGTATACCATTAGCAACGCTTCCCAGATAACTAGCATTTGGATCTCCTTTGCCTCTTGAACCTATGACAATTACATCACTTTTTGAATATTTTGCATAATTGGTAATTAGTTTCACAGTGTCATTTCCAAAAAGAATTTTGTGTTCAAAATCTATTCCATGGCGAGCCGCACTTGTTTTTGCCTTCTCAAGAAACTGATTTGCTAATTTGCCTTGGTATCTAACATAAGTATCAAAAACACCTAAAAGATTTTTTGGATAAATAGGTAATACATGTACTCCTAGTAATTGCGAACTACTCAGTCTTGCTAAGGAAATAGCCTCATTTAGACCTCGAATTGAGTTGAGTGAACCATCTAAAGGAACTAATATTTTTTTAAATCTATTTTTTAGCATATTTTGTTGGAGGTAAATCTCTCAGATAAAGAAGTTCAGTATTACCAAAAGTGGAATTTGTATCTAACCCATAAATAGAATTTAAAGAAATAACAGGGGCATTCATGGCAACTATGCAAACCACAGCTGAGGGCTTTCCTGTAATACTTCTAAAAGAGGGCTCAAGATTAAGTGAAATCAAAATTTTGGGTGCTCCATGCCTATTTTTCCACAAGAACTGCAAACTTTGATATTGCAATCCGTCGTTCGTAGTGGAACTGTATTATCAAGTTCGATAAAATTCTCTGCTTGACAATGTTTGCAAAAAACTTGGTATTTCACCATGGTTTCTCAAAAAACATTTTGGATTTTTCAACTCACTCTTTTGTAGGTCTGATGAAATTCTGTTTGAAGGGTATATGCTATGTCTTGCAAATGAATTATTTCATGGATGTGTTTTTTTCCTTTTGCAATTTCTCTCATAATCGTCATACATTTGCGCTCCTTTAGTGGATCTGGCTCTGTATCATCAGTCCAGATTTTAAAACAATCTTCAAAATCAAGGCAGAACCTCAAAACAATTACTTCCCAGTCCTTTGCGGTTCGAGGGATTCCAATCGCTTCTGCTAATTCTCTAAATTCATTACTTCTATCTCTTAGTAACAAGTTGAGTGTCTCTCTTACCTTTCTCTCATCGAAATCCTCAAGTAATCCAATACGACTCATAAGATAAACTCCTCTTTCATAGTTAAAAACCACTGATATCATTTTCAAATATGAAAATAAACGGAAGCTAACGAGGGCATAGAGTATTGTACTCATCTCTAACATGAAAAAACCCTCTTCAATTAAGAAGCTTGTTTGAGATAGGGCGTTAGCTTCCGCCCAACATATCGTAGGCATACACCATAAAAACTAATCTCATTTTTTGTAAGTTTTTGTTTATCAGGCTACATAAACAAAAAATTTTAAAAAATAAAAAATGGTGGAGGTTATTGCACCTTAATTGCTATAGGTTCTTCCATCCTGGTTGGAACCTTCTTTGGTAGATCTACTGTTAATATTCCGTTATTCATCTTGGCAGTAACTTTTGTGCTTACAATGTCCTCAGGTAAGGTCAGAGATCTATAGTATCTTACCTCAGATCTCTCCTTTCTGACATACCCCTTCTTTGTTTCGTCCTTTGATTCTTTGTGTTCAGCAGAGATCTCAATTTCGTTGTCTACTACATTTACGTTTACTTCATCTTTTTCCATGCCTGGTATATCTGCAGTTAAAACAAACCTGTCCCCTTTATCGGCAAGGTCACAAGTAATGTCCTTTGTGAATCTTCGTATGGCAGATGGAAGTTCTTCTTGAAATCTCTCCATATAGTCAAGGTAGTCGCCCCATGATCTTTCTAGCTCCTCCCAAGGGTCTGCTCTAAACCATGGATGAGTCGTTCTTGAAGATGGGAAGAATGAGCTTTCAGACCATGGATCAAAACGTCTTCTCAAAGAAGGAAATCTTGGTCTATGAGTTATTTGAACCATTGATAGTATATCTGCTATGAGACTTAAAATCCATTTCTAGAATTTCAGCTTTGAGAATTACTTTAGCTTAGCACTGATAAAAAAAGAAGGTTTGAATAAAAATTCAAAATCTATTGTTTTTAACCTCTGTAGCTAACAAATCGTGCAGCAATCCTGCATGTTTTTCTTCATCGCTTTGAATGGTCTTCCAGATTTTTTCAGCTTTTTGATCGCCGCTTTTGTTGGCATCTTGAATGTATCTGTCAACATGGGACAAAAATTCAAGTTTTTTGGATAACTGCTTTGTAATGTTGTAGCAATTATCACTCAGACATTGTTTTTGCATAACTTTTTTGTTCTAAAAGATTATTTCAATTGAGATATGAATTATCAAACTTGAAAATATCACAGCGATCAAAAACTGATCGCTTTCATGATTGGCAATTAACATAAGTTGTTTATACTAGCTTAACGATATTATATCCAGTAACAGTCAACTAGATAGGAAAGTTGTGAGGTTGGCAACAACATTAACTGACTTCTAGTTTTCGGATTAGGAATCTACTTCTAGAAGGCTGTTACTACTTTTCGGATTAGGAATCAGCTTCTTTGATGCTATTCTTTATTACAATGGGTTTTTACTAGTAAATTACTTCAATGGTGATCATTACTTGTTTTTTTGCATAATTTTTTTGACTACCTTGACACATTCTAATGGGAATTATTCATATCTGAAATTTAGATTCTATAATCATATAGTGGAAACAGGAAAAAAACTTGTTGAAACTGAAAATCTCTGAACTGTGTAAGGCTAATTACATGACGAACTCTAAAAAAATGAGAATTAAAGATGGAAGAAAGACTCAGAAGAAAGGGTTTAGTCTAGCAACAAAAAAAACTCCAAAACCAGAAAAAAGCCAACTCTGGAACATAGGAAAGTTACCAAGAAACGTTCAACAATTAGGTAGAGAAGAGACTGGAAATAATGATAGATCTATTCTTTGACATTGAAACCGTGCCCAATTTTGGTTCTTCAGAAGAATATATCAGTACAAAAAAAATGATAGAGTCTAACCAACTCACTAAAAATTCTGAACAAAAGGATCTTTTCTGGAAATACCACAGAGGAGCCTTAAATCCCTTTGATGGAAAAGTGATTCTTCTTACTTATAAAATCGATGAGGGACATACATTTTTCCTCAAGGAATGGGAGTTGGGCGAGGAGAGATTACTACAAGAATTTTTGAACGTTGTAAAAAATTTGGAATATGGATCAACTACCGAAGAACATCTAAAAATTATAGGACAGAATATCAGAGGTTTTGATTTAATTTTCATATTTGAGAGAATGAAACAGTATCAGCCTAAAAATGAGCGGTGGCTGTATTATAATTTTATTAAGAAACCAGAAATCTTGGATTTTATTCAAATGCATGTTCCACTAAACAATTTCCAAATTAAGGGACTCAATCACGATGTTTTATCACATGCATATAATTTTCATACAACTACTACTCATCCTACCGAACTTGCTTTACAATATTACAGAAACGAATTTGATAAAATTCTTGCGTATGCAAATTCTAGATTTATCTATCCCATACTCTACAAAAAAATTCAAAAAGATGGGCTAGTATCAAAAGAAACATTGCAACATTCAATTCAATTTATAAAATCTCAGAAAGATTCTCAAAAAATTGTTTCAGTAGGTTGAATGTATAGAGTATTGAAAGTTAGACATGGAAATAAAACCGGAAAATCTTGACAGATTGCCTGATAAAATAATTGTTCTTTTATCCTCAGGTAATTATCAAGAACAGGGATTTACAGTGAAAAGAGTTGAACTTCGACTTTACCAACAAAAGATGTCTGAACAAACCGGGCCATACTCTATTATAACAACATATGTTGAAACTGACAAAGGTTCTGTTGAGAGGATTCTTGATCAAGGATATCGAGGTTATAATGCAATAGAAGACGCTACAGCTTTTGTGACGTCACATCCACTGATTTCAGATATTATCCTCCGTTCAGTTTTGCAATTGAAAAATTCACTTCAAAAGGACTGAACCTTATTTTTGGATTTATTCTCGCCCTCGTGGACGATATATTCTATCATATTTTCCCATTACCCAGTCATTAGGGTAATACTTGCCATCCTCTCTACTTACCCAAGAAAACGGATGGAACTTTCCATTATCTCCTCTTTCCCAGCCTCGAGGATGTAATTCACCATTCTCTTCCCTCCATGACTCTTCCTCCTCTAACCCTAACTTAGCTAGCATGTCCTGATTCTCAAACCACCAGCATATCTCAGGACCGCAATGGCGACAAAAATCTTTGTGTCCTTGTAGATGTTGACCACAATGTGGACAAAACTCCATTTAGTATATGGTAACGCCTTTTGATAAAAACACATTGGGTAATCTCGCCATTGATTATCATCCTTGGAATTTAGCCTTATAATCAAATATCAAAAAGTTGTAGGAAAAGTCAATGGGACTCAAAATTACTGATTTGCCTGTAGCAAATTACATGACTCCATACCCAATCTCAGTAAGTCCTGATATTTCGTTTGAGAGTGTAGTGGATTTTATGGCCAGTAGAGGTATTGGCAATCTGATTGTAAGTGACAACTCGATTCCAAGTGGTGTTCTAACAGAAAGAGAGATACTACAATGCGCAGTTTCAACAGATGGTACTGCTAACAAAAAAGTTAAAGATATTGGTTCACAACCTTTTCTCAAAATTACTCCAGATACCAGCGTTCTTCAAGCGGCAAAAATCATGATTTCAAAGCATTCAAGGCTTTTAGTATTTGCTGATGACGATAAATTGGTGGGAATAATTACAGCATCTGATATGGTAAGGGCTTTTAGAAAAACAGATGATACACCACCATTAGATAAGGTAATCAGTAAAAAAATTTACAAATGTTCTAGCAATGATTCTATTTTGGATGCTGCAAATCAAATGTATGAAAAAAAAATTGGTAGTGTGATAGTAACAGAGGCAAAAAAATTTGGAATTTTTACAGAAAGGGATTTTCTTGTACATGTTTTAGCAAATGAAGTAGATATGAACAGGCCGGTTGGAGGTTATTCGTCTTGGCCATTACTTACAGTAAAGGAAGGGATAACAGCAAATGCTGCAGCAAGTATTATGGCAGCTAACAATATCAAGAGGCTAGGATTGGTCCGAGACAGTTCATTGGTTGGTGTTGTGACTGCCAGAGACTTGGTTGATGCATATCAAAGTGGCTATTCAACCTCAAATCCATATGTAGACTGAAAAAGAGATTATCAAATTTGCAAAATATTATAATGCAGATTTAATCATAATGTCTAAGAGAAGAAAAACGGGGATTCAAGGTATTTTGAAGCTTGGGAGTGTGTCTAGGAAAATTTTGCAATAGTTTAACTATTACAATTTTATCTCACAAGGCCATTGAGTAGGGCGTTAGCTTCCGCCCAACTAATCGTGAATAATACCATAAAACTGAACTTATTTTTTATATTTTTTAATAAAAAATCACTTAAAATCATTAGAGATAATCAGTTCTTCTACTTTTAAGTTAGATACCCAAATCTTGGTTAATGCAAGTTAAGAGAATAATGGTTTGTCTTGATGGATCCAAAAATTCTCTACGAGGATTAGATGCAGCTATTTTTCTTGCTAAACAAAGTAACGCCACACTGATAGGGATTCACAGTGTTACTAAATTCAGTCCTTTTACTGCAGTTCATACTCCTAAAATTAAAGAAAGCGATTGGTCAAACGAAGTAAGAGGAATAATCGGCGTTGCAAAGAAAGAAGTTGAGAAGGGTGGGATAAGTTTTGAACCAGTAGTAATTGCAGGAGCAGCAGCAGGGTATGATCTGACAACTTTTGCCAATAACCCAAAAAACAAAATTGATCATATTGTCATTGGTTCACGAGGACTAGGTTTTCCTAAGGAAATCTTTTTTGGAAGCACTTCAACTTTTATCTCACACAAAGCTAAAGCTCCAGTTACTATTGTAAAGTAATTCATACTCTGAAAACTAAGAAATGTATCTGCAATTGTGGTTGTGACAGAAAAATAATGAATGTCTATTATGATATATGCATCCATTGTTTACTAGGAAATCATAAACATCTGAGTAAAAATAGCCAATTTTGAAAGTTAACTAAATCTTTTTGATCTAGTAAAGTATAATTTTTATCAGACTCAAATTTTGCTAAATTACTTTATGAATGAAAAACAGACTGATCTGGTAAATTCCATTTTTGATAATCAATTGCTATAATCAAATACTCTTTTTTTCAAATTAAAGTATGGTGTTACACGTAACAGATCTTCCAGTTGGAAATTACATGACTGCTTATCCCATCTCCGTTCTTCCAGATGTTTCTCTTGGTGAGGCTATTGGTTTTATGGCAAGAAGAGGATTTGGCAATCTCATTGTAAGTGAAGAGGACGGAACTCCTTTAGGGATTCTTACAGAACGAGACATCTTGCAGCAAATAGTATCTACAAAAACTCTTCCAAATGTGAAGATTAAAGAGGTTTCACAGCAACCTTTTGTGAAAATTAAGCCTGATACTAGCATACTAGATGCCGCAAAATCAATGATCTCCAAAAAAGCAAGATTGTTAGTTTTTGCAGATTCAGATAAGCTAGTAGGGATTGTGACAGCTTCAGATTTAGTCAGAGCTTTTAGAAGAACGTATGTCGCACCTAGCTTAGAGGAGGTAGTAAGCAAAAAGATTCACCGTATGTCATTTAACGAATCAATCTTAGATGCAGTCCAAATGATGTTTGAAAAAGGAATTGGCAGCGTTATTGTCGAGGGGTCTCATTCCGATTATGGAATTTTTACAGAAAGAGATCTTGTCTTCAAAGTACTTAACAATCACGTTCAGCTAGATGAAAAAATTGAACTTTATTCATCATTTCCATTAATAACTGCTGAAGATGGCATACTGGCTAATGAAGCTGCGAGTATAATGGCAGCTAATAACATCAAAAGACTTGCATTAAAGGATCAGGATACAATTACTGGAATTGTTACAGCAAGAGATATTGTTGAGGCTTATCAAAACGAATCTCCTCATATAAAAAATTACTAAAACTTAATTTTTTACATTTAGAATTATAGTATTGAGAAAACAATATTGTTGCGAACCTAAGTGAGCATCTAATTCATATTTAGACAAAGTATACTATTTGCATACTTGAGAATCAATGTTTTTTTCAATATTATCTTGAGTTGGTAATTTGACGTAATAAAAAAATAATGTTTTGAAGATTCTATTCAAAACTTGTTGTTTTTGACTTCTGCTGATAGCAAATCATGCAACATCTCTGCGTGTTTTTGTTCGTCGGTTTGGATAGTCTTCCAGGTCTTTTCAGCCTGAGTATCGCTACTTTTACTTGCATCTTCGATGTATCTGTTAACATGTGCAAGAAACTGCTGTTTTTTTGCTAACTGCTTTATAATGTTGTAACAATTATCATTTAGGCATTGTTTTTGCATGATAATGTTAATCAATGATTTCTATTTGAATAACGAACTAGATTATCAAGCCTGAATGTGTCATATACTAATTACATCAATTCTACCGATCTTTTCAAATTAATTAGAATAAGATAGCTATTATCAGATTTGAAGATCATACCACTATGTTAAGTAAGATTTGTACATAACACATTATGGCGAGAAAGTCAGAACATAGAAATATGTTAACAATTAAGCAAGGAAACAGGGAATTTTTCGGAAGGAACTGAAAACTCTTAAATGTTAGCTACTCAGCAATGAGAAAGTACTGGCTTCTCGGCTATTTCTTAATTATTCCATAAAAATTTTAGTTGATTAATAGAAAAAATTACTTGTTGTACAATAACTCTTCTTTTTTTTCAAACTAGAACAGGTTTACTGATTTTTTCAATTCTCTAATTTTCATTTAATATAATCAATTTTGATAATTTAACATCCTATTTTTTAGGATCAGACTAAAATTTATCATGATGAAACTAAAGAATATTTTAGTTCCTCATGCTGGGACACCAGGAGGAGATATAGCACTTAGAAAGGCAATTTATTTTGCAAAGCTATCAGGTGCCACAATTAACATTTTACATGTGGTTGAACCGATTTTAAAACCTCCAATATTTACTTTCAGCAAGTCAGAAGTAAAATCCATGCAAAAGGAATTAGATGCAACAACAAACAGGATCAAATCGGATATGGAGCAAGCAATGAAGAGACGTGCAACGCTTTGTCACTCAAAAAACATTAACGCCACTTACAAAGTCTCAGTTGGTTTGCCAGAACAAGAGATTATCAAATTTGCAAAATATTACGATGCAGATTTAATCATAATGTCTAAGAGAAGAAAAATACGAGGATTCAAAGGTATTTTGAAGCTTGGGAGTGTGTCTAGGAAAATTTTGGAGAGTGTAAAAAGATCAGTTTTACTCTTTGACGCTTAATGTAGTTTTTAGATCTCAAATTCAAATTTGAGAATTTTGCAATTGTTTAACTATCACAATTCCACTTTACCAGCATGAAAGAAGATCAATACTGTCATTGTGGCTCATGCGGTCATGAAAAAGTAAATGAGTGTTATAAAAAAGAATGTATATGCTGTTTAAGTGATCACCAGGGCGCATTTGGTAAAAACCGATAAAATTTTTCTAATTTAGGTTCATTGTCCATTTGTTTTAGTTTTTCAAAAAAAAATTATTGCACTTGGATTGATTTTTTCTTTTGTACTTGGGTAGGGATAATTTTTGGTATTATTACATCCAAAACTCCGTCAGTCAGTTTTGCTTGTGCTTTATCTGAATGAACCTTTTCTGGAAGTGGAAGTATTCTGTAATAAGAAACCTCACTTCTTTCACGCCTAAGGAAATTCTTTTTCTTCTCTTCAGCTTCTTCTTTATGTTTTGCTGAAATCTCAATAGAATTATCTGTTACGTTCAAATCTATTTCATTTTTCTTGACGCCAGGAACATCCATCTTTATTCGTAGTTTATCCCCCTCGTCTATTATATCGCATGTACTTGGCACCATTTTTGGCATGGCAGGCATTGGCATTGATGGGAACTTGAAGGATGGAAATGATGCAAAGCTTCTTTCTAAGTCTCTTCTAAAATTTTCAAATGTCCTATCTAAATCTGTCCAACCGGAACCCCAAAATGGTGTCAATCCTTGTGCAGTTGATTTTGTAGGCTTTGTGGGTTTTTGTGCCATGAAGAATTATCTTCATCATTACTTAATTAGGTAACGATGATTTCCTAAATTGATTCTCAACTTTGGAAATTAGACAAATTAAACAAAAAGTTATTCAACCTTAATTTTACTGCCACGAAATACTTTTGGTACATTAATTGTCAATCGTCCATTTAAAAAATTGGATGTAATTTTCTTGTCATCTATTCCTCCTGGCAAAGTTACTCTCTTTTTGAAGTAATGAAATTCGCATTTAGACTCCAAATTCTCATCACAATATGCTTCCCGTAATTTTGCTTCTATACTGATTACATTTCCAGTATCAAGAGCAACCGAAATACCGTCCTTATTCACAAGTGGAAGATCAAACTCTAATATCCATTTTGATTCAAGCTCTGTAATACATGAAAGAGGAGAAAGAATTTTTCCCTCTATATCATCAACTAATTTTGGATATAGAGCAGGGAAGATATTTTTAATTTTAATTTTTTCGTTTCTTTCACTCATTTTATAATCATCCATATATACGAGGCATCATACTACCAGGTTGTTTTCCTGCCTGTTGTTGCAGAGCAGATATAGTTTCTTGCATTAGATTTCTGTGCTGAATTCGTAAATGTTCTAACTTTTTCTTGATTTCAGTTGTGTCAATTTTTACCTTAAGTATTTTTGATAAAACAGTAATAGCATGAACAGATGCTTCCGGATCTGGGAAAAATGGATGGCATTCACAATACAAAACTAAAGCTGGGATGTCAGATGCTCT
>Ga0209751_10005625_pt1 | contig 11793 bp, 16 predicted proteins | sample RifCSP13_1_FD_184019 | JGI IMG/M metagenome (GOLD analysis project Ga0209751, IMG submission 184019) | Soil microbial communities from Rifle, Colorado - Rifle CSP2_sed 13_1 (SPAdes) (version 2) | ecosystem: Environmental > Terrestrial > Deep subsurface > Rock core/Sediment | place: Rifle... | reverse complement strand
CCCATACCTGTTTGATGGCGGACGAGAGTGCCGTATAGCAGAAGTTGTTCAGCGGCTCGCGCGGACTCGCCATTTCCGCGAGTAGCGGGAGCAACATTTCCATGTCGTTATTGATGTCCCTGACCATCGAGAACGGGTTGAGGCACAGCGTGTTTTGCCGCTCGTCTGCAAACTCGATGAATTCGCCATCCATCAGCTCACACAGGTTTTTGTAACTGCGCCCCACGTCAATAATCCAGACTTTGGATCCAGCTGCGTGATAGCGATACGCCATTTCATTCACGAAGACGGACTTGCCGGATCCGGATAGCGCGGCCACCGCAAAATTGTAGTTCCCGCCGGTGTTATCGAAGAGGTCGAAGGACATGATCTGCCCGCGCCGCCCGAACAGGGTGATCAACGGGGTCTTGGTGCCCTTCCATTCGGCGATCAGCGGCGATGTCATCACCGCGTTGTCGAGCGTCTTGGTGTACACCCGGCCAAATGTATTGAGGTCTTTTTGCATCGGCCTGCCCAGCGTCATTGGCAGCGATGAGGCGAATGCCTGATGCTGTAGATAGAAGTCGCGCGTAATGTCATACCCTCGCGCACGCCATACCGCCTTGACCGCGTGCTCGGCGCGCGAGGCCTCTTCAATAGTCGATAGCAGGCAGATTTGGTGGTACATGCGCAGCGTGCTCTTGCCTTCATCGAAGGTCTTGAGCACAAAATCCCAGTCGCGCTTGCGATCCTGAAGGTCCGGCTGAAATCTTGCCATGTACGAGGCCGCGTTCTGTGTGGCGCGAGCCGATTTCATCAGTGCGTAAGTTCTTGCCGATTCGTGATCCTGCACAATCGCGCCCATCGTGATTAAAAATGGGCATGGCATGGACAAAGCTGTCTGATAAGGGTCGCCGATCATGCTGCCCATGTGATTTAACCGGCTGTACTTCGGGTAGTTTCTGGCCGAGAAAAACTGCATGACCGTTTCTTTTCCGCCGCTCTTGCAAAACCGTATGCCTTGATCGCTGACACATGACGCAATCTCATGGTTGGATAATTGTTCGCGAATGATTCGGTCCGGGTTGTATTTCACAACCAGTTTGTCCCTTGCATCAGCATTGGGGGCATTTGTATCGGAATTGAACACCCGCTCGTGATCAAAGAAGTCGCCCACAAAATTCAGCAGGTGGTCCGGTGTCCAGTCAAACCCGCCCAGGTAAGCCGACCTGAGCGTTGCATGGACACTCTCGCGCGTCCTGATTGCTTCCTCTACTTCCGTTGGTGCAAACGGCGAAAGCGGAAGGGAAACAGAGATGACACATCTAAAATCCCTGAGCAGATAGCTGTTGTTTGCCAACAGGGATTTTCCTGTGCCGCTCCGGTAATACTTGTTGCGACGCTCGGCAATGTCGATCAGCTCCGCATTTTTTATCAGCGCTGTTTGGGCTTGCAGCGTTTGATTGATGTCGGGGCTGGCGTAGAGCGATACCTGAATGCCTGTTTCTGCCGGGCATGAAATGAACAGACTGGCCAGTATCTTTTCCATCTCATCCGTCGCGCCCGTCTGCGGTACTATCTCGATGGCGAAACCGATAGAAAACTGTTCGGTTGCCCCGAACCCGCCCTGGTCGAGGACAAACATGCGTTCGTCAGGTAGCCAGCCGACATAGGGCAGTATGCCGGTCAGTCGCGGCATGGCGGCGAAGCGCTCGATCAGGCTGCGCGGCAAAGCATCCGGCCGGCTGTGTCGCTCGTGAAAGAATGCGCGCTTGAGTGTGGCGGCGAATGACATGCTAGTTTGCGGTTTGTGGTTGCTGGGGTTGAGTCATCTGGTATTGCGGCTGCGCAGGTTGCGATTCCGGTTGCTGCGCCTGCTTTGCTGCGGGCATCAATACGCGGTATTGCTCGGCTATTTTTTTCCTGCTGTGGGCGACTTGCCAGTGACCTGGATCTGCAACGGCGTACAGGAATGACTGATCGTGCAGCACCTTTCTGTTGTCTTCCCACGGAGCAATCCACACGCGCAAGACTGTTGGCACACTCAACATGGGCGTGCCGGTTGCGGGCGCTTCACCCACGACCGTGCTTTTTCCTTGATCTTTTTTGCCATAAACGGTGGCTGGTCTGGTGGACGAATCCGGCAGATTGTCCGCCACCGCGTTGGCATAGACCCCAGACAGTGAGGAGCAACTGATACCAGGCGGCGCTTTGCAGGAAAAAGATTTCTGGGCATCAATGCCAGTCATGCTGCATCCAGACAACCCCATGCAGAGCATTACAGAAGTTGCGATGAAAGAGCGCATCAGTTGCCCCCTTTCCTGGCCAGCCATTTTTCAATCTGCTCAATCGGTGCCGCTCCGGGCAGTACGCGACCGTCAGAGGCTACCAGTGTGGGCGTGCCGTTGAAATTGAGCTTTTGCCCAAGCTGGACATTACGATCTATCGGGCTGTCGCAGCTCTTGCCGGTCACTGGCGGTTTGTCGTGCAGCATGTAGTCGCGCCATGCGGCTGACTTGTCGGGGGAACACCAGATCAATTTTGCTTTTTTTGACGCATCTGGGTGTAGCCCATCCAGCGGAAACAGGAAGGTGTAGATCGTCACGTTGTCCAGCTTGAGCAACACTTGCTCCAGCGTCTTGCAATAAGGGCAATCCGGGTCTGAAAATACCGCCAGGATTCGACTTCCATCCCCTCGCGCAGTCTTGATGGCATCCTTGAGTGGCAACTCCGCGAAATTCACCACGTTCAATTCGTCGAGGCGTTGTGCCGTCAGATCCTGCTGGGTCTTCATGTCGAAGATGTGGCCAAATATGAAAAATCGCCCGTCGCTGTTCGTGTAGCCAATGTTCTTGCCCATATCGACTTCAAAAAGCCCGCCTATTCCCGTTTTGCGCACACCGGTAATCTGCGTTGCCGGATAGAGACCGTGCAACATTTTTTCCAGGGCAATCTCTTCGCCGTCAGCGGCATACGCGGCCGTGGCGCAAAGGGCAGCAGCGGCCACCCCAATAACAAAACTCTTGAACTTCATGTGTTCTCCTTGTATCAATTGGTCATTCAGACGGATCGAGGGGTTTATCAAGTGCTTTTCTGCCGCGTATCCAGATGTCGCTGTATGTCCCCTCCTGTCCAGCATCAAGGCCATCCCCAAACGCAAAGCCCTTGGTGAATACAACCTCGACCGTTCGCCCGGCATCAATTTCAATCACCGGGAACAATTTTTCGGCGAGGTCGATGTAATACTGACTGAGCCTGTCGAGTGTTTTGCCCACTCCGGAGCTGATCCCGTTCTTGAATTGCTGCCCTTGGTTGACTGTCGAGGTTGAACCGAGCGGGCTGATGGATTGTGTGGTCGCGCTATTCTGAAAGGCTTGCCCAATCCCTGAACCGATACCGGCGAGCAATGCGTTGGCCAGTATCTGGCCTTGCTTGCTGATGAGCCTGCCCCGCATCCCGGCTTTCCCGTCTTCGCCCACCACGTAACCCTTGACGGCCATATCCACCGCCCTGCCATCGCGGCGCACACACGACAAATTCTCAAGTCGGGCAAACGCCCGCTCGGAACTGATGTCGCCATGACTTGATGCAAGGATGAAACATTCCTTGATTTCAAACCGGTAGCGGTTTGGCAGGAATGCATTGTCCTGAGTGCGCATCAGAATCGGGTGAGGGTTGGTTTGCGCCTGTCCGCCAGTTGGTGCATCGAGGCCACCCAGAAGAGCGACTCGCACGAACGATCCGGCTGGCACGTAACCCGTTTTTGTGTCCGAGGCGGCAGGAGCCTGCTTCGCTTCCTGGGTGCTGCTAACCTCAAAAGAGGCAATCCCTCTATCTTGTTGCGGAACCGGCATGGGTGGCTCAAGCTTGTCTGTTGGTGGCATCAATCCAGACAATGGTTGCAATGGTGCTGCTGTAGGCATTGGCGGAAGCGGCGGCAGAATTGATTGTTGCTGTATATCTGCTGGTGATACGGCTGATGCCTTTGCCCCCATTTCTGTCATCTGCTGCTTCAAATCCTTGATGACATCATCCATCTGCTTCATTTGCGCGGCGGATTGGGTCATCCATACATCTTTGGGGTCAACCGATGATCCGGGTGCCGAAATGTTGGTAGGTTGTTGTTGATTTGTTGGTGTGGGCAGAACTGCCGGCTGGCTATCCCAAAGGGCAACGCTACCCGCCACCAGGCCCAGAAATACCGTCCCGGCTCCGCCGAGCATGATGTACTGGCGGGTCCTGGGTGTCATGCTTGCGAGCTTCTCTGATAGTCTGGACATTACTCGCCCTCGCTGAGGACGAATACTGCTGTTGAATCTCCGGCTTCCAGCACCAATTTCTCAACCGATACGGCCTGTACGCCATCGCGGTAGAACTCACGCTCATCCATGACGACTTGCTTGTCCGAGGTGTTTGTCAGTTTGTACGCTTCCCCGCGCAACCCTCTCAGATCAAGCGTCCTGACTAGCTCGAATTTAACGCCTTTCCACAAGGGAACAAGCTCGCTCTTCGGGTCGCCTTCCCCATCATGGAGCGCCATGATGGCGCCCAAAATCTCTTCGTTTCGCGGCTCATTCTTGATGCCCCTGGATTGCGGGGCAGAGCCTTTACTGCCCCTGATGATGATCGTCTCTGCCGGAATGTCTTCTACCTTTAACAGCAGCTTGTAGTGCTGGCCCGTGTCGTCGGTAATGAAGATGCTCATCAGCGGTTTATCGGTGGTCGGTTTTAGCCATGCCACACCGGTATCCTGCTCCGGCGTTACCGTAAACATGCCTTCTGTCCCATGGATGCGCTTGATCTTGCGACCGTCCACCTTGAACAGGTTGGGTTCATTGCGAGATACCGTAGCGGTTGTTGGCTCGGTGGGCGATGCCTGAAGCAGAATCTGTGCCGCCCCAGCCTGAAAGCTACTTCCCAGCAGGGCCAGCACCAAACATATCTTGTTCGTTTGTTTCCTTGAATTCACTGACATACAGTCTCCCGTTTAGATACTTGAAACCGACAACAAACACAGTACGTCTGACGCTTGCGCGCTTGTCTCCCACGAAGGTGTCCAGGTTGCCGACAATGGCCACCTTCATCAATTTTTCATCCGTATTCAGTGCTTGCGCCGTAAAGAGCGTAGATGTGTTGTTCTTGCTCAAAAAGTCGAGCCGCAATGTCATGTCTGCGGCGAGCCGTCCAATGTCGGATGGCGTTGCGTAATGCAGAAACTGTTGTTTCTGGTATTCCCCTGTGGAGGGGGTTACATTCAATGCCAATCCCGCATACCAGTAGGCCATTTGCTCAAGATAGTTTCTGGATACTTCGTTGCCGGACACCCAGAAACTTTTCTCGATTACCGGGGGAACGATGACCGTCTTTTCCATACCCAGCGTTTTTTGCAGAACCATTCCCTCAACAAGGATGATGAGCAACAGAACGCCTACTGCCAGCCTGAGAAAAGTGATCTCGCTGGATTTATTGCTGCTCGTGGAAATGTATTTTTTTGAAATCACGGATTAACCCAAAAAATAGCGTTCATGTGACGGCGGGGTAACGGTAGCTTTGACAAACAGCCTGCTTGGCACCCACCAATAAATTGAGTGGATAGCAAATTTTGCGTGTTTGCCCGCTTTGAGTTTGCCGTATTGCCAAGCTGCCGCGCATCCACACACAATCCCGCCGATCATCATTCCCAATGACAAACCAATGCCGATAAGCAACACGGCCACGATGAACTGGTCTATATCCCACAACAGGAACTGCTCTTGCTTGTCCAATGTGCGCGGAATATAGCCGGTCTCATTCATCGCCTTTTCCTCAGATCGTCGCGGTCAAAATGCCGGTGATGATCGTTGGCGTGTATTGCAGAAAAATCGCAAAGCCGATCCCAGCAAGAATTGGAATCGGGTTTGATCTGGCGACAGACATCAACGCGCCGATGGCAACAGATGCCATTGCGATGGCACGACCAAGGTAGCCGGTAACAACCCCGTTGATCCAGTTGTACAGAGCCATGAATTCTGTCCCCGTTGTACCGGCGAAGGCGAAAGCCGGAATGCCGAGCAGCGCGCACAGAAGGGCAATGCGCGAAACGATCAATTTATTTTTCATTCTTGAATCCTTTGGTAAATTGTTGAATGGTTGTTTTGCTGCTATTGTCGATAATCACTTTTTGGTGCGCCCTCCTCTCCCGGTTGTCTGCCGCACTTTTGCTTGCACGCGACGCTTTTCCTGCAACGCCGCTTTTGTCTTGTCGTATGGCGCCGGGTGGCAGCATTCCCCTTTTGTTTCAACAGAAATATTGGCATTCACCCCGTGCGATCCAAGCCAGCGCGCCACAAAATGCGCACGGTTGGACGCCAGCCTGTCGTTGTAATTTTGTGAGCCGATATCGTCTGTTTCGCCGATCAGCTCGATGGCGACTGCTGTTTGTCTGGCTGCTTTGGTGAGCAAGGCGAGTGACTTGAACCCATCGTTGGTCGGCGTGCTCTTGCCGAACCCGAATTGCACAATAAAAATGTCGGTGTGCTCGTTGGCTGGTGCTGCGATGCTGACAGGCATAGTTATTGGAGGTTCGGGGTGCTGGATGCTGGCCGGTGGAGCTTGCATCACCGCATAGTCAGCATCATCCAGAATCTTCTCTGTGCGCTTCGGGCAATTTTCCCGGCAGATGCGGAATTTACCGTCCAGATAGCCAATGCCCGGATCGAAATTGACGATGCCGTCCAGATGCCCCCTGGACAAGTTATTGCACCCCACCATCAAAATTGAGGATGCCATCGCCAGGATCAAAACCGCTGCGCGTTGTTTAATCAATGGCCACCTCTTCATTGCGCAGGTTTGCTGCAACTTTTCTGGCGTATGCAGCCGCTTTGTCTGGGGACTTTGCGTTGTACGCGCCAACGGCGTTCCATCCATAGCCCATGCGTTGAAAGTTATTTGCCAATATCCAGGCTCCAACATGGGTGTTGACGCACGGGTTTGTTAATCGATCTTTGGTGATCCCGTATTTGGCAAGCGTCGGCAGCCAGGCAGAGTTGATCTGCATGTGCCCAGCATCCCAACTTCCGTTTGCGTTCCGGTGGAATGCGGCTGGGTTTCCACCAGACTCTACGCGGGAGATTGACCTCAGAAGCTGAGCCGAGATGCGATAGCGTTTTGCCGCTTGTTCAAAGCAGGCGTTATCTGCCTGTCCATACGCGACCTGGGCAAACATCACACCGACAACGATGGTGGTTATTCTTTTTGTCATTGCTTGCCCGGCCCAATGATTTTTATGTCTCGCTCACCGCAATAAGGACACTTACTTGTTTCCCTCAGCTCGGTATCGAAAATGTATGTCGCTTTGCATTGCTTGCATCGTCCCCAGGACACCAGTCCGGCCTTTACGTCGCGGATTGCGTACCATGCCGCGTTGATGTCAATCGCCATCCCGCTTTTGGCAAATAGCTTTCTTGACTCCCACGCTTGAATGAACATCTCGGCTTGTGATGCGGTTTGCGGGTTTGCTCTCTTTTCTACGGTTAAATACACCGCCACCAATGTGGACAACAAGAGCGATGTCTGCCCGTGCTTGATGTATGAAAGCGTATTGCCCGGCATCCTTCCCGGGAGCGGCGTGGTGTCGCCGTATGTGTCTTGCCATATCTTGCGTAAAGATCGCCATGCGACCCCTGTCATGGCGTGTACAAGCGGAATGCGCATGCCCTCGCGCACCAGCGTGGTGGCACTGATATGGTTTTTGATGAAGTTGTCGTCGGTGTTCATCAGGTCTGCAATTGCGCGGCGAGAATGTTTGCCATGTACTCGCGTCTGGTAGTTTTTTTCTCAACCAAGGCACGGAATGTCGCATCGTTAAATTTGAACGTAAAACATGGGGCGATCATGTCTTCTGCAAGCGCGTCAATCTCGTCAAACGTCATGCTTTTAATGAGCTCAATCGTTTCCCTTGGTATGCCCGCCAGCAGGTTCGAGTGCTCGTCCGAGGCTAGTTGCCTGGCAAGGTAAAGGTATCTCCTGTTCAAGCCTGCAATGTCTTTGCGTGTGGTTTCGTCCATTCAAACTCTCCCTTAACTTTGCGTCATCAGCCTGGTAAGTGATTCGCGAATGCGCTGCGGCAGTCGGTCTAATTGCGCCTGAGACGGCTGCCCGCAATCCGAGTGTTTTATTGCCAGGGTGGCTGCCTGTTGCTCATTGGCCTCGCGCCTTTTTCGCTGCTCGGCAATCATCGGGGCTCGTTCCGGTGTGAAAGAGCCTGCCGACATGCGCTCCGCCATGCCTCTGACGTAGCCAATGGGGTTCGTGATGGATTTGGCGAGTTGTGCGCCGTGCAGTTCGTCTATCAGGGTCTGCCAGTGACTGGGCTGCACCCCGCTGCCGGATAACAACACTCGGATGGCATCTCGCTGGTCGGTCAGAATGAATGATGGAAAAATCAAATCCACCACCACGGTTTTGGGATCAGGTAATTCTTGCTCGGCGTTGTGCGCGTTTTGTGGTGGTGGTTCATATGGTGGTTTATATGATGTATTGGGTGCAACAGCTGTTGCACCGTTAAGTGTTCCGGATTGCACCGTTACGTGTTCCAGATTGCACCGTTCCATTAACGGTGCAGAATTTTCACCGTTACCCGTAATGCCAATATCTATGAGGGTTTCAGCTAACGGTGCAGAAATTGCACCCCTATGATGGGTGTCAGATGATGATTTTTTTGCACCGCCACCTTCATTGCCGGAATGAGGTGTGTTTTTTGTGCTGGCAGTGAAGAATTCAAGATGGATTTTGTACTCGGTGGACTTGTATTTTCTTCCCCTGATGCGACCGCCCACACTGATTTCTGCAACCGAGATAAAACCGATCTGCTCCATCCTTCGGAGTTGGTATTGCACGCTACGCTCGGACTGGCGCGTTTTTTTGGCAAGTGCGGGAATGCTTGGAAAAACCTTGCCACCATCGTCATCTGAAAAGTCTGCTAACGCCAATGCAAGGAGCATTTCGCCTCCTCCTTCTGGATAGTGTTCGAAGACCATGCTCATGACTTTGACGCTCATTGGTAAGTTATAAGGGGGGCGCGCAGCAGTGTTGCTGTCCGGGGTACCCCTACCCCTCGCAGCAACTCAGATGAGGTGTGGAGGAGACACCTGAGAAAACAACCCTCACCTGATTTGCGCACGCCCAATTTGATTGCATGATTGTTCACTTACCACCCACCGCCATAGTGTTGTTGCGCTGTTTCCGCTGACTTGAATATAGTTTTAATTGACACACTCACCCATAAAGTATATTTATTCTAAATAACAAAGTCAATTAATACTAGACATTGCGTTTATAGAATCGTTGTACAATTTAAAAATGACTATCGGAGCAAGAATCAGACAATTACGCGATCGCAACACTCTTTCGCAGGAGAAATTCGGCGATCTGTGTGGCGTATCCAAGGCATCGGTGTCTCAATGGGAATTAGGTGTCGCAACGCCACCAACAGATCGCCTGGTGGCGCTCAGGGAACACTTGGTGTTTTCCTTTGATTGGCTTATTGCTGGTGAAGTTGATAACAACTTTGCGCTTACCAGGCCGTCAATACAGAAGCTGATTGCCGTGGCTCAACCTCTCCCTGATAGCGCCGTTGCGGCCCTGACGCGCGAAGGGGGTGTTTATGCTGAACTCATCTCGCCTGAAAAATTACTCAACGGCACAAAGTAATATCATCGTGCTACAGATTCAACTCAAGCTGTTTTGAACCGGCGAGAGACAAAAGACCAGCACTTATCCCCACCCCTTGCCGATTATGCCTCCGCCGTAGTGTTCAGCAGAGGACACCCACCTTTTGCAGCAAAACCCCAACGCTTGAACCGTAGTTGTAAATTGCCGTGCTTGTGTGCACGAGCCTCACCAGGTATTAGCTAAAATTTACATCAAACCACCTTAAAGTATATTTTTAGTTGACTTTGAAGGTAAAGCAAATCTATACTTTTCGCAAATCTAGCGCGAGGGGTGGGTAGATGAACAAACAAAATATGCTTCCGGCTCCACCTAGGATGGTGACATTCAGTCTCACTATCGAGGAGGGTGAGCAGGCCAAACTGATGGCGTTTATGGGCTCGGATTCATGGGAGCGCGCCGAAAAGGCACGCCATGCAACGATTCAGGAATGCACCGAGAGCCTTAAGCATTGCGTCATGTGGGCGCAGCGTGATTGCGGCAGTTCGCGCGTCTTTGCGCATTTTCTCGCTTCTCTCTACAACGGTTATCGCGTCAAGGCAGATGTGAGCGATATCGGAACACTCGACCCGGAAAATTTTGAGCACCTGATAAACGCATTGCGACTGTGCTACATGACCCAGCGCGAACCACATACTTTCGTGGTTAACGGTAGCGAGGTATTTGAGGGGATTATCAGCCTGTGGGGCATGGAGAAGAAATGCAATGATTAGCACTATAACAAGCTCCACAACACCCGCCATGTTCAGTTTTAATGGCACTCAAATTCACGCATTCGCCGATGGCAACGGTGAAACGTGGTTTTCTGCCGGTGATATTTGTGTTGCTCTTGGCTATAGCAACGACAGCGAAGCTATCGAAAAATACTGCCGGGAAAAGGGGATCGCGAAACATGGCTCTCTTGCTGAAGGTGAGAATCAGTGCTTAACGTACATCAACGAAGGCAACCTCTACCGCCTGATCATCAACTCCCACGAAGAAGACGCGCAAGCCTTTGAAGCGAAGCTGACGGATGAAATTCTTCCCGCCATCAGAAAAATGGGGAGCTGCGCCACTCCGCATGATGCGAGCGCGCTCTCCCTTGCACAGCAGAACGCCTTGTGGCAGATCGTCTCCCAGCGTTCAGGGAACTCCGATACGGTTCACGCAGATATCTGGATTCGCTTCAACGATCACTTCGAGATTGGCAGCTACAGTGAGTTGCCCGCAGCCCGTTTTGTTGATGCAGTTTCATTTCTTGCCGCGCTATCCACGAACGATGCGTTGCCCGGTGCGCGATACCAGTACCCGCGCGCCATGCTCGATCAGCCGCACTTTGTCGCACCGGACGACGGAAAGGCCTGCCTGTCGCTGTCCATGCTGTCAGACATGGCACAGTTCGAGTCGCCGCTTATGTCGCTTCTGAATCAACTGGGCAGCGATGGGCACGACATCACCGCGCCGCTTGATGAGGCCGTGGCCATGCGCGCGGCCATACAGCAGACAGACAAGGTGCTGGATGAAATCCGGCTGATTGCGCTCAAGGCGAAATCGGGGAGGCTGGGATGATTTCTCCTCAACAGATATTTCATGCTTTTCTAATACGCGACGTTAAGCAAGGATGGACAATGAGTACAAACGAGGCATGCAGCGAGGGGGCGACAAAATGAACGCACGAGACCTGACATTCGAGGAAATGAAAAAGCCGGGGAAGGCGCTGATTAACCGCAAGCGCCTGCTAACAATCGTGCCTCTTTCTGAAAGAACAATTCTTAATATGGAAAAACGCGGAGAGTTTCCTCAGCGTTTCTCTATCACCACGCGTTTGGTTGCGTGGGACTTGCAAGAAATTGAGGCCTGGATCGAACAGCGAAAGTCAGCGGCATTGCTTCCGTCAGCCCCAGGACTCACGAGCGTGTAGCAAACCTGTCTATCATGTCCGCCCATTCCTGCAACATCACGCGCCGCTGTTCTGCATACTCGGCTTTGTTGTAAACGGCCCTCACCCCTTTCTGTTCATGAGCCAAGCACTTTTCAATCCAGTCCGTGTTGTATCCGGCCTCATGCAGTAGCGTCGAGGCAGTCCGCCTTAAATCATGCGGCCCAAATTTGTCCAGCGTCTTGCCA
>Ga0209751_10005623_pt1 | contig 11795 bp, 9 predicted proteins | sample RifCSP13_1_FD_184019 | JGI IMG/M metagenome (GOLD analysis project Ga0209751, IMG submission 184019) | Soil microbial communities from Rifle, Colorado - Rifle CSP2_sed 13_1 (SPAdes) (version 2) | ecosystem: Environmental > Terrestrial > Deep subsurface > Rock core/Sediment | place: Rifle... | reverse complement strand
AGTGGCACCGTCGCCTGGCGGAACTGCACGCCGGGCGAGAAGGCGCCAGCCGCGGGCTGGCGGTGGCCGACGAGCGCCGGCGCGCGTTGCTGGAACGTCGCGCAGCGTTGAACGAAGAGCGCCAGCGCCTGGAAGCGGACCTGGCCGGGCTGCGCACGCGCTTGCAGGAAGCCGAAGCAGATGCCGAACGTTATAAGACCGAACAAGAAGAAGCGCAGGGCAAGTTGGACGAAGCGCGCAAGACCCTTGGAGATAGGCAAGCTGTAGAGCTGGAAACCGAAGCCAAGACGCAAGCTTTCCGCGACCAGATCGCCAGGTTGCAGGGGCAAACGGCCAGTTCGCTGGCACAACGCGAATCACTCAAGGCGCGCCTCGAGCGCAGCCAAGCAGAGCAAGCCGAGCTCGAGCGCACATTGCAGGGCCTGGCCACCGACCTCAGCGCGGCGCAGGAAGCGCAGAAGCAGGCCCAACAGAAAGCCGGCGAGGCAGAGAAAAATCTAAGCCAGGCCAGGGAAGAAGGTTCCCGGCTTCAGAAACAACTGGATGAAATAAATGCCGAGGTGCAGAAGGCAGAAGGCGCGCGTAACGCGCTGACTTCCAAGCGGGCGCAATTATTGGCTGAAATTCAGGGACTGGAGCAAGCCGAGCTTGCCGCCGTAGGTTTTGCCGAGGGCGCCAAATTGCTGATCCAGGCTGCCCAGGAGAAAAGGCTGCGCCTGGCCAAGGGAACCTTAGGGCGCGAGATCCGCGTGCCCGAAAAATACGAAACCGCCATCGCGTCGGCGTTGGGCGCGTATCTGGATGCCGTCCTGTTGGACGAGAACGATCCCGAAACTGCCCTCAGTCTGCTGGAGAGCCGCGAAGCATCCGGCACTTTATTGCCCCTGCCATTGCTCAGCCTGAACAGCCGCATTCCAACAGCAAAGGGCCAGGGGCTGGTTGGCGTCGCCGCCGACCTAGTCGAAGCATCAGCGGATCTAAAGCCGGCGGTTGACCTACTGCTCGGCAACGTATTGGTTGCCGAAGATCGCCGCTCGGCGCGCAGGCTGCTTGCCGAGATCCCTCGGGCCACACAAGCCGTCACGTTGCGCGGCGAATTGTTCAGCCGCGGAGGCCAGATCGAAGTCCGTTCGCCCAAGGCGGCCGCGGGTCTGGCGCGGCCGCGCACCGAACGGGAATTGCGCGCCCAGGTGGAAAACATTGAACAAGAGTCAGGCAAACTGGCAGAATCGATTGCAGATCTCCAAAATCAAGTCCAAGGCCTCAACGAAAAACGTAAACCGGTCGAGGAAAAGGCGACTGCTGCCCAGGAGGCGCTGGAATCAGCCCGGCATGAGCTGCAGGCCGCCACTTTGGACATGGAGCAACTGGAGCGCCAGCGCGACTGGTTCAGCGCCCAGAAGCGCACTGCTGAAAATGAAGAAGCCGGGGCTTCAACTCAAATCGAAACTCTACTGGCCAACGAAAAATCATTGGCTGAGCAAATTGCCAAAGCCGAAACCGATCTGGATGCACACCTGCACTCTATTGTCGATCTGCCCACCGACGAGCAGCACGCGCAGGTGGCGCATTGGGAGATGCGCCTGGCCGTAGGCCAGCGCGCCCTGCAGGAGGCGCAGCGCCGCACCACAGAACGCCAGCAATCCCTGCAGCGCGCCGAGGCCCAGCTGGCCAAGCAGCAGGAACGCAGCAAGGAACTGGAAGGACAGCTCCAGGCGATTGAAGTCGAGCATACACAATTGGGAGAACAAGAGGGCAGCGTGGGCGAAGAAATCAGCGCCATCCAGGCGCAGATCGCCCCGGCTGAAGCCAACCTGGCGGAAAGCGATGCCCAACTGAACCATTTGCAGGCGGCAGAAACCCAGGCGCTGCAAGCCCTGAGCGCGGCGGAACGCGCCCATACCCAGGCGCAGATCGCCCTGGGCCGCCAGCAAGAAGCCCTGGAGAGCTTGCGCAGCCGCATTGAAGACGATTTCGGGCTGGTGGCATTCCAGTATGAGGCTGAGGTCTCAGGTCCCACTCCCCTGCCCCTCGGCGAACTTGTTGAGCAGCTGCCCGTGGTCGAGTCGCTGCCGCCCGACCTGGAAGAGACGCTCAAGGCGCAGCGCGCCCAGATCAGGCGCCTGGGTTCGGTGAACCCCGAAGCGCAAAGTGAATTCCTGCAGGTCAAAGAACGCGTGGAAAGCATGCAGGAACAAGTTAAGGATTTGCGCGCCGCGGAAGCCGACCTGAGAAAGGTCATCGCAGAACTCGACCTGTTGATGGAGAAGGAATTCCGCACGACCTTCGACAAGGTGGCCGCCGAATTCCGCGAGATCTTCGCGCGGCTTTTCAACGGCGGCAGCGCCAAGCTGCTGCTCACCGAAGAAGGCGACCTGGCCACCACTGGCATCGACATCGAAGCCAGGCTGCCGGGCAAGCGCTCCCAGCGACTGGCGCTGCTCTCCGGCGGGGAGCGCAGCCTGACCGCCGCGGCGCTGATCTTCGCCCTGTTGAAAGCCTCGCCCACGCCGTTCTGCGTGATGGACGAGGTGGATGCCATGCTGGACGAAGCCAACGTGGGCCGCTTCACCGACGTGCTGCGCGAGTTGAGCCGCGATACACAGTTCGTGCTCATCACACACAACCGCAACACAGTGCAGGTGGCGGATGTTATTTACGGCGTGACCATGGGGCGCGACACGGCCAGCCAGGTGATCAGCCTACGCCTGGATGATGTGGATGAACGCTATTCGGAATAAGAGCAAAGCTATAACCACAAGGCCACCAAGCCTGCCCTGACCCTGAACGCAGTGAAGGGAAATGGGAACACAAAGATATTTCTTCAATCCAAAAAAAGGGGTATCTGGGATGGCAAAGCTGGCGCCTTGGCAACGGTTTTTGTAGGGACAGGTTTCTATTTGATTTATCCGTCTGGCCATTCGATTTGGCTGGAATGCTGAGATGGCAGTCAAGGCTACTGAAACCTGTCCGTAGACGTCGGTTTGCTACCATTGGCTTCGCCGGTTAGCAGGACAGGTTTGGCATCCATTGCTCTCGGTCAAGCGATTACTTGGAAAATCATGGGTAGAGTAGTTAGATTTAAATTCGAAACCTGTCCCTACGGTTTTAGGGAAGCTCCAAAGAATTCTTGGTTAACGCAACAATGATCTTATTTTTTCGTATATCATTCCGGAAAATAAATGCGAGGATAGAGACCATGTCAAATAGTTCTGGAAGAGTTCTGCGGCGTTCGCGACGCGATCGAATTCTAGCAGGGGTTTGCGGCGGCCTGGGCGAGTTCTTTGGCATTTCGGCTATCTGGTTCCGGCTGGGGTTTCTGATCGCTCTGCTCCCGGGCGGGATCCCGGGGCTTCTCGCCTACTTCATCTGCTGGATCGTGATCCCCAGCGAATAGATCAAGAAAACCCTGCTAAGAGCCTGCCTCTGACCCTTCCCCTTCGCTTCGCTCAGGGTCAGGGGAATGGGATGGTCTTGTTGAGAATTCCGGATTTCCTGATAACCTTCGCAAGGTTCATTTAGAAAGAGAGCCGGGTATACCGGCTCTCCGAATTTATTGCAGTTGTGCCTGTACGGGGATATCGGGGTCTTCGGGGGACATGGCTTGCCAGCCTTCTTCGTTGATCGTCCAGCTGTATTTTTCCCGCAGCGTTTGGAGGAAGCTGCTCAGTTCGGCCTCGCGCAACCGTTCGTATTCTTCGCTGCCAAGCGGGCGGTCTTCGTGTCCTAATACCTGGATGATGTGAAAGCCGAACTCACTTTCGACCGGTTCGCTGACCTCGCCGATGCGCAGCTCAAATGCGGCGGCGGCAAAGGGTTCGACCATGATGCCTTCGCGCGGGAACCAACCCAAATCCCCGCCGGCATCTTTGTTGCTGGTATCCAGGGAGAGTTCGGCGGCCAGCGAAGCCCAATCTTCGCCTTGGTCCAAGCGAGCCAGAACTTCCTCAGCTTCCTCAATGGTGGTGACGAGGATGTGCCGCGCCCAAACCTCCTCCTGCGTCCGCGGCAGGTCGGCGGTGATAGCGTCTTTGACCGCTTCGCGCAGAAGGCTCGAGTAAATCACGGCGCGGAAATCTTCCTGCGTCACGCCAATAGATTCGGCGTAGTCAATAACCGCCTGCTGGAAGCCTTCAAGCGTATAGGGCGTTGCAGTCGGCGCAGGAGTCGGCGACAGAGTGGGCGTCGTCTCCCCGGTGGGCGCGGAGGTCGGCGTGGCGGTTGGATCTTCGAAGGTTGCTGACGTCGCAGACGGCCTGGGCGTCTGGCTGGCCGTTGGCGTGGCGGACACGATGGCTAACTGCGTCTCAGACAGAGTTGAGGTGGGTGCTGTAGTAAGGGTAGCCTCTGCGGTTGGCGTGCCATTGGGAAAATACTCGAAGAGGGTTTGCATTCGCTGGGTGATGTCTTCTTCGCTGACCGTGATGCCCAGATCGGCCGCCTCGCGCTTGAGGATCTCATCGTCGACCAATTCATTGATGACCAGCGAACCGACAACTTCGGGAAGCAATTGATACTGGTAGGTGTAGAGTTGGTTCGAGTATTGTTGATCGATCTGCGAGCGAGTGGTGGCGTCAGAGCCAAACAGGTTGACCATATAAGTGTATTCCTGATACACGTAAAGATAATTGCTGACCAGTTGGGCGCGATAAAGCTTGGCGCGGGCAATGAATTCTTTGCCCGTGATCTCGGTGCCTTCGACGGCGGCCACGACCTGGCCGGGCTGAATGAAATTCTCAGTGATCCAGCTCCAGCTGACCAGCATCAGCACGATGCCAACGACGATCACCGCGCCGATCAGCAGCAAGCGGTTGTAGAAGCGTTCGCGCTCGAGACCGACCAAGTGTTTGCGCGTTAAGACAGGGGGTTTTTGTGTGGGTTTTGCCATCTGGTTATGTTATCTCTCTTGTATTAAGGCAACGCTAGAAGGGAAATTCTTCCTCGTCGGATTGGTGTGCAAGATCATTCGCCGGGTAGCTGAGCTCCGCTTCGCCAGCGGGCTCGCCTTCGGCCTTCTCGGGGCGCTCTCCAAGCATGATCATTTCGCGGGCCACGACCTCGACGCTGGAGCGTTTGTTGCCTTCTTCATCCTCCCAGCGACGGGTTTGCAGACGGCCTTCAACGTAGACCTGCTTCCCTTTCTTGAGGTACTGATTGCAGATCTCGGCCAGGCTGCCCCAGGCTACGATGTTGAACCACTCCGTCTCAGAGCGGCGTTCACCGTCCGCGGTGGTCCAGTTGCGGCTGGTGGCCACGCTAAAGCTGGTTACCGGACGGCCCGACGCGGTATATCGCATTTCTGGATCACGTCCCAAATGTCCAATGATCATGATCTTGTTTAGCCCTCTGCTCATGGTTCCCTCACAAGTGATTCCACACGACGGTTCATAGCTGGTAACAATGAATTATCTATCGGGATTGCTCGCTCCGCTCGCTATGACAGGCTAGGTCACCTCACCCTACCAAATCAGCCAGTCGGTTCCTCGGCAGTCTCATCGGCGGCAACGATCAGGAAACGCAACACGGATTCCTGGAGGCCGAACTGGCGCTCCAGTTGGCCGCAGGCGGCCGGCTCCATATTTGTGTGCAGTAAAACGTATTGACCCTCAGACTGCTTTTTGACCGGATAAGCCAGCTTACGTTTGCCCCAGACGTCGACCTTCTCAATTTCCCCGCCTGAATCCTTCACCCAGCCTTTAACCTGGTCATTGAGTTGTGTGAAGGCATCAGCATCCAGGTCGGGATGGGCGATATAAGTGATTTCGTATTTGCGCATGCGGTGTGGCTCCTTTTCCACGGGAATAGTCCTCAAGCCTGCGCAGACCAGAGGACGGAAATGCGGCGGAGGATTTTAGCACGGCGAGCGCGAATTGGGAAGCATAAGCCCGACAGTACAACTGTCGGGCATCGAAAGGGCTCGGTGAAGCAAAGGCGATAATTGTTATTGGTTATTGTTATTCGCCCGGTTTAGGGACGTAGTCCCCCTCGATCCATTGCTCGCCTGCGGGACTGACCTCCTTCTTCCAGATGGGAACGATTTCCTTGAGGCGGTCGATGCCATAACGGGCGGCCTCGAAGACGCCGGTGTCGCGATGGGCTGCGGTGCAGCCGATCAATACGGTCGGCGTGCCGGGCATCAGCGTGCCGACGCGCTGCACGATGGCAATGCCTTCGACATCTGGCCAGCGCTGGCGGATTTCATCGGCCACCTGCTTCATCTTGGCTTCGGCCATGGGGACGTAGGCTTCGTATTCCAAATGCAGGGTCTGATGCGGCTCTCCGCGCGCGGTGACCCCGCGCACCACCCCAGAAAAGAAGCAGGCCGCACCCGTGGCTGGCAGGGTGATCTGGGCGAGGAGGTCGTTCAAATCCAACTCGGATTCGGTGATGGAGAAAATGGTCGGATGATCCATGCTTATCCCCCACTGACCGGCGGAAACAAGGCGATCTCGGCGCCCTGGGGGATTTCTTCCTGGTCGAAGGCATATTCTTTGTTTATGGCGACCAACAGAGACGCTTTGCTCTTGGGCAATTCAGGGAAGCGTTGAAGCAACAAATCCTTCAGTTCGGAAACGGTCGTTCCAGCGGATATTTCCAGGTGGCTTTCCCTGGTTCCGGTCCGATCTTTTAGGGTAGCGAAAAAGAGAATCTTTACTTTGTTCATTTCTTCTTAGGCTTGATTGATTTGCTAGCCTTTACCTGATCTGCTTTTTTCTTCTGGACCTCTTGCAGGGTGAATACCGAGCGACCGATCACCCTCATTCCCCGTTTACGCTTATCAAGCTTCTTTGCGCGTCGCTTCCATTTCTCTTTCATTCGCTGTCCCTTCTTGATAATCCCCACTCTTGCCGCCGCTCTTCTTGACTAATCTTACGTTTTCGATGCGCATGCCTTTTTCAGCCGACTTGGCCATGTCGTAGATGGTGAGCGCGGCCACAGAAACCGCGGTCAGCGCTTCCATCTCCACCCCAGTTTTGCCCGTGCTGCGGGCGGTGGCGCGAATACGCACGCCAGGTAGGTCGTCATCCAGATCGAAATCGATGGCGAGGTGATCCAGCGGCAGCGGATGGCAAAACGGGATCAGCTCCGCGGTGCGCTTGGCGGCCTGGATGCCGGCCACCTGGGCTACGGCCAGTGCATCGCCCTTTTCCAGCGCGTTGTCACGAATCAAGGCGAGCGTTCCAGATCGCATGCGGACTTCGCCTTCAGCAATGGCCATGCGCTCGGTGATGGGCTTGTCGCCAACATCAACCATACGGGCGCGGCCTTTTGAATCCACATGGCTCAACTTCTTTGCCATGAAGAAAATTATAGCATCGCGCCCTCATCCGCTTGCAATGTCTTCGTCGCCAAGTGATATTTAAGGAAAACTTCCACGACCTTTGGGTCAAACTGTTTGGCGGCCTGGTCGCGAATGTAGGTGACCGCCTGTTCTTTTGTCCAGGCCCTTCGATAAGGGCGGTCGCTGGTCAGCGCGTCGTAAACGTCGGCCACGGCAAAGATGCGCGCGGCGATCGGAATCTCTTCCCCCTTCAACGTTTGAGGGTATCCGCTGCCGTCCCAGCGCTCGTGGTGAGCATAAGGAATATCCAAAGCGTTCCTCAAGTAATCAATATCGAGGAGCATCTCATAGGCAAAAACTGGATGCTGCTTCATTACCGCCCATTCGCCTTCGGTCAACTTGTCGGGCTTAAACAAAATGGTGTCCGGTACTCCCATCTTGCCAATATCGTGCAACAGCGCACCCCGGCGGAAATTCATCAATTGCCTAAAACCGAGACCCATGCGCCGGCCAAGCTCCATGCCTAAGTCTGTGACGCGTTTAGAATGGCCTTCGGTTTCCTTGTCCCGCAAATCCAGCGCACGAGACCAACCCTCGATAGTTGCATCATAAGAAAGTATCAGGTCTTGGTTGGAGCGCTCGAGGTTTTCCAACACCTTGATCGTGTCGATGGCCAACGCGGCGCGGCCGGCCAAAGCTTTCAGCAGATCCAACCATTCCTCATCGGCGCTCAATGGACTGCGATGGAAGACTTCCAGCACGCCGCGCAACTCCCCTTTCGCAATTAGTGGCACTGCGTAATAGCTGGTGAATCCCTCTCCGATCAGGGCTTTAGCCAGCCTGGGATTATCCCGGAGAGCCTGCAGAGGATCTATATGCATGATCTTACGTTCGGCCGCGGCTTTGCCCGCGTACCCTTCCCCCAAACCGACCACCTTGCGCTCGAACGCCTCAGTGCGGAAACCCGCTCCTTGAACAGATTGCAAAGTCTGCAGCACGGGATCGAACAGCATCACGTTGGCGGCATCAACGCCCAATTGCTTCACTACGTTATCCACGAGAAGCCTGAGGTTGTACTGCAGGTCAAGGTTCGAAAGAATGGCGCGGTCAATTTCGCTGAGGGCTTTGAACTGGCCAAGCTGCTTTTCGGTCCTTTGATGCAAACGTTTGTTTTCGGTGACGTCATGTCCTACTCCGATGATGGTGTTGTTCGGTCCCAGGGCATCATGCCACTCGATCCAGCGAATTACGCCATCCCGAGCGCGGATTGGGCGTTCATAGGGCACAGGCGAAATCGAATCCATCCCTGTGGCTATGCGTTTCAGCGATTCTTTTTCATGCACGGAAAGCTTGGGGTCGGCTCGGCTTACCGCCCACCACCCGTCTCCAAGAAGTTCTTCAGGCCGGTAACCAATGATTTCTTCCGAAGCCGGACTGGCGAAAATGATCTTGCCTTCCTTGTCCATCACCAAGACGAGAGACTTCACGCGCCGCAGGATCTGATCGGACAGGCGAAGCTGGCTTTGGGCGCGCAATTGCTCAGTAACGTCATTGGCCAGAACCAGCCGGGCATCTCGATCCGCAAATCGAAGGGAGTGCGAATAGATTTCCACGTCAATGACAATTCCGTCTTTCTTTAGATGCTTCCAGGGACCGGAATGCTGTCTGGCTTTCCCGACGGTGCCTTCAAGATTCTGCTCGAGCGCCGGTATTTCTTCGGGTGGCCGAATGTCCCTGATGGTGAGTCCGAGGAATTCCTCGCGCGTGTAGCCGTAATGGTCCACAGCCGCCTGATTGACGGCTAAAAACCGCAGGCTTTCCACATCATATACCCACATGGGCAATGGATTATTGTTGAACAGTAATTGGTAATCCTGCTCCAACACCTGTTGGCGCTCTGAACTTCGGAAAAGACCTTCCAACAGTGCGCCCAGCGGGACCGTGACAATGGCATTTGCGGCGAGGAAATTGATTCCGTAAACAGCCCACCCCCCGAAGGATAAGTTTTGAATTCCAGGAATGGCGGAAGAACCGGTGAATACCAGGTAGCCTAAGCCTACAAACATGGCGATATTCAGGGCCGAGAAAAACAATCCCCATGGCAGGCCTAGCAATAAACTGGCGAATGGGGGAACAGCAAACATCCAAAATAATCCGGCGCCCTCATCCCCGGTGGCGAAAAAGACAACAACGCCGACCGACAAACCTAACAAGATCAGCAACAGGGCGCGGAGGGAATAAGGCGCCCTGCCGCGCAACAGGTAGAGGCCAATAAGGAAAATATAAGCAAACAGGTCAAAAAGGCCCAAGCCGAATAAGCCAGAAGTAAACGAAAGCCAAACGCTTGGAATCAGGGCCAGCAGTCCCCAGACCAGCATGGCGGAGACCATGCTGTTGTAAATGCGCTCGCGCCAAAATTCCAAGCCTGCTCCCTGGGTGAATTCTGCACCCGCGTTGAGATTTCGAAAAACCTTTCGAAACGCTTTCACAATCACCATCCGATGTGATCCGAATTGCTTGGTTGATAACCCACCACCAGGGTTGGCGAGCAAGCAATACCGGATAGACGCAATTATAAGTTTTAACGAAAACCCAAACATTTCTTTTTTGTTAGCCGATCTCGTTGCTATAATCTACCTAGCGAGGAAAAATGCAAGAACTCATTGATCGACTCACCCAAGCCAAGCACCGCATCCAGCCACTCATGGAGCGTCTTTGACTTACCCAAAAAGGAAGCCGAGCTTAGAAAGCTAGAGGAGCAATCCGCGGCGCCCAATCTTTGGGATAATGCCCAAAAAGCCCAACAACTGATGAAGCGCATCGCCAGCTTGCGCAACGAGATCGAAGGCTGGCGCAGCCTGGAGCGCCGCATCACCGACGGGCTTGAGCTCGCCGAACTCGGCGATGAAAGTTTAGACGGCGAGTTGGAAGCTGAAGCCAAGGCCATCGAGCACGAGGTCGACCAGCGCGAGCTGCGCACCTTGCTCTCCGGCGAATACGACGAAGGCGATGCGCTGCTGAGCATCAACGCCGGCGCCGGCGGCACCGACTCGCAGGATTGGGCGGCGATGCTGCAGCGCATGTACCTGCGCTGGGCGGAGCAGGAGGGCTACAAGACCGAGATCCTCGACCTGACGCCCGGCGAGGAAGCCGGCATCAAAAGCGTCACCATCGCCGTGGATGGAGAATCCGCCTATGGCTATTTGCGGCCAGAAAAAGGCGTCCATCGCCTGGTGCGCCTTTCGCCGTTCGACTCGGCGCACCGGCGGCATACGTCGTTTGCCCAGGTGGAAGTGCTGCCGCAGGTGGAGGAAGCAGATATCGCCGTCAATCCCAATGATCTAAAAATCGACACGTTCCTTTCCAGCGGCGCCGGCGGACAGAATGTGCAGAAGAACCAGACCGCCATTCGCATCACGCACCTGCCGACCGGCATTGTCGCCTCTTCTCAAAACGAGCGCTCACAGACGCAGAACCGCGAGAACGCCATGAAGGTACTGCGCGCCCGCCTGCTCGACATCAAGCGCGAAGAGAAGGAAACAGAGCTTGCCAGGCTGCGCGGTGAATACCAGAAGACCGAATGGGGCAGCCAGATCCGCTCGTACGTGCTGCATCCGTATCAACTGGTAAAGGATCACCGCACCGAATACGAGACGGGAAATACGCAGGCGGTGCTGGATGGCGACCTCAATGGGTTTATCGAGGCGTATCTCAGGTCGCGAGTTGGGGTGAAATGATTTCAATCAGTTTAATCGGTCAATCGCGCGCCAGTTTTTGATTAACGGATTAACCGATTGACAGATTGTCCTTGTCCTATAATCCCCGCAATGAATCGCACTTTTCTTACCCGCTACGCGTGGCTGTCGATTGCCGCTGCGTTGGCGACCATTGGGCTCAAGGCCGGCGCTTACCTGCTCACCGGGTCGGTGGGCTTGCTCTCCGATGCGCTGGAGTCGCTGGTGAATTTGGCCGGCGCCATTTTGGCTCTGGTGGTGCTGCGCGTCGCGGCGCAGCCGCCCGACCAGGAGCACGCGTATGGGCACTCCAAGGCCGAATATTTCTCCAGCGGAGTCGAGGGCGCGCTCATCTTGATCGCCGCGGCCAGCATCGGCGCGGCCGCCGTGCAGCGGCTGCTTAACCCGCGCCCGCTGGAGGCCATTGGTCTTGGCCTGGCTGTTTCCATTATCGCTTCGCTAATTAATCTCGTCGTCGCGTATATTCTGGCTCGCGCCGGCAAACGGCACCGCTCCCCCACGCTGCAAGCGAACGCCCAGCACCTGCTAACCGATGTGTGGACCTCTGTGGGCGTGATCGCCGGCGTAGGCCTGGTAGCGCTCAGCGGCATCGGTTGGCTTGACCCCGTCATCGCGCTGCTTGTGGCCGCCAATATCACCTGGGCGGGCTCGCGCATCCTGCGCGGTTCGGCCATGGGCTTGATGGATACGGCGTTACCGCCCGAAGATATGGAGGTTTTGAAGGCCCTGCTCGCTAAGTATGACCAGGACGGCGTAAA
>Ga0209751_10005621_pt1 | contig 11796 bp, 16 predicted proteins | sample RifCSP13_1_FD_184019 | JGI IMG/M metagenome (GOLD analysis project Ga0209751, IMG submission 184019) | Soil microbial communities from Rifle, Colorado - Rifle CSP2_sed 13_1 (SPAdes) (version 2) | ecosystem: Environmental > Terrestrial > Deep subsurface > Rock core/Sediment | place: Rifle... | reverse complement strand
ATGTGCCTTATAGCATCAATGACTTGGCTGAGGCTGTTGCAAGGGCTATGGGAGTGAAGCCCGAAATACAATATCTGCCAGCACGCAACGAAGTGTTACACGCCTACTCATCTCACGATAAGGTGCATCGTGTATTCGGGATAAGAGAGAGTACCAGCTTGGATGAGGGACTAGCTCGGATGGCAAAGTGGGTAAAGCAACATGGCGCTCGCCAAAGCAATCGGTTTAAGGGCATAGAAATCGTCAAGAACTTCCCAGAGGCATGGTTGAATGGCTACTAGCACTGCACTTTACTATACTTGCAATGTCCACCAAGAAGATATTGAGATGGCGTGTCGTCGCCAACTCCTCAAGGCAAGCGATGGCTGTGAACTGATTTCGGTCAGCCTAAAGCCAATAGACTTTGGTGACATGAACATTGTCCTAAATCGCAGGCGCAGTCCTGAATCGATGCACTACCAGATAATCGCGGGGTTGGAACAGGCAAAATCTGGATATGTATTCCTATGCGAGAGCGACGTTTTATACCACGAGGCACATTTCGTGTTCACGCCACCGAGGGATGACATTTTCTACTACAACACAAATGTATGGCGCTTGCGCTTCACAGATGGACATGCGATTTGGACAGATGACTTGCGGCAAGTGTCAGGATATTGTGCCAGTCGAGATTTGTTACTAGAACACTATCAGAAGCGCATCGCTCGCATTGAAGCTGAAGGAAAGTATGACTGGAAGATTGGCTATGAGCCAGGGGCGCACCCGCCACCACGCGGTATAGACAACGGTGTGGCGGAGCCTTGGATGGCTGAATTCCCAAACATAGACATCCGACATGACAAGACTATGACAGTAAGCAGGTGGTCTCCCGACCAGTTTCGTCAAAAGAAATACACACAAGGCTGGAAAGAAACGGATGGGTACATCGCTGGTTGGGGGACAGGTATGGATATTCTGAGAACGATTAGAGGAGACACACCATGAGTCTACCCAATGCAATCCAAACATCACGTAGGCCAACGCTGGCGATAACGTGGCTGAGAACAAATGGCGAACCCGTTGATCTGACGGGGGCTACCATTTCGGGAGTCCTACAGAATAAGGGGAACGGTGCGGAGACAGCTATTACTGGCGCATTTGCGCTGTCCGATGCGACAAACGGAATATTCACTTGGGCTTTTTCGGCAGCGGACGTGGCTACAGCCGCTAATTTTTACGTTCAATTCAAGGCGCTTTTCTCGGACAGCACCTTTGAGCTAAGCCTGCCAGAATCTTGGGAAGTGGTAGCAGCCTTATAAAACATCCTATACTAGACAAGACTGGACGAAACTGAACCAAACTTCACCAATCTGTACTGTGCCTCACGACACTTAACCGTTCTGCACTTTACCAAACCTGACCACATTTGGTAGTCACTCCCACATCAATTCCCGCCAATTGGCGGGTATGATGCCATCTTGTAATGCTGATGCAATCATGCCACGGTGCCTGTGGTCAATACGTAGGACATGATGGTAACGACATAGGACGCGTAGGTTTGAGTCCTCATTGCCTGACAACTTTCCACTTTTAATGTGGTCGATATTTGCCTCCTCCAGCCTTATTGTATGCTCTCCGTAAGGATATTGGCACATCCCGCCATCGCGCAACCAAATGCGTTCTCTGGTCTTTTGCCATACTGCTATTGGCTGGCGCTTTTTGGGCACTATACTATACTCTACTATACCACACCAAGCTGAACTGTTCTGAACTTTACTCTACCATTCTGAACACAACAGCACTTAACTCTACCATTCAGAACGTGACTGTACTATGCCCAATTTTATTCTTGGACTTCAAATGATTCTACATCAAACCTCCCCATGCCAATTGTTCTGGCGTTGCCAAGCCCGACCAGTTTGCCTGCATTCCATAACACCGATTCCATCTGTGAGCGAGAAACAACGGTCTTATCCCATTCAATTGTGAACTCACAAGCCCAGCCAGGGGACGATGCAATACGGTAACGCACATTGCGTCCCTTTGTCGATGGATTAACCGCACTTCGGACATCAAGATAAACCAATTCGGAATAGGCGTTGACGGGTGGAACATCAACTGATTTGATGTCAAATTTGTGTCCATTAGGGTAGCCAACAAACCACCTATCCACCAGAATGACATTATCAACAACTTGGAGCGTTGCGCCGACATCCGACATCAATGAGCCGCGCCCCTTTTTGACATGCTTTGCGCCATTCCGCAATGTTCCAAAAATGTACGGAGGTGTCACGAATAACTGACCCTCATCTGTGACAAGTGTAGTGGTTCGCCATTCGTTAGGATTGTTGCCAGCGACCCCCTCCCTCTCCTTCTTCTCAAGTGGAATCGCATCTGGCCCAAACCAGTGACAGAATAGTGCCCGCGTCCCCCTGATTCTTACCTTCGCCTTGACCATATTCCCGACTGACATTGCCTTTTCTCCTTTGTGTGATGACTTATGTTGCTAATATTATCGCACATAGGTTCTGAAAATCATATAGGAAAAAGGTACTATGACGCCCCAAACTGCCACCTTGACAACCAACTAAACATAACTTATACTTCGCTCAGTGTTATGTTGACTCCCTGTAGGGAGTGGATTTGGGGCATGTGGAGCGGGAATCGAAGGCGATTTCCGCTTCTTTATTTTCCCAAATTGCGTGATTTGGGAAGAATTTGGGATAACCAGATGCCGTGGACGCTGGTCGAAGACGAGAATAAATCATGTGTCCATGACAAAAATGCCGATGGGAGTGCGGGTGCTGTTAAGCATTGCTACACAGATGATGACAAGGATGTAAGGCACAAGAAGGCAGTTGCGTATCTCAGAGCCTTGTACGTGAACACTGAGGATGCTAAATTGGAAGCTAACCTAATTCTTGGTTCGATAAAATTCACCGCTGATGAGGAAGACCCGCGATTTCTGCGCTTTAAGCGTGCAGTTCTGGCGCGAGCGGAAGTCAACGGGAATAACGATTCTGTCACCGAAGATGGACTTAAAGAAGTTTCATCGACGCTAGTCGGGACTGGCATCGACCTAGAACACGCCGAAACAGATAACTATGGGTACTTCACGGCTGCTTCCGTCGAGCCAGCCCCCGACTTTGACAATGTGCCCACCCTGTTTGTTGATGGAGTGCTGTGGCGACACCGCCTTGAATCACGTGGCATCAAGCCAGAACAGATTGAGGACGGCACATATAAACTGTCAATTGAGGCAGATGCAAGAGAAGCTGAATGTTCCGTGTGCCACAAGACCTTTGAGAACTCAGGCGAATACTGCGACCACATCAAGACGATGGCACACAAGCTCAGAAGTGGTGCAGTCCGCATCTTGCGTGGGCTGAGAGGGATGGGCGGGGCACTCACAAAGCGACCAGCGGGCAGTTCAGCAGGGTTCGCACGCTCAACGATATACATGATTGCCAGTCATCAGGATGTAGCAGATATGCACATGGATGACGATGACATTAACGAGATGGAATGCAGTGACGCTGACTTCTTCGCTATCATGGCGCGCATGATGGAAGAGCCTGACGAAGAAGACATGATGATGGGGGCCGCAGGCGAGACTCCCAAGAAACCTTACGGCGATGTTAAGTATGCTGACCCTGGCTATCAAAAGGACAAGAAAAAGCGGTATCCAATTGATAATGAACGTCACATCAGGGCTGCTTGGAATTATATTCACAAAGCAAAGAACGCTGCCAAATATTCAGCCGAACACGCGGCAACGATGATCCGAAAGATTGCCGCTGCGTGGAAGCGCGTAATTGATAAGTCCGGCCCGCCTGGGGCCGAGAAGAACAAGAAGGAGGCTAATATGCCTGAAGACGTGGTACAAGTCCAGGCCGCAGACAAACCAGGCGGCACGGACACCCCCAAAGTGGAGGAACCAAAGGATATGGGGTTGCAGCATCAAGTGTCTGAGATGGATGCGACCATCAAGGACATGACCGCGCAACTGGACGCGGCCAAAGCGGAATCCGAAGGGCTGAAGTCGCAGTTGAGGGCTTCCAAGACCGAACTGTTGCGCTCACAGTTGGTTGGAAGCGTAATCACCGAAGAGGAATTTGGCAAGCAGTTGGAAGACTTGCTGAATACTCCTCAGTCGGCCATTAAGTTGATGTTGAAACCGCGCAAAGACGTTGAGCGTGTGCGGATGGCTGTCGCTGCGACCGAAGCTGTCGTAGACGATGAAGAGCTAACGGTGTAGGGGGTGTGACATGACTAAAGTCTTTCAAGTGCTTGACGAGTTTGGCGGTCACACCATCTATGGGCATGACCTGACGACCAGCACGGCAACTATCGAGCCGGGTCTGATGGTCACGCTGGACAGTGGCGGACGTACCGTGACGCTGGCGACCGCCTCTGGTAGCAAGCCGTTCGGGTTTGCTTACGGCCTTCGCACTCCGCATGTCTATGCGCCGACTTCTGCGACTTATGCCAGTGGCGAGGCCGTGAACGTGGTCATCGGGCATGGTCTGGCGGCGGTTAGTGCGGACTTCTTCACTAGCGGTTCTCTGCCGACCGAAGCGGCCTATCGCGCTTTGTACTCTGGCGCGGGTGGCAAGTTGGACTTGGCATCCAATTCGCTAGGCCCGGTGGCACGATTGGTGGACATCAAGAGTTGGACAGCGCCATCTGGTGGTACTGGCACAAGCGAGAACGTGGCTTTCATCCAGTACGACTTCCAGGACTTGGCATAGGAGGCCCGACATGAGTAAAAACTGGACTGAAGTAATCAAGCCGAAGGCACTCGTCGGGCACAACGCGCTATCCGCCAGCCAAGAATCATCCTTCTGGCAGGTGGAATCGGGTAGCCTGACCAAGTTGAATGCCTTGGTACGACAGGTCATGCTCAGTCAAGATACCGCGCTGCGTAGTCGGTTCTACGCGGCCATGACTGCGCCAATCATGCTCATCATCCCGTATGTGGAACTGTACGACAGGTTCTTTGTCTCCACGTCCTTTGCCGATGGTGAGGATGTCTTGCACCCATCCGAAGTCGTGCCGAATATCGTAACCGAAGTTCACCCGCAATCTGGCGTCGTGTTCAATCAGCCAAGCTATCTGTTCAGCCGCCCGAACTTCTCAATGTTCTCCAGCGGTATGAAAGTGCCGTGGCAAGCACTGTCAACGGCAGGCTGGCCGATTCTGGAACGCAACATGAACCAGATTATGTGGGAAATCGCACGCAAGCGTGATGCGAAGGCTAAGACGGCCATCGACAACGCCATCCCGACTGGTCACATCCTGTCCCATACAGGCGGGGTTGTGAAGTCGTCCGTGGACTACATCATCAAGGAATCCAACAAGATTGGCTTCCCGGTGACCCAGGCCGTTATCAATCCTGGCCGCCTGATGGAAATGCAATCTTGGACGTGGACTATGCCCAATATCCCGGAGGCTGTTGCTACCGCCTTGGTGCAGAACCTCTACTACGGGCAATATGGTGGCGTCAACTGGTTCGTCAATCCCAACGCATCTAGCACGCAGATTTACTTTGGTGGCGACCCGACCAGCATTGGCTGGCACGATATGAAGGGTAGTGCCAGAACCGACCGCGACATGAACATCGAGACTGGCGAGGACTTGGTGGCGATTCGAGACCCGTTGCACGCTTGGACGGTTGAGAACGCGCTACCTCTTTGGCGCTTAGATATAATTTAACAGTAGTATCTAAGCACAACTGAAAAGGAGAAAGGTAGCAATGGCACGGAAGTCTAAGAAGGCAAAGCGGCTGACACTGGACGATGTGAAGGCCCAGATAGGGAAGTATCTCGTCGCAACTTTAGAGGGGGCGGTAGGGCCTATGAGTGTGGAGGCCATCGCCCCCCTATATTCACCAGCCAATATCAAGTTGCCACATCTGCTTTTGCAGGCGAATGTGGTTTCCATCATAGATGATATATGGCTGGATGATGGGCGATTCAGAAGGCTGTACGACCAGTATGAATATATCAAGGTCTGGCGAACTGACGAATTGCCCGTGGAACCGAAACTGTATGAACTGCCGTCAGAGATAGAGGCACGTCTAAGTTCCATCAGCAAGAATAACGCCTACAGGATTGCTACCAGTCCGTTCGTTAATGACCCCAAGCATCCATCCCACATCATGATATGGACGAGGAATGAGGGGGCGGCGGGCGAGCGCGCAACTCTGGAATGGGAACTTAAAATTATCCGTCCATTCCTGCAAGCAATAAAGGTGTATGAGCAACGATTCGGCAATCGCCCTGAAGTCTTGAAGGAAGTGGATACGCGCCTGAAGATGATAGCCGAAAAGACATCGGTTGAAGCGCAGTTGTCTATATGACCACGGACGACAAGCAGGTTTGTCCGAGATGCAAATCGCCCGATGTTGATGCGACTAGCCAGCCACGATGGGGATTCACCGAGTTCACTTATGAGAAGTGGCAGACGTACTTTTGTGCAAATTGCCACGCGCCTTTCTCTATCATCATTGAGAAAGTGAACAAAGACCCATCCTTTCCTGAGTACGTTGCACCAGATGGGTCAATCATTGCTAGGGCCGTGAATCCTAAAGATGAGGCCAAGGCCGAGCAACTGAAAGGCATCGGTAAGGCATGAATGGCAGCGTTCGACCTGTTCTCAGCAGATGGCTTGAGGTTGGCAGACCGCTACGTGCGGGCTTTCAATCTGCAATACATCGCCCGCGACCCACTCAGTGGTGTCGTGGATGCGTCGAATACGGTCTTTAACAGCACCTATAGACCGATACTGTCCAGTGGTAGCATAGGCGTCCGACTCTCTGGAACCTTAACAGCATCGTCAAACTACACTGTAGAGGCCGAACAGGGGGTGTTTATTTTTAGCACCGCCCCCAGTGTCCAGCCCGTTGCGGACTACACTATAGCGGCCTACCCAGACCGACTTATCAGGTCTGTGATGGTTGCGGGCTTTGACGAGATGGAGTTGCAGTGGTTCAGAGGGCTTGCCCTAAGTGAAGCACAGGGGACGGGACAAATTGTTCTGTCATCGCAAGACAGCAACAATGCCTATGTGGTGAACAGCAGTGGCAGCGACCCGCCCATTGGCAATATCTTCTTCAGCACATCATGGGCGCAAAGGGCATTGTACGCAGCCTGCACACAACTGGCATTTGTCAAGTTGCAGATAGGTGAGTATGCACCGACTCACTTCATTTGGCAGGAAGCACAGGGGTTGCGCGTCGATAAGTCAATGACGGTGCGAAACCTGTTGGCCTTCAAGGACAACCTAGAAAAGTCCTTGATGAAGAAGTTGGAACAGGCGCAAGTTGAGTGGTATGGCGAGAGTGCTGTATACGGCGCGTTCATCGCAGACTTGCACACCAAGGAGTTCTTGGCCCATCGCTTCTGGGAGAGGGCTAGCAAGGATGAGGGGTGGCGAGATGCGACGCCATATACGGGATATGGCTACTAACATTATGTGAACTCCCTATAGGGATACGGTAATGTGCTTAACTCACGTGACATCTTCAATATCCGCAATGACTTACAGCAGACCAGAGCCGACTACCGCGACGTTCATCTCGTACACGTCCAGTTTACATCCGGGAGTAACTACGAGCAATTTACCGATGGGCCAATGGACATCAGCAAGGATAGTGCCAACTACCTCAGCCCCGTCTTTACTGTATATCGCACACGGGCAAGGGTGAAGATTATCAACCCGATTACCCTTTTGGGATTGGGGCCAGTCATTACAGGTGTTGAAGTAGGCGACTATCTTTTAATGTTCAGGACAAGCGATAAGGGAGAGGTGGATAAGGTCATAGCGGAGAAGCGGGCGTACATCGTGGTGGACAGGGAAAGGCTGAAGCCCGTAACAACGGTGTGGACAGGGTTGACGCAATCAGACGAGGTAATGGCGCATTGTAAGAAGTTTGACCCAGAATTTAAGGCAACAGGCTTATGACAGGAGACATCATGGCACTCGGACAAAGCGCAGGGCAAACGATTATCTTAACATCGCCCATTCCAAGACATCCTATTTCTGGATATGGGCCACGGGAAGCATGGCTGGAAATAACATTGCTGGAAGCACAATTGAGGCGAAGGCTATTGAAGGCAAACGACGAGCATGGCAACAAGTTTTTGCGGAAAGAGATTCTGGACGCCTTCGGGGAACTGGAACGGTTTTCGTCAAACAAGCTAGTCCAGGCGGGTATCTTAAATGCCAGTGACATCGACTCTAGGGACTCTAGCGAACCGTTTGGCCGCGAAGTTTGATAGAGTATTCAACGAGGAACTGGCTGTTCATTTAGGGCAAGAACTGGCGACCGATGTAGTGGCTGAGTATTTCGCCTCCGGCATGAAGTCGCAAACGGGAAACACAGTAGATGCACTTTCGTATGTTGGACAGCCAGAAAGAACGGCAACAGGCTTAAAGATAGGTGTGGTGGGTGATAGACAAAGAATCGGATCGTCAAGTGACAGTGGGCCAAAAGGAACAATCAGGGCATTCTTGGATTGGTATTCAGAACAAAAGGGATTGCCACAGTTCTTTATTCGTGGTGGTGTGCCAACTCCTTATGCGTGGCGGATGTTGAGCGAGACTCAAAAGAAAGTCTTGCAACAGGAACGTCTGTCAGGCAGGTTCGGTGGTGAGTCAGCGGCAGGTGTGGGCCGAGTACCCTATATGTGGGGCCACGAACAAGGCAATGCCAGCGCCGCAATCACACAGGCTAGACATTTTATAGAGAAGGGCTTGTCACGGTGGCGATCAAGGGTATCAGGACTTATCTCAGAGTGGTATCGCGCAAGGGCAGGCAGATGAATGCTGAGAAACCGAGAGATACGACTTTCAATACACGACAGGCTGGTGACGATGTTCGAGTTGCCCGATGCAGCCAGTGGATTGACGGCATACAATGTCTATGATGAGGATGAATACCGAGACGACACGCATGTTGAGGTTTTCCCTTTTGTGTACATCGTTGACTCAAACATATTGCCCGTCGCTACTAAGCTACCACTTATCGTCATTGAGGTGCAACGGTATCGCAAACAGTCATTCGAGATGGGCAATCGGAGTGGCAGAGAAGTAAGAGCATTCATTCATGTCTTTGGTAGAACCCGTGCTGACAGAGACGACATGGCAGGATTCATAGCCGACTACTTCGGCAACTCTTTAAGCATCAAGACTTATACGCAAGCAGTTCCAGCAGGAACAGAAGTGGAAAAGGCATTGATGGGGGATAGGATTGATGTGGAACAGATGACGATCTCCGGCCCCGTGGAAGGAAGGGAACCCGTGGAATTTGGAGGGTCAGTCTTGAGTTGGGCCAGAGTCGGGCTTGACATCGACTGTAAGCTGTGAGGATTGATACCACATTACAGTTTCCTTGTGATAAGCCAAGAATGATCCGACTGTTTTAACATTCAAACCGAAGTGATTGGCTATCTGAGTCGGGGTTGAGCCTGTTTTATACATCTTGATGATCTCGGTTTTCCATTCTGGCTTAATGACTGGGCCTTTTCTAATCCCAGACCTATAAATCTGGTTTGACACAATGGGTCTTGGTATGCCCAATTGATTCGCTATTTCTGAAACTTTTGCGCCCTGTTCAGCAAGTTCTATGATTCGTTCTTTTACAGCATCGCTTTTCGGTTCTGGATTTTGACGAACGACTCTCTGACCACTAGGAACTGGTATTTCGACAATGTACTTATTCCATTTGGGAGACAATAACAAAGAAGTTCGGTGCGGGTGCTCTTGATCGAATATATCTTCTATTGGTATCAGATAGAAGTCGGAAGATGTCATTATCCACAAATAATCAAAATCGCCGAGTTTGTAAGAAGGACGCCATTTGTGATCTTTTCTCGATACCGATGAAAGGTTAAGGTTGGGGTAGGTGAGGCAGTGCTTTCTGTCTTGTCGCTCGATATTATGGTAATGAGAGGTTTTGCACTGAACTCTAAACAGTCGAGTGCCATCGTCTACAACCAGATCGTACTTTGCGTCATCAAACAGACTTTGACTGACAACGAAGTTCTTAGCAGCAAAGTAGGCCACACAAAATGATTGAGATACGCCACCTTGAGTTTTTCTATCCATTGGAACATCCTTTCTATGGACATAATTATAACTCTATATCGTCTCGCGGCAATAGTACCCTTGTACTAGGAGGTGGATTGTGACAAATCCCACAATCTCAGGTTTGCTCTCACATAGGGCAGGCGTCTGGGCTAGGAACTCAGTCCTTTCGTCTGGTTCCGCCACTGACATTTGGGCCGACCGTGTTCAGTCGGTCGAAATCGTAGATACTCACAACAACACGGACTACTATGAGTTGGGCCGTGTCGCCAAGGTGGGTACTACGCTTGACCCTACAGAATACCGCATCACCCTTCAAGAGAACCTGCACAACAGCGAGATTGATATGTTCCTCGCTGGCGTTGATCCAACAACGGGCAGTGGATGGTATGCGGCGAACATGGTCACGCAGTCCAACAGTGCCTACGTAGTGTTCCGCAACGATAATGATTCGGTGTTCGAGGAAATCGCTGTTGCATCAGCGCGAGTCAACGAAGTCACGTATACCTTTGTGGCGAATGGCGCGTGTACTGTTGATTATACGTTAATGGGCACGAGTGGCAGCTACTACCACACAGCAGGGTCATACGTCCATCCGTTGTGGGGCGCACAGGATAACACAACCACAGGCGCAGTGCATGGTAAAGACGCACGAGTCAGATTCACGAGCAACGTGGATGCCAATCGTGTGTATCGCCTGCAACGGTTTGTTGTCCGTGTCCAGTACCCAGAACAGACCATCCGTGAATTGGGCAACCGAGAACTCGTCGGCAAACTGGTGGATAGCCCAAACGTCACCGTGGAATTCGACGTGCAACAGGGCGACCTGCAACCGCATGACGTGTTCTTCCCAGTGTCCAATGACGGCGGCGTTCCGAAGCGGGTGCTTGGACAGCCACAGACGGTGGATGTGTTCATCGACGTGTACGACCCAGACCAAGGCGAAGGCTCTAGCGTCATCAAGTCATTCGGCATCCCAAACTGTCGCCCGACAAGCAATACGCCAGTGACGGCACGGGTTAGGCAATTGACGACATCAAGGTGGGCCTTGACCAACGTCTCCGAAGACACCCTTGGTACGGGCGGGCTAATCGTTTCAAAGACGCAGGTGACAACGACCTGATACCATATCAGAACTGAATAAAACGGGGTGGGCGACACCCCAAAGGACAATAGGGTCGCCCACCCCTCACAGGAATCGGAGGCGCATTCGGCTAATGCGCCCATTTGTTAAATGGCAAAGGACACTAGGAACATGGCTACATTCGATATTGACAAGTTCTTCAGGGTATCAAAACCCGAAACGCTCCCCGATGGAACAGCAGTATCCGTTCGTGTCTTGGGCGATGTCGAACTCAAGGCGCGAGAGTCACACAGTCTTGGCGTTGTCGCCCGGATGACGGAAGCCCTTAAAGACCCCACCACAACCGAATATCAGAACAAGATAATCCCTCTCAATGAGGCAACTGATGAGTCCATCATCAATACACTGGTGGCTTCATGGAAAGAGGAATGGCTGCGCGAAGTAGGAGAAGCTATCCGAGTGAACTTCTACCCTTATCCAGAAAATGCCACGGATGTCGAGAAGGTGGATGTGGACAAGCGCCAAAAAGAACACGAAGTAACCGTGTTCGGTGAACGCTTGAAGTACATCATGGGCAGGGAGAAGCAGTTTAGGGACAAAGCAGAATCATGGACACGGGATGCGCTTGTGGCAAACGTAAGGCA
>Ga0209751_10005620_pt1 | contig 11797 bp, 10 predicted proteins | sample RifCSP13_1_FD_184019 | JGI IMG/M metagenome (GOLD analysis project Ga0209751, IMG submission 184019) | Soil microbial communities from Rifle, Colorado - Rifle CSP2_sed 13_1 (SPAdes) (version 2) | ecosystem: Environmental > Terrestrial > Deep subsurface > Rock core/Sediment | place: Rifle... | reverse complement strand
GCGCATGCTCCTCACCGGGGACACCGTCACCGGCGCCGAAGCCGAGCGCATCGGCCTCGTCCTGAAGGCGGTTCCCGAGGCGGACCTTGAGGCCGAAGTCGAGGACCTTGCCGACCGCATCGCCCTCATCGACGTTGACCTGCTCGCGGCGAACAAACGCATCGTCAACATGGCGATGGAGCTGATGGGCGCCCGCACGATGCAACGGATGGCCGCCGAGCGTGACGCCATCGCCCGCCAGGCGCCCGTCGTCACGGAGTTCTACCAGATGGCGAAGGAGAAGGGCCTGAAGGCCGCCCTCGAGTGGCGCGACACGAAGTTCGGCGACGGTCGCGCAAAGGCGCGAGCGGACTAGTGACCATCCTCGACAAGTTCCGCCTCGACGGCCGCGTCGCCATCGTCACCGGCGCCGGGCGCGGCCTCGGCCGGGCGATCTCGCTGGCGCTGGCGGACGCGGGCGCAGAGCTCGTCGTTACCGCGCGCACGAAAGACCAGATCGACGCGACCGCGGAGATGATCCGCGTGAAGGGGCGGAAATGCCTCGCTGTAACCTGCGACGTCACCGACTCTGCGTCGGTCAACGCGATGGTTGGGGCCGCCATGGGCGAGTTCGGGAAGATCGACATCCTCGTCAACAACGCCGGCGGCGCCACTCCCGGCTTCGCCAACTCGCTGCCCGACATAACGGACGAGATCTGGCGCATAGGGATCGACACCAATCTCACGGGCGCCGTCTACTGCTCACGCGCCGTCATCCCCCACATGCTCGAGGCCGGTAGCGGCAAGATCATCAACCTCACATCCGGCTTCGGCCTCCGCGCCGGCAATAACAACTTCATGTACACCAGCGCCAAGGCCGGCCTCATCAACTTCACCCGCTCACTGACAATGACCTACGCCCCGACGATCCAGGCCAACCTGATCGCTCCTGGGATGTTCCCGCACGACAACCAGGTGATGGCCGACTGGTGGAAGGGCGGCAAGTTCGTCCCGATGGGCCGTCTCGGCACCGACGAGGAGCTCGCGCCCCTGGCGGTCTTTCTCGCCTCGGACCTGACGACCCACATGAACGGCCAGATCATGGTGCTGGACGGCGGTGGCCTCGCCGACGGCCACGCCCCAACCGGCCTCGCGCCGGTTGTCCCGCTGGAGGGCGAGTGATGCCCTCCGAGTTCTCTCTCGAAGGCAAGAACGCGCTCGTAATCGGTTCCTCCAACGTCCTCGGCCGTGCGGCAGCAGTCGCGCTGGCCGAGGCCGGCGCCAACGTCGGCGTCACAACCACCACCCGCTCGAAGCGCGAAGAGGTCGTCGCCAACTCCTGCGCCAACGAGATCTGGGCGCTCGACCGCAAGGGTTTCGCTCAGGAGATCGACGCCGCGGACGAGGCGGACGTACAGGCGGTCGTCCAGCGCACAGTCACCGAACTTGGCTCGCTCGACATTCTGGTGAACGCCCCCGACCTCCCGTTCGCCAAGCCTCTGCCGGAGATCACTCCGGCAGAGTGGCGCCGTGCCATCGACGTCAACCTCACCGGCGTCTACCTGGCCTGTCGCGCCGCAGGTGTCGTCATGATCAGCGCGGAGGGCGCTCCCGATTCCCGAGGGTCAGGTTCGAACCTGATTGCGGGTTCCTCTGATTCCCGGGGGTCAGGTTTTAACCTGACAGGGGCGGGGCGGGGCGGCCGCATCATCAACATAGTCTCCCTCCTCGGCGAGCGGGGCCTCGCCAACGGCAGCGCCTACTGCGCGGCGCAGGCCGGCGTCCTCAACTTCACCCGCGCCCTCGCCCTCGAGTGGGCTCGCACCGGGGTCACGGTCAACGCCATCGGCGCCGGCTGGACCGAGGGCATGGGCATCATCGGCGGCCCCGAGGGCAAAGCCCGGCTCGAGCGCTACCTCCCCTACAAGCGCCTCGGCAAGCCAGACGAGATCGCTGGCGCCGTCGTCTACCTGGCCTCGGACGTGGCCGAGTACCTCACCGGCCAGGTCATCTGGATCGAGGGCGGGGCGCTCAGCCATGTGTAAGCGTCGAAGGATCACGGATCGATGAAACCGGAGCTGCGAAATATCGCGAGCGCAGACATAGACGATCTCCGTACGTACGTTCCGGCCAATCCAGAAGAGGTCTTTGCTCAAGTAACCGCCGAAATCGGGGTGGAGGGCGAAGCCGGCGCCGACTTGTTCTATTTTCTCCTACGGACCCCAGAAGCGATCCGCTGGGAGCTAGCTGACCGACAGCAGGATTACCTTTTCGGCCGCGGGTACATCGTGATGCGCGACTACAGCTATGCGGCGCTCCAGCGAGCAGTAGAATACATTGTTAGTCAATGCGAAGGATCGGACTGGCAAGATGTCGCGACTAAGCTCAGCCGCTACGGCTTGTGGGAATTCGAAGATTATCATGGACGCAAAACCCGCTGAGGGTGCTGCGAGACGGCGCAAGCAGGCAAGATGACCACCGAACAACCCACCAAGGCCACGCCCGAAGACATCCGCCGCTACCAGGCCAACCTCGACACCGAGATCGACGGCGTGGCGATCTACCGCCTGCTGGCGGAGGCTGAGAAGGACCCCGAGCGCAAAGCGATCTTCGAGGAGTTGGCGGACGTCGAGGTCAACCACATCGCCGTCTGGCGCGAGAAGCTGACCGAGGCCGGCGTAGAGCCGCGGGAACACGGTCCCAGCCTCAAGATACGTGCCATCGGCTGGCTCGCGCGCCGTTTCGGCCCGCGCTCGGTGCTGCCGATGGTTCGGAGCATGGAGGCCGGCGCCTACGGCGCTTACATGGCGCAGGGCGAGGCCGGGCAGGCAATCGCCCCCGACGAGCGTCAGCACCGCAAGATGATGAGCAAGCTAGAACGCGGCACCCCGAGCGCCGGCGCGGTCGCGCTCGAGCCAACCGAAGCGATCGCTCAGCGCGAGACCTGGCACCGGCGCGGCGGCGGCGGCACCTTGCGCGCCAGTGTCTTCGGAGTCAGCGACGGCCTCGTCTCCAACGCTTCGCTCGTCATGGGCTTCTCCGGCGCTCAGACGCAGGGGGATGTTGTGCTGCTGGCGGGCGTCGCCGGGCTCCTCGCCGGCGCCTTCTCGATGGCCGCCGGCGAATACGTCTCGATGCGCGCCCAGCGCGAGCTCTTCGAGCGCCAGATCGAGATCGAGCGCGAGGAGCTGGAGTCCGCACCGGAGGAGGAGCTGGCCGAGCTCACGCTCATCTACCGCGCGAAGGGCCTCTCCCACGACGAGGCTCGAACGACCGCTAGCCGCCTGATGGAGAACCCGGAAATCGCCCTCACCACTCTCGTCAAGGAAGAGCTCGGCCTCGACCCGGCCGAGCTGGGCTCACCCTGGGGCGCTTCGATCGGCTCATTCCTGGCCTTCGCGGCGGGGGCTGTAGTGCCGGTGGTCCCGTTTCTCCTGGCCCCGGCGAGCGAGGATGTCGCGACCGGCTACGTCGTCGCCAGCGCGGCGTCCGCCCTCATCGCGCTGTTCGGAGTGGGCGCTGCGCTGTCTCTGTTCACAGGACGCAGCGCGCTCTGGAGCGGCCTGCGCCAGGCAGGGCTGGGCGCGGTGGCGGCTGCGCTCACCTTCGCCATCGGCACCGTCATCGGCGTCTCGACGGAGGTCTAAACCGAGCGCGAGTACCGTGTTATCCTGAGCCCCCCTTCGCCGGTCCAGTCGAGAACTACTTGCACAATCCGGCTGACGCAACGGAGTACAGAGCGAAGGACCTCGGCGGCTCGTGTCCCTCCACGACGTCGAAGCGCCGAGATTCTTCGCGGGTGCAAAGCGGTGTTGGAGGCGTGCCGAACTGCTGGGCGATATCATGCACCCGAGTAAAGAGGCGGGCTCAGAATGACAACCGCAGCGCTTCTGTGGCCCTCTATTCGTGGACCGACCAGTCCGGCACCGTTCCCGTCACCCCCTCCGCCTCCAGCGCCGCGATCTCGTCATCTGAAAGCCCCAGGAGCTCACCGAACACCCAGCGGTTGTGCTCGCCGAAACACGGGGGCGGCACCCTTATGTGCGCCGGCGTCTCGCTCATCCGCCAGGCCGGGCCTTCCATCTCCCACGCCCCCGCGATCGCATGTGACACTGCCTCAAAGAACCGGCGAGCCCGCAGGTGCTCGTCCTCGAAGACCTCCGGCACCGCCAGCACGGGCGCTGCTGTTACCCCGGCCGCTTGCAGCGCTTCCGCCGCTGCGTTCTTGTCTTGCCGGCGCGTCCAGCCGCCGATGATTTCGTCCAGTTCGGCCTGGTTGAGGTAGCGGCTGACCACGTCCGCGAAGTGTTCGTCGCCCGCGAGCTGAGGGCGATCGATCACGGCGCAAAGCGCCGCGAACTGCGCATCGTCCTCGCAGGCGATCGTCAGCCACTGCTCGTCCCCCGCGCACGGGTAGCATCCGTGAGGCGCCATTGACGAGTGCCGATTTCCTCTCCGGATTGGCTCGCGGCCGTTCATTGAGTACGCGACGACGAACTCGCCGATCGCGCCGATCAGGTTCTCGCGCTGTGGGACCTCGAGGTACTGACCGAAGCCGGTGCGGCGCCGGTCCCAGAGGGCGAGGGCGACGGCGCCGGCGGCGGCGATGCCGGCCATCGGGTCGCCGTAACTGATACCGGTCTTCTGCGGCTGATGCGCGCCCTCGTATCCCGTGAGGTGCGCCAGCCCGGCGAGCTGCTCCACGTTGGTACCGTAGGCCACGAAGCCGCTCTCAGGGCCGTCCTTGCCGTGCCCCGGCATCGAGACCATGATGACCTGCGGGTTCACCTCGCGGAGCGCCTTGTACGTCAGCCCGAGGTTCCCCATAGCCTCGGCGCGGTAGTTCTCGATCACGACGTCGGCGTCCTCGACCAGGCGGAGGAACAGTTCGCGGCCGCGCTGCTTCGAGAGGTCCAGCGCGCAGCCGTACTTGTTGCGGTTGTAGTGGTTGAAGTAGGGCGAACGGTCCCAGACGCGCTCCACCGTCGGCGGCTGGCCGGTATAGCTGCGCAGGAGGTCCCAGTGGCCGGGCGCCTCGATCTTGATCACCTCTGCGCCCATATCCGCCAGCAGCCGCGTGGCGTAGGGCCCGGCCCAGGACATCGTCAGGTCCAGCACGCGGATGCCGTGCAGCGGCAGGCGGAACACTAGAGTACCTTCTCGTAGTCATACAGCGTGAATGGCCCGAGCATCCGGTCGCCGGTCCGCACGTATGCCGCCCGCTCGTATAGTTGCTGCGCCGCTTGCTGTTGCTTCGTTGTGTCCAGGATGACCCGCTTGTATCCCCTGCCCCGGCAGAACTCTTCTGCGGTCTTGAGAAGCCCGGCCGCCACTCCCCTCCGCCGCCAAGCGTCCGTCACCCGCATCCGGCGCAGCCGCCCGGTCTCGGCGTCAATCCTCTGTATCGCCGCCATACCGACCAGCAGCCCGTCAACTTCAGCCACCCAGAAATTCGATCCCGGGGACAGATAGGCGCTCTCAATGTCCCGCAGGTCCTCCTCGTGGCCGGCGTAGTCCAGCTCGGGATGGTCAGCCCTGCCGTCTCTCACCCCCTCCAGATGCAGCGCCCATACCACCTCCGCATCACGCGCCTCATACGTCCGGATAGTCACCGTCATCTGTCGACCGCCATCTAGACCACACCTGCGGCTCTCAGCCGGCCCAACTCTGCGCCTGTCAGTCCCATCTCATCGCAGTACAGGTCTGCGTTGTCCTCGCCCAGCAGTGGAGCGCGCCCCGCGCTCCACTCCACCTCCGACATTCGGAACTGCGGCCCCGGGTACGTTAGCTCGCCTGCCACGGGGTGCTCCACCCGCTGGAAGAACCCGCGTGTCTTCAGGTGCTCCGACTCGATCAGGTCGCGTATGGAGTGCACCGCGGCGATCGGCGCTCGCGCTGCTCCCGCCGCCTGGTACACTTCCATGGCGTCCTGGCCGGAAGCCCACTCGTAGACGATCGCTTCCAGCTCGTCGTTGTTCTGGAGCCGCGAGAAGTTGTCTCTGAAGCGAGGGTCGTCGACCAGCTCCGGCCGGCCGATCGCCTTGGCGAACCAGGGCCAGTTGCGCGGCATGATGTGCAACCCGATGTGGCCCTCACGCGCAGGGTAGATCCCCACCATCGCCGAGAGCAGGTTCCCCTTCCGCTGCGAGATGTCGCGCTTCAAGTAGGCCCACCACGGCAGGTATAGCTCCAGCGCCGACGCCATGCACTCCTGCGCCGAGATGTCGATGTGGTTCGGTACCTCGAGCACATCGGCGTTGTGCGCCGCCACCGCTGAGGCCGCGAACGCCTGCAACCCCGCCTGGTATTCCGCCTGGTACCCGCCGTTCACGAGCGGCTCACGGTCCGGGTCGCCGGTCAGCGACATCTGGCCGCCTGAGGCGAACGAGGTAAGGTTCGTGGCCGTCCACTGCGACCGGGGCCCGCTCTGTCCGAACGGTGTGATCGAGCAAAGAATCACGCGCCGCTTGATCCGCCGCAGGTCCTGCGGCCCGAGCCCCAGCTCGGCTATCCGCCCCGGCGCAAACGACTCCACCACCACGCTCGCTTCCTCCACCATCTTCCGGAACAGAGCGCAGCCGGTCGCCGTTTCCACGTCCAGCGTGACGCTGCGTTTGTTCGTCCCCAGGTACAGCCACAAAGCGCCCGTCTCTCGGTGCGGCCGCTCGTCCACCCATGGCCCATGCCGCCGCAGCGGATGCCCTGACGGCGGCTCAACAGCGATCACGTCCGCGCCGTAGTCGGCGAAGAGCTTCGTACAGTACGCCCCCGCCACGCTCCGCGACAGGTCGAGCACGCGTAGGTCGGCGAGCGTGGTCTCGGCGGGCATAACGGGGTATATGGTATCAGGGGATGTAGCGGACGGCGCACCAGCGGAAATGTAGCGGATGGCTTCAGCCTTCCACTACGGTGGTCCGGGACCCGAACCGCCTGCCGCCCTGCGGCGCCACAGGTAGTAGCCACCTCCACCGCCCGCTGCCGCGACGGCGAGGCCCCCCAGCGTTAGCCCGATGATCAGCCCGGCCCCACCGCCGTCTTTTGCGTCGGCGGAAGGAGCCGTCGCCGAGGGGCTCCGCGAGCGCCGCGGCGTCCGCGAGGGCGAGGGCTTGGCGGTGGGTGTGGGCGAATCCGTTGGTGCGGCAGCCAGAGACGGCGTTGGAGAAGCCGTGACCACGGCCGGCTTCGGCGTCGGCGCCGGGGTTGCCGGCGGCACGTACTCGTAGGCGCCGATGTCGCACGTCCCCTGCTGGGGCCGGGAGACGCCGCGCTGGTCTGTCGCCGGGCAGCCGTTGTTGTCGCCGGCGTTGATCGCTGGGCTGCCCGCCAGCAGCGCGTGCGTCTGGGTCGGCCCGCCGTTGTCCGCCAGCGGCCCGAGCACGGGGTCGAGGCCGTTGAGGTCGCCGGGGCCACCGGTGCCGCAATCACTGGTGATGTTGAAGACTAGGTTGTGCCCGAGCGAGCTGAAGCAGTTCGAGCCCGACACGATACTGTTCCTGATAGACGGACTGGTGTTGGGCGCGGAGATACCACCAAGGATGGTTGAGCTCTCGATCACGGTTTCCCCTTGAGAGGACAGGCCGTCCAGTCCATGGTTACCCTGGTTTCCGCTGATCGTGGAGTTGGTGATCGTCAGCTTCGCTCCCCGGCGGGTACCGACGCCTCCACCCCGAACTGCGTTATTGCCCGTAATCGTGCTGTTCAGGATGGTCAGTTCGCCCGCGTCGCTATACGCACCCCCACCATCGTTGTCTCCGCCGCCGTTGCCAAACAAAGCAACCTCGTTAATTGTGAGTCGAGCGCCGATGTTCGAAATAGCTCCACCCCCGGTGATGTTGGTTGTGTCTTTGACCGTGAGCCGGGAGATCGTAACAGTAACCCAAAACTGGGTCTGATAACGGACGGCAAAACCACCACCGAACGGCAATCCGCCCGATCCAACCAGTACAGTTTGAGCCGAGCCTGCCCCAGAGATGTCCACGCTGTCGGTTATCAGCAGCGAGGAGATGAAGTCAGGGCTATCGGGAGATACATAGCTGATGTGGTAGATGCCTTGAGGCACGCTGATCACGTCGGCGCCAGGAAGAGCATTCGCTTCCTCGATCGCTGCGCGCAGGGTGCAGGCGCCCGCAGCGTCGGCGCAAACGCCGTCGCCGGGCGTGGCGTCGACCGTGTCCGCCGTGCTGTTGACGGTGAAGGACGCGCCGTGGGCCGGTGTGGCGTCGCCCACGCCCACTGCGAGCGCTGCGACCAGCAGAAGAAGAGGGACGAGACGATAGATGCATGCCGACACTGCGTTCTCCAGGTGCGCGAATTATAGCACCGGCGCCCGCCCTACAAATTGCTCCGCCCCTGCCCGCCGTCGACCACCCAGCAGGCGCCGGTCACCCACGAGGCCCGCGGCGAGCAGAGGAACGCGACGACGTTCGCCACCTCCTCCGCCGTGCCGAACCGCCCCATGGGGATGTTGTCCGCGACGAAGCGGGCCATCCCCTCCGGGTCCTCCTGCTGCCTGCGCCACCACGTCCCGCCGGGCGCGCTGACGGATCCCGGCGCCACGCTGTTCACGCGGATGCCGTCCGGCGCCAGCTCGACCGCCATCGCCTTGGCGTGGCTGATCAGCGCCGCCTTCATCGTGTTGTAGCCGGGCTTGCCGCCGGCCTCGCGTCCGAAGATCGAGGCCAGATGCACGATCGCGCCGCCGCCTGCAGTCCGCATGTGCGGGACGACCAGCCGCGTCAGCCGCGCCGCGGGCAGGAACAGCGTCTCGAACGACTGCCGCCAGACCTCGTCCTCGTCGCCCGCCGCCGAGAAGTGGACGCTGTTCACGAGGATGTCGACCCGTCCGAAGCGCTCGGCCGCGGCTGCGACCAGCCGCTCCGCGTCTGCCGCCTGCGTGACGTCGCACACCACCGCGAGCGCTTCCCCGCCTGCTGCTTCCAGCTCCGCAGCCGCCGCTCGCAGCGCCTCCTCCCCGCGCGCCCCCAGCACGACGCGCGCGCCCTCCGCTGTCAGCGCGAGCGCCGTCGCCCGTCCGATCCCGCGCGATCCGCCGGCGATGATCGCGACTTTGCCCGCGAGTTCCAGGTCCATGGGTGCAGCCTATCAGCGGGTGCGCATACGCGAAAACGGGATCAGCCGGTCGTGCGCCGGCCCCGTAGTCGATGTCGAGGCGCAGGGCGGGCGGGTTTGAAACCCGCCCCTACTTCAGGTTGATCGTCCCCGTCATCTCCGGGTGGAAGTCGCAGCGGAAGGGGACAGCCGCCACGATGTCCGGCGTCTGCCAGGCGACGGCGCCCTTCTCGCCCCCGGACAGCGCGGCCGGGGTGCTTACCGCGTCGTCCGGTGTGTCGAACGTGAGGTCTGCGCCGGCGATGCGCAGGGCGTGCTCGAACACCCCGTCGTTGCGCACGACCAGGCCCACCAGCCGGTTCTTCGAGGCCGACAGTGCGGTCGGCTGCCAGAAGTTGTCGCCCGCGGCGATGATCGTCCCGTGCACTGTGCCGATGGCTCGGCAGCCGGCCGCCAGGTTCACGGCCAGCGAGGCGGAGTGGCGCAGGATGTGCAGCGCGTCGATGGAGTTCTCGGTCCCATCGCAGTTGATGTCGCCCATCTCCTCGGGGTTTGCGTTGATCTCAACGCCGATGTTCGGGCACGGCTCCGTCTGTGACACCGGGAGCGAGGCCGAGAAGCGCAGCAGCTTGAGGGCGTCGATGGAGTTGATGCCGCCAGCACAGTCCACATTGCCCTTCACCGGGTCGAGGAAGCAGTGCGAGAACTCCGAGGTTCCGCCACCCGGGTTGGTGGCGGTTGCTGTTACCGTCGCTCCCGGAGGCACGGTCGGTGTCACCGTGACGCTGAACGTCACGTCACCCCCGGCGTCCGTGGTCAGGTCTGCGAAGCCGAGGAACGCCTGTCCCTCGCCGTACTGAGTGGCGTCGCAGTTGTCGCTCTGGAAGAACTCGACTCGGAACTGCGTGCTCGGCGTGCTGTTGAGGGAGCCCTCGATGATGGTGCTGGCTCCCGGGAATACGCCGGTGATCAGCGGGTAGTTCTGCAGGCCGTTCGGGCCGGTGTCGACGTCGTCCAGGTCATTCGGATTTGGCGTGGCAGGCAGCGGGCTGACGTCGATGCCCATGCTTCCGTTGTTGAATATCAGGTTGCCGAGGATCGTGACCGTGGATGGGGATGTGAGTACCCCAACCCCCGTCCCGGCATTGTTGGCGATGACGTTCCCTTCACCTGCGCCAGGCCCTCCAATCAGCGCGTCTCCGCCGAAAGACTCGTGCGAAATACCGGCGCCGCTGGTGGCCGGGCCGCCGTTGCCGAGGGGGGTTGTTCCATCTACTCCTACTCCGACGTAGTTCCCCTGGATGACAAGACCGCCACCACTTGAGACGGCAATCCCCTCGTCGGAATTGCCCGAGATTACGTTCCTCGCTGCCGGAATCGTTCCACCCATAAGTGTGTTAGCGGCACCCGCCCCGCGGTTGCTGATGCCGCGCAGGTTCGGCAGGGCGGCTGCGCCAAATCCATTCGTACCGATGAAGTTGCCCTGGATGACGTTGTCGACCGCAGCGAATACCTGGATACCGGCGACGCCGTTGCCTGAGATCACGTTCCGATCAGCAGGGGCAGTGCCTCCGATCGTGTTGGCCGGCGAGGCAGCGACTACCCCGTCGAAGACGTTCCCCAAGTCAACCGTACCGGTGCGGTCGAGGCCGATGATGTTACCGGCGATCGTGTTGTTGCCGGCCCCGATCATTCGGATTCCTGATCCGCCTGCTCGGTTGATGACAAGGCCGCGGACCGTGGTGTTGCCCGCGCTGATCCTCAGGGCTGCGTCGAGGCCGTCTGTTCCGGTGTTCGTGCCGTCGATCTCGATCGGGTAGACCGCGTTGATCCCCTGGTCCGGGCCGTTCGTGTTCGCGCTTCCGCCGGTTTGTGTGAAACCGTTGATGATCACCGGGTCGGTGATCGCCGGGAGCGGGGAGCCGGGCGTGATCGTGCAGTTCCAGTAGCCAACCGCCATCTGGCACCCGGAGTCTGTGTCCGGAATTCCGAACTCAATCGTGTCCAGCGTGAGCATATTTCCATTTGCCGCGGTGATTGCCCCGCGCAGGCTGCAATCAGCCGGCGTGGCCAGTACGCATGCTGACAGCACGGCGTCTGAGGTGGTGTCCACGGCGTAGGTGGTTATGACACCCGCTGTGACGTCGCGGCCGCCCATACTGAACGTGACCGCGAGGGCGGCGAGAGCGAGAAGCAGCGCCAGGCTGCGAGCGAAGGACTTGTGCACGGGGCCTCCTGGGTGAATCTTGAGCGTTGCGACAGTTATAACGCTCCCGACGTGCAGCAGCAAGCGCGGGACGCTTACTCAGGCGGGCGGAGCGGCTGCGGCCGCTCGCCGCGCGCGTACTTCGCCAGCCACTCCGCCATCAGCGGGTCGGTCAGCGAGTCGCGGTGCGCCTGCAGCTCGAAGGATAGCCCTTCGTCGATTGGCAGCGTTGCTCCGTCGAGGGCGGCGCGGCGGTCGTTGCGCATCGCCCGCTGCGGGTAAGTGGAGAGCGCCGCTGCGATCTCCAGTGCGCGCTCCAGCGCCTGCCCGTCCGGTACGATCTCCTGCACCAGACCCATGCGGAGGGCGTGTTGAGCGCCGACGAGGGCGCCGGTCTCGATCATGTAGAGCGCGTTGCCCAGACCGACGATGCGAGGCAGGCGCTGTGTGCCGCCGTCGATGAGCGGCACGCCCCAGCGGCGGTTGAGGACGCCGAACTGAGCCCCTGAGCCGGCGATCCGGAAGTCGCACCAGCAGGCCAGC
>Ga0209751_10005618_pt1 | contig 11800 bp, 11 predicted proteins | sample RifCSP13_1_FD_184019 | JGI IMG/M metagenome (GOLD analysis project Ga0209751, IMG submission 184019) | Soil microbial communities from Rifle, Colorado - Rifle CSP2_sed 13_1 (SPAdes) (version 2) | ecosystem: Environmental > Terrestrial > Deep subsurface > Rock core/Sediment | place: Rifle... | reverse complement strand
CAAAAGTTGCTTCGTCCGCGGCGATGGCGATGTCGCAACCCGATACGATCGAGAAGGCGCCGCCGAAACAGAAGCCATTGACCGCCGCGATGGTCGGTACGGGAAAGGCGCGCAAGATGCGCACGCGCCACTCCAGCGCTTTGTCCAGCAAGCGTTCAAACTCCATGCGGTCGCGCTGTTCATAGAAAAATTCTTTCAGATCCTCGCCGGCGGAAAAACTTTCACCCGCGCCAGTGAGAATCAGCACCCGCAAGTCCTTGTCGAATCTTAATTCGGTCAGGACTTCGACCATTTCATGATGCAGCTTGGGATTCATCGCGTTGCGTTTGTTGGGCCGGTTAAGTGTGATCGTTACGATGTTGTCCCGACGGTCGACCAAGATAGTTTCATAGTTTGCCATATTGAAGTGCCCCTTTTCTTTCGACTATCTGCGCCGATTTAGCGTCCGATGTCAATCAAACCGTTATTCAGGGCGCGGCGCTTGCGCCATTGCCTGCGTCTATCGTATATGGAATAGTCGCGACGGCAATGCGGGAACCTTGACGAATTCATGGAGGCAACGCGGATCATGTTTCACAAACTTTTCCTATCGGCGATTTTAGAGTTAATGGTGTGCTCGCTATCGCTTACTCCTGCGAGCGCGCTGGAAAGTATCATCATAGCGTACCCGACAACGAGCAGCCAGTTTGCGCCGCTATGGTTTACACGGGATGTCGGACTCTATGAAAAGTATGGCCTGGACGGAAAATTGGTCTTCATCCAGGGCGGCAGCGTGTTGCTGCAAGCGATGCTTGCCGGGCAAGCGCAGGCATCCCAAAATGGCATAGCTGAGAGCCTGGTGGCGATACTCCGCGGTGCCGATGTGCGCATGCTCGGCGTCACCGCAAAAATTTTCCCTTATAGTTTGATCGCCGCGAAGAGCGTTAAAAGCCCCAAGGATCTGGTCGGCGGAAGAATAGCCATCAACCGCATCGGCGACGTGAGCGCCTACGGTTCCCAACTCGCTTTGCGCAAGCTCGGGCTCAATCCGGACAAAGACGTGACCATGCTTCAGGTCGGCGGTTCGCCGCAACGCTTGGCCGCATTACAATCCGGCAGCGTACAGGCAGCGGCGATGGATTTCATGTCGGGGCTGCGGCTGGCCAAGCTCGGCTTCCCTGCTCTGGTGCAGCTGAACCTGAATTACCCTTACCTGGGTCTGCTGGTCTCGGGTAAATTTTTGCGTGAAAATCCCGCCGGCGCCGAGGCTTTCGTCAAGGCCTTGCTCGAAGGCATCGCGCGCTTCAAACGCAACCGCGAGGAAGGGATCAAGGCCCTGGCGCGCTACATGAAATCCAACGAGACCGACGTGCTGAACAAGGCCTATGATTTCATCGCCAACGATTTTTACGGTGAAACCCTCGAACCGGATCCCAAGGGTTTTCAGGATTTGATGAATGAAATCGCCGAACGAGAACCGCTGGCGAAAAATGCGACCATTAACAAAGTCTTTGACCTGGCCATCGCGCGTAAACTCGACCAAGAAGGATTTTTGAAGACGGTGTTCAAGCGATAATGCCCCTCGCTTGAGGAATCGTCCCACGACTCCGGTTCAATAGCCTGGGTCATCGAAATAAGGAGCATAGCAAATGGCAGCCACACCGAACCCTAACTCCGATGAAAGATCCGCCCCGTTTAAGATCGAGAAAGTCCAAAGCTGGCGCGCCATGCTGCGCCGCGCCGTCGCTTGGAAAACCGCGCGCTACACCAAAGGCGACATCGAAGCCACCGTGGTGGGCCTCACCGACGACCATGGCAACACCGGCTACGGTTACATGCCGGCGATGCTTATCGTCGGCGAATCGCCCGCAACGGCGGAGGCGTTGCTGCATAGTGCCGTTACGCCGTTGCTCCGGGAAAAAGAAATCGTCGGCGTGCCGGATGTCATGAAACAGATCGACTTTGCCATCGGTGTTAATTGTCAGCTCAAGTTCGCCGTTGAAGAAGCGTTGTTGGATTTACAGGCCAAATGCATGAAGACGCCGCTGTTCAATCTTTTCGGCGGTCTCTCTCGCCGCGAAGTGCCGGTGATGCGGATGCTCGGGCTTAAGCCGCCGAAGGAGACCGCCGCCGAAGCGCAGGCATTTGTCGAGCGGGGCTATCGTTACATCAAGATCAAGATCGGCCTCGACGACAAGCGCGATATCGAGACGGTCAAGATCACTCGTGAAACCGTTGGCGATGACATCTTCATCTCGGTCGACGCCAACCAGGCTTATGCTCCCATGCGTGCCGTCAAAGTCTTGAACCAACTAGACAGCTGTAATCTGGTCGTTTGCGAGCAGCCGGTCCGACGCGACGACGTGCGCGGCATGGCATTTGTGCGCCAGAACGTGAATATCCCGATCATGGCGGACGAAGGTGTTGACACAGCGACCGATGCATTGCGTTTGATCGAAGCCGGCGGTATGGACGCGGTCAGCATCAAGCTCTGGAAAATGGGCGGCTATTACAAATCGCGCGACATCGCCGCAGTTTGCAAAGCGGCCAACGTCGGCGTTCACGTCGGCAGCACCGCCGGCAGCCAACTGATGGAAGCGATGCAACTGCACTTTTGCGCGTCGATCCCAGACTTGTTCGCGGGCGCCGAGATCGGTGAGTTTGAAAGCCTCAACGAAGATCCGGCTTCCGGGCTTACAGTGGCTCAAGGGATGCTCAGCGTCTCCAACCGTCCCGGCCTTGGCGTCGAGATCGACATGAGCAAGCTGCAAGAGACGACCTCATTGTGGCAACCGAAATGAACCGCAAGAGCGGAGGCGATTTATGATTCGTGTTGCGTTTTGCATCGGCGGCTATCCGCCCGAAGAATACAAGCGGCGCGCCGATCTCGCGCTTTCCTATGCCAACTCAGACATTCAAGTGGGCATTATCAACGTCGAAGCGTCGCCCTATTTTTACGGCATCACGCCGACGGAGATTCAGCTCGTTGGGCCAGCATATATCGATGCGTATCGGCGCGCCGAGAAAGAGGGCTACGACGCGGTCGTTCCCTTGGGCATGCTTGATTTGGGTGTCGATGGCGGCAAGTCGGCAGTGGACATTCCCGTGATCGGACCCATGGAAGCCTGCCTGCATGTCGCCGCGCTTCTCGGCGACCGTTTTGGTCTGATCATCTATCACGAAAAACTGCTCGCCTTTAACCGTGCCATCGTGCGCCGTTACGGCATGGAAGAACGCATCGTCGGTTTCGGCGTTAGCGGTTTTGATTTGCCGGATTTGGCCGCCCATCGCGATGAAGTCGTGGCGAACTTTGTCAACGAAGCCAAAAGGCTTATCGGACTCGGCGCCGAAGTGATTGTTCCCATGGGCATCAGCCAATGCCCAGTGCATATCAGCCCCAAATGGCTACAAGAGCAGTTAGGAGTGCCCGTCGTCGAAGGATTCGGCGCGCCGATCCGAATGGCTGGATTGCTAGCAGATCTCGGACTTAAACAGAGCCGCATCCGCTGGCCCAAGTCCGGAGCAGGGAAATAATCGCTCGGCGCGATAACACCGGAAATTTTTCGGAAAGGAAGAATCGATTGATTCGAGTTGCCTTCGTCATCGGCGGCTACCCGCCGGAAGAACACAAGCGCCGCGCCGATTAGGCTGGCGGCGCTCTTAGGCGGCCTCGGACTATCGCAGAGTCACATACACTGGCCGAAGTCCGGAAATTAGGGGAGACCTGCCGCAATATTGCAATGGGAGAAATCATGTCACGACGAATTGGATTTATTCTAGCGCTCGCTTTCCTGTCCTTCTTTTGCCGGGAACACCTCTTCGCTCAGACTCTGCGAGTTGCCACCGTTGGCATAACCGGGCCTAACATCGGTTTGGTTCCGCTCGAGATGGCCGTCCGCAAGGGGCTCTTCAAACGGCAAGGTCTCGATGTGCGGGTCATCACCGTTCGTCAAAGCGACGTGATTATCAAGGCGACCCTGGCTGGCGAGCTGCACTTCATGGACATCGTGCCAACGGCAATTCTCGCGGCCGTGCGCGGGCTGCCGATTCGAACCATCGCTATCACCGTCAAGCGAGCCCCCTACGTGTTAATCGGCCAACCGCAAATCAAATCCATCGCCGATCTCAAGGGCAAGAAAATCGACGTAAGCTCCCTCGGTGGCCTGAGCACGTATCTGGTGCGCGAGCTGGTCACCCAGGCGGGACTGAACTCCGATCGCGACGTCACCTACTTGTCGGTCGGGGGCACGTCCTCGCGCTCGGCCGCGTTGGGTTCGGGCACCATCGATTCAGCTCTGGTTTTGGCGCCCGATAATTTTGCGCTGGAGCGCAAGGGTTACCGGCGGCTTGTTTGGGCCCCCGACTTTGTCGATTATCCCTTCTCCGGAGTGGCGGCGTCCGTGGACCTTTTGGCACGAGAGCGCGATTTCACGATGGCGTTTTTAAAGATATTGGTCGCGGCAACCCAAGACGTCCGGCAGAATCGCAACGAGAGCATCGGCTTTATCAAGTCTTACCTCCGTGTCGGCGACGAGGAGGCGGAGAAAAGTTACGAATTTCTGGTGAAGGACATGGTTGTCAATCTTGTGCCCGCCGATAGGGTGATCCGTTCAGCGATGAACTTCGCCGCCAAATCCCTAAAGCTTCAACCCGAAGCCATCCCCGATATTTCAAAAGTTCGCGACTGGTCTTTCGCGCCGCGCTAGCGCCCCGCTCGTTCATTGGCGGAAGATAGCCCCACCGAGGAATCGGCGCTGCCGTTTATCCTTGAAAGCGAAAACGCTTTTCGAGTGCCGCAAAATCGTCATCGATCAGCTCGACACCCAAGCCAGGTTTATCCGACGGGTAAGCATAGCCATCTTTGATCACCAGCGGATCTTTCACCAGCCGCGACTCCGGCGGGTAAATGAACCAGGCCCCGGTACTTTCCAGCGCTTTGGTCATGTGCAGCGTGGAAACGTTGAAAGCAACTTCCGCCGCGAAGTTGATGTCCGTATCCGAACCGGAGCCCGAGACCATGAACTTACGGGCGGTTTCGGCGATCGCCGCGGCTTTTTTGCATTTAAGCAAACCGCCGCCGCGAACGACTTTCATCTTGAAACAGTCCGCTGCTTCCATGCGGATCAGCCGCAGCATTTCGACCGTTGTGCCCAATTGGCCGTACTCCAGCGGCACGGCAACCTTGCCGCGCACCGTGGCGAAGCCTTCAAAATCCCAACCAGGCAAAGGATCTTCTACCCAGGCGAGATCGTAGGGCTCAAGTTTCTTCACCAGCCGGGCCGCCGACATGGGGTCATAGTATTCGTTGGCGTCGATTCTGATTTCCACCGACGGCCCCACCGCCTGTCGAACTTCTCGGACCCGGTTTACATCGTCCTCAACGTCGCTTCCCCCCACTCTGAGTTTTAGCGCCTTAAAGCCCTGCCCGATTAACCGAACAGCCTGCGCCGCCTGCGTTTTGGCATCGGCGCGGGGAATCTGCGGCGCGAGCAGTTGAACCTTGGGCCGCGCCAAACCTCCCAAGAGTTCGTACACCGGAACGTTAAGAATTTTTCCCTTTAAATCGTGAAGGGCGATATCGATGGTAGCTTTGGACGCCAAATGATCCGGAATGAACCGATCGAGCTTGGTCATGAGCGGTTCGATAGCGAGAGGATTCTCGCTCAACAAGAGCGGCGCGTAGTAGTTCTTCACCAGCTGCAGCGCCTCGGACGCCGCTTCGCCGTAGCGAAACTCGTATTGGCAGCTGCCGATGCCGCTCTTGCCATCGCTGGCGTGAACCTTCACTAACAATACTTCAGCGGGACTAAAGCCTTTATTGCGCGGCACGCTGAGCAGGACCGCATCTATTTTGGCGATCGTTATCGTCATGGACTCCCTCCGTTGGTTACATCGCTCTCTGCTTATCAAGGCCAGCACGAGATTGCCACCTAAGATGTCCTGGCTACCGTGGAAGTTATATCTATGATATGTGCTTTCAACGTGCGCAGCTAATAGTCTGGGACGGGAATATGATCAAATCGAAATCCTCAGAAATACCTACGACCAACGAACCATTGATCAAACAAGTGGCGAATTGGGTGCTGGCCTTCGACGTTGAGACGATACCGGACGACGTTGCCGCCCAGGCAAAGCTATTGCTGCTGGATACCCTCGGCTGCGCTGTAGCGGCGCGGCATGAGCACGCCTTTGCCGCCGCCCTAGCAGCGGCGCGGGAACTCGGCACGCACGAGCGCACCTCGCTCGCGAATGCGATCCTGCTAAACGGCACGCTCATCCGGGCATTGGATCTTAACGATATTTACGTCGGTCCGCGCCAGAGCGGTCATCCAAGCGATAACATCGCCGTGGCACTTTCGTTTGGCGAAGCACAAGACAGCAATGGAAAAGAGCTTCTGGCGGCGATCGTCATGGGCTACGAGCTCTACGGCCGAATCGATGATCTCGCCGATCCTGGAAGTCCCTGGGATCATGTTACGGTTTCCAGTCTGGTGGCGCCGGCCATGGCGGGATTTCTGCTCAAGTGGAAACCGGAGCAGTTGGCGCATGCGTTGGCGATCTCCGCGGCCCATGGCAATACGTTATCCGCGGTGCGCTTCGGCCAGTTATCCGGCGCCAAAAATCTCGCCAACGCCATTGTCGCTTACAGCGGCACCCTAGCGACGCTACTGGTTAAGCATGGCCTTACCGGACCCCTTGAGATTCTCGAAAGTCCCCGCGGTCTAGCACACGCAGTATTCGGCGGCGCCGATCTAAGCCCGCTGGTGCGCCCCGTCGAAGCGCCGTTTCGCTTGATGGACGTCAACATTAAGGCTTATCCCTGCATCGGCACCGCGCAGACCGCCGTCGCCGCGGCAGTGCAAGCGCGCTCGATGGTTAGCGATCCCTTGTCTCAGATCAAGTCCATCGTCATCCGCATGGCCAACATTCCCTTTGTCAAACGACAACTCGAAGACATCGAGCGCCGTTACCCGCGCACGCGCGAGACCGCCGATCATAGTTTCTACTACTTGGCGGCGGTGGCGCTTTTGGACGGCGCTGTTTTCATGGCCGGCTTTGAAAAAGAGCGCTGGCTGGATGCCGACGTGAAGGGGATGATGGAGCGCATTACCATCGTTGCCGATGACGCATTGAACGCTCAAACCACTGGCACGTTCCCTTGCGTACTGGAATTCACGACTCAGAGTGGCGAAAACCGCGAAGTCGAAATGATTCACGCTCCGGGATCGGCAAAGAATCGGATGAGCAACACCCAAGTCGAAGCTAAGTTCCGCAACGGCTGCGGGACGACTCTGCCGGCGGCGCGGCAAGACGCGATCATCGATCAGGTGCGCCATTTAGAACAGCTCGACTCGGTGGCATCGTTGATGCGCAATCTGCAGAGTTAGAATGCTCACCGCGGCATCCGACAACTCAAAGGCAAGATGATGTGGATCGACAAGTGGACGGGAAAAACCATCGGCAATGCGCTCGACGAAGCCGCCAAGCGATACGGCGACAAGATTAGCTTCGTCTTTCACAATGGAGAAGTAACCTACAACCAACTCAAACAAACCTCGGATCTTCTCGCCAGGGGTTTTCTCAGTTTGGGAGTCGGTAAGGGCGACAAAATGGCCATCTGGATGGCGGGGTATGCCGAATGGGCGTATGTCTATTTCGCGTTAGCCCGGCTCGGCGCGATTATGGTTCCGGTCAACACCCGCTACCGGCCGGAAGAAATCGAGTACGTGCTGAACAAGTCCAAAGCATCTTTGCTGGTCTTTAAAGAAGAACCGAACAAGGATTACCTGGGTTTGCTTAAAGAACTATGCCCGGGCGCTGGTGATATCGCTGATGCTCTCCCCAATGAAAAACTCTCCCATCTGCGCACGCTCGTCGTGTCATCGCAACGACGACTGAACGGCGCTATGGCGCTCGACGACCTCATAGCGCGCGGCCATGGCGTGTCAGCGGGAGCGTTGGACGAAGCAGCGGGCCAAGTAACCTCCGAAGACGTGGCGATGGTGCAGTTTACTTCCGGCACTACCGCCATGCCCAAAGGCGCGATGTTGTTCCAAGTCGCCATGCTGCGCGGCGCCTACTGCGGCAGCCAGGTACTGCAGTTGACCGAATCCGACCGTTTTTTCAGTCCCCAACCGTTTTTTCACGTCGGCGGGTCGATTCAAGTGATGCTCACACCGATTGTGTCCGGGTGCCCAATGATCGTTCAGCCCTACTTCGATGCCGGTCAGGCGCTGGAACTCATGGAGCGCCACCAGTGCAACGTCTTGATGGGACATCAGCCGCACTACATCGAGTACCTCAATCATCGCGATCTCAAAAAACGGGGGCTAGTGCTGGAAAAAGGCATGATCTTCGCCAGCCCCGAGGTCAACAAACGCGCGTACAATGAAATGGGCATTAAAAAACTGATCAGCCCCTACGGACTCACCGAGACCCATATCGGCGGCACAGCGTGCGCGATGGACGATCCTTTGGAACTTCGGATGACCACGGTCGGCCGCCCTATGCCCGGCGTCGAGATTGGCGTGCGACAAACGGATGGCAGCGATTTCTTACCCCAAGGTCAGCCCGGTGAAGTTTGCATTCGCGGTTGGTGCATTACCAAGGGCTATTTCGACGACCCGCAGAAAACCGCCGAGGCGTTGGACAAGGATGGCTGGTTCCGCACGGGCGATGTCGGCGTAATCGGCAGCGATGGTTGTCTCAGACTGGTGGGCCGTACCAAGGACATGATCCGCGTCGGCGGCGAAAATGTCGCGGCGGCGGATGTCGAGTCGGTTTTGCTGAAGCACGACGCGGTAAAACAAGCGGTGGCAGTGGGAATGGCTGATGAGCGTTTGGCGGAGGTCGTCGCAGTCTTTATTGAGTTAAAAACCGGGAAGCAGGCAACGGAAAAAGAAATTATCGACTTCTGCCGCCGACATCTGGCGAGCTTCAAAGTCCCGCGCCGAGCGAAATTTGTTCACGAATGGCCCATGACCGGCGCGGGAAAAATTCAGCGCTACCTTTTGAAGGAATCCCTCGCGCAAGGGGAGTTGGATTTTATCACCAAGCGAAGAAATGGAATAGACTAAAGAGCATAGAGCGCCTTGGCGTTCTCGTACAGGACTTTGCTCTTGGATTGCTGCGAAAGATCATCGCGCCTCTGTATATGACGTAAGTTTTCGGGAAACTCGCAATCCCACCGCGGGATATCGGTCGCGTAAACGAAATGGCTCTCGCCGACGTAACGTAAGGATTCCGGCAACAAGGTCTCTTCGGCTTCAAAGCTGAAAAAGATTGGGTGCTCGCGCACACAATCGCTCGGACGCTGCTTCAGCGACGGCGTCTCGATCCTGCCTCGCTTCGCCCAGTGTTCATCCATCCTGTACAGCCAGTAGGGCAGCCAGGTGGAGCCGATCTCGAGAAACGCCAATCGCAGTTTAGGAAAACGCGCCGGGACGCCCTGATAGATCATGCTGGAAAACTGGACGAAAATTCCAACGGGAAAAGATACGGTGTGGACCTCGGTGAAGGTTTCGAACGACCTCGAAGCCAGCTCCTCGGCGCCGTTCGTGCCATGCACCGCGAGAGCGCAACCCAAGCTCTTGGCTGTGCGGTAAATCGGATCGTAGAATTTGTGCCCCAGCGGCAACCGCAGTCCCGTGGTCCGAATCACAGCGCCGCGGCAGCCGAGGTCACGCACGGCCCGCTGCAGCTCGACCGCGGCCGGCTCCGGGTCCTAGAACGGAAGAAGCGCGACCGGATTCAAACGGTTCGAAACCCTCGCATAGCGATCGTGGACATAGTTATTGTAGGCCTCGCAAAGTGCCACTGCGTAGTCGGGCTCACGGATGCGCGACACGTTTCCCAGCGCGGTGGGGTAGAGAAACGTCTGCTCGATATCGTTGGCATCCAACAAGCGCAGCCAGTCTTCCGCACGCGGAGCCCGCGGGTACTGTGTTGGGTCGTGCGGCAAAGTTTCTTGCAGATCCCTGTCCCAAGGTTCCGACGCTGTCAACGGCCCGCCGCCTTTGTTAAACGACGGCTTTAAGTAACCGCGCAGCTCGTCCGCGCGTTCGATGATATGTCCGTCGGCATCGATGACTTTCAACCCTGCCATGTTCCACCTCGTCCGAGAGTTGGGCTTGGGTTCGGATCACAATTTGTAAGCTAACATGATTCCGTCGCGAAATGGCAGCAGAACGTTTTCAACCCTCGGGTCGTTATGGATTCGCCTGTTCAAAGCGTCGACGATGCGCGCGTCATCTTCGACCGGATCGAGCACGCGGCCGTAGCGCAGCATATTGTCGAGTACGATAACCCCGTCCTTGCGCACCAGCTCCACACAGCGATCGTAATAGGCATCGTAATTCGGTTTGTCGGCATCGATAAAGCAGAGATCGAAGGGTCCCTGAAGCGTTTTCAAGGTGTCGACGGCGCGGCCCTCTCTGATTTCGATCTTGTGGCCGTGCGGGCTCTGGGCAAAAAAGCGGCGTGCAATTTCGATGGAGTGGGTATTGAGCTCACAGGTGATGATGGAGCCGTCGGCGGGCAATGCCTCGGCGAACGACAGAGCGCTGTAACCGGTAAACGTCCCCACTTCAAGAATTCTCTTGGCTTGTGTCAGGCGCACCAGCATTTTGAGAAGAGCCCCTTCCAATTCGCCGACGAGGAAATTCGCCGTGGCGGTTTTCTCTTCGGTTTCGCGCAACAGCCGTTCGTGCGTTTCCGATAGCGCGGTCGAGTGCCGTTCACAGTATTCTTCGATGCCTTCGGGCTGGATTTTAACCCCTACGGCGCGCCGGTCTTTTTTTTGTGTTGCCATAAGATTGAACAGTCCCTTTCGCTCAATTGAGATCTTTTAGCCAAAACCCCGCATCGGCGATCACAGCTCCCCGGGGTTTGATTCTCTTCCATTCGCCGGCGGGGCGGATTTATCGAATTGTTCCTATTTAATCTCGGCCCCGATAGATTCTGAAGCGGTGACCATGGGGATCGAGAATCTCACTGCGATTTGACCGGCGGCGCTAAGCGGGTCGTGGAATGTGATCGCGGCGGTATGCTCTCGCAACCTTTCGCACACGGCGAACACCTCGTCAAGCGTTCCGGCCTTTCAGGCTAATTTTGTAAGGCCGCATGTTGAGGTCGATTCGGGCGAGCGCCGTTGGATTTATTCCGGCGTGTCACGATAATAGTCAGTAAAATCAAATGCCACTTAAAGCAGGTCCCCAACGCTCCACTGGTGTTTTTGGCTTGATCATGATGTAGAAGCAGTAACGTTTGCAAAAACGATTCGGGGTGAAACCAAGGAGGATTGGCTATGGATACCGTTGCTTCGAGAAAACTGACCCGGGAAGGAGCGATGAAAGTGCTCGGCGCCGCGATTGATAAAGCGCAGGCGTTGAATTGCGCCGTCAGCATCGCCGTCGTTGACGATGGCGGCCATTTGATCGCGTTTACGCGCTCGGAAAAGGCCGAGCTCTATTCGATCGCTATCGCCCAGGCAAAGGCGAAGAGCGCGGCTCTGACGAGATTTCCCTCCGGTAAGAAGAGTCCCACGGGAAACGAACGAGACGATCATCACGCTCTAGCGATTACGTTAGCCGCCGGCCCCGGTTCGTTTGTCACAATTCCCGGAGGCTTTCCGCTCTTTTCTGAACGCGAGATCGTCGGCGCCGTTGCCGTCAGCGGCGCGGGAAGCAAGGACGTCGATATCGCGCAAACTGCGGCGGCAGCGCTCGGCAATTAATTAGCGCGATCAAAGTTGCATCTGAGAAAGGGCGGTGGCGAAACTGAATCCTTACGGTGATACTTTCACCGGTCCCGCACCTGGGCC
>Ga0209751_10005617_pt1 | contig 11801 bp, 5 predicted proteins | sample RifCSP13_1_FD_184019 | JGI IMG/M metagenome (GOLD analysis project Ga0209751, IMG submission 184019) | Soil microbial communities from Rifle, Colorado - Rifle CSP2_sed 13_1 (SPAdes) (version 2) | ecosystem: Environmental > Terrestrial > Deep subsurface > Rock core/Sediment | place: Rifle... | reverse complement strand
AACGTCGGAGATAGGGCGACGACGTTCCAGGTCCGCATCGACTTCTACCGCGACTCGACGCAGAACCTCATCGTGTCGGACAGCGTCCCCGTGCTCGGCGCCGGGGCCTCCACCTCCATCTCGATCGAATGGCTGCCGCCGTTCGACGGGGCCTTCACGATCATCGTGATCGTGGACCCGCTGAACCAGCTCTCGGAACCCCTCCCGTACCTGAAGTCGAACAACCAGGACACGGTGGCCTTCTCCACTATCCTCGTCCCCAACCTGCGCATCGAGGCGGCGGACCTCACCCTCTCCGACCCCTTCCCCACCGCGGGCACCGGGATCCCGATGCGGGTCACGGTCCGGAACGTCGGCAAGGTGGCCGCGCCTGCCTTCACCCTGCGCTTCCTCCGCGACGGGACGACCCTTGAGGACCAGCTCCTCGCGGGCGGTCTCGGCGCGGGCGCCAGCGTGACGCGCACCAGTGTCCAGACCGTGAACTTCGGGACCTGCGGGCTCCGCACCATCGGGGCCATCGCGGACGTCTCCGACGTCGTTCCGGAGGGGAGCGCGCAGGAGGCCGACAACGCGGTGACGAACACCGTGCAGGTCTTCCCAGGCGGCCCGGGGAACGTGACCGCGTACCCCCTCACCTACCCGGACGTGACCGCGGACTTCCAGACGACCAAGAGCTGGGACATCACGGGCGAGGTGACGATCCGCGGCGCCTCGGTGACCTTCGTCCAAGGCGAGGACCTGTGCGACAAGCACTTCATCAAGGTCCGCGCCGGCGGCGTGCTCCGCCTCGAGGACGCGACGATTCGCAGCAACCTCAAGTTCGTCATCTACGTCGAGCTCGGCGCCCAGCTCGTCGTCCAGGGCAGCCGGCTCCTCCTGGACGGACCCGACGGGTCGGGAATCCTCTACGTGGGGAATGGCGGCATCGCCGCCCTCACGGACGCGACGCTGGACGGGGACCTCGTGGCGGCGGGCGCGACGACCTCCTTCACCGCGAAGCGCACGAGCTTCAGCGGCGCCTCCGTCCACGTGGACACGCAGACGACGACCCGCCTCTGGGACCCGACCTTCTCGACCTCCGTCTCCACGCTGTCCCTGGTGAGCGACGACGGGAACTCGGGCACCCTGGACTTCGACATCCGGAACGCGACGTTCAGTGCTTCGCTCACGGCCCAGCTCGAGTTCCGCGGGCGCCAGTGGGCCCAGCTCACGTCCGTGCAGCTGAGCAAGTCGGGGAACTGGTGGGAAGGGATGATCGAGGGGAGCGCGAAGGTCTCCCGCTACTGGTGGCTCGAGGTGCGCGCGGTCGACGGCACGCGGACCTTCGTTCCCGACGCGGAGATCGGGCTCGAGGTCTGGAACGAGCCCTCCCTGGACTGGGTCGCCGTCCCGCCCGTGGCGGTGGACGACCTCTACTACGCCCAGCCCCCGGTCACCGGTTTTCCCGTGATCGCCTCGGGAGGTTTCATCGCTTACCGCGCGAAGAGCGAGGACCGGTTCGCGGGGTCCCCGCACTGGAGCAACGCGACGTACCTCGCCTCCGGGCGGGTCGTCCTCGTCGTGCCGCACTACCCCGACGCCAACCTGTCCGCCCTCGTCACCGCCGACACGGTCATCGAGCTGGTCTTCTCCGAACTCACGCCGGACTTCGAGGTCCTCACGATCACGTTCTCCGGGATGAACGGCAACAACACGGACGAGCAGCCGGTGAACACGGAGATTCTCATCACGGTGGTCGTCCACAACAACGGGAACATCGACACCCAGAATGTCACCGTGTACGCGTACCGGACGAACATCGACGTCGACAACGACAACATGATCGACGCCGGGGTGTCCGATGTCTTCCTCGTCGACTACGTCGAGGGGGTGGCCATCCCCGCCGACGACAACGTCACGGTCGTCCTCCGCTGGACGCCGACGTCCCTCGAGGCCCCGCCGATCTGGATTGCCGCCGACCGGTTCAACTCGACGCCGGAGACCAACGAGGCGAACAACCTCCAGGCGCGGTGCTGCCTCCAGATCTTCGGGTGGCCGGACGCCGAGGTCGGGCCCGGAGACGTCCGCACGTTCACCCCCGTCGAGGACAACATGGGCTTCGTCGAGGTCACCGTGCACAACTTGGGCGCCGGGCCGACGCAGACCGGCGTCGTCCAGCTCCTGGAGGGCCAGCCCCCGGTCCTCGTGAGCACCGCGTCGTTCGGGGTCATCGACCCGAACCGGGACATCCAGGTGAACCTGACCTGGACGCCGCAGTCCAACGGCCTCGTCACGCTCACCGCGAAGGTGATTGTGAACTACCCGCTGACCCAGCCCCAGTACCGCGACTACGACCTGACGAACAACGAGGTCCAGGCCCCCCAGTTCGTCCTCACGCGTCCGGACCTTTTCCTTGACGACCTCGACTACGCCACGGGGGACCTCAACTTCAGCCGCGGGTCGCCCCGGAGCTTCCAGGTCCTCGTCCACAACCTCGGGACCACGCCCGCGCGCGACGTGCTCGTCGCCGTCTACCTCGTCGACCTCGTCGGGGGGCCCGCCGTTTTGCTCGCCACGGCTACGGTCGCCGTCGTGAACGGCTCTGAGTTCGCCACCGTGACCGTCACCGGGATCATGATTGACGCCGACCCGGGGAGCCGCTTCCTCCGCCTCTCAGCCGATCCATTGGACACCATCGTCGAGCTGGTCGAGGACAACAACGAGGCGACCGTCCCGATCCAGGTGCGCCTCCCCCTCGTCACCGTGACCCTCTCCTCCCCGCCCGACGGGGTCTCCATCGAACTGGGCCGCTCGCCCGCGGTCGAGGGCCGTGTGATCATCCAAGGCACGAGCCTCGTCGTCGCGGACGCCGAGGTCGTGGTGACCCTGGAGGACGCCCTCGGCGTGCGCCAGGCCAACGGGTCCGTGAGGACGGATGCCGACGGGTTCTTCGCCGTCGGGATCTTCATCCCGGAGACCCTGACACCGGGGACCTACCGGATCGTCGCCACCGTGCAGGGGGCGACCCCCGCGCAGGATTTCGCCCAAGTGAACATCGTGGCCCCGCAGGGGCCGGGCTTTCCGCTGTGGCTCCTCCTCCTCATCGTGATCATCATCGTCGCGGGCATCGCGGGCGTCGTCGCCTACACGAAGTTCTACGGCCTCGGGAAGATGGTGGAGTGCGGCAACTGCGGCACGTTCATCCCCGAGGACGCGGCGAAGTGCCCGAACTGCAACGTCGAGTTCGAGAAGGACATGGCCAAGTGCTCGAACTGCCAGTCGTGGATCCCCATCGACGTGAAGTCCTGCCCGGAGTGCGGCGTCGAGTTCACCACGGGCGAGGTGGAGGTCCAGGCCTACCAGGACAAGATGAAGCTGCAGTACAACGAGTTCGTGGCCCGGATCCGGCGCGACGGGGACGCCGCGGCGGGGAAGAAGCTCAGCGACAAGGAGTTCCAGGGGTGGTGGGTGACCCAGCCCACCTTCATGACCTTCGAGGACTGGCTGCGCGAGGAGGAGGAGCAGCGGAAGTTGGGCTCCCGCGCCTGCCCGAACTGCCAGACGCTGAACAGCGTCACGGCCAAGGTCTGCCACAGGTGCGGGACGCTCCTGGAGGTGCCGAAGGACAAGAAGCCGCCGGCGAAGCCGCCTACGGCGGGGGCCCCCAAGGCGACTCCGCCCGTCCAGCCCGTGCCCGCCAAGGGCCCGGCGCAGCCCCCCGCGGGGGGCTTCCCGCCGCCGCCCGGGGCCGGCCCGTCCGCCGCGCCCGGGGAGTTCCCGCCGCCCGCGGCGCCCCTCCAGCGCAAGGTCGTAAGGCGCCCTGTGGGGCCGGAGCAGCCCGCGGAGCCCCAGTTCCCCCCGCCGACGCAGCCGGTGCCGAGGAAGGTCGTGAAGCCCGGCGAAGAGGAGAAGTCGGAAGGCGGCGAGGGGTCGTCGTAGTGCCCCCGCCATAGAGGTTGGTCCACTTTTTCCGGGACGCTCCTCCGTAGGCCGGAGAGCCGCCGTCGCCGACAACGTCCCTGGTCAGGGCACTAGGGCCCTACTCCGCGGCGCCGCCCGTCTCTTCCCGGATGGTCTTGATCATCCCGTCCGGGTCGCGGTAGTAGGTCGAGATGATCTTGGCGACGTCGCGGTGGCGCTGCGACTTCATGTGCTTCATGTACTCGAAGACATCCAGGCGGCGCTTCACCTCCTGCTCCATGCGCCGCTGGGACCAGTTCCGTACGAGGGCGACCTTCCCGAGGATGTAGGAGTGGCCCGAGTAGTTGAACGTGTCGTCGGCGGGGTTCCAGGTGTAGGCGGAGTTCGTGATCAGCTCGTTCGTCTCCGGGTCCGTGCCGACGATCTCGATGAGACCCTTCACGCGCCGTGTCATGTCCGTGCCGACCTTCACCTGGGCCTGGAGGAGGACCAGGTTCAGCGACGCGATGAGCGCGCGCGGGAGGTTGATCGGGTCGTTCTCCAGGCGGTGGACCATGGCCTGCACGTCGTCGGCATGGAACGTCGTGTAGGCGGACTTCCCCGTGGCCATGGCCTGGAAGACGACGAAGGCCTCGGAGCCGCGGACCTCCCCGACCATGAGGTACTGCGGGCGCTGGCGGAGGGCCGCCTGGAGGAGGTCGAACATGTCGATCTCGCCCGCCGCCTTCCCCGTCGCCATGGACTTCGCGCCGAAACCGGAACGGGTGAGGAGGGGCACCCAGTTCTCGTGGGGCAGGTTCAGCTCGCGGGTGTCCTCGATGCTCACAATCTTCATCTGGGGTGGGATGAAGATGAGGATGGCGTTCAGCGTCGTCGTCTTCCCGCTCGCCGTCCCTCCGCAGATGAGCATGGACTCGCCGTTCTCGATGGCAATCCACATGTAGGCCATCATCTCGGGGCTCATCGTCTTGAACCGCATGAGGTCGAGCGGCGTGAAGGGGTCCTCTCGGAACCGGCGGATGGTGAAGGACGACCCGCGCTTCGTCACGTGCATCCCCAGCGTGGCCTGGAGGCGCGACCCGTCGGGGATCGTGGCGTCCAGCATGGGCAGGGCGACGCTGATGTGCTTCCCGCACTTCTGCGCGAGCCAGACGACGAACGCGTCGAGCTCCGGGGCCCTGTCGAACCGGAGGTTCGATGGGATGGACCCGTACTTGCGGTGGTAGATGTAGAACGGGACGTTGAAGCCGTCGCAGGAGACGTCCTCCACGTTCGCGTCGATCATGACGACGTCAATGGCTCCGTAGCGCATGAAGTCCCGGACGACGAAATACATCACGCGCTCCTTCGAGATGGGGTGGAGCGAAATCCCGATCTCCTTCAGGAGGTTGTCGACGACGCGGCGCAAGTACTTCTCCTTCTCCGGGACCGAGGCGTTCGGGAGCATCTCCAAGCTCTCCACGAGGATCTCCTTGAGGACCTCGAGGAGCTCCTCCTCTTCGGGGAGTAGCTTAGGCTCGATGACCTCGTAGAAGTACTCATTCGAGAGGGTGTCGTAGAGGATGCGCATGTAGGAGTAGTTCTTCAGGATGGGCTGGATCTCGATCTCGTTCATCCACTTCGAGGCGATCTTCGGGATCGTCGTGATTTTCCCCAGGGTGGACTCGTCCACGGCGGAGACCTTGGGGGCCATGACCTTGACACCGCGGGCCCCGAGGAGACGGCTCAGGTACTTCTTCCGGATGCGGCCGAGGAGGATGCGCAGCGTGGACTTCTTCCGCGACTGGAGCTGGTCCAGCCGCTGCTTGAGCTGGCGCTCCTCCGTCTCCATCGCCTTTAGCTGCGTCTCCAGCTGCTTGTCCGAGGAAGCGGCGGCCATGGTGATCCCCTAGATGAACGCGAAGAAGAGCACGGCGAGGACGAGCATGATGACGGAGTGACGGAAGCCGCTCGCAACCTTCCCGTTGTCGAGCACGCCTGCAAGGATGCCGTCGCCGAGGCCGTGGGCGAAGGTGGCGACGAAGAACGCGAGCTGGAGGTCATTGACGACCTGGTCGATGTTCTCGGGGAGCGGGCTTGCCGCGAGTGCCGTGGACTGGCCCGTGCCTCCGCTGCCGGAGGCCGCAATCGCCGCGCCCGCCTCGCGCATCTTCGGCAGGAATGTGGCGTTCAGGATCGCGATTGTGACGAGGAAGACGAAGAACGAGATGTAGATGACGGCGATGTAGGTGGACATCGCGATCTTCCGCTCCTCCTCCGTGAGCTGGTTCTCGCGGGTGTCGTGGCTGACCATGGTGAGCACGTCGGCCACATCCCCGCCCGCGTCGCTCGACTTCGCGATGATGGAGACGACGCGCTCGACCATCGGGGTCTTGACGCGGTTGGAGAAGAGGCGGAGTGCCTCCGTCGCGGGGACCCCCCAGGAGATCTGCGCGGCCATCTTCCGGATCTCCGTCGTGAGGGGGCCGTACCGACCCGAGGACGCCACCACGACGGCCTCCGCCAGGGTCATGCCGAAGCGGCCGGCCTCGGCAACGTCCCGGAGGAACTCGGGGAGGCGCCGCTCGATCTCCTTCACCTTCACGTGCTTCCGGTGGACGTAGAAGCCGTAGGGACCGATGAGGGACAGGATGGCGAGGATGGTGAAGTTGAGGAAGCGCATTATCGGGGACGCGCCCTGATCAGGGATCCCGTCCGGCCCGTCCTTCCCCGTCGCGTTGTCGATCTTCCCCTTGTAGTCCCAGCCGCTGAACGCCTCGGGGACGCCGTCCCCGTTCGAATCCGCGTACACGGGGGCCCGGAAGGAGAAGTCCACGGAGTTCGTGAGGTTCAGGATCCCGATGATGAGGAGGACCACGAACCCGACCGCGCCCGCGACCAGGGTTGCCTGCGTTCGGTCCGCCTTCATGTAAAGGCGGCCGCGCGCCTGCTCCAGTTCCTTGCGGACCATGTCAGGCCTCCTGTTCCATGTTCCAGATCACGAAGATGAACCCGAACTGGGAGAGGGGGATCATGAGGCCGACGACGACGAAGAGGAGCGTGATCACGAAGCCGCCCTGGGTCTTGTTGATGAGGGCCATGATGGCCATGATGACGACGAGGAACAGGGGGAAGGCAACGACGACGGTGACGAACGTCTCCGCGAGCATCCCCAGGGTCTCCATCTTCTTCCGCATCTCGAGGCGGTCCTCCTTTTCGTACTGCTCCGCCTTCAGCAGGAAGTAGGGCTTCAGCTGCCCGCCGCTCGTGGAGGTTGTCACCACGCCCTGGAGGAAGTCCTGGAACTTCGGCGAGGGGGACCGCAGGGCGCCACGCCGGATCGCGGTGAGGATGTCCTTCCCCAGGAGCTCCGTGTCCCGGGTGATCCACTCCGCCTCCTTGGCGACCTCCCCGTACACGGGTTGCTTGGAGAGCTCCTTGAAAATCACGTCCACAGGGACCTCTGCGGAGGCCATCGCGGAGATGAAGGACATCGCCCCGGAGATCTTCTTGTTGATCTTCCGCGCGCGCCGGTTCGCCGCGCTGGCAGGGATGGCTCGGAGCGGGCCGAGCCCGAAGTAGAACCCGTAGATGATGATCGGGATGAAGATCCCCACGGCGAGGAAGAGGGCGCCGAGGAAGAAGACGTTCAGGAGGAGTCCGAAGATCACGAACATGACGACGCCGAGGATGCCGACCATGAGGCCGGCGAGGAGCACGGTCGTGTAGGCCACGGCGAGGTATTCCTCGGCGCGGAGGCGCATGTGGGCCTTGATCAGGGCCTCCTCGAGGTCCTGGTTCCCCTTGTAGCGTCGGTGGATGTAATCCCCGAACAGCCGCCAGCAGGTCTCCTCCCATTGCGTGAGCCGCACGGAGACGGGCTTCGCGCCCTTGGGGAGCTTGATGATGTGGTGGCCGCGGGTGGCCTCCTCCCCGGGGCGGAACCGCTTCGTCTTCACGAGCGTCTTCCGCGTCTCCAGCTGGTCGAACGTGCTAGTCGCCAACGGGCTCGCCCTCCTGCGGCGGCGGCGAGGGCGCCCCGCCCGGAGCGTCCGTGGGGAGACCCTCCTCCTCGCGGAGCTCGCGCCAGGTGTCCTCGCCGGACTGGTAGTACTTCACGACGATCCGGGAGATCTCGCGGAAGTCGACCACGTTCCTGCGGACCATGTAGTTGATGATGTCCACCCGGCGCTGGAACTCCTGCTCCATCTCCTCATGGGTCATGTTCTTCATCTCCATGAGCTCGTCGAGGACGAAGCTGTGCCCCCTGTAGATGAAGGAGTCCGTCGCCTGGTCCCACTCGTACACGGTGTTCGTGATGAGCTCGTTCGTCTCCGGCTCAAACCCGACGAGCTCCACGATCTGCTTGATCCGCCGGACGACGGACTCGCCGACGCGCGCGTGCGCCTGGATGATGACGAACTTGAGCGCGGTGAGGAGGATGCGCGGCGTGTTGATGGGCGGGTTCTCCAGGCGGTTCACCATGGACTTCACGGAGTCCGCGTGCATCGTGCTGATCGTGGGGTGGCCGGTGGCCATGGCCTGGAACATCGTGTAGGTCTCCTTCCCGCGGACCTCCCCGACGATGATGTAGTTCGGCCGCTGGCGGAGCGCCGCGCGGACGAGGTCGAACATGTCGATCTCGCCCGCCGCCTTCCCATCCGGGCCGCGCTCGCCCACGCCCGAGCGCGTGGTCCCGGGAATCCAGTTCTCGTGGGGGAGGTTGATCTCCCGGGTGTCCTCGATGCTCACGATCTTCGCGCCCGGCCGGATGAAGAGCGCCGCGGAGTTCAGGGTCGCGGTCTTCCCGCTCGCGGTCCCGCCGCAGACCATCATGGAGTTCCCGTGCTCCATGCCGATCCAGACGTAGGCGACCATCTCCGGGCTCGCCGTGTTGAACTTCACGAGCTCCACGGGGGTGAAGGGCTTCTCCTTGAAGCGCCGGATGGTGAAGGACGCGCCGCGCGTGGTGACCTCGCGGGAGTACGTGGCCTGGACGCGGTGGCCCTCCACCGCGGTCCCGTCCAGGATGGGGTTCGCCACGGAGATCTGCTTCCCGCAGCGCTGGCCCAGGGAGACGACGAAGGAGTTCAGGTCGTCCTCGTCCTCGAAAGCGACGGTGGTCTTGATGGACTCGTACTTTTGGTGGAACACGAAGAGGGGGATGCCGACGCCGTCGCAGGACACGTCCTCGATCTGCGCGTCGTCCATGAGGACCTGGACGGACCCGTACCCGATGAAGTCCCGGATGATGTTGTAGGTCATCTTCTCCCGGGAGTCGTCGCTGATGCGCACGGAGCGCGACTTGATGAAGGACTCGATGGCCTCCTTGAGGTACTGCTCCTTGTCCTTCCGGGCCATCTTCTCCCACTCGTACTCGAGGGTGCTGTTCATGGCCTCCTTCATCATCCGCAGGAGGTCCTTCTCCTTGTCCGAGAGCGCGGGCTCCCAGACCTCGTACCGGTACTCGGCCCTGTCGCGGTCGTAGAGGATGCGCACGTAGGAGAGCGGCGGCCGGGAAGGGTAGACCTCGACGACCTCGAGGGACTCCGAGGTCACGGGGGAAATGGGGGTCAGGTGGGAACCCACCTCGGCGACCTGGGCGCCGGCCTTCACCGACCCCTTCGGCAGCCGCACCTTCGCCGTCCGCTTCGCCATGCTTCGTTCCTCAGATGGATCCCGTGTTCACGCTGCCCGCCGCGACGTTGATGAAGCCGTGCTCGAGGGAGAAGACAGTGATGCGCGGCACCACCGCGTCCGTGTCCGTCGCGTCGTTCTGAATGATGACGCGGATCCGGTAGAGCCGCGTGGCGCTGTTCCACGTCGCCTCCACGTGGTAGTAGGGGTTGTCGACCCAGATGAAGTTCAGCTGGGCCCCGGAGAGGCTCCGGCAGAAGCGGTACGTGCCCGAGCTGCAGGTGCCCCCCTTGTACGCCTCCGCAGAAATCGCGTAGGAGGACGACAAGGTCACGTTCAGGAAGTCGTACCACGCCACGCCGTACCTCGACGTGCCGTTGATGTAGGCGTCGGAGGTCACGTTCGTGTGGACGAAGAGGTTGTCCCCGACCACCTTGTGGTTGACGCCCTCCGTGGTCGTCCCGCTGAGGGAGCTCGTCCCAAAGAGGGAGAAGAGGACGTACCCCAAGGAGACCGTCTGGTTGTCGAGGTCGGCGAGGATGGGGGGCTCCACTCGAACGAACTGGCCGTCGCGCTGGGCACGGATCACCGCGCCGTTCTCGTAGATGATGTCTTGGGCCACGAAGTAGCGGTTCGAGACAGAGAGCCGTACGATCCCGGAGCTGCTCTCGTTCACCACATAGCTCGTCCCCGCGAGCGTCTTCTGGAACCAGACGTTCCAGGGGGCCTCGTTGGGGAGGGTCTCGAGGGTCCCCGGGGTAGGGGACGTGAAGATTGGCACGCCGTCGATGCCGAGGGTGACGGGGGCGAACGCGGTCACGGGGACATGCTGCCGCCGCTGCTCCTGGGCGGAGCGGACGGCGAGCATCTGGAGGTCCACGGACGACTTGAACTGGGAGAACTGCCCCAGGGCCGTATTCATGTGCGCGGACTCGGAGTCCTTCATCCAGACGGGGACGTATTGGTTCACGATCAGGGAGAGGAACGTGAGGAAGACGAGGAGGGCCATGATTGTCCCCACGGTGGAGGCGACTCCCTGCTGGTCTGGCCGGTACTTCGGTCTGCGCGTGCGGAAACCCCCTTGCCCACGGTTTCCTATGGAGAAGCTACCCGATGGGCTCGGTGCAGCTGTCGTGAGCCGGGCGTTCGTATTTATAGGCTTCGCAGGCACGCGGGAATCTTCCAGACCCGGGGCCTCCCGCCGCCCCGCCGCTCCCATGGAATCGCGCATGCGGACCGGTCGCCGCCAGGGAAGAAGACCTTTCCGCGGTACCTACCCCGGGAGTCCCTCTCGGAGGAAACGTTTTAGAGGACGCGCGTGCTTCCTGCGCCCGCTGCCGCGGTAGCTTAGTTGGGAGAGCGCGAGACTGAAGTCAGGTCTTGCGCCTGGCAGGCATCTCGAGGTCGCTGGTTCAAGTCCGGCCCGCGGCACTCCCTCCGGCACCGAAAGGTTATTTACGCGCCTCCCGATGGGAACGCCACCCGACTTAGCTCAGCCTGGTTAGAGCGGGTGACTGTAGTTGGCCTCCGGGGAAACCCGGTGCCCGCCGGCATCATCAGGCCCCCGGTTCAAATCCGGGAGTCGGGACTCCCTTTTCCTCAGCCGGCCCGCAGGTCCAGCGCCCCGCCGACCAGGAGGAGCACGCTCCCTCCGACGCCGATGGCGGCCACGAAGACCCCTACCAGGATCAGGAGGATGGCCGAGAGGACGATGCCCGCGATGCCGATGCCGAGGAGCGTGCCCCCGAAGGGGACGTCCCCCGTGGCGTGCTTGTAGCCGACGTAGAGCCCCCAGATCCCCACCGCGGCGAGGATGATCGTGAGGAAGCAGAACGGGATCGCCCATGTGGTGGAGAAGATCAGGGCGAGGATCTGTTCGACGGTGAAAGGCCTCGAGGGCGAGGTCAGGACTGCCGAGGTGACGGCGAGCCCGATGGGGACCGCGAGGAGGAGGAGGGGACCTCCGACCATGGCGAGGGCGCCCACGGTGAGCTTCCCGGTACGGAGGGTGGACACCTCGTCGACGGCCTGCCCCGTCTCCGCCACCGTCGGGGCCAGGCCCGCGAGGGCTGCCCCCCCGGCATCCAGCCGGCCACTGCCCCGGAACGCCATTCCGCAGACGCTGCACCTCCCGGAGCCGTCGCTGAAGCTCGTGATGTCGGGGCTGCCGCAATGGGGGCACCCCGCGGGGGCCTCCGGGGGCGGGGGCGGCGGGAGCGGGAGGGCAGCCACGGTCCCGCGCGATGAAGGGAGCCGTATAGAAACCCTCCCGGGGGCCGCGGCTC
>Ga0209751_10005616_pt1 | contig 11801 bp, 11 predicted proteins | sample RifCSP13_1_FD_184019 | JGI IMG/M metagenome (GOLD analysis project Ga0209751, IMG submission 184019) | Soil microbial communities from Rifle, Colorado - Rifle CSP2_sed 13_1 (SPAdes) (version 2) | ecosystem: Environmental > Terrestrial > Deep subsurface > Rock core/Sediment | place: Rifle... | reverse complement strand
CTTATCGCCCCCCTCGAGCGCTTGATCAGCCGGCCCGGCGCGCGGGCCTGGTGCGAGGGCTGCGGCGAGGAGATCCTCAACGAGCGCGAAGTGCGCATTGGCGACTCGACCTTCTGCCGCGCCTGCGCCAGCGAAGCGTACTACCGGGTCCTGCCCAGCGAGTCGGCGGGGAGAAAACCCTTCGACCAGCTCGAGGAAACCTGTGATGTTTCTCCCTCCGATGGGAATGTGGGTGCTCTCTTGGAAGCGGAAGACCTCGCCCTTCCGGATCCTGCAGGCTTGGGCAAGGCCTAATCGACCGCAACCTTGCCTGGCTCCGATCATTACTCAGCCGATAACGACACTTTGGGCCCATCTTGTCGACGCCGGGAGCGGACGGGGTCGGAGGCTTCGGACCCAAAGTCCGTGCGCTTGACAGCCGTTTCCCCCAGAATCCCGCTTCCATGGTGTCCTACATGCGATAACATGATCATGGGAGTGGTCGTGTTATTGTCTGTTGCCTGGTCCAAGAAGACGGTCAAGGGTCTTGGCCCGCCAGATAGCTGAAGATTCGCAGACCCTTACACGGAATCCGGCCAAAGGCGAGCGAGGGTCTGAATCGCCGCAGTCGGGTCCTGCAAAACCCTCATGCGTGGGTTTCCCTCGCGCAGCCTGCCCTCCCGGAAGGACACCGGGACGGTGTGAGCGAAGCCGAAAGGCTCGGGACTACGCAAGTCCCACCGTCGCCTCTGTATCTCTGGCCAGTAAGTCTTCTCTGCGATGGTTCACCGGCCAGCAAGATGGTCCCGAGGCGAAGCCCAGGGGCAAATCCCACTGTGGCCTCCTCCCCAAGCGGCATCGTCCGAGGGCGGGTCGAGGGTCTCGAGAAAAGAGGGCGACCGTTACCCGCTCCTCGCGATCCCGGTCAGGGCCATGGGCCACGCGAAACTCGAAATGTTGATCGACCACTACCTGGCGAGATGCAGAGTCGCGGCTGCATCGAGGATTCTGTCAACACAAACCGGCGGGCCCTCGGGGACTTTGGCCGGGCCCTCGACCTCAACGCACATCGAGTGACGCTTGGCGATGTTACGGAGGAGGCCGTCGAGAGATACGCCACGAACATGCAGCGGCGTAATGTCAGATTCGTGGCACATCCCCGCTTGGAAGCAAGAAGCGTGCAAGCTGGAAGCCGTCACCATCAGGAAGGAAGTCCGCGTCCTGAAGAGATTCGGCACGTGGCTTCGGCAGGAGGGTTCGACCATCCGTTCGGAGGCCTTGTAGTCCCCAAGGAGCCTAAGCGACTGGCAAGCGTCCTGACGGACGAGGAGATCGACCGCATCCCTCAAGGCGATCAATCCTCAGACGCCAATCGGTCCCGCATGTATGCGATCGTGCTCCTGATGCTTGCTGGGCCCAGAAGGTGATGCCGCCTTCCTGATTGACGTGGACAACTCTCAGTCGAGGCGCGACCACCGCCGGTCGCACAGGCCAGCGTTCTCGGCGCTACGAGGTGGTCAGGTAGGTCAGGATGTTGTCGGCTGCTAGTTGTTCGGCCCAATCCAACCCGAGGGCGCCGCGCCAGGCCCACCCTCCCTGCACACCTGCCCGCCGCAGAAGTAAATGTCTCGTTCAGCCATGAATGGCACGATATTCGCGCCCTTGCCTGGCGTGAACACCAGCACCGAGCCGTACGTGCCAACAAACGCCCGCACGAGTTTGATCGGGTGACAGTCGGAACCGGGAGCCCTGCAGGCCGGGTTGCGTTGGCCGTAGCGGGTGGTGTAGCCCTCGGCGGTGATGCGGCCCACTTCCGGGTCGTTGTCGAAGCCCGGCAAGTTGTCCCAGGCCGCCGGAATCTCGCCAGCGACCTCATGAACCTGTGTTGTGGAGTTGTTGTAGCGGCAGCCGGCGGGGTTATAGGTTTGCCCGCCGTCCGAGGTGCACAGCCAACGGAACGTGAAGGGATACGTCTGATCGTTCCAATCAACGTTCTGGTACGCGTCGGCGACCCTGAACAACAGGCGAAACAGCGTTGAACTCTCCGGCCTGGCACCTCTGCCCGTGGGTTTGCTTGTCCAGTTTGAGGCGGAGGTATTTCGTTGCGCCACGCGAAGACTCTGTCTGCATTGGGGTACCTGCCCGATGCAGTTCACCGACAAGTACGGCCCTGAGCCGCTGTCGTACATCGGCACGGAGTAATGCGGATAGGCGAAGATCGTCCCCTGGTAGGGCACTACGACTTGACCGTAATTCTGGAACTGGACGGTGTAGACATATCCATAATCCTCGGAGTCGGCGGCATGGCATTGCCGGATGAGCGCCACCGTGGAGTGAACCGGCCCGTCCGATTCAACGGAGTAGTCCCCAAAGTTGTGATATTGGATGACCGAGCCGTTGACCCCGTTCGTGGAATCCTCGAATCCCCGACAGCCCTGAGGATGCGTGAGCTGCACATTCCATTTGAACCCACCGTGCTTGTGCGTGTTTTCCATTGGCCCGGAGGGGTTGGTATGCCCGACGCCGACGCCGCCCAGGAGGGCGCGCAAATCAAAGCCGGGGAAGGCCGCCGCCACCTCCTGCGTAAACGGATCGTGGCCGTGCTCGTGGTCGTAATGGCAGCGCCGCTCAGAGTCCCAGAGTGCGTGGAACCGACGGTTGTCGTGCGCGCCGCCGGAGTCCGGGCAGAACGGCGCGCCAGGATACGGGCCAGGCCCTGCCGGTCCGGTCGTCGGGGAGCCCTGCGGAGTTGGCGACAATTGGGTCTTAGCGGGCGCCGGGGTGTGCAAGTGAGTTGCCGTAGCGCTGGCCAACGGCGTCTCGCTGGCCAACGGCGTCCCGCTGGCCAACTTGGTAGGTTGCGCAACCAGTGCGTCCCTGGCTGGGGTCCCGGCTGAGACGAGAACCCCTGCTCCGACAAGTAAGGCTGCCCAAAGGGCCGTACTCGGGATGGATCTTGCCATTCGCATGGACATCCTCCCAATGTGTTACCCCAGCGGGACGCGCCCGTTCATTCCTGCCAAATTGCGCCACCCTGGGGGTTAATCCCACGGTACTAGGGCGGCGGGAACCCAGTCAATGAGACCACTTTCCTAGAGGCCTTATGTCTTGAATGTCGGGACGTGTTCCGACATCGAACATATAGCCCCACTCCCGCTCTCGACACTCCCCGACCCCACCCCTATACTCTTCCGTCTATGCAGCCAGGCGAGTTCCGAGGTCGGCGGTTCTTCCCCGGCCTGGAAGGCGGGCCGTTCGAGATCGTTGTCACCCGGCTCGAAGCGATCGAGAGGATTCCGAGCGTCGTGGTCGGCCTCGGCTTGGCCGCATGGGCCACATTGATGAGCCGCGGCGACCCGGTCCGTCTCATCACTCTGGCCGCCTTCGTGAGCGCAGACTGGCTCTTGCTTTTGGCCCTCCACTGGCGCCGAGTGTCCTTCGGCCCGGTCAAGGGTCCGCTGCTCGGCCTTGCGGTCGGCCGAGGCTTGATCGCCCTCATCCCCGGGCCAGTCTCCGTCCTCGTCCAGATAGTTGCCACGGTCGGCGTCCTGTACGCATTCTGGCTGTGCCCGGAGTCGCTCGGCCTCAGCCGCGAGGTCCTCGTCACGCCAAAGCTCCCGGTCGGGACGGCGCTACGGGTCCTGCACTTCGGAGACCTTCACCTGGAACAGAAGGGGCGAATGGTTGATCGGCTTCTCCATCTCGTCCGAACCGTTTCCCCGGACTCCATCCTGATCTCCGGCGACTACCTCAGCTACTCCTCCGTTGACGACCCCGTGGCCTGGGAGGCGGTGCGCAGTTTTCTCTCCCAACTGAGCGCGCCCCTCGGCTTGTTCGTCGTCGCCGGGACCCCGGCGGTCGATCGGATTGAGGTCCTGCCGCGCCTCTTCGCCGGAACCGGTGCGCGCTGGCTCGATGACGAGACGGTGACCCTCGAGGGAGAAGGCTGGACCATCGAATTGGTCGGGGTAACGTGCACTCACAAACCCTTCGAGGACGCTCCCCGGCTGGCTCGGCTGTTGAAACAAGATCCGGATCGCTTCTGCATCCTGCTGTATCACACGCCCGACCTCGCGCCGGATGCTTCACAGATGGGGATCGACCTCCAGCTCTCGGGACATACCCACGGCGGTCAGATCCGGCTCCCCCTCCTCGGCGCCCTGTACCCCTCCTCGCTCTATGGCAAGCGCTTCGAGGCCGGTCGCTATTCCCTAGGCGGACTGACCCTGTACGTCACCCGTGGGATCGGCATGGAAGGACGCGGCGCCCCGCGCGTCCGCTTCCTCTGCCCGCCGGAAGTGACCGTCTGGGAGATTTCCGGTGAGCCGAACGGACAGGGCTGGGCTATGAATGGAACGGGTAGAATTCACCCGTCCCCATGATGGAATTCATCCCCACCGCGCTTCCCGAGGTCGTGCTCGTGAAATGTGAAGCTTTTTCCGACGAACGCGGCTACCTCATGGAGACGTACCGCCAGCGCGAGTTCGCCAAGGCCGGGATCCCCCTCCCCTTCGTCCAGGACAACCACTCGCACTCGCGCGGCGGTGCGCTACGCGGACTGCACTATCAGGTCCGGTACCCGCAGGGAAAGCTCATCCGGGTGGTCGACGGCGAGGTGTTCGATGTGGCCGTGGACGTGCGCCACGGCTCCCCCACGCTGGGTTCGTGGACGGGTGTCACCCTCTCGGCGGAGAACCGGCTGCAGTTGTGGATTCCGCCGGGATTCGCCCATGGGTTCTACGTCACCAGCCCGACAGCCGACGTCGCGTACAAGATGACCGAGTATTACCAGGCAGAATGGGAGCGCACGATCCGCTGGGACGATCCCGACATCGGCATCCGCTGGCCGCTGGAAGGAGGGTCGCCGCCATTGGTGTCGCCGCGGGACCAGGCCGGGTTGCCCTTCGCGCAGGCGGAGAAGGTCGAATGAACTTCGAGAACCCGATCCTGGTGACGGGAGGCGCCGGGTTCATCGGATCGAACTTCATCCACTACATCCTTCGCCTCCAGCCCGAAGCCCGCATCGTCAATCTGGACCGGCTCAGCTACTCCGGAAGCCTTGAGAACCTCAAGGACCTGCCCGATCCTTCGCGCCACACCTTCGTCCATGGGGACATCGGCGACGAGACTCTGGTCGAAGACCTGCTGCGCCGACACCACATCGAAACGCTTGTTCACTTCGCGGCCGAGACCCACGTCGACCGTTCCATCGCCAGCCCGGAGGCCTTCATCGAGGCGAACGTCGTCGGCACCTTTCGCCTGCTGGAGGCCTGCCGCCGGACCTGGCTGCCTCTGGCGCCCGAACGGGTGCGCTTCCACCATGTGTCCACCGACGAGGTGTACGGAGACATCGGACCGGAGGAGCCCGCCTCCACCGAGCGGGATCCCTACCGGCCCAACTCGCCGTACGCCGCCTCCAAGGCCGGCGCCGATCACCTCGTCCGGGCCTACGCCCGCACCTACGGCCTGCCCGTGACGATCAGCAACTGCTCCAACAACTACGGCCCGCGCCAGTTCCCCGAGAAGCTCGTCCCGCTGATGATCCTCAATGCTCTGGAAGGGTCGCCTCTTCCGATCTATGGGGACGGACGGCAGATCCGCGACTGGGTCCTCGTGGACGACCACTCCTCGGCCCTCATCCGGATCCTGGAACGCGGTCGTCCCGGCGAGACCTACCACGTCGGCGGGGGCAATCAGGCGACCAACATCGAGCTGGTGCGCCTCCTGTGCGCCATCCTTGACGGAGTGCGGCCGGACTCGGTACACGCGCCGCATTCCCGTCTGATCACCCACGTTGCCGACCGTCCGGGACACGACCGCCGCTACGCCATGGACACCACCAAGATCCGGTCGGAGCTCGGCTGGCAGCCGGCCCACGGGCTGGAGCATGGCCTGCGCGAGACCGTCCGCTGGTATCTCGACCACACGGACTGGCTGGAGGCGATCCGCGATCGGCCAGCCTACCGCGAATGGCTCAAGCAGAACTATGCTGCCCGGCAGGACCTGCGATGAAAGGGATTCTCCTCGCGGGAGGATTGGGAACTCGCCTGCACCCCGCAACCCGGGGCGTCAGCAAGCAGCTCCTACCGCTGTTCGACAAGCCCATGGTGTACTACCCCCTGACGAGCCTGATGCTGGCCGGCATTCGCGACATCCTGATCATCAGCACGCCCGAAGACCTGCCTCTGTTCGAACGGCTGCTTGGTCGAGGCGACCAATGGGGCCTCCACTTCCGCTACGCCGCCCAGGAGAAACCACGCGGGCTGGCGGATGCTTTCCTGGTGGGCGAAAGCTTCCTCGAGGGTCAGCCAGCGTGCCTGATCCTGGGCGACAATGTGTTCTTCGGGCACGGATTCCCGGAGACGCTCCGCTTGGCGGCGCAACTGACACAGGGCGGCCTGGTCTTCGGTTACCCCGTGGGCGATCCACACCGCTACGGCGTAGTGGAGATGGGTCCGGGCGGAAAGGTACTTTCGATCGAAGAGAAGCCCAAAGTCCCCCGCTCCCACCATGCCATCCCCGGCGTCTACTTCTTCGACCGGCGAGTGGCGGCGATGGCCAGGGAGCTGAAGCCCTCGGCCCGGGGAGAAATCGAGATCACCGACCTCGCCAAGAAGTACCTGGCCCTGGGTGAGCTACGGGTGGAACTTCTCGGGCGCGGCATCGCCTGGCTGGATGCCGGCACCCACGAGTCCCTCATGCAGGCGGCCGCCTTCATCCAGGCCGTGCAGGAACGGCAAGGCTTGATGATCGCCTGCCCGGAGGAGATCGCCTTCCGGATGGATTACATCGACCGGGAGCAGCTCGAGCGCCTGATCCACTCCATGGGCGAAAACCACTACCGTCGCTACCTGGAGGAGATCCTGCGCGAGAACCCTTTCCCCTCCGCCGTCCAGCCCAGCGGATGAGATACCTCATTCTGGGCAAGAACGGCCAGCTTGGCTGGGAATTGGAGCGGGCCCTGGCTCTGCTCGGCCCTGTGGTCGCGCTCGACCGAAAGCAGTGCAATCTGGACGACGTACAGGCGATCCCAGCCGTTCTCCGCCGGTATCCGGCGGACGTCGTTCTCAACGCAGCTGCCTACAACGCCGTCGACCTGGCCGAATCGGAGCCGGATCTGGCCCGAACGGTCAACGCCGTGGCGCCCGGTGTGGTTGCGGCACACACCCGGGATGCCGGCCAGGTGCTGATCCACTACTCGACGGACTACGTCTTTGACGGCGAGCTTCGACGTCTGTATACCGAGGCCGACCGGCCGCGCCCCCTTTCCGTCTACGGCCGCACTAAGCTGGAGGGTGAGGAGGCGGTGCAGAAGGCTGACGGCGCCCACCTGATCTTGAGGACGAGCTGGCTGTACAGCCTGCGCCGATCCAGCTTCGTCACGCGCGTTTTGGAATGGTCCCGCACCCGGCCCGAGGTGCGCATCGCCGAAGATCAGGTGGGAAGCCCCACCTGGTGCCGAACTCTCGCCCAGGCAACGGTTCATGTCCTGGCGTCCGGAGAGGGTCTCCGCGACCGACTGGGCCGGCGATCCGGCGTATACCACGTCGCCTGCGCGGGCGCGGCCAGCCGATGGGAATGGGCGTGTGAGATCCTCCGCCGCGACCCAAAACCGTCGGAGCAGCGCGTCGGACCGGACTCGGTCCAGCGAGGCCAAAGCCGCGAGTTCCCCACGCCGGCGGCGCGGCCGGCGTTCTCCGCCCTGGACTCGACGCTATTTCAGCGCCAGTTTGGTTTCTCCCTCCCGCCGTGGGAGGAAGCCCTGCGCGCGGCGATGCGGGCGGACTGATGTCGGGCGCGCAAGCTGTCCTGCTCGATCGGGATGGGGTCATCATCGAGAATCGCTCCGACTTCGTCCGCTCCTGGGCCGACGTGGCACCGTTGCCCGGCTCGATCGAAGCCCTGGCCCGCATCGCCCCTTCATCCCATAAGGTGGTAATCGTCTCCAACCAGTCAGCGATCGGCCGAGGGTTGCTTACGCCCTCCGAGGCACAGGAAATCAACCGGCGGCTCGTCAGCCAGATCGAGGCGGCCGGCGGCCGCGTCGATCGGATCTTCCTGTGCCCGCATCACCCTGACGACGGCTGCGAGTGCCGCAAGCCCCGGCCGGGGCTCTTTCTCCAGGCAGCCGCGGAGCTGGGCCTTGATCTGAAGCGCTCCGTTATGGTGGGCGACACCCTCGGCGACCTGCAAGCCGCTCACTTGGCCGGCGTCGGCACCCTGGCCCTCGTTCGGACCGGGCTGGGTCGTGACAATGAGCCAGATCTGCCCGGCATGCCTTTCGGCCCGGCCGCCGTGTTCGACGACTTGGCAGCTGCGCTCGCGGGGCTCTTCCCGCTGCCCAATTGAACTGACCGCCGGCGATCGGATTGCAGGCCGGAACAAGAAGCGCCGTGCGATTTGCACGGCGCTTCTGCGCAGCCCAAGCAGTCCCCGTGGCCGCTCGGTCTCCCGATGCTACGCCATCACAGCGGGCTCCTCACATGGTCGATGCGGCATTCGTCGGCGCCACGGGTATGTCGATCTATCCGGAACTGGCGTGTCCGTGGACGGCCGTTCGGGCGTGTGTGTCGGAGCCGATGCCTTCCGGCCGCGCACCAATCATCGTGAGGATTTTCGGTCGGGTCACTGGAGCTCTCCATGCGTAGTGCGCACCCATACATCTCGCCGGCGGAAATAGCGCGACGTAATGGCCAGAGCGGTTCGCCAGACAATAAAGAGCGGGCCGGTCAGGATCACGACATAGGCTCTGGCTGGCGCTCTTTCCAGGGCCAAGCCAAACAGCGGGTATACAAACAGGGCCGCGCAAACTCCTGTCCAGGCGTAGATCAGCGTGGCCGGAAGCGCTGGGCTGACCAGCTGGGTCAATAGGATTTGTAACAATAGGGCAATCATGCAGACAACCGTCAACGTGGAAAACGATGGCAGATATGCCTGCACCGCACCATCCAGCAACGCCAGGTCGCGGCGTCGGATTCCTTCGACTAACAGTCGGTGGGCAGATTGCCGGCTCGACAGCCGGGTGCCGCGCAGCCAGCGCGCCCTCTGTGCCCGCGCCTGAGCCCAAGTTCTCGGTGCCTCCCCGTATCCCTTGGCGAAAGGCTCATAACTGATCTTGATCCCTGCCAGGAGGAGGAGCTGCCGTAACTGGTAGTCTTCGGTCAGCCCCTCACCCCACCCCAAGCGCCGCAAGATGTCGGCACGCAAGCAGATGGAGTCGCCCATGTTTTTGGCTGACCATCCCAAGTTGGTTCGACCCAAATTCTGAAATCGGTTGTCGATGAGGAACATCGCCCAGGCCAGCGCCGGAAACCAACCACTCCCCGGATTGCGAATGATATGCTGCCCTTGGACGACCTGAGCCCCCTGAGCCAGGCGCGCATCCATCAGGCGCAGAAAATCGGGATCGACCTGGGTATCCGAGTCGAAGACGACAACCGCGTCACATTGATCGTCTAGGACGCGCTTGAATAGCCAGGCCAGGGCCGCGCCTTTGCCCATCCGAAGGCCCTGATTGCGTTCATGGACGATGGCGCCTGCCTGGCGTGCCAGCGCGGCTGTGTTGTCGGAACAGTGATCGGCCACGATGTGAATGCTGAACAGGTTGGCCGGGTAATTCAGTGCGCACAGGCCTTCGACGGTCGCCCGGATCACCGACGCCTCGTCGTGAGCGGGTATCGCGATCACGAAACACGTCGACGGCTCGCGACGCTCCATCACCGGCAGCTCGCGCGTGGACGCCAGCGCCAGCACGAGCAAGTAACTCACTGGAAGCAGCACAACCAACAGAGCAACGACCGAGATAACTTCCGCAGCGATCACATTCAGCCGCCATCTTTCATGTATGGCTTTGGGTGAAGTGAAGGTCCTTTCACGCTACCCCACATGGGTCAGGTGCCCGCCATTCTTCATGGCTCCCAACGTGAGCAGCGCATCGACGTAAAACTTGGCCGCCCAATTCGGGTATTTGAAACGCTCATAGCGGCCATAGATGGGAGCCGACCCGGCGATGCCGCCCCTGACGCCGGGGTCGGACGCCCGCAGCTTCTGAGTGCGGCCAACAAACATGATGGCCCTCTGGGCGCCCTCGGCGTATGCAGGGTTCCCCCGCAGCGCGAAGAGGCGCAGCCACAGCCGACTCGCCTGGCAGTTGCCAGTGAGGCAGCTCGAACGGCTGGTCGCCTGCCAGGCCGAGCGATAGGTTCCGGCCAGCCAGCCATCGGCGTGCTGCAGTGCCAGCAGCGCATCGGCGGTACGGGCGGCCGCGCCAATATAGCGCTCATCGTTTAGCAGACGGCCGGATTCGAACAGCCCCTCCGCCGTGTAGGCCAGCGTATGTGTGTTAGGACTCTCCCCGTCTCGGAAAGCACAGTGCCTAGACCAGCCATCAATGTCCTGTTGGCCCAATGCCCACTCCAGGTTGCGCTCGGCGGCCCGGCGGTGGGCCTCCTGCTTCGTGTGGCCATAGAGCTCCAGGAGTGCCCACGCCACACGCGTATCAATGGTCTTGACCACGCCCAGGTGCTGATACATCGTCCAAGCCCCGGAGCCATCTTGAATTGCAGCCAGCCAGTTCCCGGCGCGAGCGGCCGCTTCGAGGTAGCGCTCGTCCCGGCTGGCGCCATACGCTGCCAGCCAACCGAACACAACCTGGCCTGTGTCGAACACAACCGGCTGCGAAGACGCATCGGCCCAGTGCACTACGGCGCCCTCCGGCGTTGCCGCCCTGAGCAGATACTCCGCCAGCCCTAGGGCAAGTGCCCGTAGGTCAGTGCGCCCCAGCGCTTCCGCCGCGTTCAGAAGAGTTGGGATTGTGTAGCCCGTCGTCTCGGGATACGAAGGCAACCAGCGCCGCCTTATCAAGTGGTAGCCTTTGGAGATGCCGCCATCCCCCGAGGCGCGCTGCGCACGCTCGATCCACTCAAGGGCGGCTTGCAGGCGCGGCTGGGTAGCGCTCTGAGCCAGCGCGGCTTTCTCTGCCACGAAGGGAGTCAAGCTAGGGAGCCTCCAGGCAGAGCACGGACTGGAGCGGAAAAGGACGGGGCAATGCCCACGGGCAATTTCGTCATGACCGTCGACGTGGCATGGGCCAGGCCAATACGCAGAAGCAATGCTGCTCCCATGCCGTCACCTCATCTCGCCTTACTTTCCGGTCCACAGGGTTATCACGATCATGTCCACAAGTCTTCGCCAGCCGTCTAGAGGCCAGGGAGGACAGCGATCAGCAATCGGTACTGGCGGATGGTGTCCACCCACGGATCGTGCCTGTGTAGGGTCAGCGGACGCATCGCCTGCCCAACCCGGTGGCGGGCCAGGGCCGCCTGCAACAGGTTCAGCTCATAGAGCAGACCCGCAACCCGGCCGCGTCGCTTCTGGAAGAACATGGAAGCAGAGTCGGCGTCCGGGTGGACGAACACGTCGCGGTGGCGGCCGGCCTCAACCGGCCAGCAGGCTGACGGGCGTCGGCGTGGCCAGCGCTGAGAACACCTGGCGGGTTGCTAAGGTCGCAGGTACATCAGAACCGTTGTCAACACGTTCAAGGCCGCAGCTTGGCCCATGGAGCTGGAACTGTCGTCCGCGATTGGGCCGGCCGCTGTCGCGGGCGGTGCGAGGTTCTAGCCAGACCCTGCCTTGCCGCCATTTCCTTTCCCCTCGATTGCGGCGGCCGGCGGGCGGTTTGGCATCTCCTGATCTACCGGCAGAGGCTCTTCCGCGACTTGCGGCGAACCGTCCTCCTCCTTTTGGGCAAGGCCACTGTGTGCCGCCCCGTGGGAAATGTTGGCGGCGATCGCGCTGAGTTGGGCCAAGTCCGCCTGGGTGAA
>Ga0209751_10005614_pt1 | contig 11802 bp, 10 predicted proteins | sample RifCSP13_1_FD_184019 | JGI IMG/M metagenome (GOLD analysis project Ga0209751, IMG submission 184019) | Soil microbial communities from Rifle, Colorado - Rifle CSP2_sed 13_1 (SPAdes) (version 2) | ecosystem: Environmental > Terrestrial > Deep subsurface > Rock core/Sediment | place: Rifle... | reverse complement strand
GCTTATTTTGACGGAAGCCCTCATTATTTTGAGATAACCGATAAGTCCGGAAACTCCCTTGTTTTGCCCTTGAGTTCCCAAAAAGGGAGGCTTGGGCCGGGAGAAAAATCATCAATCGACTTTTGGTCATACTTGTATACGGAAAAAATTTACTATTCCGAAAACGATACGGTTAATGTTTGGGGAATAGTTAAAGATAGAACTGCAGGTGTTCCTCCTAATGCAAGATTGGTTCTTGTTGCCCCCAAGGGGGAGGAGGTTTATACGCAAAATTTAACACCCTCAAGCGACGGATCGTTTATTGCTGAAGTTGCCTTAGTTGACGCCCCCGTGGGGTGGTATCAACTTCACTTAAAAGTTGGTGACACTAATGTGGAGGAAGTGGGTTTTTCGGTACAGGAGTATGTAAAACCCGACATGAAGATTGAGATAGCGGCAAATAAAAAGGCAATATTTTCCGAAGAAGAGGTTGAATTCAGCATTAAGACATCCTTTTTTGATGAAACACCGGGCTCTAACATTACTCTGAATATCTATGAGGATAGGGGTGGAGGAAAAACCGAGCGCAAGACTGATGATAACGGGAATATAAAGTATGTTTACAAACCGACTTATCAAAGCGGTTCTTACTATCCTCGGTATGAGGGAATTTCGGCCATTCCTGCTTTGACACAGCAGAGTATCATCCAAGGTAATGGTAGCGTTAATGTATACGGACCGCGGATTATGATAAATGCTGAGAAATCACAAACTTCCGATCGCGCTTCATTTACGGCAACTCTCAACAGGATTGATTTGAATGGGGTAAACAGCGGGACCACAAACGATGTTAAGGGTAAGGAAATTGCTAATCAGGAATTAAAAGTATCAGTTACCGAAAACTGGACGGAAAGAGTTGAGACTGGTACGGCTTACAACTTTATCGAGAAGGTTACTTACAAAACTTATCGTTATGACAGAAAATCTAAAAAGATTTCGGATACGGCTGTAAAAACCGACCAGGAAGGCAAGGCTTCATATGAATTTGACATGATAGAAGGCAGGTCGTATGAAGTGAGTCTTTCGACCGTTGACGAGAAAGGACATATAGCAGAAAGCAAACTTTATTTTTATGCTTCAAAGTGGGCAAATTATTATAACCAAAAAACCGAGGATACTAATATCTACTTGGATATTGCGGGCGAGCGTGAAGAAAACACGTATTCTTTGGGGGAGCAGGTTGACATCAAACTTACCCGACAGGGAGAAGATTATGTCAAAAAGGAAAGCGACAGGTTTTTATTTACAATATCCAAACAGGGGAAACAGGATTTTTTTGTAGAAGGGAATCCTAACTACTCATTTCAATTTTCGAGAGATCATATACCTAATGTTTATGTAAGCGCGGTTGTATTTGACGGGAGGTATTATAAAAATGCAAGTGGAACATGCCGCAGGGAATGGAAATGCAACTGGGGAGATTATTACGATTACTGGGGCATATGGGATTATAACAGCCGATATATTTACCAAGGCATACAAGTTACATACGACTCCGAAGAAAGCAAGCTGGATATTGAAATAAGTTCATCGTCTCCCAAGTATGAACCTGGAGGCCAGGCGGTTATTGAGGCTTTGGTGACTAAAAAGGGAGTTCCTGTTTCTGGTGCAAGTGTGAATTTGGTCATGGTGGATGCCGCCCTGCAAGCAATCGGGGGTGTCCGAACACCAAATCTCCTACTTAACTTGTACGAAAATGTCCCGCATCAGATTTATTATGTTTATGTTAGTCATGAACCTATAATTCCCGATGTACCTTCTTCCGGCGCCGAGATGGGTGGCGGAGGAGGGGATAGAGAGATCTTCAAAGACACGGCACAATTTACACGAAGGAAAACTGATTCCTCGGGAATTGCAAGGTTTGAATTTACCCTTCCGGATAATATAACCACCTGGCTTGTCTATATGCAGGGTGTGTCAGAAAATCTTGACGCCGGGCAGGCTGAAGACAGTCTCATCGTGACGAAAGACTTCTTCGTGACATCTAAGTTCCCCCGAAATATATTGGAGGAAGATAAAGCATTTGTCAGTGTAAACAGTTTTGGGAAAGCTCTTAATGAAGGCGATGAAGTCAATTACCAGGTATTTTTCGATTCAATCGGTTCCGAGGTCGGTAAACTTAACTTTTCCGGGAAATCATTTGCCGAGAAAAACGCTTCGATACCGCAATTGACTGAGGGTAAATATGGAGTAAGAGTCCGAGGGGAAGCAAAAGGTGAAAGTGACGGAATTTATCTTCCGATTGAGGTCATAAAATCCCGCGTTAAGCAGGAGTACAGTGCAAACTACATCGTGAGTGAGGGGGAAATCCTTTCGGATTTGATAACGGAAGCATATCTTGCGAAAGAGCCGGTTACAATCGTTATTTCCGATGAAGGCAAAGGGAAATATTTTTACACACTTTCCGGGTACTGTTATGGATCGGGGAGTAATCGTCTTGAGAAAAAGATTTCGTCTTTTAAGTCCGACACTATCCTTAAGAATAAATTCGATTATGATAAATGCTTTGTTACTGCCAAGTCATTAACCGATTTTCAGGGTAGCGACGGCGGACTTTCGCAAGTCAACTGGGGCGGTAGCCATCTCGACACCTCACTTTGGGTTACGTTTGTATCTCCCGAGAAGTTTGATATAAAGGGATTAACGGATTACTTTGAAGGAAAATTTGCCGATAGTCAAGGAGGGGTTCTTCAGAAAATAAAAACGGCTTGGGCGTTGTCGCTTTTGGGTAAGAGTAAACTTAGGGAATTAAAAGCTCTTATTCCGAGGGTTTCATCCTTTGATGATAAGGTACATTTAGGGTTGGCCTTAGCCACACTTGGAGATACCGAAGAGGCTAGGAATTTATACCTCAACATATTGGCAGATTATGCTTACACAAGAAGTCCCTACATAAGAATTGACGCTAACCAAAACCGTGGAAGCAAACCCGAGGATTTCATTGTTGATACCAGCAAAACCCTACTTCTCGGAGAGCTTGTCGATAAAAAATATAATAGTGGGCTTTATGAATATGTTGCCGATTTTAGGGGGAACCTTGAAAATTACCTGATAGATTTAAGTGAAATAGCGTATCTTGAGCGGGAAATCGAAGCGCTTCCCGAAGGTGATACGACATATGCTCTGACTACATCCTCAGGTGTGAATACTGAAACAATTAATAAAGGAAGAAGCATGACTTATGAGCTTACGGAGAGTGATATAAATCTATTTACTTTTAAACTGGATTCGGGGAAAGCAGAGATATTAGCTAAATATTATATCGGGATAGACGGATTAAATACAAAAGTCTCCGATGACAGGCTGTCAATAAAAAGGAGTATCGAAAAAGCAAAACCGGACGGATATTATAAAAGTAAGCTTGGAGCTGACTCTTAATATGGACAGCGCTCCTAAGGGGAGTTATAAAGTCTACGATTATTTGCCATCGGGCTTAAGTTACCTTGAGAATCCGACAGCCTTTGGTTTAACAAGTGATTATTACCCCTTCAGCAGAGTTGGCCAGTCACTGATTTTCCATACATATAACTCTCCATATGTTTTTAGGGGTGGTAAGAAAACGATAACTTATTTCGCGCGCGCATCTGCCGTTGGTAGTTATACTGCCGAGCCGGCCGTATTCCAATCATTAAAAGACTTGACGGTTTTAAGTAAAACAGGGCAATTGCAAATTATTGTTGAGTGATAATGAATTGATTTAAACTGATATGAGAAAGTATCTTCTGGTTTCGGTTTTGTTGCTGTTAATTGTTTTCGTTTATTATGCGCAAGCGGTAAAAAAACAAAAAACCCTCGGAGTTTCCGACATCTCGGAGAGGAAGATTGTAGGACTTATTATTCCTCACCATGACCTGGCGGCAAGTCTTATAATCGATAGCCTCGATAAAATTAAAAACGAAGGGGAATATAAAAGAGTTGTTATCATCGGACCTAATCACTTTTTCCCCGAAAGAGAAACCGTAATTACTTCCGCTGTTCTTAGTGATTATCCTATTGATGAGGAGGTTGTTGGCGATTTAAACAATCAGTTTAAAGAAGTTGTGGAGGATGAAGCAGTGGTTGCAAATGAACATAGTGTGGGTATTCCGATGAAATATATACGCGAGATATACCCACAGGCAAGTTTCATTCCCTTAGTTATATCTCCTTACTATAACCAAAACTCGCTTGAGGCAGTATCCGGTTATTTAAGCGGGAATTTGTCCGAGGATACACTTTTTGTCCTGGCAGTTGACTTTGCTCATAACTTGGGAATTGACGAAGCGTTAAGTCATAATGATATTACAATTGATGCCATCAGAAATTTTGACACGCAAGCGATTTTGGATTTTAGCGATGAATACCTTGATTCTCCTGTAGCAACGGTTATGTTTCTTAAGATAATGGAGCGACTTGGGGCAGGGGATTGGCAGCTTATAAGTTCAACACACGGGAGCATGTTAGGAAGTGAACCCGATATGAATGGAACTAGTTATGTTATCGGCACTTTTTCAAAATTAACAACACCGGGGGGGAATGAGTTGGCACCAAGTCAAACTTGGTAGTCGAGTTGAACTCGATACACCTGGGATTTTCACCTAGGATTATGTCTCATGAATCCTCTTCATAAAAAGGGTTTTCTACACACCACAATCGAATCTCCCCTGTATCAGGATCTGGTCCACATATATGGAAATCAGGTATTATTTCAGCTAATCCGGCTTTTTGATAAGATAAGATGTATTGCATTGCAATTTCTAGCACAATATCCGGCACACAGTCTGTCACAGGGAGTTCGCTTTCACCAATTTGACTATTGCCTGATTTGACTTCTTTTCCTCTTAGAGATTCAAATTTCATACGCCTCACTTACAAATGCGCCTTCCAGCGAAGCCGCGTTTGACTCGGTGACCCCACCGGGAATCCCTTCGACTCCGCTCAGGGTAAACTTCTTATCCCGATAAGATTTCAACAAACTCAGTATTTGGAAACACTGAGCCTGTCGAAGTGTGACCCCACCGGGAATCGAACCCGGATTTGCACCTTGAAAGGGTGCCGTCCTAACCGTTAGACGATGGGGCCTCGTCGAAACTAGCTTCACTTTTCGCAAACTGCTAACGCTTTTTGCTTTCCGTTCCGCTGTTTCGCCTCTCAAAAATTTCTATGGAAATTTTTGTATGCATCAAATCATTCTCTTTATCACTGGTATTTTACCATTTATACGAGCTTTGTACTATTGGCTTAGTAGTTTACAATTATTATAGTGGTGGTTAGTGTTGAAACCGAGGAAAGAAAAATTGTACTTCGCGAACCGACTGTTCATGATAAGTTGGTGAGTTCTTTTGAGGGTAAATTAAAATTTATACAGCAAGAGGACAAGTCTTTAAGTGAAAGGTATCCGGGGAGAAAACCATATGATGACCGTGTGATTATCGGCTTTGCTATGTATCAGTTCTTGCTTCCGGTTAATTTGGATAGACAGGGATTAAGGAGGAATGATTCTGATTATCGAGATAATTGCAAACGCTTAGCGGAATATCTGGTTAGCGATCCCGAAAGAGCGAATGTAATTTCCCATTGGATTGAAGATAATAAGAAAAGCGATATTATAGAAGATCCAAGAGCAAGAAGAATTATAGCAGAGATGAAAAAACAAATTAAAACAAAGGAAAATGTGAGGAATTTATAATACAATCGAGTAGTGAAGAAATTAATTTTGTTCGTAACCGTCTTTTTACTTCTTTCCCTCCCAACCCAAGTCTGGGCAAAGGATTATTCGATTAAACAGGCAAAATTTGATGTAAAAATAAATGAGGATGGATCTGCTTTTATTCGAGAAGAAAGACTTTATTCTTTTGACGGCAGTTTTTCCTGGGCTGATCAATGGATACCGTTAAGAGCAAAATGTAAAGGTTGCGAAAACTATCTGATCGATAACTTTTCTTTGATGGAAGTTGATCGGGATACTCAAAAACAGACTTTATTCAGTGAGTCTTTGTCGGGTAGCCCGGGAACGTATGAGGTCAAATCTTCTCCCGATAAATTTTATGTCAAGTGGTACTACTCTGCATTGGATGAGGATAAATCTTTTTTGTTAAGTTACAGGATTAAAAACGCGATTACAAACCACTCCGATATTTCGGAATTTTATTGGCAACTCATTGGGGATGAGTGGGACAAGGGTGTTGGCTCGGTTGTTGCACTTATCCATACAAGTTACTTATCTCCCGGAGAAAAAATTTGGGCATTCGGCCACGGACCACAAAATGGAGTTATAAAAATTCAATCAAATAGTGACGTTACTTTTTCTGCTGAAAATTTACCCTCCAAGAAATTTTTCGAGGTTAGAGTACTTTTCCCGAAACTTGAGAATGCAGTCTATGCTCAGACGGGAATAAGTAATTTAACCTCAATACGTGCCGAAGAAAAAAGATTTGGCGTCCAAACACGCGCGGTAAATTTCGCCATAATTATCGCGGTTTTTATTTTGTCTATAATTCCCGTCTGGAGAGTAATTTATTGGATAATCCGATGGAAAAATGTGGGAGACGATCCGCCTCTGCCAGAAGTAAATCTGTCGGGAAAACTCCACGAACCGCCAAGCGATCTTGAACCTGCATTAGTAGAAACTTTGATGAATTCGACCCTCCTTAAACCGTCAGGAAAGTCGATTGTTGCAACGATTGTAAATCTGGTGCGGAAAAAAGTACTTGCGATTGAAAAACTTGGGAAAAAGGGTTTATTAAGGAAAGATAAATATGAGCTTGTTCTAAAAGATAGAGATTATTATAAACACAATCTTTCCGAAAGCGAGCATGATTTATTGAAGTTTTTGTTCGAAAATTCCCCTAACGGTGAAAGAATAAGTTTTGACGATATCAAAAAAATAGGAAGAAAAAAGCCGTATACAACACAAAAGTTTTGGAAAAAGTGGCAGAAGGAATCGTTGGATAAGCTAATAGGGGGAGGATATATTGATCCGGCAAGCAAAATCGCAAAAGATAAATTGGGTTTGGAGGCAGGAATAATTTTTGTTTTGGGAATATTAGTTATGTCGTTTGCATTCCCCTTACTTCCAAACCGATTTGGGATTTTATTTTTTATTCCGTTGGCGATTTTGATATTTTGCTTTTTCATTCTTCTTGTATTAACCCCTTTTATGTACAAAAGGACTGAAAAAGGCAACTACGAACTTGCCGGCTGGAAGGCATTTAAAAAGTACCTAAAAGATTACTCAGTTACGGTAAAATATCCCATCGACTCGGTTATATTATGGGAGAAATATTTGGTCTATGGGACGGCTCTCGGGATATCGGCAAAAGCACTTTCCGGGTTGCCGATTAATTTTACTGCAGCAAGCGAGTTACCACTATTTGTGGGGGTTGGAAGTCAAGGGGGTGGAGGAGGAATCGGGGCGACTCGGAGCATGGCGGCATTTTCCGATCTGTCGACAAGCTTGTCGTCGCTTTCATCGAGTTTTTCATCGTATGGAGCCAGTGGCGCCGGCGGATCGGGTGGATTTTCCGGAGGCGGCGGTGGAGGCGGAGGCGGTGGAGGCGGCGGAGCAGGGTGAATGTTAGGCAATAGATAATAGGGAATAGGGAATAGGCACTAGGGAATAGGAGTTATGCAATCTGTTTTGGTTATTGTACAAAGGTTAAATAATGTGTTATAATTCGATTGTTGCTGAATGATTGAGAATACTTCAGGTTAAGGTTGACTTCCGAAAAGTATTGAGGTCTTCAGAAGATTACTTGAGTGAAAATTTCAGAAATTAAATTTGATTACGAAGTCCCAGTTAAATAGCAGTAATCTGCATTTAACGGGACCCCATGAGATATTCCGAAGGAATTTTCTCTTAGGGGGGGGTGAGTATTTTGGACGATAAAGATAATAAGGCACAAGCAGGCGATAATCAGAACAAACTGTATGTAGGAAATTTATCCTACAATACAACAGTTGACATCTTAAAAGATGCTTTTTCAAAGTTCGGAGATGTAGTTGATGCGGTAATTATAACCGATAAAATGAGCGGAAGATCGAAAGGTTTCGGTTTTGTCGAATTTGCAAAAGCTGATGACGCAAAGAAAGCAGTTGAGGGAATGAACGGAAAAGAAATTGATGGAAGAGCAGCAGTTGTTAATGTTGCGAGACCTCAAAGACCAAGATAATTTTGATTGTCGAATCTGCCCATTTTAAGTTTTTTAACTTAAGATTCTTGGTAATTGTAAGTTTTGTGACTTGTGGTATAATCAACTTACTCGGATTCATCATCCGTTGTTGAAATATAATTTAAGATGACATAAAAGATTCATCAGATGGTTCTCTTGGCAGAACTTTAAGTTCAACCCACCATCTGGTGGGTTTTTTAATTTTAAAATTTAAACTGTGGAAAGCGAAAGCTCCAGCTAAGCTGGAGAGTACCTTCCCCAAAGAACTCTTACCCCGATGGTTATCGGGGAGCGAGTCTTCGGGGTACGTCGCCCGGCACTTTTGGGGGTGATGTATTCAACAATTTTTCCGTACTTGAAAAGTGCGGGGCTCCTTAACAAGTGAAGATTGTAAGGGTATTCAAGCAAAGCTTGAATAAAAAGATATGACTGGAAGTGTACCCTGTGCTTCGCACAGGGAAATTCGAATATCGAAAAACGAAATTCAAAATAATTAAAAATAACAAATTACAATTCTCCAAACTTTTTATATCATTTAGATTTGTAATATTTAAGATTTGTTGCGGATTTCTGATTTAGTATTTAGGATTTTCCTTTGCGGAGCAGAGGGTCTTTTTGAGGGTTTGATCCTGGCCCAGGACGAACGCTAGCGGCGTGCCTTAAGCATGCAAGTAGAACGGTCCCGACTTGTCGGGACAGTTGCGAACGGCTGAGTAACACGTAGGAATCTACCCTTTGGTGGTGAATACCCCCGAGAAATCGGGGTTAATACAGCATAACCTCGTACTTCGTACGAGATTTTCCATTTTCCATTTTCCATTTTCCAATTAATTTTTAAATTTATAAATTTGACTTTTAATTGGTGACTGGAATTTGGCGATTGGAGACTCTCGCACGGAGTGCGAGTAAAGGACTTAACTGTCCGCCGAAGGAGGAGCCTGCGGCCTATCAGCTTGTTGGTGGGGTAATGGCCTACCAAGGCTACGACGGGTAGGGGACGTGAGAGCGTGACCCCCCAGAATGGGACTGAGACACGGCCCATACACCTACGGGTGGCAGCAACTGGGAATCGTGCGCAATGGACGAAAGTCTGACGCCGCGACGCCGCGTGTGGGATGAATGCCTTCGGGTTGTAAACCACTTTTGTTCCGATGGACACATCGGGAAGAATAAGCACCGGCTAACTCCGTGCCAGCAGCAGCGGTGATACGGAGGGTGCAAGCGTTGTCCGGATTTATTGGGCGTAAAGAGTTCGTAGGCTTTTCGTCGCATCTTGTTTCAAAGACCAGAGCTCAACTTTGGGAAGGGACAAGAGATGGGCGAAATTGAAACACTTAGGGGCTACTGGAACTTGCAGTGTAGGAGTGAAATCCGTTGATATTGCAAGGAACGTCGAGGGCGAAGGCAGGTAGCTGGGAGTTGTTTGACGCTGAGGAACGAAAGCTAGGGTAGCGAAAGGGATTAGAGACCCCTGTAGTCCTAGCCGTAAACGATGCTCGCTAGGGATCCGGCCCGCAAAGGATATATCTTTGCGGGAAGTTCAAATTAACAAATTACAAATTTCAAATAAATTCAAATAAATAAAATCAAAATTTCAAAACGTTTTGATTATTTAGTTTTCGAATTTTGAATTTGTTTTGGATTTGGTACTTTGGATTTGGTCATTCCCGTAAAAATACGATGTATTTTTTGCGGGCTGGGTCTCGTAAGCTAACGCGTTAAGCGAGCCGCCTGGGGAGTACGAGCGCAAGCTTAAAACTCAAAGGAATTGACGGGGACCCGCACAACCAGTGGAGCATGTGGTTTAATTCGAGACGAACCGAAGAACCTTACCTGGACTTGACATTCCACCCTTTTAGGTCGCTAGAAATAGTGGCTGATTTTCATTAATTTGAAAAAGGTGGAACAGGTGTTGCATGGCTGTCGTCAGCTCGTGCCGTGGGGTGTTCCCTTCAGTGGGGTAACGAGCGCAACCCCTGCCGTATGTTAAATTGTTCATACGGGACACTCCGATTTTATATCGGGGGGAAGTGGGGACGACGTCAAGTCAGCATGGCCCTTATGTCCAGGGCAACACACATGCTACAATGGAGCCGACAGAGGGTTGCCAAAGAGTAATCTGGAGCTAATCCCAAAAACGGCTTCTCAGTGGGGATTGAGGGCTGCAATTCGCCCTCATGAACGCGGAATTGGTAGTAATCGCGAATCAGCTAAGTCGCGGTGAATACGTTCTCGGGTCTTGTACACACCGCCCGTCAAGTTAGTGAAGTTGGGGGCACCCGAACCCCGTATGTTACGGGGGAAGGTGAAACCAGCGACAAGAATTAAGTCGTAACAAGGTATCCGTTCTGGAAGGAGCGGATGGATCACCTCCTTTCTAAGGAGTGTGAAATTACACAATCCCGATTTATCGGGATTTACACCCCCTTTTTAAGTTGTGTCTAATGAAGTAGAACTTAGTTCACTTCATAGGCCACGTTAGATGCGTAAGCTTTCTAATGTGGAGTTTAAGGTTAAAAAACCACATCCGTTTCCGGTCATATTTTGGAAGTCAAATGAAAAAATCCACTTATTTAAAAGTGGATTTTTTGTGGGGATATTTACTTTTTTGCATAAAAAACCGGGAGGTAGATAAAATTTAAATAGTATCGACCACCCGGCGTTTGCTATTTATTAGCTTTAGCTTGTGCCCAATCTGGGCTTGAATAATAGTAATGTTTTGTCATCGGGAAAGAATCATCGACGAGTCTTTTGATAGGTTCCGAGTCGGACAAATCGTCAATATAGAGTTGACCGCTTTTGTTAATAAGTAATGATTTTTGTAACGCGGCAATTTCGATTCCCTCTATAACGTCAAGGATTCCCATATTCACAGCAGAAAAACCTTCAACCTTGTATATATAATTTCCCCTTTGAAAGTAAACGCATGTTGCGTCGGGACAGAATTTAGGTCTGGTTCCATTATCCGTAACGAGAGTTTGGTATCCTGTGGGAATATCGTATAAGTAAATTTTACGATCATTCTCAATAAGAATACTTGATTTACTCGTCTCGACCGCTACTCCTTTGAAAAAAGTTTTAGCGGTTTTTTTATCGGGGTCGAGCCAGAAAAAGCTGTGGATATAACCATCTTTTGAAAAAAAGATAGCATCATTAACTACCGACGCTTCGGGTGATGTTTCCGATTCCAGGGTATCGGTCAATCTTATTAGCGAGCTGCCGTCGGTTTTGATTGCCCACAAATCGTATTGGTTTTTTTGTAGATAGTTTTGGCTATCAAATGCAAATGAGAAAATTATCCAGCAGAGATCCGGGTGTTTAATAGACAAATGCTCAATTTTACCTTTGAAATAGGGATAATTATTGAATAAATTTGTCTCTTGACCCGTTACGGGATCTATTATCACTAAACTGGAACTTGCCTCATACGGATTTGTCTTTACTGCTGCGATGAGGTTGTCAGAACATATGACTTGGTCATTCACACTTACTGCAACATAAGAAAAAATCAGTAACAAAATAAATTTACTAAACACCGTTAGCCTCCGAATATTAAAATTTTTTTAAAAAGTGCTAAAAAAAGGAAGGCGAGAGAGGCTGTTTTGTAAAAAAT
>Ga0209751_10005613_pt1 | contig 11803 bp, 14 predicted proteins | sample RifCSP13_1_FD_184019 | JGI IMG/M metagenome (GOLD analysis project Ga0209751, IMG submission 184019) | Soil microbial communities from Rifle, Colorado - Rifle CSP2_sed 13_1 (SPAdes) (version 2) | ecosystem: Environmental > Terrestrial > Deep subsurface > Rock core/Sediment | place: Rifle... | reverse complement strand
AAGGGTGTGCCCGGCGAGTGGCGCCTGTTCGCGGTCGAACGCGTTGGTGAGTGATCGCTCCGGAATCTAGAGTTCCGCCCGTGCCCGAGTTGCCTCTGACCGGTGGCTGTCTCTGCGGCGGTGTCCGCTTCGAGGTCAGCGAGGCAGTCATCTCTGCGAGCTATTGCCATTGCACTCGCTGCCAGCGCCGGACGGGAACGGCGGCGTCCGCACAGGCTCACATCGTTCCCGGCTCGCTGCAGGTTACGGCCGGCGAGGACTTGCTTCGTGCGTTCGAGCCGGCCGACGGCTTCGCCAAGGTCTTCTGCTCGGCCTGTGGATCCCAGCTCTGGAGCCGCAATCCGGAGAATCCGGCCGCGCTGTTCGTCCGCATGGGCGCCTTCGATTCGGATCCCGGAGTCAGGCCGAGCGTCCGCCAGTTCGTCGCGTACGCCGCCGAGTGGGAGCCCATTCCTGACGACGGGCTGCCGCGCTACCCGGAGCGGCGTCCGCCGGACGCGTAGAAGGGGCCGGCGACGTCCGCCGACCCCTCGACCGACGCGGATCAGGCGCGCGGGAGCTTGATCACAGGACATACGAACGAGGGTCCGCTCCCGGAGACGTACGCCCTTCCGGCGCCGAACGCACTGAGGAGCTCCTCGTCGCTGTCGATGTCACCGCTCGCGTTCGTGTCCGCGGACGCGACGGCGGCGCCGTACCCCATGGGGAATGCGAGAACCTCGACGCGCCAGCGTCCACCGTTGTAGCCCTTGTCGCCGGGCGCCACGGTGGCGACGTTCGGCTGAAGACCGCCGAACGCGTAGATGGTGTCGAACGTGTGCGTGGGAGCACCGGTTCCGCTCAAATCAGTCGGTGTGCTGACGGTGCGGTACAGCTCCCCGTCAACGTAGAACGCGGCTCCCGTCACGCCACCGGAGCCTGCCGCCATGGTCGAACTGGCGGCGATGACGGCTACGAGAAGACCGAGGGCGAGCGGAACGAGTCGAGTCATGACGCCTCCTTGGATGGATGACGCCTCTGACAGTGCCTCCCGAGTCTTTCGTCCCTCTTACCGGTGTCTTAGCGGTTCCTGAACTCGAAGCGACGGCGGTTACTGCTCGCCGGCGGCCAACTCGCGCGAGCGCACCATGGCGGCCTGGATCGCGTTCAGGAAAGCGGCCCGCACACCGGCCATCTCGAGCTCCCTGATCGCGGCGATCGTCGTCCCTCCCGGGGACGTAACCATCTCGCGCAGCTCGACCGGGTGCATCTTCTCGTCGCGGAGCTGCTTCCCCGTTCCGAGCATCGTCTGCACGACGAGCTGCGTCGAGACCTCGCGCGAGAGCCCGAGGAGGATCCCCCCTTCGATCATCGCCTCCGCGAGGAGCGCGAAGTACGCGGGGCCGGAGCCCGAGACCGCCGTGATCGCGTCCATCGACCCCTCGGAGACGCGCACGACGGCGCCGAGGTGGGCGAGCGCTTCCTCCGCGAGGTCGAGGTGCTCGTCTCCCGCATGCGCACCCGCGCATAGCCCGGCGATTCCCTCGTGGACGGTCGAAGGCGTGTTCGGCATCGCGCGGACGACCGGCACTCCGGGTGAGAGCCGGCTCTCGATCCTCGCGGTCGGGATCGCTGCCGCGATGCTCAGCACCGTCTGCTCGGGGAGGATGAGCCCGCCGATCTCGCCGAGGAGGACGTCTATGTCCTGCGGCTTGACCGCGATGACGACGAGCGCGGCGCCTGCGGCGGCATCGTGGTTCGACAGTGTCGCGTCGACACCGTGACGCTCGCGGAGCTCGGCGACGCGCTCCGCACGCCTGCCGGTGGCGGCGATCTCGCCCGGCTCGCGCCAGCCCGAGGACAGCAGGCCGGAGATCAGCGACTCGCCGATCCGGCCCGCGCCGAGGATTGCGATCTTGCGCGCGTCCACCATGGGCGGAGTCTAGGTGGGAGGCCCGTCTCGCGGGCCTCCCACCCCTGCCCTCACGGCATGACCGCGCGCGGACCGAAGGGCGGCGTTACGCCGAGCTCGAAGTCCCACTGCCGCGCAATCGTCCCCTCGTCGAGCTGGAAGACGGTGAGCAGTGTTCCAACTTCGCCCGCGGCGTCGCTGTAACGGATGAACGTCGTCGCGAAATCGCCCTCGGTCGTGACCGGCGCGATGCGCTCGAACTGGAACCCGAACCTGGCAGTGCCGGCAGCGGCGCCGGCGATCTGGTCGAGGCCCGCGTATCGGTCGCCCCAGGCCGTCACGACGATCGCGTCGGTCGTGTACAGCGACCTGATGGCATCGACGTCACCTGTCGCCCACGCCGGGGACAGGTCGTCGACGAGCGTTGCCGCGTCGTACTCGGGTCCGGTGTACCGGTCGACCAGCACCCAACTTCCGAGCGCGACGAGCGCGGCTGCAAGGCCCACGACAGCGGCGAGCCAGAAGTTGACGTGCAGCCGATGATGGCGCACGCGGATATCGGATGGATGCATGGTTGTCATGCCACCACCCCTTTCTCGGCGTGAGTGTCCCGCCGTCGAGCGAGGATGCCATCGGGGTTTTCCCCGTATCGGCTACGCGGCGCTGCTCGTCCGAGATCGAACCAGCCGCGCGCGATCCGTGCTCGCTCCGGGGATCAGGCCACGCTTGAAGCCCTGGAGCAGAAAGACGCTCGCGAGCCCTTGCCACTCGCCGTACGGCTCGAGTAGCTCCGCCGTCTCTTCCGGCGCGGGCCAGCTGCCGCGCAGCGAGGCCATGAGCTTCACGAGCGCGAGGTCTGCGACGAGCCCCGCGTCGTAGCGGCCGAGGCCTTGGAGCGAGATGACGCCCACGGTCCACGGGCCCACCCCGCGTTCGCGGCGCAGGCGAGCCAGCGCCGTATCCGGCTTCTGCTTGAGAGCCTCCAGATCGAGGGTTCTCACGAGCCGCGTCAGTGTGCTCGCGCGGCTGCCGGCGAGTCCACAGCGGGCGAACGCAGCAGGCGACATCCGCGCGAGCGTCTCGCGCGTTGGTGGGTCCTCGCCATTCTCCCGGATCACTGCGCGCTCGATCTCCAGTGCGCGGCTGGATTGGACGAGCTGGCCGCAGATGGCTCGAAGCGTCGCGTGCGCGACCGTCGACTTCCGTCGCGGACGAAGTCCTCGGAGGACTCGCGTCGACGGTCCGAGAAGCGGGTCCTTCGAAAAACGCCGATGGAAGTCGCTCGTGTCGTCGTCGAGCGCAAGCATGAATCGCGCGTCGTCGACGGCTCGCTCGCACGAGGCTCGGATGAGAACGTGCCCATCTTGGAGTTGAACTGCGGAGGCCCAGCGACCGTCGGGCATCCGACCTCTCCACGCGGCACCGGCGGTCAGCTTCAGTGAGTAGGGACCAGCTGGCGCGAGCGTCGCTTCGATCACCACGGCAGCCTACTGGCGTCCACGGACCGGATACTTACGCGGTGCGTCTCGTCGATCAGGTCTCTCTGCGCTCTCGCAGGCGAAAGCTCCGACTCTTCCTCGAGGAGCTGAATCCGACCGCGGCGACGTCGGTCCTCGACGTCGGTGCCGACGAGCTCGCGTTCGGTGAGGGCGACGGCTGCGGGACGCTCAACTTCTTCGAGGAGCACTACCCCTGGCCCGAGCGGATCACCGCGCTCGGGCTTCAGGACGGCACCGGCTTTCGCGGCCGCTATCCGGCGATCCGCTACGTGCAGGGCGACGCGTGCGCGCTTCCGTTCGCGGACGGCGAGTTCGACATCGTGTTCTCGAACGCCGTCATCGAGCACGTGGGCGGCGTCGAGCGCCAGCGGGAGCTGGTCTCAGAGGCGATCCGCGTGGGCCGCCGCGTCTTCATCACGACGCCGAACCGCCGTTTCCCGATCGAAGTGCACACGCGGCTTCCGCTCGTGCACTGGCTCCCCGATCGACTCGCGCACCGTGTGTACCGCGCTGTCGGGAAGAGCTTCGCGACCGAGGTCAACCTTCTCTCGAAGAGGTCCTTCGCCGCGCTTTTCCCCGGACGCGTGCGCGTCGTCAACCTCGGGCTCACCCTGGTGGCGATCGTCGATTAGCGCGCATCGCTTCATCAGCTTTGCCTTCGCCGTCCTCGTCGTCGGGTTGGCGCTGCACAACGTCGCGATGGCCCAGCTCTGGGACCTCGGGGTTCGCGGCACTTCCCTCGACGCGGTGGCTGCGTGGAAGGAAGTGCTCCTCCTCGTCGCGGTCGTCGTCGTCGCCTGGAAGGTACGGCGACTGCCCGCCGCCAGGGCTGCGGACGTGCTGGCGGCGACGTATGCGATCGTGATCGTCGTCTACTGGCTCCTCCCGCAGGGCTGGCTCGACGGTGAGGCTACGACGCGCGGGGAGCTGCTCGCGCTTCGCCACCATCTCTTCCCGGTCGCCGCATACGCGCTGGGAAGGCTCGCCGCGGTTGCGTGGTCCGAGCGGAGTCGACTAGGAGGCCTCATTGCGTTGGCCGCGATCGTCGTCGCGATCGTCGGCCTCGTCGACCTCGCGCTCATCTCGCTTCAGTCGTGGCGCGACTCGGGCGTACCCGGTTGGTATCGGGAGCAGCTCGGCCTGGACTACGAGGGCCTGTCCGGCCTGCCGGAGAACTGGGTCTACAACACGGGAGACGAGGCGAACCCGATCCGCAGGCTCGTGTCGACCGTCCTCTCTCCACTCGCGAGCGCGTATCTCTTCGTCGTCGCACTGATCTACGTCATCAGTAGGCCGTTCCGCTGGTACTGGGGATTGCTGGCGCTCCTGCTCTACGCGGCACTCCTCTACACACACACGCGCGCCGCCTTCGCGGCGCTCGCCTTCGGCCTCGTGGTTCTCGCGCTCGCCCAGCGCCGCGTCACCCCTGCAGTACTCGCCTTCGTCTCGGTTGCAATCGGCGCTCTCTTCCTCATCGCGTATCCGTCAATCGGCCCGTCGACGAGCTACACGCCGGAGGAGCTCGAGTGGCTCCGCGAGAACGCTCAGCGCGATCCCGGCCTGAGCGGCGACCCGTTCGCCGGAAACGAGGCCTCGACCGAGAGTCACCTGCGCAACCTCCGCGATGGCATCAGGGTCGTGATCGAGCATCCGCAGGGCTACGGACTCGGGAACGCAGGCGTGGTGGCCAAGCGCACCGGGGTCAAGATCCAGGCCGGCGAGTCGACCTACACCGAGCTCGGTGTGGATGCGGGGGTTGCGGGCGTCGCCGCGTTCATCGTCTGGAGCCTCGCGCTGCTCGTCGGGCTCTGGCGGAGGGAGGCGTGGCTCGTGGCCGTGTTCTCGTCGGTGCTCCTTCTAGGCCTACAGACGGACATCATCGGCGTCCACTGGATCGCGTTCACCGTTTGGGCTGCCGCGGGGCTCTCACTCGGGCTCCCGCTGATCCACGACGATCTCGAGGGCGACGCTACCGTTTCGGCATGAGCATCGATCCGCGCGTCGATATCGGCCACGTCCATTTGAAGGTCGCGGACATCCAGCGCGCTCTCGACTTCTACTGCGGCGTGCTCGGGTTCGAGCTCCAGCAGCGCATGGACGATCAGGCGGCGTTCATCTCCGCGGGCGGCTACCACCATCACATCGGCCTCAACACCTGGGAGTCACGCGGGGGGTCACCTCCTCCACGCGGGCATACGGGCCTGTACCACACCGCGATCCGCTACCCGGATCGCAAGACGCTTGCCGATGCGCTGCGCCGGGTCGTCGCGGCCGGGATCCCGCTCGAGGGCGCGTCCGATCACGGCGTCAGCGAGGCGATTTACCTTCGAGACTCGGACGGAAACGGAGTTGAGCTCTACCGGGATCGGCCTGTCGGGGAGTGGCCGAAGCCGGCCGAGGGCGAGGGTGTCGGGATGTACTCCCATCCACTCGACCTCGAGGCATTGCTCGCGGAGGCCGAATAGCAGGCTGAGAGCGGCGTTGCTGCTAAGGTTTCGGCGTTAACGAGAGCGAGTCCGGTTCGCGCGCGTGCGCCTTCCTACCCGTTCGAGAGTTTTGGTAAGGGAGGTGTTTTTCTATGGCAACTGGAACCGTGAAGTGGTTCAACGACAGCAAGGGGTATGGCTTCATCACCCCGGACGAAGGAACGAAGGACCTGTTCGTCCATCACAGCAACATCACCGGCGATGGCTACAAGAGCCTCGCCGAGGGTGCGCGCGTCGAGTTCGAGCCCCGCGAGGGCGCGAAGGGCCCCGAGGCGACGAACGTCGTCGCAGCCGGCTAGTCGGCGGATCTGAGGCCGTGGCCGCTCTGGCGGCCACGGCTCCTCACCTCGAGCAAGGGATCACGAATGAAAGAAAAGGAAGAGAAGATCGAGGTCGAGGGTGAGGTCATCGAGGCCCTGCGAAGCCGGATGTTCAGGGTTCGCCTCGACAACGGCCACGAGGCGTTGGGATACATGGGGGGCAGGATGAAGCGCTATCGCATCCGGGTGTTTCCGGGCGACCGTGTTCGGATCGAGCTCTCCTCGTACGACCTGACCCGCGGTCGCATCGTTTACCGGCTCAGCTGATTTAGCGCAAGACCGGAATCAGCTAGCGCAGATTCCGGTCGCGCGGAGATCCCTGAAGCCGGCGGCTTCGCCGCCGGGTGGCACTTTCGACTCAATTGTTCGCGATTGACGTTCGGCGCCTCTCTGCGGGGACGCCGCCGCGTCAGCTATACCTGCGACATGGCGAAGTCGAAGCCCGTCGAGCATCTCGAACGGGTCGTGATCCGCTTCGCCGGCGACTCCGGCGACGGCATGCAGCTCACCGGCGATCGCTTCACCAGCGAGACCGCCGTCTTCGGGAACGACCTGGCGACCCTTCCCGACTTCCCGGCGGAGATCCGCGCTCCGGCCGGCTCGTTGCCCGGCGTCTCCGGGTTCCAAGTCCACTTCGCCGACCACGACATCCTCACCCCGGGCGACCAGCCGAGCGTCCTCGTGGCGATGAACCCGGCGGCGCTGAAGGTGAACGTCGCGGACCTCGCGAAGGGCGGCACGATCATCGTCAACACCGACGCCTTCAACGAGCGCAATCTGCAGAAGGCCGGGTACGAGTCGAACCCGCTCACGGACGGCTCGTTGGCGGACCTCCACGTTCACGAGGTCGCGCTCTCGTCGATGACCGTGGAGGCGCTCAAGGAGGTCGACGGGATCACGTCACGCGAGGCCGAGCGCTCGAAGAACTTCTTCGCGCTCGGGCTCATGTCCTGGCTCTACCACCGCCCCGCCGAGGGGACGTTGGCGTTCATCGAATCGAAGTTCGCGAACCGGCCCGAGATCGCGGAGGCAAACACGAAGGCGTTCAAGGCCGGTTGGAACTACGGCGAGACCTCCGAGGACTTCGCCGTCTCGTACGAGATCGCGCCGGCAAAGCTCGAGCCCGGGACGTATCGTCAGGTTTCGGGAAACACGGCGCTGACGTACGGACTTGTCGCGGCGAGCAAGCTGTCCGGGCTGCCGCTCTTTCTCGGTGCCTACCCGATCACGCCCGCGTCTGACGTTCTCGAGCAGCTCGCCCAGCTGAAGCAGTTCGGCGTCCGCACGTTCCAGGCCGAGGACGAGATCGCCGCGTCAGGAGCGGCGCTCGGCGCCGCGTTCGGGGGCGCTCTCGGCGTGACGACCTCGGCGGGGCCGGGCATCGTCCTCAAGTCGGAGACCGTCGGACTGGCGGTCACACTCGAGCTCCCGCTCGTCATCGTCGACGTCCAGCGCGCCGGACCGTCGACGGGCATGCCCACGAAGCCGGAACAGGCTGACCTGCTCATGGTCATGTTCGGGCGGAACTCGGAGTCGCCGGTTCCCGTCGTCGCGGCGTCGACCCCTGCGGGGTGCTTCCACGCGGCGATCGAGGCCGCGCGCATCGCGATCAAGTACCGCACGCCCGTCTTCCTGCTCTCGGATGCGTACCTCGCCAACGGCTCGGAGCCGTGGCTAATCCCGGACGTGAGCATGCTCTCGGACATCTCCACCGAGTTCGCAACCGCGCCGAACGACGATGACGGCGGGTTCCTCCCGTACAAGCGCGACCCCGAGACGCTCGCCCGGCCCTGGGCGATTCCGGGAACTCCGGGGCTCGAGCACCGGATCGGCGGTCTCGAGAAGGAGAACGAGACCGGCAACGTGTCGTACGACCCGGAGAACCACGACCTGATGGTGCAACTGCGCGCCGCCAAGGTCGCGGGGATCGCCGCGGACATCCCGGAGCTGGAGGTCGACGATCCGGACGGCGCCGACGCGCTGGTGCTCGGCTGGGGCTCGACGTACGGTGCGATCGGTGCGGCCGCGAGGCGGGTGCGTGCGACTGGGCGCAAGGTTGCGACCGCACATCTCAGGTACCTGAATCCGTTCCCGCGCAACACCGGCGAGGTCGTGGGCTCGTACGAGAAGCTGCTCGTCCCGGAGATGAACCTCGGCCAGCTGCGGATGTTGCTGCGCGCCGAGTACCTCGTCGACGCGGCGGGCTACAACAAGGTTCGCGGGCGGCCGTTCAGGGCTGCTGAGCTCGCGGACGCGATCACGGCGCTGGTGGACCAATGAGTGACGGCAACGGGAATCTGGTCCAGCTCACCGGGAAGGACTTCAAGTCCGATCAGGAGGTCCGCTGGTGTCCGGGCTGCGGGGACTACGCGATCCTGAACGTGATCCAGGGTTTCATGCCCGAGCTCGGGCTCTCTCGGGAGCGGATCGTCTTCGTCTCCGGAATTGGCTGCGCGGCTCGCTTCCCGTACTACATGCAGACCTACGGCATGCACTCGATCCACGGGCGAGCGCCGGCCATTGCGACGGGGCTCGCAGTGACGCGGCCCGATCTCTCGGTTTGGGTCGTGACGGGCGACGGCGACGCGCTCTCGATCGGCGGCAACCACCTGATCCATTCGCTCCGCCGAAATGTCAACCTCAAGATCCTCCTCTTCAACAACCGGATCTATGGGCTGACGAAGGGCCAGTACTCGCCGACTTCCGAGCTCGGGAAGGTGACGAAGTCGACGCCGATGGGATCGCTCGACTATCCCTTCAATCCGCTATCGATCGCGATCGGCGCCGAGGCGTCGTTCGTCGCGCGGGCGATCGACACGGACAAGAAGGGGCTGACTGAGGTACTCGAGGCTGCGGCACGGCATCGCGGCTCGGCGTTCGTCGAGATCCTGCAGAACTGCAACATCTACAACGACGGCGCGTTCGAGTACGTCCGCGAGCACAAGGGCAACCGCATCTATCTCCGAGGCGGCGAGCCCATTCGCTTCGGCGCGGACGGCGAAAAGGGCGTCGTGCAGAACGTCGACGGCTCGGCGGCCGTCGTCGAGGTCTCCGAGGCGGGAGAGAGCGCGCTCCTCGTTCATGACGCGGGACACCGTGAGCCGAGTCTCGCGTTCGCACTCTCGCGGATCACCTTCGAGACGGACGGCGCCGTGCCGCTCGGCGTCTTCCGCAGCGTCGAGCGGCCGGTCTACGACGACCTCATGAGCGAGCAGCTCGAGGCAGCGCGCGAGCGCTCCGGAGAGGGCGACCTGGAGGCGCTCCTCCATTCAGGCGACACCTGGACCGTCGAGGCGCCCGGCTAGAGCTGAACGGCCCGGTATTGGCCCAGTTTGAGTGTCGCGTCAAACGAGTGCCTCGCGAAGCGTCAGGAGTGCTGGCCTGCCGCGTATTTGCGGATCAGCTCCTCGCCATCCGGCGCGGATGAAGGTGGCCCGTTTCGTTCCTTGCCACACCGAGCGCACTGGATGATCGTGACCCCGTTCTCCGTACAGCGCTTCCATCGGTGTCCCGGTGGCCATCGGACGAAGCAACGCCAATGCGCCGTAATCATCTCCATCAGTGTAGGAGGACCGGCCAGGCACGAATGCGCTCGTTCCGGCCCACAGTGACCTTGTGGCTCTGAGCCACAAGGTCGCCTCAGGGCGTTGAGGTTTCAGCGAGAAAGCGGACGACCCGATCCGCGATCTCCGCGCCTTTCTCCTCTTGCAGGAAGTGGCCGGCGCCGGCGACGATCTCTGCCGGGCCCGCCCCCGGGATCCGCGACGCCATGCGCTCGGCGGCTGCGGGGGAGAAGATCGGGTCCGAGTCTGAGAAGAGCACGAGTGTCGGGCGCTCCCAGCGGGTGAGCGCCTCCCGCACTTCGAGCATCTTCGCCGCGGCGGGGTGGTCGACTTCGGTCGGCACGAGCTCGGGGAACGCGAGCACGCCGGCTTTCGACTCGGGCACCGGGAAGGGCGCGTTGTAAGCCTCGATCACGTCATCGGCGATCTCCGTCACGCAGGAGATGCGCACGAGCTGGCCGGGCACGAGCTCGGTTCCCACACGGCGTACGAACTCGCGGAAGCGGAGCCACTCTTCCGACGGCGCGCGGCCCGCGCCGATGCCGGTGTTGAGGATCACGAGCCGCGCGACACGATCCGGCCGCTCCACCGCGAGCCGTAGCCCGATCGGGCCGCCCCAGTCCTGGACGACGAGGGTCGCGCCACGGAGGTCGAGCTCGTCGGCGAAGCGCTCGATCGAGCCGAAGTGGAAATCGTAGGAGTAGTCCTCGATCCGCGTCGGCTTGTCGGAGCGGCCGAAGCCGAAGTAGTCGGGCGCCACGGCGCGCGCGACGCCGGCCAATGCCGGGATCATCTTTCGATAGAGGTAGGCCCACGTCGGCTCGCCGTGCAGGAGGAGAACCGGGTCGCCGGCGCCCTCGTCGACGTAGTGCATGCGGAGCCCGTCTTGCTCGAGGTAGTGCGGCTCGAACGCGTAGCCTGGGAGACCCTCGAACTGCTCCTCGGGTGTGCGGTAGACGTCCACGCGGCGATCATGGCCGATGAACCGCCCTTGCGCCGGCCTGAAGCGAGCAGTAGTGTCGCTTCAGTTTTCTTCGATGAGCTCTCAGACAGCTATCGATGGAGCCCGTGTGGACGTCGGCGAGCGACTCCGCGCGATCCGCCGGCTACGCCGCGTGACGCTCAAGACGGTCGCCGATCGCGCGGATTTGTCCGAAAGCTTCCTCAGCCAGGTCGAGCGCGGGCGCGCCAACGCGAGCGTCGCCTCGCTGAAGCGGATCTCGGCTGCACTTGGCGTCAACATCGCCGACCTCTTCGAGCCGAACGGCTCGACGAGTCGTCCGCGGGTGCTGCGGCGCGAGGCGCGACCCACCCTCGCCTTCGGCACACTCGGGCAGAAGTACATGCTCACGCCACGCCCGCTCGAGCACTTGCAGGTGATACTCGGCGAGTTCGACGCGGGCGGCTCGACGGGTGACGAGCCGTATACGCACGGCGATTCGGAGGAGCTCCTCGTCGTGCTCGCGGGAATCGTCTCCCTTCAGCTCGGCACGGAGATCTTCGAGCTGTCGACCGGCGACTCGATCGACTACCGCAGCTCGACTCCACACCGACTGACCAATATCGGAGGCGACCGGGCGGAGGTGATGTGGATCATCAGTCCACCCAGCTACTGACGCCACCCGAGCCGCTCGCCTCCGCGCCGGACGTCGAGCTCGTCGCGGTCACGAAGCGCTACGGCACGGTTGCGGCGGTCGACGCGATCGACCTGGAGGTTCACCCTGGCGAGTTCCTCTCACTGCTCGGCCCTTCCGGATGCGGCAAGACCACGACGCTACGGCTGATCGCGGGCTTCGAGCGTCCGGATGAGGGCGAGGTGCGAATCGGCGGCCGCGACGTCTCGCGCGTTCCGCCGTATCGACGCGACGTCAACACGGTCTTTCAGTCGTACGCGCTCTTCCCGCATCTGTCCGTGCTCGACAACGTCGGATACGGGTTGAAGCAGCGAGGCCTGGGAAAGAGCGAGCGCCGAGCGCGTGTGACCGAGATGCTCGAGCTGGTTCGGCTCTCCGGTTTCGGCGAGCGGAAGCCGCGGCAGCTGTCA
>Ga0209751_10005612_pt1 | contig 11803 bp, 9 predicted proteins | sample RifCSP13_1_FD_184019 | JGI IMG/M metagenome (GOLD analysis project Ga0209751, IMG submission 184019) | Soil microbial communities from Rifle, Colorado - Rifle CSP2_sed 13_1 (SPAdes) (version 2) | ecosystem: Environmental > Terrestrial > Deep subsurface > Rock core/Sediment | place: Rifle... | reverse complement strand
GTACGAGGATGTCTATGCGATGGCGATGGACGGGGCGGGAAACATCTATGTCGTGGGTCACACGCAATCCGCAGACTTCCCGACGACCCCCGGAACGTATGACAACTCCCTGGCGGGTGGCGAGGACATGTTCCTGGTGAAGGTCGATCCGACCCTGAGCACCCTCCTGTACTCCACCTTCCTCGGCGGCGCCGGCGACGGTGTCTACGGGCTGACCGTGGACGCTTCGGGGAACGCGTACCTCACAGGGGATGTCTCCTCGCCTGATTTCCCCGTCACTGCGGGCGCCTACGATACTTCGTTGGGAGGCTCTAACGATGCGTTTGTCACGAAGATCAACCCCGCGGGCGGCGGTTCGGCTGACTTGGTGTACTCCACGTTCCTCGGAGGCGAGACCGAGGACGTCGGCCGCTCCATCGTCGTAGACAGCTCGGGGAACGCCTACGTAGCGGGCCGGACGTACTCCGCGGATTTCCCCACCACCCCAGGGGCCTTCGATACCTCCTACAGCGGCATGAGCTTTGACCGGCCTGACGCCTTCGTGACCAAACTGAATCCCAGCGGAACGGGGCTTGTGTACTCGACTTTCCTCGGGGGAAGTGGGGATGATGATGCCTGGGGAATCGCGATTGACGGTGCCGGCAACGCCTACGTCACCGGCCGGACATGGTCCTCGACCTTCCCCACCACCGCCGGGGCCTTCGACACCACGTTCAACGGGAAACGGGGGAACACGCCTCCCGACGCCTACGTCACGAAGCTCAACGCGGCGGGCAGTGGTCTGGTGTACTCGACCTTCCTCGGTGGGAAGGAGTGGGATTCCGGCCGGACGATTGTCGTCGACGCGGACGGCAGCGCGTACGTGGTCGGATTCACCGACTCCCCGGCCTACCCGGTCACCGCGGATGGGTTCGACACCTCGTATAACGGGAATCGAGACGTCTTCTTGACGCGCCTGAACGCCGCGGGTTCGGCCCTCGTCTACTCCACGTTCCTGGGCGGGACCTCCGGGGAACATGCGCTGGGTCTGGCGGTAGATTCGCTGGAGAACGTCTACCTCACGGGCAGCACGGGATCCACCAACTTCCCCGTGACCTCGGGGACCTACGACACCTCCTACAACGGCAGCGGGGATGTATTCGCAGGGAGAATGGCCTAGGCACTCAATCCCCAGCGGCATCCTTTTGGCGGCAACGGTCGTCCCGAGGGCGTGGGCGTCAACCTCACCCCCATCGCCGTGAAGGAAACGATCTCCCTCGACCGCCTCGCGGGGCGCACGTTGGCGGTGGACGCCTCGATCGAGCTGTACCAGTTCCTGAGCATCATGCGGCTCCCGGACGGATCCCCGCTCTCTGACGGGATGGGGCACGTCACATCCCATCTGAACGGCATCCTGTTCCGCTCCACGCGGCTGATCAGCGAGCACCGAGCGCGTCTCCTCTACGTGTTCGACGGTAAGCCGCCGGAGCTGAAATGGCGGGAGATCGAGAAGCGGCGCGCCGCCAAAGCGAAGGCGGAACAGCAGTACGCGGAGGCCGTGGCCCGGGGGGACCGTCGGGCGGCATGGTCGAAGGTCGTGATGACGACGCGCCTCACGCGGGAGATGAAGGAGGACGCGCAGCGCCTCCTCGAGCTCCTCGGCATCCCGTGGGTCCAGGCACCGTCCGAGGGCGAGGCGCAGGCCGCATGGTTCGCCAAGCAGGGGCGCGCGTGGGCCGTAAGCTCGAAGGACTACGACTCCCTGCTGTTTGGCGCGCCCCGACTCGTGCGGTTCGTCGGAATTCAGGGGCGAGAGTTCCTCCCGAGCAAGCGGACGTCGCGGGTCGTGCCGCCAGAACTCATCGACCAGGCGGCGATGCTCCGCACGCTAGGGCTTACGCGCCGCCAGCTCGTCGAGGCTGCGATCCTCATCGGCACGGACTTCAACGAGGGCGTGAAGGGAGTGGGGCCGAAGACCGCGGTGAAGCTCCTGCGCGAGTGCGGACGCCTCGAGGACCTCCCCGCAAAAGTCCGTGACGCACTGCCTGGGAATTTCGACGAGGTCCGAGCGTACTTCCTCGAGCCCGAAGTCGATGCATCCCCCGAGGTACGCCCCGGTCGTTTCGAGCCCGAGGCCGTCGTGGACTTCCTGTGCCAAGAACGGGGGTTCGCGGAACATCGCGTGCGGACCGCGGTGGGCCGTCTTCGCGAGGTTGGTCCAGCACCCACGACGTTGGACGACTTCGGGCCGGACACGAGTCCCTAGTCCTCCCACAGCCGCCGGAACCGGGCAGCAAAGTTAAGGCGGGGCTCCGGGATTGGTCCGCCGATGGAGGCGTTCGACGCCCGCACGTTCCGCGCGGAACATCCGGAGTTCTGCGACCCCGCGAAGATTCGCGTCCCGGGCCTCGGATCCGCGCCGCCAACCGACGGGGCAATGCCATTCGACGGGGCAGCATCCGCGCTGGCGGGAGTCCTGAAGGACCCGGGCACACTCCCCGGCCTCCTGAAGCTCGGGCCCGAGGCCGCGGGGTTCTACCGCTCCTTCCGATTCGGGGACCCGTGGGGAATCTTCCTGCGACGCGGAGCCGTCGTCGCGATCAAGGAAGAGTTCCACCGGATGATCATGCGTGCCCTCAAAGGGTACATGGACCGGGCCCCGGGGTACGAGGGCGCGCCCGTCGAGGGGCTTGTGGACCAGATGGAGTTCGGCCTCGCGCTTGACTTCCTCGTCTCCCACCTGCGCTTCCACCATGCGGTCGACGTGGCGGCCGCGCAGCTCGAACTCGCGGAGGGGGAGCCGAAGTACGCGCCGTACCAGGAGACGTACTGGCGGGAGTTCGCGAACCCGCCGAAGGACCCGCGGGCGATCGGAAACCTCGAGGAGTGCCTCGCGAACTTCGAGGCGTTCCGGAGCTACATGAACCCGAACTACAACGACGCGATCGCGAAGATCGTCGAATCCGCGCTCGAGGAGCGGAACTCATCGGAGTGGAAGGCGTTCTTCATCGGGGGTCGGTGGGGCGTCGAGGTTGCGAACATGCTGAGCCGCCAGCCGTCCGGATATCGAGACATCACGAAATTGTGCATTCGAAGGACGAGTGTGGGGTCCACGAACTATGTGCGCGTCATGTACATGCCGGACGCCGACGCACGCGATCTCCGGACGAAGGAGCTGTCGGACCGCATCGCGGGGCGGGTGGTCGAGAAGAGCAGCATACCGGAAAGCGTGTCGGAGCCGCCGATGTACCTGCTCCGGTCTCCATGAGATTGAACAGCGTGATTCGCCACCTCCACCATCGCAAACGACGCAAGGTTCTTTGGATGATCAAGGCATAGCACCGAGCATGTCCCCGACTGTTCGAGTCAGCGGGAAGACCCTCGATCGGCTGAGGAAGGCGAAAGCCCAACTCGCCGCCAAGTCATACGACGAGCTCCTTCTCCTGTTGCTCAGACGCTCCACCCGATTTGGAGCCCATCCGAAGATGAAGGCGTTCGTGCACAGCAGGACGGGACACCGCGACTAAAGAGCCGGACCGACCAGTCCGTCAGGGACTCGCCATGAACGCGAGGAACTCCTCCTTCGCCCGCGGCTGCAAGGTGTAGTTCGTCCGCTTCTGGTTTCCGAGCGTGTCGGACTGCTTCGGCCCGTAGTTGTGTCCCGGGAACACGACGAGCTCGTCCGGGAGGTGGATGATCTTCGTGAAGAAGGACTCCCAGAGCTGCGCGGCGCTCCCGCCCGGTAGGTCGACGCGACCGCACTCCCCGATGAACAACGTGTCCCCCGTCCAGATCCGGTTCCGCGCGAGGTAGCACGTGGAGTCCGGCGAGTGCCCTGGCGTATGCACGGCTTTGATCCGGACCTCGCCGAGCTGCACGAAGTCGCCGTCCTCGAGGGCGACGTCCTTCCGCATGTTCGACAGGCGGTGCGCGAACACCTTGGCGGCGGTCTCGTCCGCGAGGCGTGCGACGTCCGCGATGTGGTCGGGGTGGTGGTGCGTGACGAGGATCATCTCCACCGCCAAACCGTTCTCGGCGGCGAACCGCTGCACCGGGCGCGCGTCGAAGCTCGGGTCCACGACGGCCGCCTTTTTCGTGGCGGGGTCCCCGATCAGGTAGCAGAAGTTTGCCATCGGGCCGACCTCGCGCTGCGCGTGGATGAGGTCGTCTTCCATCGTCGTGCAGAGGGGCAGAAGGGCATTTCAACCTTGGGCACAGTGGCGGACCGGGCGTAACCTTATGAGTCCCGCTCGGTCTCGGCTCGCGTGCCCAAGCGGGATGAACTCCTCCTCCAGATCTCCTTGGGCTTCCTCGTGTTGTTCTGGGGACTTGCGTTCGTCGCGATCGAGATCGCGCTGCGTCACATGTCGTGGATCACCCTCACGTTCCTGCGCTTCGCGTCCGCGGCGATGTTCTTCGTGGGATACCTGGCGGTCGCCAGGCCCAGTCCCCGCATCGAACGGCGAGACCTGCCGATCATCGCGGCCCTCGGGTTCCTGGGGTTCACGGGATACCACCTCTTCCTCAACCTGGGCCAGTCCGACCCCGCCACGACCGCGGGCACGAGCGCCCTCGTGATCTCCTCCGTCCCCGCGTTCATCGCGGTCTTGGCGGCGTGGCACCTTCGGGAAGCTTTAAACGCGCTGCGCACGGCGGGCATCGCCCTCGCGTTCGCGGGTCTGGCGGTGATGCTCCTCCTCGGGGCGCCCGGAAGCGAGCTCCGCGTGACGTTCACCCCGAGCGCGGCCCTCATCGTGCCCTCGGCGATCTTCGCCGCCTTCTACGCCGTCCTCGCGAAACCCTACCTCAAGAAGTACAGGCCGTTCCAACTCGTCGCGTACGCGATCCTGTTCGGCACCGCCTTCACGCTCCCCCTCGTGGCGGCGGACGCGGGCCGCACCGCAAGCGACATCGCGACGATGGGACTCGAGGGTTGGCTCCCGATCCTGTACCTCGGCGTATTCCCGACGTTCCTCGCGTACGGCATCTGGTTCCGGGCGATGCAGAAGATGGAGGCGTCGGCCGTGGGAACGTACGTGTACCTCAGCACGCTCGTCGCGGTCCTCGCAGGCGTGTACTTCTTGGGAGAATCCCTGACTCTCCCTCTGGTCCTCGGCGGCGCGATGGTAATCGCGGGCGTGTATCTCGCGCAACGGAAGAAGTGAAGCCTTATCATCGCCCGGGCGTTCGCGGCTTCGTTGCCCCTGGACCTTCGGAAAATCGAGTCCCGTCTGAAGGACAACGTCGGACGCGACGTCGTGCGCATCCAACGGATGATTCGCCAGCCGAGCGTGTCCGGCGAACGTCTCGGGATCCGCGAGTGCGCCCAGCTCGTGGAGTCCTACATGAGGGACTCGGGCTGCCAGGTCGCGGAGATCTGCGAGACGAAAGGAAATCCGGTCGTGTTCGGAGAGCTCGCCGCGGGCGCCCGGCACACGCTCATCGTGTACATGATGTACGACACGCAGCCTTTCGAGGGGGAAACGTGGTCCCACCCCCCGCTCGAGGCCAGCCTCGTCCCGCACGAGGGCTTCCCCAGCGCGGTGATCGGGCGGGGCGCGATCAACACGAAGGGTCCGATGGTCGCGTTCTTCAACGCGCTCTTGGCGGTGAAGGAGTCCGGCGAGACGCTTCCCCTGAACCTGAAGTTCGTCGCCGAGGGCGAGGAGGAGCTGGGAAGCCCACACCTCCCCGAGTTCTTCCGGGACAACCTGGCCCTGCTCCGGGCCGCGGAGGCCGTGTACTACCCAGGGGCGTCTCAGGACCGGAACGGCCGCGTGAAGATGTATCTGGGGAACAAGGGTATCCTGTACCTCGAGCTCGTGTGCTCGGGCGCCCGATGGGGCCGCGGGCCCAAAACGCACGCGATCCACAGCGCGAACAAGGCGTGGGTCGACAGCCCCGTGTTTCGGATGGTCAAGGCCCTTTCGACTCTCGTCTCCGAGGATGGGAACCGGGTCGCCGTCCAGGGGTTCTACGACGACACCCTCGACCCGAGCCCCGAAGAACGCCGATTGGTTCAGGAACTCGCGCGCACGTTCGACTCGAACGTCGTGAAGGAGCAGAACAAGTTCGACCGCTTCATCGACGACCTCGACGGCGCGGACCTTCTCGAGAGGTTCCTGTATTCCTCCACGCTCAACATCGACGGAATCTGGGGCGGGTACACGGGGCCCGGGACGAAGACCGTGCTCCCGCATGAGGTCCGCGCGAAGGTGGACATCCGCCTCGTCCCGAACCAGGTGCCGGACCGCGTCCTCGAGGCCCTCCGGTCCCATCTCGACCGCCACGCTTTCCCGGACGTCGAGATCAACGTACACGACAAATACGAATGGTCGCAGACGCCCGTGGACGCGACGATCGTCCGCGCGATGCGGGTCGCCTACGAGCGGATGGGGCACACTCCCGAGATGTGGGTCCGCGCAGGCGGGAGCCTGCCCATGTACCTGTTCACGAAGGATCCCCTGCGCCTCCCCGCAATTACTGGGGGCCTCGGCCACGGCGCCCGCGCACACGCCCCGGACGAGTACATGGTCATCGAGGGGGCGGGGAAGGTCTCGGGGCTCGTGGAACAGGAGATGTCCTACCTCCGGATCCTCGAAGCGTACGCGGAGGTCGCGGGATGACGTGGTACGTCCGTCGTGCGTCCCTCCACGACAAACCCGCCCTCGATGAGCTCTGCCGCATGGCGGTAGGACCCGACGACTACGTCCTGCTGTACTTGGAAGATCTGATCCTCCGCTCTGTCTTGCACGTTGCAATCGAGGGGAAGGACCGCATCGCCGGCATGATGGCGTACCGGCCGTGCATCGATGGGAGCGCGTGGCTCGGACAGGCGCGGACCCATCCGGACTTCCGCCGCCAGGGGGTGGCTCGCGCCCTCGTCGACAGCTTCGTCGGCATCGCACGCGCGAGCAACGTGCACGCGCTCCGGCTCTGGTCGGACGCGACGAATCACGAGGGGATTGCATCGTTCGCCTCCGCGGGGTTCCGGGAGGTCGGGCGGTTCGGGCGAGTCAAGGGGGCCGCCGCGCGCGGCGTGGTGAAATCGCGGCCGCGTGCGTTCGACGAGGACCTTTGGCGGCAGGTGAGCGCCTCTCCCATCGTGAGGAAGGGGAAGGGGTATGCTCACCACGAGCACACGTTCGTCCCGGCGACCCGGCCCGTCGTCTTCGCGATCGCCGCCAAGGGGGCGTTCCGCGGCTGGGATGGGCACGTCCTCACGGTTCAAGAGAACCGGGAGCGTGACGACGAGCTGTGGGTGACGATGTGGGCGGGGGACGCCGCCGGGCTCCTGGCCGAGGTGTGCCGGTTGGCCCACAGCCTCGGCCGGACCCACGTCCAGACGTTCCTCCCGTACGACCGCGAGCTCCTCAGCGAGGCGCGGCGCGCGGGGTACGAGGAGGGCACGTGGGGGAAGGAGGCCGTCCTCGCGGAACTCCCCGTGGCGCCCGCGAACCTCCGGAAGCGCGTGCGGCCGACGTACGGGGAACTGGCGGCGAAGCGATCGGGACACGGTCACGCGCACGAAGAGGGCGACGAGCTCGGCTGGGCGCGCTGGAACCCCTGAGCCTCAGCGGATCCGTTCGAGCTGGAACGATCCGATCAGGAGGGTCTTGTTCGTGAACTTGTACGGCACCCAGTCGCGCGTCTGGACTTCTCCGATGCCGACGACGGACATCATCGTCTTCGACTTGTCCTGCCTGAAGTGGATCGCGCCGTCCATGAGCTGCTGGAGCGACTCGACCTGCTGGTCCGTGTGCATCCCTCGCTCGAGCGCGAACGCGGCGACGCACTTGCCCTGCCGGAGCCGGTTCACGAACCGCTGGACGAAGCTGAGGGCGGCCTTCTCGTCCGACTCCCGCAGGGACGAGGAGAGGGAGAGGAACGCGAACCGGAAGTAGGGGGCGGACTCCTCGCGGAACTCGTCCTCCGCGGACGCGACCGCGCTGAGAATCCCCTCGAAGTCCGCGGCGTTCGGGACGCGGAACGTCCTCCCATCGCGCACGAGCTTCTTTGTCGGCGTTGTGCCCGAGGCGTCGATCCATCGGACGAGGCCCAGCTGCTCGTATTCCAGGAACGTCGGGAGGACGGGGGCCATGTCCTTCGCGATCTCCACGGGAGGCTTCGAGGTCGTGACGATCACGGCGGGGACGTTCGACCGGAGGCCCTCCGCGATGAAGTTCAGGACGGCGACCTCCTTCCCCACGAAGGCGGGGCCGACGAAGAGGATGTTCGCGTTCATCTGGAAGCCGCCGTACAGCAGGTCGTCCAGCCGCGCCATTCCGGTCTTGAACCGGCCCGCGCGCTCGGCGGACACGTCGACCTTCGCGTCCGCATCCCCTCCCCCGGGGGACGCGCCGATCTCCTTGAGCTGCTCGCGAACGCTGACCTCTCGCGCCTCCAGCTCCTTCTCCTTCTGGTAGGCGCGGCGCTGGAACTCGTCCTCCCGCTCCCGGAGCCGCTTCTCCCGGACGTCGAACACCTTGGCCACGTCCCCCTCAGAAACCCGGCGGGGCACGGGCCTCACGACGGTCTCCCGCTCCCGCTTCTCCATCTCGAGCGCCTTGAGGGAAAGGCTCCCTTCCTTCTGTTCCAGGGCCTTCTCCCGCGCCGCGAACTCCCGGAGCTTCTGGTTGACCTGCTTCGTCTCCGCCTCCAGCTCCTTTTTCCACTTCTTGATTTGCTGCTCGCGGGCATCGAGCGCGGCCATCCTCCGCGCGGACTCCCCCTCGGTCCCAGAGAACTCCGCCTCGCGCAGCTTCGCGTCCTTGAACAGCGCGTTGTACTCGGCTTCCCGGGCCTCCACGCGCTTCTGCGCGTCCCGGACCTCCTTCCAACGTCTCTCGATCTCGACCGCTTTGTCCTCGGCCGTCGAATCCGAATCGGAGACTTTCTTCTCGCGGGCGTTGAGCTCCCGTTCCCGCTCCGCGAGGCGCTGGCGCTCCTTTTCGAGAGCCTCCGCGTAGGCGTCCGACTCGACCACGCGTTGCTTCATCTCCTCGACGGACTGGCGGACCTTGACCTCGTGCTGGCCGAGCTCCCGCTCTCGCGCCTGAATCTTGGACTCCCAGTCCCGGAGTTGCGCCATCTTCTCCTTGACGTCCTGCGATTGCTGCGCCTCGAGCTCTTCGATCTTCGACTTGATCTCGTTCTCTTTGAGCTGGAGCTCCTTCTCGCGCTGGATGACGGCGTCCCGGCGGGCGTCGATGTCCACGCCCTCCTTCTTCAACCGCGATTCCGCGTTGGACAATTCGGTCGCCTTCGCCTTCAGACCGCGCTCGCTGGACGTCAGATCAATCTGGAAGCGCTTGATCTCCTTCTCACGGTCCGCAAAGGCGGCGGCCTGCCGATCGACGTGCCCGCGGTTTTCCTCCAGGTGAGTGTGGGCGTTCCCAATCTCCTTCTCCCTGAGGGTGAGCGCCTCGGCCCTAGCATCGAGTTCCGCGCGCGACTTCGCGTACCGCGCCTCGACCTCCTTCAGGGCCCCGCGCTGCTGGTCCATCTTCGCCTGGACCGCGCCGAGCTCCTTCGCCCGCGCGTCAATCTCCGTCTCGTAGTTGAGCAGCTCCTTCTGCCGGACCCCGAGCTCCGCGTCGAGGGCGACGTACGCTCTCTCCTTGTACTCCAGCGCCTGGAGCTTGTCGGCCATCTCCGCACGCATCTCGGTGATCTTCGCGTCGCTCCCCTTCAGAATCTCCCTCTGGCTCGAGTCCGCGGCGGAGGCGGTGAGGTGGATCATGGAGCCCGAGAACATGATGAGAATCGCGCCGTACACGAAGAGGATGTTGAGGGCGGACGCGTCCACCGCGAGCGGATCGACGTTCGAGAGGGGCACAAATGCAAGGATGACCGGAACGAAGATGGCGGCGATGATGCTTGCGGCCTTTCGCACGCCGAATCCCTCCCACGTCATCGCGAGGGAGACGAACGTCAGGCTGAGGCCGAGCACGGACGCGGGGTACATCCAAAGCAGGAACCCGCCCATGTCGATGAGGAAGACCTGGTCCAGCCAGCTCAGGACGAAGAACGCAATCGAGACCGCGAGCGCGATTGCGGACGAGAGGAAGTGCGCCGAGGTGAGGCCCTGGCGATAGGGGCCCAGCTTCTTCACGACCGTGTACGCCGAGAGGCCGACGCTCGATGCGAGCAGCGGGAACCAGATCTCCATGTTGGGGGTCCTGCGGAAGCTCCCGAAAATCGACGGGTACAGGTTGGTCCAGTTCACGATGAAGAGGACCGCCCCGAGGATCGCGCTGCCGATGATCCCCGCGACCTGGGCCCATCGTCCCAGATCGAGCTCCAGGCGCGCCCACTTCTCGTTGTCGGACCCCCTCGCCCTCGTCACCCGCGATCGCGTGCCGTACGTATTCGACGCCGACCACGTGGCAGGCGGCGGGTAGAGGGCGGACGCATTCGGAGCGCTCGCCGCGCTGCTCGGACTACGCTTGCGACCCATTCGAGGCCCCGCCAAGGATAGGGAACGGCGAACGGAGTTTGTCCTGGGTACTTAAGATTGTCCGTGAGAATGACGGCGATGATATCGCCATGCCTCCGCGCGGTGCAGACATCGGTTCGCCGCCAAATCCGAAACCCGAAACCTTATGCGCGACCCGCGGTTCCAAAGTGGCGGTGTTCCCGACGATCGAAGAGGGGAAACCGGCTCCCGATTTCTCCCTCGTCGCAGACGACGGGCGCAGGATCTCGCTGAAGGACCTGCGCGGGAAGCGCGTCGTCCTGTACTTCTACCCGAAGGACGACACGCCCGGCTGCACCGTCGAGGCGTGCGCGTTCCGCGACCTCTTGCCCGAGGTGTCCCACGCGGGAGCCGTTGTCCTGGGCGTATCACGGGACGACACCGACTCCCACGTCCGATTCAAGAAGAAGTTCGGCCTCAACTTCCCCCTCCTCTCGGACCCGACCGCAGAGATCCACCGTCTTTACGGCGCGTGGGGGAAGAAGGTGATGTACGGAAAGGAGACGGAGGGCGTCATCCGCTCCACCGTGCTCATCGACGAGCGGGGGCGCGTCGTCAAGCACTGGCCGCGCGTGAAGGCCGAGGGACACGCGGAGGAAGTGTTGCTTGCCCTCGCGGGAACCCAATCGTAGCGCTGCGAGGGCCATTGGGGCGTTCGGCATCCCCGGTTCCAGGAAGATTTGGGAATCGCTCGGGCATGCGCCTATGACCCCTCGCCGGGGGTCCCCCGGGCATGAACAGACTCTGGGCGGTTTTGGTCGCATCGATGGCGGTGGTGGGAATCGTCGCGGCGGGGTTCGTGGCCGTCGCGGACGATGACGACGACGAGGAACGAGAGTTCCGGGCGAAGCTGAGCGGGTACGAGGAGACGCCCGCGGTCTTCACGACGGGGAAGGGCCGGTTCCGGGCGACGCTGAGCGCGGACGGCACGACGCTGTCGTACACCCTCAGCTACAGCGGGCTCGAGGGGACGACGACGCTGTTTGCGCACATCCACTTTGGGCAGGAGGACGTCGCGGGCGGCGTGGCGGCGTTCCTGTGTGGCGGTGGCGGCAAGCCCACGTGCCCGAACACGGCGGGCTCCGTGAGCGGCGGCATCGTCGCGGCGGACGTGATCGGGCCCACGGGGCAGGGGATCGCGGCGGGCGAGTTCGGGGAGCTCCTCACCGCCATGAGGGACGGAATGACCTACGCGAACGTCCACACGAACAAGCACCCGGGCGGAGAGATTCGGGGACAGATCGACTGAGTCCATCTCGCCGGTGGAACAGGGTCCCGCTGCCAGCCGGAGGCTTGGGCCCGAAAGCTTGATGCCGCGGGCGCTTCTGGCGGCGGGCGATGGCTCAG
>Ga0209751_10005610_pt1 | contig 11805 bp, 9 predicted proteins | sample RifCSP13_1_FD_184019 | JGI IMG/M metagenome (GOLD analysis project Ga0209751, IMG submission 184019) | Soil microbial communities from Rifle, Colorado - Rifle CSP2_sed 13_1 (SPAdes) (version 2) | ecosystem: Environmental > Terrestrial > Deep subsurface > Rock core/Sediment | place: Rifle... | reverse complement strand
AGCAACTGGAGCCGAGGCGTGGCGCGGCCCAGGTCGAGGGACGGGTAGCTGTAGCCGGGGATCACTCCGGTTCCCTGCTTCGAGATCTGAGACTGGAGCCAGTAGATGAACGGGGACATGACGGACGTTTGCAGGAGGACGCCCTCGAGGGTGGCCCGCCCCGAAAGCAGTGGAAGATCCTCGAAGATCCGCATGCTGCCGAACCGGTCGTGCAATGGCGAGTTCTCATAGGCGACCCGCGGGTCGCTGATGCTGCCGCGGACCGCGTCGGCGATCGAGCGCAGGAGCGCGTACGACGGTTTCCGTTCCGCCCCTTCATAGTTCCACCGGATCCACTGGGGGATGAAACTTGTAAACAGATACACCCACACGAGGATGCCGACGCCGGTTGAGAGCGCCGCCAGAATGGGCGCGCGTGTACGCGACAACAGCCGCGCGGCAAGGTTCAACGCGAGCAGGATCGCGAGAAAGTACACGAAAGGGACGAAGCGGATCTCGGGCAGGCCGACCCCGGTGGCATTGAAGAAGCTCACGGCCGCTGACACCGCGCCGAAGAGGAGGTAGCGGGCCGGGCGGTCGGCGGGGACCGGGCGCGTGGCCATCCACACCACGTCGGCAGCGGCGAGCGCGATCACCGGCCAGAGGATGGGGGGGAGGAGTTCGCGCCATGACTGGAAAAACCACTTCCAGTTGATGGACGTTGCGTAGCCGAGCTTGGCGATGAGGGGCACCAGCCAGAACGCCATGAGGAGCACTGCGCAGCCGTAAACGGCACCGAGATAGCGAAGGTTGCGGGCGAAGCGGTTGCGGTCGAACAGGAAGAAGAGTCCCGGCGTCGCCGCATTCAGAAACGCGACGGGGTGGCAGAGCCCGGTGAACGCCAGGAGGGCGGCGCGTGACCGCCAGCCGCGCTCCTCCTCGATGCCGCGATAGAGCAGCCCCACGAACAGCACGGCGGAGGCGAAGCCGAGGCTGTGGGCGAACTCGCCGGCGAGCGTGCTCGGGATGTTGCCGCCCCACATCGAGTTGCCCTCGTTGAAGAGGAAGATCAGGCTTGCCACCGCGCCGAGCGCCGGCACAGGCGACGCATATCCGAGCCCCCGGAGCGCGAGCGCCGTGGTGAGAGGGAGAAGGAAGGTCCCGGCCACCGTGACGAGCTTGAAGGCCACGTTCAGGGGGATCACGGTCGAGAGCGCGAGGATGATGAGTGACGGCGGCAGGAAGTAGAACTGGTAGGGGGCGTAGCCGCCCAGGTTGCCGAGGTCCCAGCCCTGCGGGTTCCAGGCGGGCAAGAGCACATCGCGGAGATGATGGACCGGGCGAAGGAAAGAGGGCGTGTCGCCGCCGGAGGCCATCGTGTCGAGCCACAGGAGCGACGGCTTGAAGTAGTAAAGCAGGAACGCCCAGGTGAGGCCGAGAAGGCACGCGGTGGTTGCCATCTGGGACCAGGTGAGACCGCGGCGGTCAGTCATAGGCGCCGCGCCGTGCTCGCCAGGCGATGCGGAGGATGTCAAGGAGCATCCGGGGAGCGTGTCGTGTCAGGCGAACCGACGAATCTTCGTCATGCACCAGGCGCACCGGCAGCCGGCGAATATGATAACCCGCCTTCTTCGCGCGAAGCATGATCTCGGCCTCGAATGCAAAGCTCGTGACCTCGAGGCGCCCAAAAAGATCCTTCGCCACGGCGGCGCGGTACCCTTTATAGCCGCACTGTATGTCCGGGTAGTCGAGGCTGAGCAGGTGATGCACCACCCATGTGTACGCCACACTCGAAAGGTGTCGCGCCCGCGTGACTTGGATGGCAGAGGGCGACTCGAAGTGATGTCGCTCGCCAATGACGATATCTGCGCCGTCACGAAGCCACTCGAGCGTGGTCGCGAGCGGTTCGAGAGAGAAGGGCAGGTCGGAGTCGGTGAATACGATGTAGCTGCCGCGAGCCTGGATGACTCCACTCCGCACGGCGCCCCCCTTGCCCATATTCCGCTGATGCCGGATCAGCGTCGTGCCCGGGGGTAGGTCACCGGGCTCGACAGCCTGGCCGGGCAGGCTCCCGTCGTCCACGACAATCAACTCAGTCCGCTCGCAGGAGTGTGTCCGGAAAAACTCCACCACGGCGGCGGCGGCCCGTGCGGTCCTCGCGCGCTGGTTATAGGTAGGGATGATGAAGGAGAGGATGAGCAGATCGTTCGACACAGCCTTGTGCGGCCGTGGTCTACCAGGCCAGCGTGCGGCGCGCCAAGGCGCGGCTGGCCGGGGTAAGGAATCAGGTGAACCTCGATTGATGCCATGCAAGAGGAGGAAGTCCCACCTGGAAACCTCGTATCCCCTCCGCGGGTCCCCGAAAGGACCTAACCGGACCGACAGAGGGAACGCCATAGGCTTTCTCTGCGCTTCAGGAATGCTATACGGAGCAGGGCACTCGCGTCAAGGCAAAATGCATGTCCTCAGACGCTTACGTCGCGGAGTTCCCAGGTGAAGGTTGACGATATCGTCGTCTGATCTGCCCACCGATGATTTCTGTGAGGAGCCATATGATGCCGACCGCCGTGGCCATCCGTCCGACGTAATCGGGCCAGCGATTGCCGAACACGAGCCGCACTTCCCTGGCCATTGGATAGACCAACATGAACGCCGGGGAGACCAGATAGACCTGACTGGCTCCCTCGACGCGCCATTTCGGGTGATAGGAGATCTTGATGAGGTGCGGCCGTCCTGGGCAGTCGGTCTCGAAGCGGAGCACCTCATACACCACCGCCTCTTTGACTTGGCATTCCGTCGAAAAGGCTTCCCTGACCGGCTCTTCCTCGAGGCCGCGAAACGGCACTGCGGACCCGGGTACCGGCTCACCGGGCCGGAGAAAGAGGAGTGGGACATCCAGCCACTCGGGCTTCTGGAACCAGTCATAGGCCACCCGTTTCCAATCAGACTCGGTCACCATTGCTGGCTGGTAGCGAAGCGGCATGACATACTGTCCGTTCCCGGGGATCACATGGAAGATCTGGTATGGTGGGATCTCTATTCCCCTGAGATAGTTCTGATTCTTGGCCAGGGCGGTCTTTACATTGTCGGTGACTGCAATCACCTGCTTCACGTTGAACAGCTCAAGGTGGGCGAGGGCCGGCTCCGGGTTGAACTTGGTGCAGGGATACGGCCTGAAAGGGCAGGAAGGAGTTTCCGTCAACTCGGACTGGATGTAGGCGATGAAAGGGGCACTCGGTGAGGCCTGTAGGTACACCCCTTCGAGGGTGGAGCGTCCTGAAAAGAGCGGCAGCGCCTCGAACGCCTTGATCGAGCCGGCCTTGTCGTGCAGAGGCGAATGCTCGTACACGACTCGCGGGCTTTGCGGCCCGCCGGCCAGCATCGTGTTCACCCAAACAAAATTTTGCCACCACGGTGTTCTCTCCATCCCCTCGTAATTCCAGCGGACCCAGTCGGGGATGAACGACTGCTGAGGCACGATCCAGGCGATCATCATGATCCCGAGCAGCGGGGGCGCCAAATAGCGCAGCGATTGAGGTAAGCTGATCAGGAACCGGCCGAGACCGACCGCGGCGAGCAGCGTGAGGAAGAACTGCGCAAAGGCCACGAACCTGACGTCCACAAGGTTCAGTCGCGGGGAGAGGAAGTACAGAGGAATGGAGAGCACCACGGGAAAGGTGAGGTGGTGGACCCAGTGGAGCCATTGCTTGTCGGGCAGCTTCTGTCGGAATGCCCACGCGATCGTCGCTGCCGCTATCGCCGCCGTAGGCCACAACACGATTGGCACGATTTCCAGAGGCGACTTAAAGTCCCAGGTAATAGGGTACCCTGTCGTATAGGGGAGGTAAACGAGAAGCGGCATCAGCCAGAATCCGAGGAGGAGGCCACCGACGGCATAGACGCGAGCAGATAGCCAAGGGTGGCCCGAAAGTCCGGCTCCACGGCCAGGAAGTAGAGCCCGAGCCCCGCCCCCATGACCAGCCCGTAGGCATGCGCAAAACCGGACAGGGCGAAAAGGACAGCGCAGCATCCGACGTATCGTCGCGCCTGGATACCTCGATAGAGTGCTCCCTGGAATAGCACCAGCAGCGCGAGGGAGAGGCTGTATGCGAATTCCCCAGACAGCGTGCTGGGAATGTTGCCGCCCCACATGCTGTTGCCTGTGTTCAGCAGGAAGGGGAGCGTCAGGACGGCACCGAGGGCAGGGATAGGGAAGGGGCAGCCGATCCAACGAAGCGCAGCGAGCGAGGCGATCGGGAGGGCGAACGTCCCGGCGACAGTCCCGAGCTTGAACGCAACCGTGAATGGGACGAGAACGCTCAAGCCGGCGATCAGGAGGAAGGCCAGGGGAAAGTAGAAGAGAAAGATCGGGTATCCGGCGAAGTTACCCGGCATCCAGCCGACGATCTTTCCATTCGGCAGGAGGTAATCCCGCAAATACCTCGCCGCCACGTAGTGGGAGATCGTGTCGCCGCCGGCTGTGATCGTCTGGCTCAGAAGGAGGGATGGCTTGAGGTACCAGAGCAAGAGCCCGTAGGTCAGCGCGAGAGCCGACACCGAGCTTGCCGCCTCGATCCAGCCTCGGCGCCCCCCGGTCAAGAACTCTCGGGTCATGGTCGGGATCACCTCTCGTGAGTGGTCAGAATGGGAGGTGAATTACTGTAAAAAGAAAAACGGGGCGAATATGCCCCGTTTTTCCGAATCGCGAAATCTAATGGAAGTCAGATCGTCAATTACTGAAGGAGAGACCTGCGCGCCCTGAGCATCCAGCCAATCGCCCCCAAGAATGCAAGGGCGAGAATCGCCATCCCCCATTGGCCGACCGTCGGGATGACTGAGGTTGTCGTAGTGCTGCTCGTCGAAGTGGTGGTCGAGGTCGACGTCGACGACGTCGACGTGGAGGTGGAGGTGGAGGTGGACGTCGAGGTCGTCGTCGTCGTCGGAATTCCAGTCTCAGTCTGATTCACGCCGTCCGCCCTGACGAGCCCGCCATTAGTAGCGCTGCAGGTAACGTTAAATGGTGCCACAGTATCGAAGTTGAATCCTGCAGCGCCCATCGCGAGGGCATTCGTGGCAGTCACCTGGAACACAAAAGTAATCGACTGGGTGGGGGTAAGGCTCAGGCCATCAGCAACAGTCGCAAGAGCGGCACAGACCGTACTGTTCGTAGTTGGCCCACCACCGAATGAGAATCTGGCACCGCTTGCAGAGGCGATCGTGCTGAGAGCTGCGAGCCCTGCGAAACCAGTGCCCAGGTTCAGGGTAGTGGCGTCGGTGTAAGTGATACTCCCATTACCACCGTCTCCGGAAGCATTTGTTCCGCCAACCGCTGGAAGAGCGTTCTTGATGACATACCTGACTTGCCCAATGGGGATCAGGACTCCTGTTGTCACCGAGGAATCTGCCGCTGCAGGATTGCCAGCCGTCGATCCCGAGGAGGCAGGCGATGAAACCGCCACGGGATTTCCCTCGGCGGCGGCCATTGTCGTGAGCTTAAATATCTCGGTCTCGTCAGCGAGCGCACCGCCGATCACCAACGCGCCAAACAGTTTGTTGTTGCCGCGGACTGTTGAGATGCCGACGGCCTGGGCAGTGGAGATCGGTACGACCAGCCACCAAGCGACCAGGACTACTAACGCAACCGCGATGGTTGAACTTCCCCGCTTTTTGGTCATCAGGTCCCTCCTCCCGCCCCCTCTAGATAGGGGGCACACAGAACCTCATGCTAAACCCACTCTCTATCGACTTTAAGATCCTTTTATGACCCAATAACGAGAAATGCAGTAAGGTTCCTCGCTTGCCTCGCCTCCCTTCATCCCCCCACGAAGTTTATATGCCGACGATACGTGAGAACTCTGCAGGAAAAACGTCCCGTGATGCATACCATGCATTCTTCTCGCTTGTCAAGCGTTTTTTTTGATGGTTGGCAAGCGTTTCCTTCGCTGGGGCAACAGATCGATTTGGTTCTCTCCGGTTGAGATCACCCTTGCAACGCGGCGTTGCACCTTTGCCAGGAAGGTCAAGACGGGAGTAACAGGTTGGCTTGAGCGCGGTCAGGATCTGTTCCCATACGCCCGGGAGCGCACGCAGGGCACCATCAAGTTGCGCGGTCCTGTGCCATGAAGACTTGGAACGCTTAACCTGGAACCGCTTTACACTCTCTTACCGGTATAGTAGCATGAAGCCGATCTGAAGAGCTTTGCATCACCGCTGTTCTTTCAGACGTTCGAGTGTCAGGAGACTTGTTGTGACACTGAATATCGCCCATCGGGGGGCTTCGGCCCTTGCGCCCGAGAATACGATGGCCGCCTTTGACAAGGCGCTCGAGTTGGGGGCCGACGCCCTGGAACTGGACCTTCACGTGAGCCGGGATGGGGAGCTTGTCGTGATTCACGATGACACGCTCGATCGGACCACGGACGGCCATGGCCTGGTCTATGAGCGGAGCCTCGAGGAGCTCAAGCGGCTGGACGCCGGCCGCTGGTTTGGAGAAGGCTTTGCCGGCCAGCGAATCCCCATGCTCGACGAGGTGCTCGATCGTTATGCTGGAAAGGTCCCGCTGGCGCTTGAGGTCAAGGCCGGCTCGGCCTTCTTTCCCGGCATCGAGGAGAAGGTGGTTTCCGCCTTGCGACGGCGCTCGGCAATCGGCCAGACCGTCGTTGCCTCCTTTGACCATCACGCGCTGCAACGGGTAAAGGAGATCGAGCCGACCCTCCGGACCGCCGCTCTCCTGGTCGGACGGCCTGTGTCCGTCTCGGCGATCGCCGGCCCGGTCAGGGCAGAGGCCATGGCCCTGGAAGCCTCCCTCGTCACGAAGACCGAGGTGGAAGCCTGCCGCGCCGCCGGCCTCCAGCTCGTTGTGTGGGTGGTCAACGAGCCTGCTCTGATGCGCCTTTTCATCGGGCTCGGGGTGGACGGGATCATCACCGACCGTCCCGATCTACTGCGCATGGCCCTGAACCTGCGCCGGTAGGCCGAGCTTCTTCGCGTGGACCTCATCCGGCCTTTTCTCTTGACCTTTATCCCACTTTTTGTGGCGATCGACGCCTTCGGCATCCTTCCGATCTCCATCTCTTTGACCGCGAACCTGTCCGAGCAGGAGCGGGACCGGACCTTCCGGCAGGCGATCCTGGCGGCTGGCCTCATCGGGGCCGGCTTCATGCTGCTTGGCAACGCGATCTTTAGTTACCTCGGCATCACCGAGGCCGATTTCCAGATCGCCGGTGGGGCCATGCTGTTCTGTCTGTCCCTCACGGATCTCCTGTTTGACGATCGGACTCGGCGTTTCCCCTCGCACGCGCTGGGGGTGGTTCCCCTTGCGATGCCGCTGATCGTGGGCCCGGCTGTGCTGACGACTTCGATCGTCCTCCTGAACAGTCACGGTTTCTGGCTCACCCTGACGGCGTTCCTGATCAACCTCGGGATCGTCTGGGCGACCCTCTGGGCCTCCGAGTCGATCGTGGCCAGAGTAGGCGGTGGAACCCTCAACGTTATCGCGAAGGTGGTCAATCTCCTCCTGGCCGCGATCGGCGTGATGATGATCCGGCTCGGCCTGCAGACGCTTCTTGGCCACAGATGACCGACTGCGCCAGGGCCTTGTGCCATGTTTGCGCTATCTTGATGCGGACTATCGGTGTTACAATCGGCCCAGCATCGAGAAAGCTGGCCTCTCCTCAGACCGGTGTCAGTCGTGTAAGCGGAGGGGTTGCCATGACCTTTGGCCCGGCCCCGATCGACCCTGAGCGGACCTATTGGCCCTTTATCCTGCTGATCGCAGCGATTCTGACCGTGATGGTCGGGGCGCTCCTGGTCTTCTTCGCATGATGCGGCCGGCGGATGGTGTCCCGGTGAGGTCTGAGCAGTTCGCCCGGAGTTCTTCCAAGGCCCCGCATCTGGAACCCTGCAGGCGCCTGCGCCGATTCGGCTTCTCGACCCTTATTTTCTGATTGCTAAGCAGCGCTGCTTTACGATATGCTTTGCTCCCGCTGCCTCGGCCTGAAGCGCGATCGAACTGTCCTCCGCTAATCGATCGAAGAATCCGATTGTCGGGATGGCGATTGCGAAGAGTCAATGTCCCGGCCGCCGGCCCCCTGGCCAGCAGAACGGGCCATAGTCACTACCCCTTTCGTCGGAAAGTGACGATGTGGCGGCAATGAGTGGGGGATGAAAGGCACGTTTATGACAACGAATCAGGACTTCGACCGACCCTGGTTCGCCCACTACGACCAGTGGATTCCAAGAACCCTCGAGTACCCCGAGGTCGCACTCCAGCACTTCCTCTCAGCCTCCGCCACGAAGTGCCCGGATCGTGACGCGATCATCTTCTACGGCGGCAGGCTCACCTACCGTGAGCTGGATGAGGGCGCGGACCGCTTTGCCGCGGCCCTCGCCGGGCGTGGCCTTGCGAAAGGCGATCGGGTCTCGCTCTTCCTCCCGAACTGTCCCCAGATGGTGATCGCCTACTACGGCACGCTTCGCGCAGGCGGCGTCGTCGTCTCCACCAGCCCCCTCTATTCCGCGAAGGAGCTGGAGCACCAACTGAACGACTCCGGCTCACAGACCATCGTCGTGCTGTCCAAGCTGTATCCGCTCGCCAAAGAGGTGGCCCCGAGGACCGGCCTCAAGCGAGTCATCATCACCAATATAAAGGAGCACTTCCCGCCACTCCTGCGGGCCCTGTTCACCGTCTTCAAGGAGAGGAAGGAGGGGCACCGGATCTGGGTGGAGCGAAGCCCGGGGACGGAGCTGTTCGCGGAGATGCTGGCGTCCGCAGCGGCCAAGCCCCCCACTGTCGAAGTCCGCCCCGATGACCCTGCCCTCCTCCAGTACACCGGAGGGACCACAGGCGTGGCCAAGGGGGCGGTCCTGACCCACAGGAATCTGGTGGCCAACACTCTCCAGACCGGCGCATGGCTGGTGAAGGAGCATGGGGGGACGGAGGTCTTCCTGGGCGCGGTCCCGTTTTTCCATGTCTACGGGATGACCGTGGTGATGAACCTCTGCATCTCGCTGGGTCAGACCATGGTTCTCCTGCCGCAATTCAGGCTGAAGCAGGTCCTGAAGGCGATCGCCAAGTACCGTCCCACCATCTTTCCCGGCGTCCCGACGATGTACGTCGCGATCAACAATTACCCGAAAGCGGCGAAGTACGACCTCCACTCGATCAAGGCCTGCCTGAGCGGGGCTGCGCCGCTGCCGGTGGAGGTACAGACAAAATTTGAGGCCTTAACCGGCGCTCGCCTCGTGGAAGGGTACGGCCTGACAGAAGCCTCTCCGGTCACGCATGCGAACCCGCTCTATGGCGCCAGGAAGATCGGGAAGATCGGCCTTCCGCTGCCCGACACCGATGCGCGGATCGTTGACCTGGAGACCGGGCAGCGGACGCTTCCGCCAGGGGAGATCGGCGAGGTGGTGGTCAAGGGCCCCCAGGTGATGTCGGGGTACTGGAATCGGCCGGACGAGACCGCCATAGCCCTGAAGGACGGATGGCTGTACACCGGCGACATCGGCTACATGGACGAGCAGGGATACTTCAGCATTGTGGACAGGAAGAAGGAAATGATCATTGTGGGCGGCTTCAACGTCTATCCCCGTGAAGTTGAAGAACCCCTCTATGAGCATCCAAAAGTCCGGGAGGTGGTGGCGGTTGGCCTGCCTGACCCTTACATGGGAGAGACGGTAAAGGTGTATATCGTCCTGAAAGAGGGGCAGTGCGCCGCCGAACAGGAGATCATCGACTTCTGCAAGGGGAGAATAGCCAAGTACAAGGTCCCCACCCAGGTGGAGTTCCGGAAGGAGCTTCCGAAGACGCTCGTTGGCAAGGTGCTTCGGCGGGCCCTGCGCGATGAGGAGCTGGCTAAGAGGAAGCAGTGAGATGATGGCTAACTATGATACCATGCTGTGGAGACCATCCTTTGGCCCAGCATGACTGCTTCACCGCGTGACGCCGCCCCCTCCTGTTCCTTGCAGTGGGTTGAGCAGAGATAAAACCTTACGCTGCAGCGTGCCGCCCTGTTATAATTCAAAGGCAAGACCGCGCAACCGGACTGAACAGCCCCCGGGACGATGGCAAGGATAAATCATGATGGGCGGTCAGGGTTCGAATACCATGCGCAGGCCGCCGAGGCATGAAATACCCATTCGGCTTTTGCCTCCTAAAGGAGATTGCGGCTTCGTTGCTGGTTCTGCCATCGACCCGGGTCCCTGATGCGGAATCCCCCGCCGCCGATCCGAGACCTCGAGCTCCGCGACCGGCTCAGCGAGCTGTTAGGTGAGGCGCTAGGCAAGCCAGAGCGGGCTGGCCCTTTGTATGTGCTCCGCTCGTTCTTGCGTCTTGTCGGGATGCCGGGGCGCTCCGAGGTGCGGTCTGAAGCCCTTATTGGGGCCGTTGAGATTGCTTTCCGCGAGAACGAGCTTCGGATCTCTGCCCAGGAAGCCATCGAGGACCTGCTCAGTTTGAAGCTATTGCAGCCCTCGGGGAACGATGTCAGGCTGCAGAGCGTGGTCCCAAGTGAGGAGCTCCAAAGGGAGCTCCCCGCCGCGACGTCGAGGGCTGAGGCCTACTGTCGTGCTCTTGAGATGCTGTCTCGGCGCCAGATTCGCGCGACTGGCGAGGTGGAGCGGGCAATAGAAGAAGCCGCGTGTCTCTTCAATGAAGGACTTTTCTTCGAGGTGCACGAGGTCCTGGAAGCCGCCTGGCTCAAGCAGGGGGAGCAGACGCGGCCGTTGTTGCAGGGACTGATACAGATTGCGGTCGCCTTCCACCATCTGGAGAACAGGAACCTCATTGGCGCCCTGAGCCTCCTGAAGGAAGGCTTGGTGAAGGTCAAAGACTGCCGCCCGGCCATCTTCGGACTGGAACTGGATCAGTTTCTTAGGCAGGCGGAGGCCTGTTACCGGTCAATCGATTCCCTCCGGAGCGAAGCCTTCGAGAAATTCGATCGCCAGATGATCCCGGTAATGCGACTTTTGAAGTGAAGCGCTGGACGATCTGATGACGACCAAGGACTTCTTGCGTCGCGTCTGCGAGTTGGTGGACTGCGGCGATCGTTGCCCAAACTGGGAAGCCGATCGGGCGACCGGTCACCAGCTTGAGAGAGAATTCGATAAGTTGAAAGGCGCGAGCGATCACGCGGTGATAACGCTGGTCGGCCCACTCCCGCCACAGGGGGTGGTGCGCGGCCCGCAGCGCATCCTGACGAGGCCCGATCGATGAGAATGCGAAAGCTCATGGCCCGCACGGTCCTTTTGCACCCGCGGATCGCGTTGATCTCGGCGCTTATCGTGACCCTCCTATCGGTTTACGTGACGGTTCAACGCTTGAGCTTCACCTCCACGCGCTCCGCCCTGGCCCCCCTCAAGGGGAGGCTCGCCCAGCTTCAGGGAGAATACCGGCGGGCGTTTGGCGACCTCGATCGGGCGATCATTGTGATCCAGTCAGACGACCAGGATCGAGCCAAGCGCTTTGCCGCCGCCCTCGCCCGGCGGCTCAGAGCTCAGGTCCCGGAGGTCGAAGAAGTGATCGACCGGTTCGACTTGAAGGCGCTGGAGGATCATTTCCTCCTCTACCTCTCCCCGCAAGAGCTGATTGACCTGAAAGGCAAGCTCCAGGAGCATCGGGCGTTCTTGGAAGAGCTCTCTGCCGAACCGGGGTTGAACCGCTTATTCCAACTCATCCAGAGAGAGATCAGCAAGTCCCTGGTCGGCCACCTGTTCACCGGGTTCTTGGAGGAGGGAGATGGGGAGGAGCAACGCCCACTTGACCTCGCGCTACTTGTCGTTCTGCTGGAGCAGATCAAGGCGTGGACGGAAGGCCCGCAGGTGTAC
>Ga0209751_10005607_pt1 | contig 11806 bp, 11 predicted proteins | sample RifCSP13_1_FD_184019 | JGI IMG/M metagenome (GOLD analysis project Ga0209751, IMG submission 184019) | Soil microbial communities from Rifle, Colorado - Rifle CSP2_sed 13_1 (SPAdes) (version 2) | ecosystem: Environmental > Terrestrial > Deep subsurface > Rock core/Sediment | place: Rifle... | reverse complement strand
AATGGTTGTAAAAAGCTCTTAATATGGTAGCCCTAGCCAACTTCTTGGGCCTGTAGCTCAGCATGGACAGAGTGCTGGACTTCTAATCCAGTGGTCAAGGGATCGAAGCCCTTCGGGCCCGCTTTTCGTTCATAATTTATTTATCGTCAAGGTATGACGCATAGAATATGAAAGATATTGAACTGAAGCTAGAAAATTTGAATATAGTTCCTAATAGTGAGATAAGAGGAAAAATCGATGTGAGATATCAAGGAAGATATGATGGAATTGTTATCAACACTCAAATCTTAAACTCAAACCAACTCATAGTCTACAAATCATACAACGGCAAACCCATCTCACAAAATCTATCAAGGTTATTCATAAGTAAGGACAACATGACAGAGAATAAAGCAGAGTTTACAGCTATAATAGAGTTCAAACCTTCTGAACCTCACGACGTAAAGTTTCGCGTTTCTATAATCCAAGAGCATAAGGAAATAGAAAGCGATGTGCTGTTTGCAAAACTAGTTGTTTAGAATCTAGCCTTTGTAATTATTAGTTTACCTTTCATCCATGGATGAGGTTCGCAGTGATAGTCTATCTCAACTTCGGGTTCTGTGAATAAGAATTCATATTTTTCTCCTGGTTTTACTACACCAACAGAGTCAAACTTACCACTATACTTGTCCGTATATTCATGGCCAGAATCAGCTGTCACAGTATGTGGAGTATCATCGATGTTATCCCAGATAACTTTGTTATCAATTCCAAGTTGAATGTTTACTAGTTTTGGTACAAAATTATCTTGTTGTTCTGGACTTGAAGAACCCTTTATCATGTTTATTATGGTTTCCTCATGTGGGTTAAGAATTTCTTCAGAGATTCTTGGTTTTGCTGTAAGTTCTGGAAGATAATATAACTGATAATACGAAATACCAGCTGCCATACCAACAATCATTGCTATTATTGCTATACCATATGCATGACTTGATGTTGGTTTACTCAATGAATCTTGGTGGTTTTTAATTGTCTTATAAAGCTATTTGAAAATTTGTAGAAAAAATTAAAGTTTTTTTAGATCTGTGGTTTTATCTTTTAAATCTTCAGATAAAGCAGAAACTGTTTTGATTTCAGTAGTTTCTTTTGAAGTCAGTTTTGGCTCTGGAGATTTTTCTTTTTCTGGAACTTTTGCAGCAGTGCTAGGTGCGACTCCAATTGATTTTGGAATTTCTTTTTCTATTGTAGGGGGTAGAGCTGGAATTTTCTTTGCCTCATTCATTCCATATCTGTAAACATGGAATAATCCTGCAAATACAAGAGTTATCACTCCAATAAGGAAAAGCGAAAAGTTATTCATCCCTGACAACGCTGCGTTGTATGCGGCTATGTTAAGATAAACTTGGAATCCTAATAGTGCGATAATTAACCAATTTATCCACTTTGCAGACAAATGTATTTGTGCTACTTTTTGCGGTCCTTTAGACGCAGCAAGTTTTGCTTTCCTTTCTGCTTCCTTTGACATCTTTATCATCATGTATGAAAATCCAAATCCAAGCGGCACAAGCAAGATCATTACAGTATAGAATAATATCGGATCTATGACGAGTCTTTGCACAAGTGGCATTGCAGTATCTGGCGATATGTAGAACCCCCAGTATGTAGTGACTATTATTTGTGTAATGCCAGTAATTCCAAATGCAGTAACAAGTGGTCTGTCTTTCCAAGAGAATTTCTTGTATCGGTCAATAAATGGAACTACGAGTAGCGCTAAGATAAACAGTCCAGGCCAGAGTACACCAGTTACAAACTTGTCATATTGTGTTCTAAGAAATGCGTACAATCCAGTAAGATACCATTCAGGTACAGTGATTCCTGGAGGTACAGTTGGTTCAAACTTGAAACCCATATCAACTGGAAATACACCACCTGTGATTAGAATGGCACCAGAAATTGCCATAACCATAGGTACATCAAAGACCAAAAATCTTGGCAAATGAACAGCCATTAATCCAAGCATCACTACAGGAAGAACAAACACATGTTGTGCATAAAATCTTAAAACAAAATCATGAAATCCGCTACCAAACATTGCCTCACGTATTGTAGGTCCTGCAATCGGGATCGAATTGGTAAGGGATGCGGCAATACTAATTGCAAGTTCAGCACGTTCACTAAATATGATATCATATCCTGTAAACGCCTCGAGAATGGTTACTGTTCCAAGTATGACTCCTGTGACCCATAAAATTTCGTTTCGTATTTTGTATCTACCACTAAAGTACTGATAATACATGTGCAGAATTGCAAGAAGTACCATTGCGTTTGATGCGTGATAATGGATGTTTCTAATGTGAAAACCAAATGGAACGTCATTGTTAATTTTCTCTACACTGTCCCACGCTCTATTCAATATTGGTTCATAATAAAACATCAAAAGTGCACCACTTACTCCTAGAATTATAAAAACGACAAATGTCAGCATTCCAAGAAATCCAAATGGACTTACAAATCTTGCTGGAAATGAAAACTTTGTACCAATGAATACAGTTCTATCTAGTCCATCCCATACCCAGTAAAAGAAGTCTACAAGACCGTTTCTACGACTTAACGAAACGACCATATCCTACAACTCCATTTTCATTGACATTCCATTTTGCGGGAGAAATCCATAAGAATCCATCGACATCGGCTTCAAGTGTTAGTCTAGGAAGAGTATTTGAAGGAGGAGCTTGAAGCGAAGCTGGTCCTACGAATGCTGTTCCTGTAAGAGGGTTGTACATGCTTCCATGGCATGGACATTCACCTCTTCTTCTTTTCTCTTCTGGCCAATATTTCCATAAACACCAAAGATGCAAGCATACCATACTATAAGCACGAAAAGCACTAACATCTTTTGCATCACCACCGAGTTCTGGTGGGAGTCTGATAAATTGCCATTTTCTAAAAGCCTCTTCATCAAGTACACTGTCTCCAGTTTTTGGATATGTAATAACTTCTGCGTGATTTATTGGATAAGTGTTAACATTAGCATGAGTGTCATCTGGCAGGATCACTTTTGCTTTTTCCAATGAAGCAGTATCTGGATTTGGCATAAAATTTCCCCATGGAACATATGGAGTAAATGCAAGTCCTGTTCCTGCAGCCCCCAATAGTTTTAGAAAATCTCGTCTGGATAGTGTACCCTTAGCACCAGAATCCTGTTCAGGCATGCAAGCTTTCATTTTTGAAAAATTGCATATAAACCTTGTTCTAGAGTTTCTTAGAAATTTTGGTTTTCATAGATATTATTATGGCAACTGTTGCAATTAAAATTCCAATGATTATTCCTTGTAGCAAAATAAAGTTTTGATCTAATGCTACTTTTGGATCTTCAAAGAATGGTCTATTGTCTATGTTTACTGATATTTTTTTAGATATTTCGTTTCCTGCCAAATCTTTTGCAGAAATCTGAATTTCATACTTTCCATTTTCTATTGTTCTTGTATCAAGCTGTACAAATTTGCTGTCTGAAATTGTACCGTTAGGAAGCATTATTCTAATTCCTCCCGAGTCAGGTAAATTTTGGTCGTAAACGTCAACATCTATAGAAATTATGTTTGAGACAAATGATCCATTTATTGGAGATTTGATGAGAAGTTCTGGTGGTTTATTATCAACTTTGAATTCAGCATCTTTTTCTGCATGATGTCCGACTGTATCAGTGACAGTCACTTTGAGAGTATGACTACCATCTGTGAGAAGCTCAGACGGAATCTGTGACTCCGTATTGATTTCAATTTCATTTCCATCAAGAGAATATCTTATAGTGTCAATATTTTCTTCTATTATATCTGGCTGAATTTTATGTGTACTGTTGATGAATTCTGGAACTATAAATAATATTTCTGGATCTTTTTCATCTGGTAAGATCGTAGAAAACTTTGCAGTTACTGTCATGGGCTCTGCAATAGATTGTCCTCCAAACAGAGTAGAATGCATCAAAACAGAATATGTTCCTGTTTGGTTTATTGGAGCATATAGAACTGTGGATGTATCATCTTTATTTTTTATTGGAAAGAATCCTCCACCTTCACTAAATGGACTTGTACCAAGCCAATCGCCAGTAGGCCATCCCTGAAAATGACCAAGTACTCCTGGTGGAACATTTGTTTGAACAATTCTTCCTGCAGGATCAATTACAAACACAGAAAGGTTTGTGTCTTTGTTTTCCCATGAAATGTTTAACGCTGCAGAGTTTATTGTCTTGTCTTGTACATCAAAGTAATACTGCCTCCAATCTCCTGCATTATACCTGTTTGTCATATCAAAAGCACCCCCAATGTATCCATTTCCATACAATGCATCGTCTTTCTGTGAACCTTCTATCACAACTGGGAGATCTTTTCCTGTAATTCTTTTTGTGACAGCATATGAGACAGGCACGTTTACTTCGTGAGAAATACCTTGGAATGATATAAAGCCTTGATAAACCCCAGGTCGAGAATCTTGTGGAGCTATAAGTGTTGCAACAAGATCAGATGAGCTATTTGGTTGTACTTCAATATGATTATAGTTTACCCACACAGATTCCCAGTTTTCCTTTTTGTAAAAGCTAGTTGTAATTGTATAATCCATGGAGGTGGAATTTTTCTTTGTATCACCAATCCAGTACGAGTATTTAGTTGGTACTGGATATACCCCTATTAACGGAGTATTTTTGAATTTTGAATTTGGTTCCGCAATTCTTAATTCTTGTACTGTTCCCCACGATCCAGCGCGATTTATCAGAGAAAGTTCGTCATATGTTACTTCAGTATTATTATTTTTGTCAAGCCAATCATATAGGTACACTGATGAAATCTTCATGTCATTAGCGTAGATCTTTTCGGTTTTATTCATGAAATTATCAAATGGGAAATTCACGTTTATGATCATTAGTGATGCATCGTTTGGTATTGGTTTCTTTTTTTCAAAGAATGAGTTCATTTCTTTGTCTTTGGCGATATTTTCAAGAGAAATGTAATTGGGTCTGAATGTACCTGATTTGTTTATGAGTGTATCTTGTAATCTGACTTCAGTTGTACTGTTGTATTGATATTTTTTAACAAGTTCTAGGATTTGAGGCTTTATTGTTATATCAAGAGTTGTGTTTGAAGGATTTTCTATCGTAAAAGTTGCAAAAGTTCTCTCATTAGGATAGAGTCTACCACCAAACCAAGGGGTCATAGGAAAGGACGCATCATTTAAACGAAAATTTTCTATTCCAAAAGAGGATGAATTTATCATATTCATTGGCACGTCAAGAATTTTTTTTATATTAACATATGACGCATTATTGTATACAATAAAGGCACCACTTTTCCCCTTGACAAAGTTTACTGCATTTTCTACATTTACAATTCCTGTTCCTTGTGTGAATGGATCACTTTCTAAATCAGTAGCAGTTGACATTAAAATATTTTTAAGTTTGAATGGATCATATTCTTTATTTTGTTGTTTCATACTTTCCATCAGTACTGCGGCAGAGCCAGAAACAAGTGGTCCTGCCATGCTTGTTCCTCCAAACATTGTAAATGGATCGGTTGCGTTTTTGATCTTTTTTGTAACGCTTGAAGGTGTAAAGCTGTATGCACCAATACTCATCAGATCTGGTTTTGGATCTCCTATTATTCCAGGACCTCTGCTTGAAAAATCTGCTATTTCATTAGATGATGTAGTAGTATTTCCAAATCTTGGTTGATTCTTAAATGAACCGTATCCAACAAAGACATTGTTAGTTGTTGCCCCTACACTAAGACCGAATGGGGCCACATTTGGTAATCCCATAGTTCCATATCCATGGCCTGCATTTCCAGCACTGCTAATAATTAGTACTCCAGGATAATTCTTGTCAATTGAACCTGGGACAGTGAGAGAACTTAGAATAAGTGACAGAATATCAAGACCGGGTACTGATTGCAGAGTTGGAAAATTAGAAACCCCCCAACTGTTTGATATTATATCAACTCTAGGTTTTCCTTCAAATATCCAATGATTATTTTCTTGATGAAAACCTGATACCCATAGCCAAGCATATACTGCATCACCAAACCACAATGCCTTTATTGGAACAATTTTTGCTCCTGGTGCGACTCCTTTTAGTGAATATTTTGTTGAATTACCATAAATATCGTATTTTTCAATTCCTTTTGATGTTATAGATGCAGCACTTGAGGTACCATGGCCTAGAAAGTCATACATCACACCAAAGTAATTTCCTTCTGGATCAATTGGAAATAACAATGTACCATTTGTTGCGCGGATTTTCGGTTCAATAAGAGATGGTTTTTTTATAACACCATAAATATCGAGTACTCGGGCACCTAAAGTTCCTGTACTATAATCAAATTTCCCATCTTTGTCAGAGTCATACAAGAAAAATTCTTTTCCATTTCCCAAAGTAATTGGATTTTCATCAGTAAAATCAAAATCATATTTTGGAGGTTTGTTATCTTTTACTTCAAAACGTGTGAAATCAATCCAAGAGGTAGACATGTCAGGTACGACAGTATCATAAAGACCTGCAACTTTAGAATCCAAAACAAGTACTGGAACAAGCTGTAATCGTGCAAATGTTCCTTGTAACGTTCCTTGATAAATTACACCCAAGTGGTATATTCCGCTTTTTGAAACAAGATAATCTCTGTTATTTTTACCAATTTTCATATCGTTTGATATCGTACCATTAAGAACAGGTGCTCCGCCACTAGGAAAGAGTGAGTTAAAGACTAGAACCGAAGTACCATTACCCTTTTTTGCAAGATTTAGAAACACCCCATCTGAATTTACATATACTGAAGAAGTGATATTTTTTGGAATTGGTTTTGTATAATTTGTGATCACTCCTTTAGCATTTATGTTTGCAATAAACGTGGCATTTGTCAAAACTAAGCCTTGACCATCTGCATCAATCATTATAGGATGATTGTTTTGGTCACGTGCAAGCGACTCTTGAACATCAAGATTTGAAAAATCGGTTCCTGTATCAACTATACCTATTGTTATTCCTTTACCGTCGTAACCATATTTTCTAAAAACTTCATCAGAACCTGTTATAGGACCAATTCTTGATGCCTCTAAAACAGTTTTGTCGTTTAGGGATTCAGGTAGAGAATCAAACTCTAATTGGAAATCTTCAATTATTTTATATCCTTTTGTTTTAAGATCAGATATTTCATTTTGATAGAAAGTTCCAACTGAGAAAAATCCTTTTTCAGAACTTATTCCATAAACTAGATTTTCTGCAGATGATCTTACATCGGAAATAGAACCAGAACCAAAGACAACGTATCTTTTGATTTGATTTGTTACGACAGGGGAAGATATTTTGATAATCCCTGAATTTTCAAGGTTCAATTGAGGTGTTGGCTGCACTAGATCAACATCATAGAATCCATAAGAGGACCCAGTAAATGCTGATACTAGCAATATGAGAATTAAAAAAAATGCCAATTTTGGCATGGTACAGAAATCCATTCTTTGTCTATTATAGCTATCTTCGTCTAGCAAGAATTGTTATTTGTAAAGCAATGATCACAGCGATTAATGCCACAATTGGTAGAAACAACGAATTAAATTGTCCAGATGCTTCTTCTATGTTCTTTACTGAGCCAGAAATTAGTTTAACACTATTATCGATGTTTTCATTGGTTTCAATTAAAGAGACTTGACTTCTTTCAAGTGTCGCCCCAAATTCTTTGGTTTCATTTTTTAGTTTGTCTAATTCTTCAGATGTAGAATGAAGTATAGAGTTTAGTTGTAAAATTTGATTAGATATCCCTTCTATGTCCTGTTTTAAAACAACAGTTGCAGCTGAGCCATGAGATACTGTTCCTTGATTAAATGAAACTATATGAAATACATATGTTCCTTCCTGAGTGGGAGTATAGTCTGCGTAATAGATTCCTTGATGAAGTGTTTTAAATGAAAGCGCCAAACTTGTGACTTCACCTGTTGGCAAATGGACATGTGATGTCCCTAAAAGTTTTTCAGGAGACCCCGCAACTAATGCTCCATCACTTGTAGTTTGTACAAATAGTCTAATAGGAGCATTCACGGCTGCTGTCAGTGGTGCAAAAACCAGTGTGTTTACAATTCTTTGTATTGGAACTTCAACAAGCTCAGATGATGGAGCAAATTTAACATCTACTTTTTGTGAGAATCCTATTTCTTTATTAGAGATTACTTCTACGGTGTATGTTCCATAGGGAAATGTGGTAGATGGGTTAGGCCAATTAATCAGAACGTGTAGAAATTCACCTTTTTCGTCAGCAGCAATTTGATCAAATTTTGCAATTGTACCATCTGGGGCAAACAATCTCATAATCAAACCATCATTAGGAAGCGCTTTTCCATAAACAACTAATGGTTGTCCATCAGAATACACTTTGTTATCAGTAAATAATTGAAGAGATTCTGCATATGCTACAGATAAATTAATTGATAACATTAAAAGAAATAATAGTATTACTTTTTTTTTCAATTCATTCATGTTAGTCATCGCCTATAGATATTGGTTCTGATAAAAATAATAGAGTTATAGGTTAATCTTGAACATATCTTTCTATATCCATTGAATTTATCGCGGCCAACGAATAATTGTTTTGTTCTTTTTTTAATATTGTAAGAGAAGCATTTCGTATTATTAGTTCGTATAGAGATTCCGGTTTTAGATGTAAAATTGTAGAAAGTATGGCTTTAATCGGATCCATGTGTGTAACAAGTAAAACATTTTGCCCTTTGTGTTCTTTTGAACAATAGTTTACTATGTCTAATACTCTTTTTTTAACACTTGAAAATGTCTCTACTCCATTCTGCTCAATGATTGGATTATCTTGATAGAATTTTAGAAACACATTACCATATTTTGCAAACATGTCTTCATAAAACATGCCTGAGAACATTCCCATCTCAATCTCCGTTAGTCTTAAATCTGTTTTGACTTCTAGGTTGAGGCTTTTGGCTGCCAGATTAGCTGTACTCATTGCTCTTTCAATAGGACTTGAATAAATGGCTGAGATTTCAAGAGGTTTTAAGAATTTTGCAATTTTTTCTGCTTGTTGAATACCTGTTTCTGTGAGAGAAAAACCCTCTTTACGCCCAGCTAGAATTCGTTTCACGTTGTTCTTTGCTTGCGCATGACGAAGAAAAATTATCAGAGACAAGAATATTTTTGATTTTAAAGAAGAGATAATAATAACATTACCAACTTTTGTTTTATGAAAATAGGAATAATAGGTGGAACTGGTGGAATGGGAAAAGGTTTTGCCTTAAGATGGTGTGTAAACCACGATATTTTGATTGGCTCACGTGATGCAACGAAGGCAGCTCAATCAGCTCTTGAATACTCAAAAAATGCTACTGAACTTTATGGTTCTGTAAAAGGTAAGATAACGGGAAACGATAATGTTTCCATAGCTAAAGAAAGTGACGTTTTGGTTTTATCAATTCCATATGAAAACATAGATTCAACTTGTCCTGCCATACTTTCTAACGCAAAAGACAATTGTATTGTGATTTCTCCAATAGTGCCTATGACAAAAACCAATTCCGGGTTTGAATTCATTTCTTTTATCGAAAAAAAACCCTCTGCTTTTGATATGGTACAAAAACATATGAAAGATAAAACAAAGCTTGTTGCTGCGTTTCACACAGTATCAGAAAAAAAACTAGTAGACCCCAATCTTGTTTTGGATTCTGACATATTCATTTGTGGAGATGATCAAAAAGCAATTGAATTAGTCAGCGGATTAGTTAAAGAAATGAAGAATCTCAGACCTCTCATTCTTGGTCCTGGATCACTTTCATATTTAGCAGAAGTTGCAACACCGATACTTTTGAACGTAATGATAAAAAACAAGATGAAGAATCCAGGATTAAAAATAGTTTAGAGTCTACAAAATTTAGAATGACACCATGAAAATGATCAATCACCATGGGCGTAATTGGTTTACTGCTATGGGAGTTTTGTTTATTGTAGTTGCGGCCATAGTAATTTTCCGAAATTTGCTTATCTGGGGACCAGAATTTGTGTGGGACTTTTTTATTTCTAATGAAATTACAAATGAAAAAATATCTGCAGGAATGATTTTCTTTGGTGGTTTTTTGTTATACCTAGGATTTAGGAAGACAGTAGATGAGACAAGATAAATTTTTAAAATCACAGAAGATCCTAAGACTCGCTACTATAGACAAAAGAGGCATGCCGCATATTGTTCCTGTGTGGTATTTGTACAAAGAAGGTATTTTTTATGTTGGAACTAATACTTCGACAAAAAAAGCAAAGAATGTAAAGAAAAATCCCAAAGTTAGTTTTTGTGTGGATTCAGGAATTCGTTCACCAATATTTGGAGTAATGGGAAGAGGAGTTGCCAAATTAATTTTGAATAAGAAAATTGTTTCAAGTATAACCAAGAAGATTTTGTTAAGATATTTTAGTAGTTTAAATAATAATTCTGCGCAGGAACTTCTGGTCCAGACAGATTGTATCATAAAGATCACGCCTAAAAAAATCACAGTTTGGGAGTTTTAAGCCATAAATTCTTCAATTTTGTCAAGAGCTGGTTCTAATACACCAATTTCTGGTAAAAAGACCATCCTAAAATGCCCACTGCCATATTGGGTTCCAAAACCTGAACCATGCACAGTCAAAATACCTTTTGATTTCAAAAGATCTATGACAAATTCTTTATCAGATGAATATTTTTGACTCTCAATCTTAGGGAATGCGTAGAAGGCGCCCTTTGGGATTGAGCAGCTAAGTCCATTCATGCCATTTAGTCTTTTTATTACATAGTCTCTTCTCTTTTTTAATTGAGAAACAAATTCTGAAATATAATTTTGTGGACCTACGAGTGATTCCAATGCAGCATGTTGAACTGGCAAATTAGATGCAATCCTAACTCTGGCAAGCTTTGGTATGTTTTCACGAAGGAGATCTAGTCTTTTTGAATTGTTAAATGCGATATAGCCAATTCTCCAGCCAGACATAAGATGTACCTTTGAAAAACCATTTACTAGTATAACAGGAGAATCACCACTGACTTTACCTATTCCAACAAACTTTTCATCAAAAACTATCTGATCATATATTTCGTCACAGATTATGTATAGATCATGTTCAACTGCAATGCTTACTAGATCTCTTAGAGATTTTTCGTTAAATACTGCACCCGTTGGATTGTTTGGACTGATAAGACATATTGCCACAGTTTTTGAGGTGATTTTTGATTTTATGTCGTCAAGATCTGGTGTTGAGTTACTTAGATCTACTGAAAATTCTATTGGAATCCCTCCAAATAATCTGACATAGGAAGCATATGGTGGATAATATGGTCCTGGAATCAGAACTTCATCGCCAGATTCCACTATTGACGCCATTAACATCTCAAGTCCTTCTGAGACGCCGTTTGTTACTATAATGTCATCTTCTGAAACAGAAAGACCTTTTGCTTTTTCTTTTTGTGCAATCGCATTCCTAAGTTCAGGTAGTCCTTCCGATGCAGCATAATAATTCTGTCCTTTTTTTACAGCATTAATGAACGCATCTTTAACATTTTCTGGAGGTTGGAATCCATACTGTACTGGATCACCAATGTTAAGATATGTTATCTTATGACCTTCTTTTTCCAGTTTTCTTGCAACTAGTGCAATATCACGTATAGCATATTCTACACCTGTAACTCTTTTTGATATTTTCAATTATCTAGACAGATATTTAGCCCCGTTAAATTCTTACTTGATCGGACCCGTTGCATAGCCAGGATAGTGCGGGTGGCTTCGGACCACCAGGTCGAGGGTTCGAATC
>Ga0209751_10005605_pt1 | contig 11807 bp, 8 predicted proteins | sample RifCSP13_1_FD_184019 | JGI IMG/M metagenome (GOLD analysis project Ga0209751, IMG submission 184019) | Soil microbial communities from Rifle, Colorado - Rifle CSP2_sed 13_1 (SPAdes) (version 2) | ecosystem: Environmental > Terrestrial > Deep subsurface > Rock core/Sediment | place: Rifle... | reverse complement strand
TAAGAATTTTTGTAAGAGGATTTGGGCAACAGCCCCTTGAGACGCGACCCCATTTTCTTACCATTTTCTTATCCAGGTGGTGCTAATCATCAGATAGATTTCGTTAGTAATGAGGAAATTGAACTGGATGCAAAAGATATGTTTGCATTTTCATATTTAGAAAACAAATTAAAGCTAGTTCAAAACCTTACTGTAAGGCGTTACTATTTGGTATTATCTTCTGGATGTTTTGTGGCAACATATATGTATGGTTCTGACAGTAAGGAAGTTGTATTACTTCGTCGATTTAGAGACGATGTTCTCTTAAAATCATTAACTCTTTCTTTTTTAGTCATCCTGTATTATCGCATTAGTCCAACACTTCTTAGACGGTTAGAAGATAAAAGAGTTTTAAGACCTCTATTGCTGGTTTTGACGAAGCCCTTTCTCATGTATATTAGTTTTTTATATCAAAATCGAGGCCTCGAAAAGGTCAAACTACTCAAAAAAGAAACTTCTTAACTTCGTACTTGAAGCTATCCAGCGACAACATCATTCAAAGCACGCTGAAAAGCTTATATCTAAGTGCACATGTTAGGTATAACTATTAGCTCACAAGAGCGCAGGTTCTGAAAAAAACTAACCAACAATTTAAGCCGAGCCTTTCTTAGTTTGTTGTCGGGCGATCTTAAGTAAAACGCGTAGAGCTTCGTTTACTGATTCCGAGTCCGGGAAAGCTTCAGCTATGTCGGGCAACAGAACAACAACATTACTTCCCGCCGCATAGCGTTTGACATACTTGCCCCGTACTCCTTTGCTAAAATCGTACTCATTCAACATTTCCGGTTTGCGCCGTGTCCGAGTTTTATTTGCTTTCTTCATAGAAATGTTTTGTGTCCAGGTATTTTATTATGAATTTTTATAATTTACTCACACATATATCTTGTAATATTAAACCCGAATGCTTGGCCATAAAATGAAAAATAATTGTAAGGGCGAACCTCCTGTTCGCCCGTATAAAGGGCAATCACAAGGATTGCCCCTACATCTGGGAAATTTAGAAATACAATAAGAAACCCTTGCAAAATGCAGTCTGATAATGTTGTATAATTATTCTTATTAGGGAATGTGATTTAAAGAAAGGTTTAAATCTTTGACAATCATATATTGTGCTGAGCTTCTCTTAGCGCACTAATTTGAGGACTCTCAAACCCCGCAGTTAAGGCGCACGGTCGGTTAGTACTCTTCAGCTCAACCCCTTGCAGAGCTTACACCTAGAGCCTATCAACCTCGTAGTCTTCGAGGGACCTTTAGGAACCTTACGGTTCGGGAGACCTAATCTTGGGGCAGGCTTCCCGCTTAGATGCTTTCAGCGGTTATCCCTTCCGAGCATAACTACCCAGCGCTGCCGTTGGCACGACAACTGGTACACTAGAGGCTCGTCCACTCAGGTCCTCTCGTACTATGAGCAGACCCCCTCAAGTCTCCTGCGCCCGCTGTAGATAGGGACCGAACTGTCTCACGACGTTCTAAACCCAGCTCACGTACCGCTTTAATGGGCGAACAGCCCAACCCTTGGAACCTTCTTCAGCCCCAGGATGCGATGAGCCGACATCGAGGTAACAATCCGCGCCGTCGATGTGGACTCTTGGGCGCGATTATTCTGTTATCCCCGGCGTACCTTTTATCCGATGATCGATGGCCCTCCCACATGGAACCACCGGGTCACTAAGGCCTGCTTTCGCACCTGCTCGACTTGTCAGTCTCACAGTCAAGCTCCCTTATGTCTTTACACTCTACACCTGGTTTCCAATCAGGCTGAGGGAACCTTTGCGCGCCTCCGTTACTCTTTAGGAGGCGACCGCCCCAGTCAAACTACCCACCTAGCGGTGTCCTGGATCCGGATAACGGACCTCAGTTAGAATCCTAGAACTACAAGGGTGGTATTTCACTATTGCCTCACCCCCAACCGAGATCGGGGGTTCAAAGGCTCCCACCTATGCTACGCATGCAGCACCAAAATCCAGCACTAGGATATAGTAAAGGTGCACGGGGTCTTTCCGTCCCACAGCGGGTATCTGGCGTCTTCACCAGAACCACAATTTCGCTGAGCTTTCGGCCGAGACAGCGCGGCAATCGTTACTCCTTTCATGCAGGTCGGAACTTACCCGACAAGGAATTTCGCTACCTTAGGACCGTTATAGTTACGGCCGCCGTTTACCGGGGCTTCGGTTCAAAGCTTCTCCTAGTTGTCTAGAATAACCCATCCCCTTAACCGTCCGGCACCGGGCAGGAGTCAGACCCTATACGTCGGCTTTCGCCTTTGCAGAGCCCTGTGTTTTTAGTAAACAGTCGCCACCGCCTCTTTGCTGCGACCCACTTCGGCTTCAGTTGCGAGAACCTACACCTAATGTGGGCACCCCTTATCCCTAAGTTACGGGGCTAACTTGCCGAGTTCCTTGGCCGAAGTTCTCTCACGCGCCTTAGTATACTCTACTCGCCCACGTGTGTCCGTTTCCGGTACGGGCACCAAATTATCAACGCTACGAGGCTTTTCTCGGAAGTATGGGCTCAATCACTTTGCGGGGCTTACGCCCCTCGTACTCGCTTCTCAGAGTTAACGAAGGAACGGATTTACCTGTTCCTTCCTCCTACAAGCTTGAACCGGGATGTCCAATACCCGGCTGACCTACCCTCCTTCGTCACCCCTTCACTCCAACTTGGTGGTACGGGAATATTAACCCGTTTTCCATCGGTTACGCCTCTCGGCCTCACCTTAGGTCCCGACTTACCCTGGGCGGACGAGCCTTCCCCAGGAACCCTTGGGCTTACGGCGAGGTGGATTCTCACCACCTTTATCGCTACTCATGCCGGCATTCTCACTTCCCAAAAGTCCAGGCCTTCTTACGATAACCCTTCAATCCGTTGGGAACGCTCCCCTACCGCTACACTTTCGTGCAGCCCGTAGCTTCGGCACCAGGCTTGAGCCCCGATTCATTTTCGGCGCGAACTCGCATCGACCAGTGAGCTGTTACGCACTCTTTAAAGGGTGGCTGCTTCTGAGCCTACCTCCTGGCTGTCTCTGCGAATTCACATCCTTTACCACTTAGCCTGAATTTGGGGGCCTTAGCTGACGATCTGGGCTGTTTCCCTCTCGCCCATGGAACTTATCTCCCATGGACTGACTCCCACGATAAGACAAGGCGGCATTCGGAGTTTGACTGGGTTTGGTAAGCCTTTCAGCTCCCTAGTCCAACCAGTGCTCTACCTCCGCCCGTTATTACGTGAGGCTATACCTCAATATATTTCGGGGAGAACCAGCTATCACGAGTCTTGATTAGCCTTTCACTCCTATCCACAGCTCATCCGACAGGTTTTCACCCCTGACCAGTGCGGGCCTCCACAGAGGTTTTCCCTCTGTTTCACCCTGGCCATGGATAGATCGACTCGCTTCGGGTCTACTACCAGTGACTTATCGCCCTATTAAGACTCGCTTTCGCTATGGCTTCGCCTCTTTCGGCTTAACCTTGCCACTGAAAGTAACTCGCCGGCTCATTAGGCAAAAGGCACGCGGTCAGGCATTCCCGCGGAGTTGCCTCCTTGGGCATAGCCCTTCCACAGGTTACAAGCAAATGGTTTCAGGTTCTATTTCACTCCCCTCACTGGGGTTCTTTTCACCTTTCCTTCACAGTACTAGTGCACTATCGGTCGGCAGTTTGTATTTAGCCTTGGAAAGTGGTCTTCCCGGTTTCCCTCAACCTTTCACGTGGGCCGAGGTACTTGGGAATGCAATCACAGGAGACCTTGTATTTTTGTTTACGGGACTATCACCCTCTATGGTTTGCCCTTCCAAGCAATTCAACTAATACAAGGCTTTGTAACTCCCTGAAGAATCTACGGATTCCTCAGACTGCATCCCGCAACCCCCTATAAGCAACACCCGTAGGTTTTAACACTCGTAGGGTTTAGGCTATTCCCCTTTCGCTCGCCGCTACTAGGGGAATCTCAATTGATTTCTTTTCCTAGAGGTACTGAGATGTTTCACTTCCCTCTGTTCGCCTCTTAGGGCTATGGATTCACCCTAAGATAGCCAAGGTTTACTTAGCTGGGTTTCCCCATTCGGAAATCCTCGGATCACAGCCTGCTTAGCGACTCCCCGAGGCTTATCGCAGCTTGCTACGTCCTTCATCGCCATCTGCCGCCAAGGCATTCTCCATCTGCTCTACACAACTTAACTGCGAGGCATGAGAATCCTCACTCGTAAATTATAAAGCACGCTTCGATTTACCCCATGAGATAATTTTTTGTATCTCACAGGGTTTACTCAGCACAATATATAATTGTCAAAGAACATCTGCGGCTTCGCCGCAATTTAGCAACTTAGATATCAGCCATCAGTAAAAAATCTTTTGCTGACTGCTGATTACTGATAACTAGTTTGCTTTGTGGAGGTGAGCGGGCTCGAACCGCCGACCTCCTGCTTGCAAAGCAGGCGCTCTCCCAAGCTGAGCTACACCCCCCGTTTGGGAATTAGGAATTAGGCATTAGTTACCAAAACCCAATTCCCGATGCCCAATTCCAAATTCCTAAAATGGTGGGCCTAGGTGGAGTCGAACCACCGACCTCACCCTTATCAGGGGTGCGCTCTAGCCTACTGAGCTATAGGCCCTGGTCGTGTATCGTAGCTCGTGATTCGGGTTTCGGATCTCGACCTAACCACAATACCCAATTCATGAAGCACGAGTCACGAACCCCGGAATCAACCTGAGAGCACCAAAACTTAAAAGCAGACAAAGCAGGCCGTCGAGAAAAACCAGTGAGTATTTAAACCTAAGTTCAAATACCCTAATTCTCCGTTATAAGGAGGTGATCCAGCCGCAGCTTCCGCTACGGCTACCTTGTTACGACTTCACCCCAATCACTAGCCCTGCCTTCGGAGCCTGCGTCCCTTTCGGGTTAGCCCAGCCACTTCGGGCAGAACCAGCTTTCGTGGTGTGACGGGCGGTGTGTGCAAGGCCCGGGAACGTATTCACCGCGGCGTGGCTGATCCGCGATTACTAGCGATTCCAGCTTCATGCAGGCGAGTTGCAGCCTGCAATCCGAACTGAGACGGACTTTGATAGGATTAGCTCCCCCTCTCGAGTTCGCAACCCGTTGTATCCGCCATTGTAGCATGTGTGTAGCCCAGGACATAAAGGCCATGCTGACTTGACGTCGTCCCCGCCTTCCTCCGGCTTGTCGCCGGCGGTCTCCCTAGAGTGCCCACCTTAAATGCTGGCAACTAGGAACAAGGGTTGCGCTCGTTACCGGACTTAACCGGACACCTCACGGCACGAGCTGACGACAGCCATGCAGCACCTGTGCTGACTGTGTGGAGACAAGCCCCACACCACCCCACGCTTTCACGTAGGCTTAATCCAGCATGTCAAACCCTGGTAAGGTTCTTCGCTTAGCATCGAATTGAACCACATGCTCCACCGCTTGTGCGGGCCCCCGCCAATTCCTTTGAGTTTCAGTCTTGCGACCGTACTCCCCAGGCGGGATGCTTAATGCGTTAGCTGCGGCACGAAGGTTTACACCCCCACACCTAGCATCCATCGTTTAAGGCGTGGACTACCCGGGTATCTAATCCGGTTCGCTCCCCACGCTTTCGTCCCTCAGTGTCAGTGTCGGACCAGTTGGCCGCCTTCGCCACTGGTGTTCCTCCCGATATCTACGCATTTCACCGCTACACCGGGAATTCCGCCAACCTCTTCCGAACTCTAGCTCCGCAGTCTTAGATGCAATTTCAGGGTTAAGCCCTGAGCTTTCACATCTAACTTACAAAGCAACCTACGGACCCTTTACGCCCAGTAAGTCCGAGCAACGCTTGCCCCCTCCGTATTACCGCGGCTGCTGGCACGGAGTTAGCCGGGGCTTCCTCTGAAGGTACCGTCAAGTCTATGGGATATTAGCCCATAGACCCATCGTCCCTCCTGACAGGGGTTTACAATCCGAAGACCTTCATCCCCCACGCGGCGTCGCTGGGTCAGGCTTTCGCCCATTGCCCAATATTCCCCACTGCTGCCTCCCGTAGGAGTCGGGACCGTGTCTCAGTTCCCGTGTGGCTGACTACCCGCTAAGGTCAGCTACCCGTCTTAAGCTTGGTGAGCCATTACCTCACCAACTACCTGATGGGACGTAAACCCATTTCTAGGCGAGAGCTAGTTACCTAGCCATCTTTTACCTCAGCTTCCGTGGAAATCGTGGTCTTATCTGGTATTAACCCCAGTTTCCCGGGGTTATCCCAGTCCTAAAGGTAGGTTATTTACGTATTACTCACCCGTTCGCCGCTCAGCACACCTCGGAGTTGCCCCCAAGATGCCTGCGCTCGACTTGCATGTGTTAAGCACGCCGCCAGCGTTCGCTCTGAGCCAGGATCAAACTCTTCATTTAAACTCATGAGTTTTTTGGCTCTTCTCTACTAGCCCGCTTTTGTCTGCTATTAATTTTTCAAAGAGCTTATGATCAAGAAAGGTTTTTTTGACCAAAGAGTTAATTAATATAATGGTTCTGACAAAATTGTCAAGGTCTATTTCTTATTTTAGGTATTTCATCCGTTAATGTCAAGTCAAAATTTCGGATTTTTCAAAGAACTTCATAAGATTTCATACAATAATACGAATAAAGAATGATAACTCCACATTTAATATACTACATAGTTAGGCCTAATGCTTTCTACTGTTATATTAATACTTATACTAAGAGTCTTTATCAAGTTCTTTTATCAATAAATTGAATTTACATGCGTCTAGTTTTTTCTACACTTTTACGTCTTTGAGTTTGATCTGCAAAAGAGAACTTAATTAAAAAGCTGCAGCAATGCAGCTTTTTAATAAGGTAAGGTAAACTACAAACTCATTCAGATTTATAAACTTGAAACTTTATGAAAACTGAGTAAAACTAGTATCAACAAACATAGCACATATAATTTTTGATAGCTATTAAAATTACTACCTTCGGAGGGTTGGCAGAACGGCTAATGCACCGGTCTTGAAAACCGGCGTCCGAAAGGACTTGGGGGTTCGAATCCCTCACCCTCCGCCATTTTCAAGTTTATTTACTCAATTAAAAACCACTATTAAATAATCCTTCATATTTGTACTTAGAATAAAAATATGAAAGAAAAGAAATTTGTAAGGTTTTACGTAGTTAATGGAAAGATCGAATCGGATAGAGTATTTAAAGACACCTTAAGAGTGCTATACGGAGATGAAGACAGAAATGTAGGGCTTGTTCCCCGAACGGGCTATAAATATTCGGACTGATACGGGGATCAGTCCCTACATTGTTAATTGCACAAAATGTTAATTACGCAGTATGTAGGGCCCATTCCCCGAATGGGGCTAGGACTGATTGGGAATCAGTCCCTACAGGGGATCAGCCCTTTGGGAGGATAGAATGTAGGTTAGTACTATAAGTAGAAGAGGGTTTGCATAATTATTTTCTTAAAATCGTATTAATGATTTTGTAAGGCCTCAGAATCAGGAGATTTCATGAGATTGAGCGGTGATAGCATTTTGCTATGTGAATCAGTTAAAAACAGAATAGATCCAGATGACGCTGTATAAGAAAATTTAAAAATCCTCAAAATTCCAGAAAGTAAATAAAGTTGTGGAAAACTGTAAATCACAGTAGACTTAACGTTTGTGTAAAGTAGATGAAGGTATCATAATATGATAGATATTCACTGCCACTTGCTTCCAAATGTAGATGACGGACCGACTTCATGGGAAGAGAGCTTGGAAATGGCAAGGCTAGCTTCACAAGATGGAATTCGAATAGCAGTTACAACCCCACACTGGATTCAGAGAACAAAATGGGAGCCAAGCCCTGATGAAATCAAAAAGAAGGTAGAGGAATTAAATAATAAGCTAAAAGAGAATGAAATACCCCTTACCATCCTTCCTGGTATGGAGGTTGGGATTTCGGAGAATTTACCCAAGCTTGTTTCATCGGGTGAGGTTTTGACTTTGGGAGAAAGTCATTATCTCCTGATCGAAATCCCTTTTGTTTCTCTCCCCCTTGGAATTGAGGAGATTATTTTCAACCTCAAAGTTATGGGAATCTATCCAATTCTAGCTCATCCGGAAAGAAACCAGGAGCTTCAAAAGAACCCGAAAAGAATCTTAGACTTAGTTAAGGCGGGAGCCTTTGTCCAAGTCACCGCTGGAAGTTTTTGTGGATATTTTGGAGAGCAAGCCAAGCGATGTGTAATACAGTTTGCAAAGTTTGGAGTACTTCATGCAGTGGCCTCCGATGCTCACTCCGCGAAGGAACGAATGCCTATTCTAACAACTGGTCTAAAGGTTTTGGAAGAATTTATTGGAAGAGAGCAAGTTGAGTTATTACTTGCCAATACCTATCGTTTTATTGGAATGGAATCAGTTACTTGAATGATGATATTAGTTTGAATATCCACCTAAAGGAAAATCACTTCTTAGGTTCAACACTCTTAACATACTTCATCCTTAGATTAAAGATAAGGTCGTCTATGAGTTTTTCTTCTTCACTATTTAGACTTCCCTTTGTTTTATCTTTAAAGGAAAATCTAGAAGACGAGGAAATTGTAAAACTATATGCTTCTATAGGTTGTAGGGAAGAAGCAGAAAAAGCCTTGAGTTCTAGGCCCTAGTCTGTATAGCCTTTAAGAAACCTATAAGAAAAGCAAAATACAGGGCATTTGACGGAATGTGGAGATTAAAGTCAGCCAGGTTATGAATCAGTGAGGACACGATTCCTGACAGGGCACCGAGACTCAAGAAAAATCTAAAATTATTTTCCTTTTGGGAAAACCGGCCTAGATTTCTTACTCGAGAAAATAAAAATAGAGTCAGTGCAGTAGTAATCGAGAAAAAACCTAGAATACCGGTTTCAATTATGAGTTGCAGGTAATCGTTGTGTGCATAGGTATACACAAGGGGAGCTTCCATGTATTTTTTATAGAGTGGATAAACATAACTAAAGGTCCCAAAACCGGTTCCAAAAAGGGGAAAGTCTTTTATAATACTTAACATATCTTTCCAGACCAGGGTTCTTACAGGAGCATCCACTTCTACCTTTAGGAACCTTTCAAATACAGAATAAAGCCCTATCCAGAGTCCATAGATAAGGGCAACGGCTAAAACAAAAAAAATCATCCAGGCTTTTTTTACCCCGCTCTTTCTAAAACCGGAGTAAGCAAGATAGAAGAAAACTAGTGATAAGAGAGTGCTAAATATACCCATTCTTGACCCTGAAAGAAAAATGACAAGAAGCATCATTGCAAGCAGAAAAAGAATCAGAATCTGTTTTTGAAAATTATCAGATGAAACCAGATCTTTAATAAAGGGTTTACTTTTCTTATCATGCCGCTCACCCAAATACAGCACATAGCCCAAAGCAAGAGGTATACTCATTTCAAGAAATCCTGCAAAATGATTGTGGTTTACAAACGTTCCAGTTGCAAATCCTGTAGCTGTACCTATGCTACTGTTAACCAGGTACTGGTATATTCCATAAGCGGCTTCAAAAATGGATACCCCAAACACTGGAATAAGCAGGGTTTTTATTTGACCCTCGGTGGTAAACATCCTTGATACGACAAAACCAAAAGCAATGTATGAAAGCAAGAGTAGTGTTTCTTCCCATGTTGCATGAGGGTAGAGGCTTATTGTAAACATACTGCTTTCACTAGCAAATCCGATACTTGCGAGTATCGTTCGGTTTTTTTCCCAGATCTCAAAACTATTTTTTGATAGAGTTGCCAGGATAAATTCTGGCAAGGGAATAATTTGAAATAAGCAGATAAGTACGAAAGTTAAAAGTGGCAAGTAATTCTTTATACTCAGGTTAGGATTAGTATCACTATACATTGACCATAAAAGCCATAGAACAAAAAGTAGGAAAGCTTGAAGTTGAAGAATGAGTCTAGCCCAAGGTTCCACGCTACCAAAAGGAACTGGTGAAAAAATAAGAATAGAAAAGGTAAGAAGATAAATAGAGCTTTCTAGGATACTTCGGGTCGTAATCATATCAGCTAGTATCAACTCAAGATTGTTGCTTGCTCAGTATTCTAATCTACTTACTGGCTTCTGCGTAATCTCGGTTATCATTCTATAAAATCCCTAAGTAGTGTTCCCACTTCTTCCTCCTTGAGCTTTCTAAGAGCACTCTTTTCAATCTGTCTTATACGCTCTTTGGTAAGTTTGTAGCGATTTCCAATCTCGTCAAGCGTGTATGAATCATCATAGCCAATCCCAAATCGCATTCTTAAGATTTCTTCTTCTCTATCACTAAGACTCGAGAGTGCTTCTTCGATTTTTTCATTCATCGTGACCCTTGCTAAAAGCAAATCCGTAGAAGGACCTCTATCTGATACTAAATCAAGAAGTGTATTCTTTTCATGATCGGGATTAGAACTCGGGATATCTAGGTAGACTACACTAGGAGTTGAGTCTATTGCCTTTTTTACTTTCTTAACACTAAGTCCAGACTCTTGTGCGATTTCATCAACCTCAGGTTTTCTACCGTTTTTATTCTGGAGCATAGTAGTTGTCTTGTAGACTTTAGTTGCCTGTTCAAGCACGCGAACTGGTAATCTTATGATTCTTGTCTGATCACAGATAGCACGAGAGATTCGTTGTATTATCCAGTAAGAAGCATAGGTTGAAAACTTATAGCCCTTTGAGTGATCAAACTTCTCTACGGCCTTAATAAGCCCAATATTTCCCTCTTGAATAAGGTCAGCAAATGGGACCCCACGCCCTATGTACTTTTTAGCAATAGTGACAACAAACCTCAAGTTAGCTTTTATAAACCTTTCTTTTAGCATCTTTAACTCATTTGAGTAAGCTCTCATAAGAGCAAAAAGCCTTTGTATCCTTTTAGATGAAGTATATGTGCTGGCAGTTTTGGCTCCTCTGAGAGAGCTTTTCCCTTTGCTTGAGGAACTACGAGAGTGAGGTGAGGAATATCTTATGTCATTTCCATATTGCCGCATGGCCCTGTCGTGAGCCTCAGGACGAACGGCTTTATCGAGTAAATTTTTTATTTTCTTAATCCTTTCCTCGTATTTCTTTATTTTTATAGCTACCTCAACCTCTTCGCGTGGAGTAAAAAGGGGTTCTGTTTCTACCTCTCTAAAATAATAATGGAGAAGCTTGTGGTTTTTCTCTGTAATCCAGCTCTGACTGTTGCCATTTAAGGGTTGCATATTATCCTGGGAGACGACCTCTGTCTCCTTTTGGTTTATTAAACTGACTTCCTCCTCAAAGGGGTTGATTGAAAAATCGAGAGGTGTTTCTACTAAGTCATATTGTGCCATTTTATGTACCTCACTTAGATGATTTGGCAACATCAGTGCCATAAGGTTAGTGCTCACCCAACCTTACGAATATTCGCTTACAAAATAATTCAGATAAAAGCTTTTTGTTAACCCTATAAACATTTTGTGAGGAGAGGAGAAAAAATAGGTGACAAAATTTGTCAGGGCAGGTTTTTTTTGAAATCTAAACTCCGCTATCTTAAAGCGTAGCGGCAAAGCCTACTTTCACCTGTTATTGGGGGAAAAAAGCCTAGCAGGCGTAATCTCTAGTAACTCATACTAATCCGTTTGTTCCTGGTTTAGAATATATTCTCTCTATACCAATCAATTGTCTTTCGAAGCCCTATATCAAAAGGAGTTTTAGCTTCAAAACCAAATTCGAGTTTTGCTTTTGAAGTATCTAGCATTCTTTTTGGCTGTCCATCGGGACGCGAAGCATCCCACACTACCTCCCCTTCATAACCCACCGTATTTCTAATTAAAT
>Ga0209751_10005603_pt1 | contig 11809 bp, 9 predicted proteins | sample RifCSP13_1_FD_184019 | JGI IMG/M metagenome (GOLD analysis project Ga0209751, IMG submission 184019) | Soil microbial communities from Rifle, Colorado - Rifle CSP2_sed 13_1 (SPAdes) (version 2) | ecosystem: Environmental > Terrestrial > Deep subsurface > Rock core/Sediment | place: Rifle... | reverse complement strand
GTTCCAGGTCGATTTTTCTGTGAGCAGTTACGGGGCGCTGCTGGTCGTGTTCTTCCTGGCGATGGTGGCGCTGTACGGCATGGGCATGATGACGGCCTCCATCTTCCTGCTGCTCAGCCGGGAGGCCTGGCATCTGGCCAGCCTGGCGCAGGAGCCGGTCTACCTGGTCTCCGGTTTCTACTTCCCGATCCGGAGCCTGAACTTCTGGGTGGCTGCGGCGGCCTCGCTCATCCCGCTCACATTGGGGCTGGACGCCATGCGCCAGCTGGTCTTCCCCTCCGGCCCGGCCCTGGGCTTCCTGACCGTGGGTGTGGAGATCCTGATCCTGGTGATTCTTTGCGTTGCCTTCCTGGTGGGGGCATACCTGCTACTGGCTCATATGGAGCGGCTGGCGGTGCGCGAGGGCCGGCTGACGGAGGTGAGGCGGTGATCGCCAAAACGAATGCCCCGGGCACCTTCTGGCGTTCGTTCAAAACCGCGGCCTGGTTGGGCTGGCAGATCGAGTCGAACTGGACCGACCCGTTCCTGTTCGCCATTTATTCGATCGTCAAGCCGATCTCCAGCGCGGCCATTTTGGTGGTGATGTACAGCATCATCACCGGCGCGGATTTCACCTCGCCGATCTTCACCTACATCTACCTGGGCAACGCCTTTTACATTTACGTCGGCGCGGTCATGGGCGGCATCTCCTGGGCGGTGATCGACGACCGCGAGCATTACAAGACGCTCAAGTACATGTACGTGGCGCCGATCCACATCCCTACCTACCTGGCCGGGCGCGGGGTAGCCCGCTTCCTGATCGGGACGATCTCGGTCTTTGTCACCATCCTGTTCGGGATGCTTTTCCTGAGCCTGCAAATCGACCTGGGGGCGATTAATTGGCCGCTGTTCACACTCACCCTGGCGATCGGCGTGCTGATGCTGGCGATGATGGGGCTGCTGTTGGCGGGGGTGACCCTGTTGATCGCCCACCACGTCTGGTTCCTGGGGGAGGCGGTCGCCGGGGCGCTGTATCTGTTCAGCGGGGCGATCTTCCCGCTGGAGGTGCTGCCTCCCTTCCTGCGCTGGATCGGCTACCTGAATCCGGTGACCTACTGGCTGGAGCTAATCCGCCGCTCGCTGGTGGGATCGATCGCAGACGCCTATCCGACCTTTGCAAGCCTGAGCAACACCCAGCTGCTGGGTATTTTAGCCGGCCTGACGCTCACCTTTGCCGTTCTGTCGGTGTACGTCTTCCGCTGGTGCGAAGAGCAGGCGCGCGAGAGGGGGTTGATCGATATGGTCAGCAATTATTAAGGGATCAGGGAGGCTGGAGATGAAGACTGCGTGGATCGGTATCCTCGAAACTAGCCCGCTGGGCCCGGTGTGGGTCGCCGTCTCGGAACTGGGACTGGTCGCGGTCGAGGTGGACCGCGACCGGCTGGCGATCGAGGCCGCAGCCCATCGGCTGGGTTTCGAACAGGTGATCCAAGAGCAGGAGAACACCTCGGAAGCGGTCTCTCAGATCGCCGAATACCTGGCCGGGAAACGAAGGATCTTCGACCTGGCGATCGACTGGGCCGTGCTGAGGCCGTTCCAGCAGGAGGCATTGCACGCCACCTTCGAGATACCCTACGGCGAATCGCGCACCTACGGCGAGATCGCCCATAGCCTGGGCAGGCCACGCGCCGCCCGGGCGGTCGGGCGCGCCGAGGCGACCAATCCGATGCCGCTGGTCATCCCCTGCCACCGGGTGATCGGCGCGGACGGGGGTCTGCACGGCTACGGGGCCGGAAATGGGCTGGAGACTAAGGAGTGGCTGCTGAATCTCGAAAAGGCGAGCCGTTAGAGCGTGCGGGCCACCTCCGCCAGCGTATCCGCTAGACGGTTGAGCACCTCGTCGAGCTGCTCGTAGGTGATCACCAGCGGCGGTTCGATGCGGATGGAATGGGCGCTGGTGAGCATGCCCGCCACCAGCACGCCGCGCTTGAACAGCCCGGCCGCCACCTGGTAGCCGATCTCTGGCGTGTGGAAATGCTGTCCGATCAGCAGGCCGCGCCCGGTCACCTCTTTATAGATGTGCGGGTATTGGGCGGCAAAGTCATTCAGCTTCGGGATCAGGTAACCTCCCTTGGCCGCGGCAACTTCCCACAACCGTTCGCGCAAGGTGACGTTGATAGCGGCTATGGCTGCCGAACAGGCCAGCGGGTTGCCGCCCGTCGTGGTGGTGTGGATGAACGGGTTAGGGTACATCATGACCTGCCAGATCTCCTCGGTGGAGCAGAAGGCGCTGATCGGCATCACCCCTCCGCCCAGCGCCTTTGCGACACAAAGGATATCCGGCGCCACATCCCAGTGATCGACGCCCCACAGCTTCCCTGTGCGCCCCATCCCGGTCTGGACCTCGTCGGCGATCAGGAGTACGCCGTAATGCCGGGTGGCCTCCCGGATGCGCGGCCAGAAGTCGTCGGGTGGGACGATGCCGCCAGCCTCGCCCTGGATCGGCTCCATCAGCACGGCCGCCACTCCGATGCCGACCTTGTCGCAGATCTCCAGCTGGCGCTCGACCGCCTCCGCATCGCCAAACGGCACGTGGTAGACCGGCCCACCGTATAAAACGCCCGCAGGCTGGCGGTAGTCGGCCTTGCCCAACATCGAGAGAGAGCCCATCGTCTTGCCATGAAAGGCTTTGGTAGCCACGATGAAGGCGGGTTTTTGAGTGTGGATTTTGGCGAGCTTGATGGCTCCCTCGATCGATTCGGTGCCGCTGGCGGCGAAGAAGGAGTATTGGATGTCTCCGGGGGTGATCTGTGCCAACAAGCGCGCCAGCACACCGCGCAGCGGGTCGATCAGCTCCTGGCTGGGCATGGCAGTGCGGTTCAACTGGGCGCGCACGCTCTCGACGACCTCCGGATGCGCCCAACCCAGGTTCAGCACCCCGTACCCACCCAGGCAGTCGATGTATTCCCGGCCCAGGACATCCTGGTAAAGCGCGCCGGAGCCGGTCCACTCGGTCGCCGCCCAGTCCCCGGACTCGGTGACCGATTTACGATACTCCAACCAGCCTTTGTTGAAATGTTCGGCGAAGTTGTATTTGGATTCTTCGATGATCGATTTTCCTTCCGACTCGGTCAGATCGGTTTTTTTTATGATATCGATCCAGCATCCCGAATAAGCCAGCGCCTCATCGAGTTTTTGCGGCATAGAATCCTCCTTGCTTCGTAATTGGTTAGACAGGCTTTATTGGAGTCACATGCTTCTCATCACCCGTCAATATGAAGCTCGCCCGCCGTACAACGACCCGAAGTTGGCGCAGGCGCGGAAGTCGGCGCCAACCGGTTCTAGCGCGCCAAATGCCGTCCAGGCGTGCGGGCGGAAGACTTTTTCCTCGGGGACGTTGTGCATGTAAACCGGGATGCGCAGCATGGAGGCCAGCGTGATCAGGTCGGCGCCGATGTGCCCATAAGAGATCGCTCCGTGGTTGGCGCCCCAGTCCTTCATTACGGTATACACGTCACGGAAGGGGCCGTAACCGGTCAGGTTAGGCACGAACCAGGTGGTCGGCCAGGTCGGGTCGGTGCGCCGGTCGAGAGCCTCATGCACCTCGCCGGGCAGTTCGAGGGTGTATCCTTCGGCGATCTGCAGCGCCGGGCCCAGGCCTTTCACCAGGTTAACCCGGCACATGGTGACAGGCATCCCGCCGCGGGTGCGGAAGCGGGTCGACCAACCGCCGCCGCGGAAGTAGTTGACCAGACCGGCATGCCAGGTAGTCGCCTGCAGGCAGCGTTCCACTTCCTCGGGTGTGATCTCCCAGAAGGGTTTCATGGCGGGCTGCCCGTCAATCTCCTGCTGGCCGGTGGCATCCAGGGCGGCCGGGCCGGAGTTGATCAGGTGCAGGAACCCGCCCGCAGAAACCCCGGATAGCTCGTAACCGGTGACGCGTTTGACTGCCGCCGGACTCCAGTAAGTGCGCACATCGGCAAAGATCTGGGCGGCGCCGGTCAGCAGGTTGCCGAACAGCATACTGGCCCCGTTCATGGCGTCATTCTCGGTGGCGAAAATATAAGGCGCCCGGATGCCGTTCCAGTCGAAGGAGGAGTTGAGCATGGCCTCCATGAAGTCGCCATCAGGGTAGTGGTCGGTCCACTGGCGCTGGCCCTGGAAGCCGCCGGCGATGGCGTTGTGACCCAGGGCTTCCTCGCCGTAGCCCATCTCGGCCAGGCGCGGATTACCGACCAACAGGTCGCGGGCAATCAGGAACATCTTGACTGAGATCTCCCAATCCCGGTCCTTCTGGGCGCGCGTGCGCTGCTTTTCGGGCGGGTTGGTGTCCTCGCCTTCCGGGCAGTTGGCCTTTGCCCAGGCCAGCGCCAGGTCATATTCTTCTTTATCGAAGATCCCTTCCTCGATTCGGCGGGTGAACTCGCTCATGTCGATCGATTCGACCCGCATCCCCAGGTAGCTCTCGAAGAAGGGCTGGTCGACGATCGAGCCGGCGATGCCCATCGATACCCCGCCCATGGCTGCGTACGACTTGCCGCGCATCCAGGCTACGCCCAAGCCGGCCCGGGCAAAGCGCAGCAATTTTTCCTGGACGTCCCCCGGGATGAACGTGTCGCCGATATCCTGAACGTCCTGCCCGTAAATACCGAAGGCCGGCAGTCCTTTCTGAGCATGGGCTGCCAGGGTCGCCGCCAGATAGACCGCCCCCGGGCGCTCGGTGCCGTTAAAGCCCCAGATGGCCTTGGGGATGAGCGGGTCCATGTCCATGGTCTCAGAGCCGTAGCACCAGCTAGGCGTGACCGTGAGCGAGACGCCCACCCCTTCCCGGGCGAACTTGGCGGCAGTCTGAGCGGCCTCCGCCACGCCGCCGATGCAGGTGTCGGCGATCACGCACTCCACCGGCAGGCCGTTCGGGTGGCGCAGGTTAGCGCTTAAAAACTCCGCCACGCTGCGGGCCATGCCAAATGTTGTATCTTCCAGAACTTCACGCACCCCCTTACGCCGCCCGTCGATCGCCGGGCGGATTCCGATCTTGGGCAGGTCTCCGATCAGGTGGTTGACCGGGGCGACCTTTTTTATTTCAATCGTGTCCGTCATGGCTCCTCCTAATATTCAGAGCATTCATCAGTTTTTATTTTCAACGCGGACTTCTTCTCCAGATTCCGATCAAGTTCAGATCGATCGGAATGGACAACAAGAGGATTCCTGTTAGATCCGCTCTGCGTGACCGTATTCGACGACCCACTCCAGGTGATGGTCTAGCAAGGTCTCGTAGCGCGGCCGCCCGTCATCATCCCATCCCATCATGCGGTAGTATGTGCGGATCGCTGCCAGGAAGGCCTCCCGGTCCAGGCGTTTGCCGTCCCAACGCATCCCGGGCATGCGCAGAGGTTCGGAGAAGAACCGTTCAGGAAGAATATCGTCAGCAGCAGTCAGGCCCTCGCGCAGGTTGTAGACCCGCATCAGGTGCAGGCGCCGCTCGCCGAAACGCATGATCTCGTAAGCGGAGGTGTTCCAACCGGTCACGCCTGCGAGCAGCTCTGCCATGTGTTGCAGGCTGAATACGCGGGTTGGAGCGATGGCGAAGATGCACACATCCAGGGCGTCAGCCGCCGACCAAAGCGATGCCAGGGCTTTAAAGTTGCGCACCTTCCGCTCTCCGAGATAATCCATCGGGATGCGCTCCAAGATGCCCACCGTGCGGGAGCTTTCCAGGGTGTGCTCCCAGCCAACCTGGGTGTCATAATCCCAGTCGTGTTCGCATATTTCGTAGCGCGGCCCGACTGGCGCGGTAGCATATCCCAGGGCCAGGTTGGTCTGGGTGCGCGGCTCGAAGCAGACCATCTCTTGGCCTTTGACATGCAGAGCATAACGGGCGGCCTGGCCACCGATCGCCTCCGCTGCCCGCCGGCTACCCTCGGCGAGCGTCTCGCCAAAGCCCTCCCGATAGGCGACTGCCTGGATCCACTCCAGTAAATTGTCTTCGTCGCCAAAGCGCAGCGAGCGCCCGGTTTGTTCCTGCGAAAGCAAGCCCAGTTCAGCGCACTCCATCGCCATGGAGAGCGTGAATCCCAGGGAGGTGGGATCGAGGCCCAGGTCGTTGCACAGAATATTGGCTCGGAAGATGGTCGCTAAACCGGTCGTACCCAGGTTCGGACCTAAAGTGCCGGTAACCTCCTGGTGGATGCCTCCTGCGCGCGGGTCAAGGATAGCCTCCTCCCCAGCCGAGAAGAACTTGATGCAGTTGTTCGGGCAGCCCGGACAGTCGCCATCCCCACGGTAGTAGGGGAGAAACAGGCTGGCCTCGTAGGCGTCTGCCGCCTCAAAGATAGCCTCGCGGTAGTTGTGGGTGCACAGGGCTGCGTCCAACCCGTGCAGGTGCACCCAGGCGGAGAAGCCAGGCGGCTCGAGCTGCCAGCGGGTGAGAGCATTGGCGTGCATGCGGGTGCGGTACATTTCTGTCAGGCGGGCGCACGCCTCGGGGTCTGCGACCGGTGGTAAGTTATCGCCGCGCAGCACGACCGCCTTCAGCTGCTTCGATCCCATTACGGCTCCCATCCCTGTGCGGGCAGCCTGGTAGGTGCGATCGCTGACCAGGCTGGCGAAGCGTACCAGGCGCTCTCCGGCGGGTCCGATTACTGCAGTATGAATATCCTTCCCAAATTGATCGTCGAGCACGTCCACCGATTGATTCACGCGTAGTCCCCACAGGTCTGTGGCATCATAAAAACTCGCCTGACCCTCTTCGACCACGACGGAAAGCGGCCGTTCGGCCTTACCATGGAAGACCAGGCAGTCCACCCCGCTGCCCTTAACCGCTTGACCAAACGGCCCTTCGGCGCGCGCCTCGCCGATCCCGCCTGTGAGGGGGCTCTTCGCCGCGGCTGTGAAACGCGCCAGCCCAGCATAAGGGTGTCCAGCCGCCACGCTGGAGGTCAGGATAAGCAGGTTTTCCGGGCCGAAGGGATCACAGCCAGGCGGGCAGCCTTGCAGCAAGTAATAAGCAGCCAGCAGCCCACCTCCGCCATAGATGCGCCAGAAGTTATCGCCAGGTTGCTCGACCCAGCTGTTCTGTGCAGACAGGTCGATGTGTAGAACCTTGCCGTGGTATCCAAACGGGCTCATCGCAGCGACAGGAGATTGGCGATCTTATCTTCAATCTGCTTGGCTTCCGCCGGGGTTAATGCCCCTATCTCCACCTCGCAGCGGTAGACGCCCTTTGCCGGGATAACCTTTAGATTTCCCTTGGCTTTCTCGGCCAGGTAGCCTTCCGGTTCGGCGGTGGCTGGTTCGATGAACCCCAGGGCATCCTGGTCCGGTGTGCGCGAGATCCAGCGCACGCCGGTGTCCAGCTGGTCGGGGCGGTGGCGCACATAATCTGCGTTCCCATCCGGGTGTACCTGCATGCTGTGGGCCCAGCCTTCCTCGTCGGTTAAGTAATCGATGAAGAAGACCACCTCCGGGTCGAAAGCCAACCCAGGAGCGAGCCGGTGATGTTTTTCGGGGTGAAGCCTGAGCTCAGCGATGAATTCGAGATAACCAGGCTTGGGCCGGATGTGGGAGGGAATGCTGGTGCGCACCCGCACGTGCTCGGGAGAAGCCGGGGCGCTGTAGACCAGCCGCCCGTTATCGACCGGGCGGAAGTTGATGTGCGCCAGGTACATCAACTCCATCTCGGTGTTTTTCAGGTTTGCGATATCGAGGGACATCCAAAGCCGCGCCGAGTCGGAATACAGCTTGACCAGGGGTTCCGCCAAATAGTTATGACTGAAGGCGACGGTATACGTGTACTGCCCGCCCAGGCCGAGATAACTCCCGCGCTCGTCTTCTCCCACGACCAGATAGGCCTTCTGGTAAGGAGCGTTAGGGAGCTCGCCGTGCAGCGGGTGGGAGTCGTCTCTGGATGGGACCCCCATGGCGGTCGCCCCGCAGTGCAGCAGGAAACCGCCATAGGTTTCCAGGTAGACCCGCGTCGGGCGGGGCTCGTTGAACATGGATTTCATGGTCAGGTTACGCCCGTCAAATTCAGCCGACCAGATCTGCTGTCCCTGGAAAGGGAGCATGGCGATCTGGCCGCGCGCGTTGCTCAGCCGCAGCCCGCACACCCCGCTCGGGTAGCGAAAAGCGGCTGCCGAAAGCGGGCCGGACTCCAGCAGGATCTGTTCTCGTTCGGAGAAGAAGCCGGGCGAGAGGTGGACGCGGATTTCCGGTTGGGTCATAGAATGCATCTCCATATGGAAGAAAGGTTCTCCTCACGACCGGGCGTGGTTCAGGCAGCGCCAACCGCCGGTCAGGGAATGATGACGATCTTGACGCTCGCCTGCTGAGGATCTACCAGGGTCTGGAATGCTACCGCATGCTCCTCCAGCGAGAAGGTGTGGCTGACCAGCCGGTCTGCATCGATGGCGCGCCGGGCCAGCAGGTCGACCGCTTTGGGGAAGTAATGGTTGGGGATGGCGTGCGAGGCGCGCAACTGTAATTTCTTGAAGTGGAAGGCGTTGGCGTCGAAGGTGATTTGTTCCGCACCGCCAAACTCGATCCCGATCAGCCCGATGATGGCCCCGAAACGGGCGATCTCGATAGCCAGGGGCAGGCTGCGCGGCGGGGCAGTGACCAGCACGCGGTCTACCCCCTGCGGAACCTGCGCCCGGATGGCGGCGGCGATGTCGTCCTCGGCTTCCGCCAGGACTACGTCGGCGCCCATCTGCTGGCCCACCTCCAGCCTGCGGCAGCCTCGGGGGGTCGAGCGGTTGGAGCCGGTTAAGAAAACCCGCCGCGCCCCGCGCAGCTTGGCCAGCCTGGTGAGCATCAGGCCGATCGGGCCGGGGCCAAACACGACCACCTCATCGGCGAGGTCGGGGTCAGCCCGCTGGAGCAGGTCCAGGGCAACGGTAAGCGGCTCGGAGAGGGCTGCCTGGCGGGGTCGAAGGGCTAGTGAGTCATACGGCTGGACCATGTCTGCCCGCACGCGCAGGCAGTCGGCAAATCCGGCCCGGTCGTTCATGTATGTGGCGATATCCTGGCAGTACAGGGAGAGCCCGTTCTTACACGGCTCGCATACCCCGCAGGCGGTGTGGTTCTCGACGATGACGGCTTCACCTCCTCGCCAGCGAGTCACACCCGGCCCGACTTCGACGATTTGACCGACCACCTCGTGACCCAGCGGAGTCCATTCCGGGTTGTGGCGCACGAAGTGCAGGTCCGTGCCGCAGATGCCGCAGGCGGCGACTTCTACCAGAACCTCGCCCGGGCCGGGTTCGGGCCTGGGGACCTGGCGCAGTTCAAATTGAAACGGGGCTTTACCCCATAAGGATCGCATGGTCGCTCGGTGATCCGTTCAGCCCTTGACGGCGCCCACCAACAGGCCGCGGGCAATATAACGCTCCAGGGCGATCGCCATGATGATCACCGGGACGATCATGATCATGATCAGCACGGACATGTACCACCATTGTGGTCCGCGCGTGGCGTTTTGGGCCGCGATCGTCAGCGGTAAGGTCTGGGATTTTGCACCGGAGAGAAACAGCGCCAGCAGGTATTCGTTCCAGGCGAAGACCAGTACGAACAGGAAAGTGGCGACCAGACCGGGCACTGCCAGGGGGATAACAATGGACTGGAAGATACGGTAGCGCGAGGCGCCGTCGATGGCGGCACACTCCTCTAATTCGATTGGGATGGTTTGAAAGTAGTCGCGCATCAACCAGACCACGATCGGCAGGTTGACCGCGATATAGGTAATGATCAAGGCCGTACGCGTGTCCAGGAGCGCCATGCGCTGAAACAGGATGTAGATCGGGATAACCACGGCAACCGGCGGCAGCATGCGCTGCGAGATCAACCAGAAGGCAATGTCGTTGTTCCCCAGGGCACGCTTGAAGCGCTTGCCAATCGTCTGCAGGATAATCACGAACAGGACCAGCATCGCAGCCAGGGAGATTTGCCAGGGAGCGCCCAGGGTGATGGCGAAGATGGCCAGGGCCAGGCATCCAATGAAGGAAAGAATGGCCCCCAGGCGGGGACGGTACTCGAACCGGATCAAGGCATAAGCTGCGGCCGTGCCTAAAAACAGAGCCAAACCGGCGCTGACCGGCGCGACGATCAGCGTGTTCAGGAAGTTTCTCCGGGTGTCGTTGGCCAGGTCTCCTGCCAGGATGTAATCCCAGGCATGTAAGGAGGGTTTGAAATCGACGAAGGGGATGTAAAAAGGCCCGGTGTTCACGTCGATGGGTAGCTTGAAAGACGTGACGAATAACCAATAGATCGGGAATAGCACGACGGCGGTCCAGATTAACAAGACGATATAGATCAGGATCGTCTCTCCCGGGGATGGCTCAGATAAAGACTTGCGCCGGAAAATTGATTTCAGCATTTCAGATCTCTCCAGCAACGCGACGGCGGATCAGACTGATATAGGCCATGCCGATAAAAGTCACCAGGAACAGCAAGGTATAGGCGATGGCTGCCGAGGTGCCCAGGTCAAGCGATCGCCAGTAGATGAAGGCTTGCAGGGTGAGCGATTCGGTCGCCGTGCCCGGCCCGCCGTTGGTCAGGATGTTGGGGAGATCGACGATCTTGAAGGCCTCGATCATGCGGATCAGAATTAGGGTGGTGCTGACCGGCAAAATCTGCGGGAAGGTGATGTGCCAGAAGGCCTGCCAGCGGTTAGCCCCATCCACGTGGGCGGCTTCCAGTAATTCCATGGACTGGCCTTCGATGGCTGCCAGGAGCACGATAAACATGAAAGGAGTCCACTGCCAGATATCGCCTAACATGACGGCGGCGCGCGCTCCCCAGGGGTCATTCACCCACGAGAATAAGCCTAAACCCAAGGCTTGCCAGATCGGCTCGAAGGGGCCCTTATCCGTATCGACCAGCATGCGGAACATATAGGCGATGCCGACGGGTGTGATCATCATCGGAATCAGGAAGATGACCCGAAAGAAACGCCGGCCTGGGATATGCTGAGTCACCAACAAGGCCAGTCCAAGTCCGATCGTGTATTGAAAAAAAATGCCGATATAGACGTATAACAAGGTGACGACCAGCGTTCCCGGGCGGCCACCCGGACCGAGTGTGGACATAATCATCCACAATAATGCCGTAATGAATAGAAAAACCAGGACATTCCCGATCAGGCTGCGGGCTTTGAACCTGCGCTGGATAAAGCCACGAAACAGGGCATAGATCAGCAGCGCCACGACGCTGGCGAGGACCATCCATCCCACTACGCTGGGGAAGGCGAACACGCCCAGGAAGTGCGTTTTTTCGAGTCCCAGGAATAACTTCTGAAAGTTGGCCAGCCCGACAAATTTGATCTCGAACCCGCCCTTGACGAATTTGAAGCGGGATAGCGACAGGTAGAGCGAGACAAGCAATGGGAAAATGGCCAGGAAAAGCACCACCAGCACGGATGGCATGATAAACACGCTGCTGGCCAGGCGGTCTGCCCGCGAGGCAACGCGCAGAAACTGGTTGGCTTGAGGCACAGCCATCGTCTCGGTCTCGGCCGGCTGGCTCGCTTCGAAAGTTTTCTGTTTGGTGGCCATAGAGATTCCGTTGTCGAGAACCTCGAGGCCCGGCCCCGCCAGAGCCGGGCCCCGAGTCGATCAGATGGCTATCTTAATTTGTGATGCGAAATCACTTCTGGACGCCGAGGGTGGCCTGGTAAGCTGCGGCTTGATCTTCGCGGCCGAGCTCGTCGGTGATGGCCTGCCAGCCGTCGTAAATCTGCTGGACGGCGGTGTCCAGGTCGATCTCGCCGGCCAGGTATTGGGCGACAGCGGTGTCGAGCACCACGCCCTGGTAGCGTTGGTTCTGCGGGATGCGC
>Ga0209751_10005601_pt1 | contig 11813 bp, 6 predicted proteins | sample RifCSP13_1_FD_184019 | JGI IMG/M metagenome (GOLD analysis project Ga0209751, IMG submission 184019) | Soil microbial communities from Rifle, Colorado - Rifle CSP2_sed 13_1 (SPAdes) (version 2) | ecosystem: Environmental > Terrestrial > Deep subsurface > Rock core/Sediment | place: Rifle... | reverse complement strand
TGGTACTTCGCATAATCTATATTATGTTAAATAGTATAAAGATGCTGGCAGTACCTGACAGGAGGTGCTTTATATGACTAATACGCCCTGTTTTGCCGCCCAAAGCGCTGCCACCCCGCTGGGGCCGTTTACCATTGAGCGGCGTGATCCCGGACCGAATGATGTGCAGATGGATATACTCTACTGTGGTGTGTGCCATTCAGATTTGCACCTGGCCCGCAATGAATGGCAGAACACGGAATACCCTATCGTGCCCGGGCATGAAATTATCGGGCGTGTAGTAAACGTTGGTAAGCAGGTTAAATCATTCAATGCCGGTGATCTGGCCGCCGTTGGGTGCATGGTGGATTCCTGCCGTACGTGTGAAGATTGCAAGGATGGTCTGGAACAGTATTGTCAAACTGGTGCCACCTTTACCTACAACAGCCCGGATCAATACACCGGTAAAAGGACTTACGGTGGCTATTCCACACAAATTGTCGTGAACAAGGATTTTGTACTGCATGTCTCCGAAAAACTCGACCCGGCTGCGGCGGCACCGCTCCTGTGTGCAGGTATTACGACCTACTCTCCCCTGCGTCACTGGAATGTCAGCAAAGGTGATAAAGTGGGTATCGTCGGACTGGGTGGTCTGGGCCACATGGGGGTGAAGATCGCCCATGCCATGGGTGCAAATGTTGTGTTGTTTACAACTTCACCGGGTAAAACTGCTGATGCGAAACGGCTTGGCGCTGATGAAGTCATAATCTCGAAAAATCCGGCAGAAATGCAGAAACACGCGAGCAGTTTTGATTTCATTTTGAATACCGTGGCCGCCCCGCATAATCTGGATGCTTACCTGGAACTGCTGAAGCGTGACGGCACCCTGTGCCTGGTGGGTCTGCCGGAACACCCTCACCCTGCTCCGGATGCCGGCAACCTGATCTTCAAACGCCGGCAACTGGTGGGGTCACTGATCGGCGGGATCAAAGAGACACAGGAAATGCTCGATTTTTGCGCCAGGCACAATATTAACAGCAATATTGAGATAATTCCGATCCAAAAGATCAACGAGGCCTATGAACGCATGCTGAACAAAGATGTGAAATACCGTTTTGTAATTGATATGGCATCGTTGAAATGAGATTGCTTCGCTGTACTCGCAATGACTCTCAATGTGTCATTGCGAGGACCGCGACCGCGGCAATCTCAAATTGCAAAACCAGATTGCTTCCCGCCACGGCTACGCCGCGCGCTCGCAATGACTCAATACAGGAACTGCGGGATTGCTTCGTCACTCCGTTCCTCGCAATGACTTAATCGTAGTCATCGCGAGCTTCCGGAGGAAGCGTGGCGATCCGCGAAGCGTTGCGAGGAGTGAAACGACGCGGCCATCCTGCATGCCAAAACACCAGATTGCTTTGTCACTGCGGTCCTCGCAATGACTGGTAAAGTATTAAAGCGTTTTACCGTTGCGCAATAATTCGAAGATTTCTTCCGGCGGCAGCGGTTTACAGAACAGAAAGCCCTGCATCTCTTCACACTTCAGGAGCGTGAGTAACTTCGCCTGTTCCCCGGTTTCCACCCCTTCCGCAATCACCCTGAAATGTAACGCATGGGCCAGGGTAATAATTGTGGACACGATGGACATACTGTCCGCCTGTGTGGTCATGTGGCTGATAAACGAACGGTCGATCTTCAGCGCGTCTATGGGCAATTTCGCAATATAGCTGAGCGAAGAATAACCCGTACCGAAATCATCAATGGCAATATTGACTCCCAGTTCCTTGATGGCGACAAGTTTGCTGATATTCATATCGATATCCTGCATCAGGAGACTTTCCGTCATTTCCAGATCAAGTCCGCATGACTTTCCGCCATAGCGCTCAGTTATACTGGCGACTATATCGGCGAAGTTCTTCTTTTGCAGTTGTAGCGATGATACGTTAACTGCAATGCGCGGAACTTCCGTGCCTGAAGATTGCCACTGTTGCATGTCTTTCAGCGCTTTTTCCATGGCCCAGTGGCCCACATCCAGAATTAACCCGGTCTCTTCCAGTATCGGGATAAATTTTCCGGGTGGCACCAGTCCGGTGTCCGGATCCTGCCAGCGGATCAAGGCCTCAAGTCCCAGAATTTTATGGGTCCCGGCGTCTACCTTGGGCTGGTAATGCAATACGAATTGTTCCTCATCAAGCGCGCGCCGCAGTTTGTTTCGCAAGAACAGCGCTTCCCCTACACGCGATGTCATCTCTGACTGATAATATAAATAATGTTCAGCGGAGGTCTTGGCTTTTTTAAGGGCGGTCTCGGCATGCCTGTACAAAGTATCTGCGTCTTCACCATCTGCAGGAAACAGGGCAATCCCACCGGTAACATCAACATGAATCTCATCTTTTTTATTAATCACAACAGGCCTGGACATGGCTGTTAAAATTTTATCTTCAAACAAATGTGCCATATCGGCTGCATCTTTTATGTCCGTTATTATCATGGCGAAATAGTCACCTGTAATACGTGCGACATTTGCCGGATCATCCGCCAGTTTCTGCAGACGCAAGGCAATCTCCTGTAAAAGATCATCACCGGCCTGTTTTCCAAACGTATTGTTGAAATGCCGGAATTGTTTGATATCAAAGGCCAATACAGCCACCCGGCTGTTATTCTGTTTTGCCTTCCCCAACATATACGACAAGTGATCGTAGAACAGGCTGCGGTTAGGCAGTCCGGTCAGGGGATCGTAATAGGCCAGGTAATCAAGCTTTTCCTGTTGCAGGATATTTTGCAGGGCATAAGAAATATCATCAGCAAGTTCTGTAAGCAATTTTATTTCATCATTATCAAAGAATTCTGGTATGGATGCGTACAAGGCCATCATGCCAGCCGGTTGATCATTTATCAGTATTGGTAAAATAACAACTGAATGAAAGCCGCGTTCAAGTGCACGCTCCTTCCAGATTGCCACGCGTGGATCCGTGGTGATGTCATTGCAGATAACGGGAGCACCAGTACGCAATGCCTCCGCAGTCAGGAGACAGCAATCAGGCATATGCTCGTCGGTACTGAACTTGTTGTTTTCAATATAACCGGCGATTAACCCGGACCAGGCCAGCAGCGGTACAGAACTGGTTACTGGTTCATGCATACCAATCCAGGCCAGCAGGAACCCGCCCTTTTCTACGGCGAGTGTGCAGGCTTCTTCAAACAATGCCTGCCGGTCTTTGATCCTCACAATGGCGGAGTTGATCCCGCTCAGTAAGGCATAGACCCGGTTCAGGCGTTTGATCTTTTCTTCTGTCTTTTTTCTCTCGGTGATGTCCCTGGCTATACCTGTATAGCGATAGATTTTTCCTGCCTGATTATGTACGGGAAAGGCACGATCATGTATCCACCGGATCGTACCGTCTGGCCGCAGAACCCGGTATTCCTCACTAAAGACACCAGCTTTTTTCAAGTCCTTATTCAAATCCAGACGTGCTTTATCACGATCGGCGGGATGTATAGCGTCATACCACGAGGAAGGATCCTCATACAGGCTTTGCAGGGAACGGCCCCATATTTCTTCGTAAGCCGGACTGATATAGATGCCTTCCCCGTCGGCTGACACAATCCAGAATACGTCATGGATATTTTCCGCAAGTTGCCGGAAACGCTCCTCGCGTTCATGCAGTTTCTGTAACAAATGGTGATGTTCGGCGGCCTTGAAGACGACGATTTTCAGGGCGGCCGGGTCCCAGGGTTTGGAGATATAGCCGAATATTTTGCCTTCATTAACAGCAGCAATGACGGCTTCAAGATCGGAAAATCCCGTGATCAGCAGGCGTGTGGCATCGGATATCTCCTGTGCCTTACGCAGAAATTCATGCCCACTCATTCCAGGCATGCGCTGGTCGGAAACGATCACAGACAGATCATGCCCGTTCCCCGAAAGTATCTCGATGGCGGTTTTGGGGTTCTCCGCCGTCAATACCTGGAATTCATCCTCCAGGGTGTCTTTTAATGCTGCCAGTACCTGTGGTTCGTCGTCGACGATTAATATCGTCTCCCGTTTCAGTGCTGCATTCATGACATTCTCTCCATTAATATCCACCATCAAAGATCGATACAACCTGTATTTCTGTATGCTTTTTAATCACTGGTTAGTTTTCCGAGTTACTGTTTCCATGGGATCGTTATAATCACTTCCGTCCCGCTACTCTGCCCGCTACGGATTTCGAGCTTGCCTCCATGTTTTTTTACGATACCGAATGAAATAGAAAGCCCGAGACCTGTTCCTTGTCCTACCGGCTTGGTGGTAAAAAACGGCTCGAAGACGCGGTCACGAATGTCATCCGGGATGCCTTTGCCGGTATCGGCAATGGTAATAGAATATACCGCATCAGTTTTTTTCGTTGTGATGGTGATCACACCTTGTCCTTCAATAGCATCTATGGCATTTGAAATCACATTCATGATCACCTGATTGAGCGGTCCCGGATAACAGTTGATGATATTGTCATCGCCATATCTTCTGACAACAGTGATGCGGTCTTTCAACCGATACTGCAACAGCGTCAACACGGATTCAATGCATTCTTCAATATTGACCTGCTTGAATTCTCCCTCATCAAGCCGGGAGAACGTCCGTAATTTGATCACCAGATCCTTGATCCGCTCAAGCCCGGTCTGCATGTCCTGCAAACGTTGCTGGAGTTTATTCAGCCGGATATGCGATTTATCAGACAGGTGTGGTTCAATCTCCTGAAGTATGCCGGCAAGACCTTCCATTACAGTAGTCAGATGGCTGATTACAAATGCCAGAGGATTATTAATCTCATGCGCAACACCTGCTACAAGTTCACCCAGTGAAGCCATTTTCGCGGTCTGCACCAGTTGCGACTGGGCCTCCTTGAGTTCCTGATTTGCGGTTTCAAGTTCCCGGTTGGCTGATTCGATTTGTTCGACCAAACGCGTTCGAGCCAGGGCGATACCCAGTTGATTCCCTACCGCATACAAATTTTTCAGATCATCGTCGCTGAACAGGCCATGCTCGCTCCCCACCAGGTTCATGACCCCGATGGTTTCCCCACCAATCCAGATAGGAACACTCGCATGGTAAAGCAGATCATTGGTATCGCCAGTTGCTTTTTGCAGTCGCTCACACTCAAGTATATTGGTCACGGAATCAAGCTCGCCGGACAGCAGCATGCGCTGGCAATGGCACAAACCATCCATTGCACCTGGCGTCTCCAGCGCCGGCGGCAAATTATACGCGGCCAGAATACGGAAATTACCGTTGTCAACCACCGAGATCCAGCCGGCGCGAACATTAGGAAGTTCCATTGCCCGCTTGAGCGTTCCTTCACACACATCCTTCTGGGTAACTGCCTTGTTGAGTTCTTCTGCAATACCGAACATTCCGGTCAGTGACCGGTTCGAATGCGCAAGTTGGTCCGCGAGTGCGGCACGTTCTTCCGCCGCTTTTTTCTCGGCACGTACACGTAACAATACTATTTCCCTTTCCTTGAATTCATTAATGATGCGTTGATTTTCTTCATACAACAGCTTGCGCCTGATTAAGGTGCTCAGGCGCGCCTTGATGATTTTGATGTCCTTTGATTTGCCGGTCACATCATCGGCTCCGGCCGCAAGCACGGCATTCATTTCTTCCGGATCTTCGCCACCGGTAAGCATAAGGAGTACAAAACTGTGATCCAGAGTTCTGTTTGCTGCAACAAAGCGCCGGCACATCTCTGTACCACTCATGTCCGGCAGGATCATATCCAGTACTACACCGTCAAACGATTGCAGCGCCAGCTTTTCGAGGGCTTCCTTGCCGCTAGCTGCGGTATCCACCTGGTAACCTGCCCGTTGCAGTTCCATCGCGATGTATTCCTGATAAGTCGGACTGTCATCTACCACCAGTATCCGGCTGGTGGTAAAGCGTGTCTCTTGCTGCGCGATTACGGCCTGTACCTGGAATTTTTTCAGCAAGGTCTGCACCCGGATCAGCAGGATTTCATCCGCTGCCGATTTCCACACATAGTCATCGGCGCCGCTTTCCAGTCCTTGCTGCTCAGCCTGTGTGGTCTCGTCACTGGTGAGCATCAGGATCGGGATACCACGGGTATTCACATTCATCCTTACACGCCGGCATAGTTCATCTCCATTTACACCCGGCAGATGATAATCGGTGATTACGAGATGGGGCAGCTTCTGATTCATCTTGTTAAGGGCAACATCCGCCCTGGCGGCACAGTCCACTTCAAAACCCGCCTCTTCGAGAAGATTGCGAAACCGCAACGCCTGGGTCTCTGAATCCTCCACAACCAGTATTCGCTCCATGGTCATCTCTTCAAAACCTTTTTAGTCAGATCAATGTCTTTACGCATTATTTATTTTTCAGCAATCGTTCAAGTAACTGGGCAATATTCTCCGGAGGTAAAACATGCGTTGCTGCGTCAAGACTAATAGCTACGCCCGGCATGCCATGCACAATTGAACTGGTTTCATCCTGCGCAATCGTTACGGCGCCCTTGTCTTTCATCAGTTTCAATCCGTCCGCACCATCCTTGCCCATACCTGTGAGCAATACCCCGGCTGCATTTGGACCCAGCGCTTCGGCCACTGAACGGAACAGCCAGGACACTGACGGCCGTATTCCATGTTCCGGTGCACCATCGCTGAGTTTTATCCGGCCGTTACTGTCGATACCCATATGGAAACCTTCGGGTGCGATATAGATATGGCCCGGTAATGCCAATTCCCGGTTTGTTGCCACATGCGCGGGAAGACCGCAGGACTGGCCAAGCCATTCGGTCAGTCCCTGTACGAAACCCGGGGCGATATGCTGGACAATAAGCAGGGGAACATTAAGTGATGGAGCAAGTACGGATAAAATATGTTGCAATACAACCGGCCCACCGGTTGAGGCGCCAATAGCAATAAGGCGCACATCAGGGTGTGTGGTTCCGGTAATCGTAACACCAGCCTCTGGGACTGGTTTTAAATGTTCCCGCCTGTTCCAGCGCCTGACGACCTTGACTTCAGACATCAGTTTCACTATCTGTAACAATTCGGCAACAGCTGCTGCATGATCGGGATGACCGGGGCCCGGTGGGTGCCGCACAAATGCAAGTGCTCCCGCTTCAATGGCCAGAAAGGTCGCAGCCACCTGATCGTCGAGTGTCTCGCTCACGATAACGATAGGGACTGGTTGTACCTGCATGATCCTGCGTGTCGCCTCGAAGCCATCCATTCCCGGCATGTGTACATCCATCATGATGACATCCGGTTTCCGTTTTGCGACTGCTGCTACTGCCTCTTCACCATTGCTGACCATACCAATGATCCGGATATCCGGATCCGTATTCAGAATATGGCCCAACAAATCACGGGAGGTAGGAGAATCTTCGGAAATCAGAACATTGATCTTGCTCGCACTCATATAAACCTGTTTATGATTTCAAGCAGGCCGGTCTGATCGAAATCGCTTTTGACGATATACGCATTCGCACCGGCATCAATACCGCGTTCCCGGTGTTCCCGTGATGCCAGTGCAGTAACCAGAATAACCGGCAGTTCGGCGAGTTTTTTATCTGCGCGGATTTTGGCAGTGAGATCAAAACCATCCATTCTGGGCATTTCAATGTCTGACACGACCAGATCAAATGTCTCTGTCTTCAAGGCTGTTATCGCATCAATACCATCCACTGCTGTCTTCACCTGATAACCGGAGGCCTCGAGTATGTTTTTCAGCAACGAACGCGCGGTGATGGAATCTTCCACTACCAGGATCGATTTCCTGTGCGTATCGGCAACCGGAGATACCTCTTCTTTTATAATTGATGCCGCAACTTCGATCCCGGATTTCATCAGATCAGGGACATTCAGAAATGGCGCCAGTTTTCCTGAACCCAATACAGTTGAACCGGCGAAATTGCGCACGCGTGCAAGTTGCTTCCCGAGTCCTTTCAACAGTACTTCCTGCTCATTAAAGATCTCGTCAACAGCAAAAGCGATGCGCTCTCCGCCTGAAGTCAGCACTACTACCTGTATGAAGTCACTGGATTTATCAGTGGCCCGTTTACGCTGAAGCCCGAGTACATCCGCCAGATATACCAGGGACAACGAATGACCATTGATTTGCAGCACCTCGCGATTTTCTACCGTCCTGATATCTTCCTTTTTTGCCCGCGTTACACGTTCCACATTCATGGTGGGCAATACAAAAAACTGATCTGCAGCACGAACGGCCACGCCACGAAAAGCAGCCAGTGTTACCGGGAGAGCAATGCGGAACGTCGTGCCGGCACCCGCCTGCGATTCAAGGGCAATCGATCCGCCCAGTCTCTCGATCTTTTCACGCACAATGGCAAGACCAAGTCCACGGCCGGAAATGTCCGTTACGATGGGGCTGGTTGAGACCCCGGAGCGGAATATCAGCGACGCTGTCTCTTGTTCGCTGAATTGCGCGGCGTCATCCGGGGTGATCGCTCCCGATTTCTGCGCTGCTGCAAGCACTTTCGCATGATCAATGCCGCTGCCGTCATCGGCTATTGTGATCTCCACCTTCCCGGCATCTTTTTGAGCAACATTAATAGTGATCATTCCATGTGCAGGCTTGTGCAGGCGTGCCCGGACGGCCGGTGTTTCTATACCATGATCGATACAATTACGTATTAAATGAATCAGGGGATCCTTGATTTCTTCCTGGATGCGGCGATCCAGTTCAATATCTCCTCCCTGAATGGAGATTTCGGCTTCTTTATCCTGATCCCGGGCAAGGTCCCTGACAATTTTCGGTAATATATCGAAAGTCAGGGAAAGCGGCTGCATCAGCAATTGTTTGGCATCATCAAGCAGGTTATCGATCATCTTGACGAGCATGCGTCGATCAGTTGCTACCGAGGTAATTAACGCATCAAGCTTGTCAGCGACTATCCGCGTTGCCTTGTTATCTTCGTCTAAAATATCCTGCCATTTTGTGATAGACAGGGTTTCTTTCCCGGCGAATTTTTCTTTCATGTACACACTCTGAATATCCTGCATGCATGAATGGATTCTATCTGATACTTTTTTTCTGGCCTCAAGAGCGACACCAATTTCATTCAAATCACTGCTGTGTTGTTCCGCAGACTGTTTTATTGCAATCATCTCTTCCACCTGACGGAACAGTGTGTCAAGTTTTGATGTCGGGATACGCACCGTTCCAATGGCCGTGGATTTGGGCTCGTTAACAGGTGACACCGGTTCTTCCCTGACACCAGACTCCAGCTCACGGGCTCCGGTCAATGCCTGTTCAAGTTGTTCCTTCAGTAAAGTAACTATGGATTGTTGATCCGCCCCGGGCTCTGCATCAGTGATGGCAAGAAGTTTTTCCAGGCCATTGACTGTCCGGTGAAACAGATCGAACAACAATAATGAAGCCGGGAGATCGCCACGTTTCAATGCAGCGAATACGCTTTCCAGCGGCTGGCATAAGGTTTCTATAGCGGTATGGTTAACAGCACGGGCTGCGCCTTTCAGGCTGTGCGCTTCACGGAAAATAGTTTCAATGATTTCTTTTTGCCGTGATAACTCCGGAGTTTTTTCCAGTTCCAGAAGACCGGCTGAAATGGCCTTGAGATGTTCGTCAGCCTCTGCTACGAAAGTCGCACGCAGTTTCTTCAGAAAGTCATCGTCTTTTTTAGTCATACTTCTTTATCTCTCTAAAAACCTTAGTAGAGTCGCGCCGGGAGCAGCGACCGAGAAATCCGCCGTAGGCGTCCAGACCCTTCGCCTATGCTCAGGGCAGGCTCCGTGAGGGATCTTTTGGGGATCTCTCCCTTTGGTCGAAACAAGGATTTCTCGCTTCGCTCGAAATGACGCCTTAATCAGAAGTTCCATAATCTTTGCAACAAAGCCAGCTTTCGTTACTTCATATTTCATCTTCTGACTTCTGTATTCTGACTTCTGAATTCTGACTTCTGTATTCTGTCACCTGTATTTCTATACCCGGAATTGCTCAATAACATTCTTCAACTTCTGGCCCAGTTCACTGAGATTATGCGCCGCCGTCTCCGCCTGCTTCGTCCCCGCCATGTTCTGTGACGTCGCCTGCTGGATGTTGTCCATCGCCTGCGCCACCTGGTCCATCCCCACCTGCTGCTGCCGGCTCGATGCCGCGATCTGCGTCGCCGCCTGCGCCGCCTCCGCAATACTCTGCGCCAACGCCTTGATCGCCTCCCCCGCCTCCATCGATTGCTTCACCCCGGACTCCACCGCCTTGCTCCCCTGCTCCGCCGCCAGCACCGACGCCGACGTCGCCTTCTGGATGTCGCCCAAAATCGTCCGCACCTGCGATGTCGCCTGCTTCGATTGTTCCGCCAGACTCTTGATCTCCTGCGCCACCACCCCGAAGCCCTTGCCCTGCTCGCCCGCCTTCGCCGCCTCGATCGCCGCGTTCACCGCCAGCAGGTTCGACTGCTCGGCCAGATCATTCACCGTCGCAATCACCTCGCCAATCGCCTGGCCCCGTTCACTCAACCGTACGATACTCTGCGCCAGCACTTCCATCTGCTGACGTACCCGGCTGACGCCTTCGATCGATAGTTCCACCGCCTGCTTGCCGGTCTGCGACACCTGCATCGCCTTCTGGGCCGTCTCCGACACGTAGCGGGCCTTGTCACTGGAGAGTTCCGCCGTCTTCTTCACTTCCTCTACCGTCGTGGTCGTCTCGCTCACCGCCGTCGCCGTCTCCGCCGCCCCCGACGCCACCTGCGTTGTCGTCGCCACGATCTCGCTCGCCGACGCGGCCAGCACGTTCGTCCCTTCGCGGATCTCTATGGTTAAATTCCTGAGACTTTCCACCATTCTGCGGAAAGTTTGTGCTAATACTCCGACTTCATCTGAACGGTTTTCCGCAGGAAGCGTAACTGTTAAATCGCCTGAAGCGACACGTTCAGCAATTCCGGAGACCATACGCAACGGAACGGCAATGACACGGTTTAACAGCAGCACCATAGCTATGGAGATTGATATGACTATGACTCCGGTAACCGCAAAGATTTGAATTGTTTCTTCTACCTCCCGGTTCGAAATTTCTACTGCCGTTTGTGCCGATGATTCCGCTATATCCACCAGTTCATCAGCGCTATCCCGCAGTTTATCCTCGCGTTCATATTGTTCCTTAAGCAGAAGTTCTTTTGCTTCTTCTATCCTTCCTGCATTAATCAAAGGAATAATTTCTTTCTCCCTGGATTCACGCTGTGCATTCCGTAAAGTCTGGAACTCCTGCAACTTCGGGAATATCTTCGGATCATTCCTGTTGAGTTCCAGCAGTCTGTTCATGGTTTCTCCAACCTCTTTCGTCCTGATCTCGATATCATGGCTCCGTATCCTGAGTTCCGATGGATCGGTCACCAGCATCATGGCCAGGAGATTCGCCCGGATGGCATTCTGGTTTGCACGCATATCCTTGAGTTCTACAGCACTGGTGAATTCTTTTTCATACAAACCTGCCTGGGACACCTGCATTGCAGTTATAGTGGTATACGACTCAATAATGATAATCATCAGAAATAAAATGATCAGACCGAAGCCAAGTAATAACTTATTACGTGTTGTGAGATTGATAAACCAGTTCATATCCGTGTTCTCCTCTGTTGCTATTTACTCATAGCGTCAATCCGATGATTCTGTTTTTTACACCGGGTAAATACATCAAAGCCCGTACTGTTCGATAACCCCTTTCAACTTCTGGCCCAGTTCACTGAGATTATGCGCCGCCGTCTCCGCCTGCTTCGTCCCCGCCATGTTCTGTGACGTCGCCTGCTGGATGTTGTCCATCGCCTGCGCCACCTGGTCCATCCCCA
>Ga0209751_10005599_pt1 | contig 11816 bp, 32 predicted proteins | sample RifCSP13_1_FD_184019 | JGI IMG/M metagenome (GOLD analysis project Ga0209751, IMG submission 184019) | Soil microbial communities from Rifle, Colorado - Rifle CSP2_sed 13_1 (SPAdes) (version 2) | ecosystem: Environmental > Terrestrial > Deep subsurface > Rock core/Sediment | place: Rifle... | reverse complement strand
TTTTAGGGTTTACTGCTGATATTATACCCTAAAATGTGGAACTCCTCACATCTGTTGAGAACTCCCCCCACCAAGTGGTAGTTATCCGTCCCTGATAATAGGATATAATTGCGGCAGTAATCTGCCGAGCTTATAATAACCTGCTTAGAAGGAGAGATCATGGCTAGATACGATAAGCTGGCTAAATTCCTGAAGCGCCGCCAGGTTGAGATTTCCGCAGAGCGTGGCGAATATACCCCCTGGGATTATTTTGCCAACAAGATCGGAGCTGCACCGCAAACGATGTCCAGGTTCAAGGATGGCAAATCCCTCCCTGCCCCATACCTGCGCCCCGCAATGGCGGAGGTTTTCGGACCCGAAATCTGGGCGGCGATGGGGATGCTGCCGCCAGACGTAGACCCCGCCTTCCTGCGCCTGTACCTGGGAGCGAAACAAGACCCCAATCTCAAGCGTATCCTGGAGGACGCGATGGAGCAGGCACAGAAATACCAGGAGAAGCAACCAACTACCGGCCAGCTCTCATTCGTGTAACATAACACAACCCGCAGCGTTAAGATAATCAGCTTACGCTGCGGGAGGGGCACATGGAAGAAACCAATATAGACGGTTGGGGAAATTTAGGAGAAGCAGAACGGGCTGAGGCGATGAAGCTGTACGCCTCCTGGCTGGCTCTGCCGCCCTCGCTCAGGATGTATTATAATGCTAAGGGTAGTTACTTCATGCGCCGAAAACTCGTTAGTGGATTGATAGCATTGGCAGTCGTCTTTACCGGACTGGCTGCCTATTTTTTTGACCAACACCCCCTCGTATCAATTGTCCTGGTAGCTGTCGGCATTGGCCTGGGGGTGCTGCTGGTCTGGGAAGTTGAAAGCAAATAGCCTGGACTAAACTCGGGTTCATCCGTGTGATTGAAAAATCCTATATCCAGGCTGAGAGCCACCCGCGCGGGTGGCTCTTGCATTTAACAAATTTATCAGGAATTGGTGCTTGACAAACCCAATAACATTTGATACAATCCTAACAGATGTAAGGAATTACTCACACATGGATACCCAACTATTAGAGTTCATCATCGATTACAAGAAAGCCAACGACGGCATCCCCCCCTCCGTGCGCGAGATGTGCGCCTTCCTGGAACGGGGATTGCCGTCTGTCCACGCCAGGCTGAAGAAACTAGAAGAGGCTGGCGCAATCGAGCGCGGTGAAGGCGCTCGCTCTATCCGTATCCCTGGCGGCCAATGGCTGCCGCCTGCTTAAATAGATTGGCGACGGGTTGACACTCGCCAAAGCGACCCGCCGCCAAAAAGGAGATTACAACATGAGTATACCACAAGAAGTCTACGTCTATCTTTACGGGCTGGCAATCATGCTGGTCACCGTGGGGCTATCAATCATCATCGACAATCAGATCAAGGGAGGCAAACCATGACGCACACGCCGGGACCATGGAAGGCTAATCTTAATGGACAAGATGCGAAAGTTATCTGCCCTGATGGACGTTGTTTTGATGTAGGCGATATCGTATACCATAAAGATAACATAGCTAACGCCTACCTGATCGCCGCCGTACCCGAGTTGCTGGAGGCGCTGGAGGCTGTTGAGTGGGTATATGAAAGAGAGTATGAAGAATCCTATTGCCCTTGGTGTTTATCCATTAAACCATATCATGCTCCCTCGTGTCTCCGACTAATAGCCGTCCGCAAGGCGAAAGGGGCTCTGTCATGACTCTTACAATCACAAACACCTGGGACTATGGATTGTGGCCGCTTGAGCGAGCGCACCTGCGTTTCGAGATCGACCAGACGGGACGCAGCGGACAATTCCCCACGCATTTGCAGCGGATTTGGGAACGCTACACCGCATTCAACCGCCAGCGCCGGGAAATCAACGACCATGCAGAATACAGCGAGGCCTACTGCGCCTCGGATATTGTTTACAGCCATTTGCTGCGTGGCTACATCCGCCACCTGGAGCGGAGATTGAATAACGAATGCACCTGCCGCGAGGACCAGGCGCAAGCCTGCCCGGTTTGCAAGGCGCGGATAGCGGATGAAATCAATGAGGGCTTTCCTTATGGATAAATTCGAGCTGCGCCAAAACCTATTAGAGCCAGTCGCTTTCGAGCAAGCCGAATACCAGAAATATCAGCGAGATTACTGCTGCGCTCTTTGCGGCTCTCATTTGTTTGCCACCTTCGCACCAAATCACATGTATTATCTCGTCTGCCCCGATCATGGCAAGGTGCTTGAGCATACTATCACCCACAAGGGAAACATGGATGCGGTACAGGAAGGTCGCTACTTCGCAGAGCGCGACCTGCAACCACCATCAGAAAGTAAGCCGGAAGACATACTCAAACAATTAGGATTTTAGAGAAAGGATTATTCAATGACCGACCCAACAAAAGCACTAACCCCATATGAGAGTTTCAAGACCATATTGCGGCGCGACGATGTCCAGGAACGCTTCCGAGAGCTGCTTGACAAACGCTCCCCGCAATTCCTGGCCTCCCTGCTGTCCGTGGTATCGCAGAATAAGCAACTGTTAGAGTGCGATCCATCAACCGTTCTGGTGGCTGCGGCCAAGGCTGCCATCCTGGACCTTCCCATTGAGCCAGTCCTGGGATTTGCCCATATCGTACCATTCGGCAAGGAGGCGGCATTTATCCCTGGTTATAAGGGGCTGATCCAGCTTGCCATGAGAACGAATCGCTATGCGGCTATCAATGCTGATGCGATTTATGAGGGCGAAGAAGTTACGATCAACCGCTTGACCGGGGAAATCACCCTGAATGGAAACCGTTCTGGAGATGAAGTAATCGGTTACTTCGCCTACTTCCGCATGAAGAACGGCTACGAGAAATACGTCTATATGACCGTCGAGCAGGTAACCAGTCATGCCAAGAAGTACAGCAAATCATACGGTAAAGGCGGGAGTGCCTGGTCAACCGATTTCGGGGCAATGGCGAAGAAGACCGTTCTGCGCCAGCTCCTCGGAAAGTGGGGCCTGCTCTCAATCGAATGGCAGGATGATGACGCAATACCGCTTGACCGGGAAACAGCGGCGGATCCGCGCTTTGCCACGCCCGACCTGACCGTACCCAGTTTTGACAATGTGATCGAGGGCGAGGCAACTGATGTTGGTGCAAACGGCAAAGAAGATGACCCCCATTTCATCGCCGAAACCCTGGTCGCAGATGGCAAGATTGATAACGCCAATCATGCCGAAAACATCCTGAAGATGCGGAAAGAGGATTGCCCGCTCTCGCCGTATGATTTTGTTATTGCTTATATGGGCTGGCGTGCCATGGATGCTGACCAGAAGAAGGCAGCTCAATACGCCAACGCCGGCGAGATGCCAAAATAATTCTTCTCCTCCTAGACAAGCCGGGGGCGGTGGTGGGTGCTGCCCCCGGCGGAAGGGGTAACGATGACCGACATAACACAAATTTCCACCGAAAAACTTCTTGCAGACCTGGAAGAAACCAGGAAAGACATCAGCTTGTGCTTGCAGGCTCTCATTGGCTGGGGCATCACCCATTATGGTCAGGGTCAAAGCGTCGAAAAGCGCATAACCGATAACCATGAGATAAGCCTTCGCATTCGCAAAGAGCTTGCTCGAAGGAATGAACGATGACCGACCTCCGTTTTATCCGCGACCTCATACTCCTGCTGCTGCTCGGCGTAGGCGCTTACGTGGGCTGGATACTGCTGGCATGGCGATGACATCGGCGACTTTGCCGCACGACTTCATTCCCTCCGACGATGGGCGACTGCGCATCTGCAAGGTTTGCGGGTATGCCGTGTTCTGGACTGACGACGTGCTGACCGTCCTGGCAGATGGCGAGCCAGATAAGCACGACGACCCGTTCGGCAGTCTGCCGCCCGAGTTTGTGAGCTGGGCAGAGGGGTACTTCGGGGAATAGAGATGAATATCAAAACCATCTGGAACGAAAAACAAAATAAGCCAAGCTATGTTGCCGACGATCTAGAGCCATTTGTTGATCGCGATATTGTCTATGAAATCCTATTACGGCGCGGAGTATTCAAATGGCTGGCAGCAAGGCGCGACATAATCAAGCTCAAGGATGAGCTCAAGGCGCGAGTAATAGCCACTATATCTATGATACGGGTTGCCAAGCGCTACCATGACAGAGATGAGTTATTTTATTTACGAGGATATCTTAAGGCCCTCGAAGATTGCCGCGCCGAAATCAGGGTAATTTGCCATTCTGAACGATGGCGAGCACCAGACTTTGATAGGCGGGCGCAAGAGTATCTAAATAAACGCAATGATTCGGAGATGGCACTGTGAGCTGGGCAGAGGGGTACTTCGATGGGCGGGAGTGATGTTGTGAGTGTAGAAAGTTGTGGCTGGCGGGAACTGGTGAATTTATGGTATAATTCGGTTGTCCAGGACAGCTTAGAGTTAGAGGCATTTCGCCGCTTTTCATCGGCTGTCCTGGACCGACAGCTAACTCGGATGAATGGCGGCGAAATGCTTTATAGGGTGGAGAGATGAAAACGCCAACGAATAGTTTGATCAAATTAGACAACGCAACGAAAATGCTGGCTGAGATCAGATCGATAGACGATGCCAAGAATCTGATCGACCTGGCCGAGGCTGCCCGCGTTTATGCGAAACAGGTTGAGTTAGGTCTTCAGGCACAGAACCACGCGGCAGAGATCAAGCTCAGGGCGCAGAGACGAGCAGGGGAAATACTGGATACCTTGGAAGGTCAGCAGGGAAAACGTACTGATATAACTTTGCTCCATCATGGAGCAAAGTCTAAACGAGATATTTATTCCGATGCAGGCATTGCCCCGGTAGATGCCCATCGCTGGCAGACCATCGCCAAGATGCCTGAGGAAACATTCGAGCAATTTATAGAGCAAGTCAAAATAGATAGAGGGGAACTCACCACGGCAGGGATATACCGAGAGGCGCGCTTTGAAATTGGCAAGCTAGATAAGTTTGAGCCTCCTCCCCTGGAAGGGAAATATCGGGTTATCTATGCCGATCCACCCTGGAAGTATGGGGACCCAATGGGGATCGCCGGATACAAAGTATCTGCCGAGATGCGCTATCCGGTAATGTCCATCGAAGAGCTTTGCGCCTTGCCGATCATCGACCTGGCAGAAGATAACTCGGTACTTTTTATGTGGGTGACTTCGCCAATGCTTGAGGAGTGCTTCAAGGTTATCAATGCCTGGGGGTTCAAATATAAAACATCATTCGTTTGGGACAAAATAAAACACAACTTCGGACATTACAACAGCGTGCGGCACGAGTTCTTGCTTCTCGCCACGCGGGGCAGTTGTACTCCAGATATAAAGGACTTATTCGACAGCGTACAGGTGATAGAGCGCAATAATCACAGCGAAAAACCCGAAGCATTCAGGACTATCGTCGATAGACTTTATCCGCGCGGAAATCGGATAGAGTTATTTGCCAGACAATTAATTAAGGGATGGGAGCAGTGGGGAAATGAACCAATTAATATCATTGCAGAAAGCCCGTGAAGAGTATAAAAACGGGTATTACCAGGACAAGTTAAATGAGGGCCTGGAGTTTCAAGACCTTGTCACCAACGCACTTTATCAACGCGGGATTGTAGTAATCGGATATGCAAGCCGAAGATATCAAGTAGAAGAAGGCGAGAATATGCTTGGAGCCGAAATAAAGCGCGATGGAAAATTTAGAGAAACCGGCAATTTATACATCGAGACTGCCGAGAAGTCTAATCCAGATAATCCGGCATATGCCGCTTCTGGAATATATCGACAAGATAATTCCTGGCTCTTTGTAATTGGCGATGAGAAAACCATTTATATCTTTTCTACCAAATACCTGCGTTTACTTGAGAAAAGATATCAAAGGAAACAAAAGCCAACCTCAATAGGATTTCTTATGCCAATTGAGGAGGCGGACAGATATTGTATTCGAAAAATTGATCTCTAGGTACATGATAATGACTGCCAAATATTGGATCAAACTCTATATTGAAATCATGGATGATCCCAAGATGGCGACGTTGCCCGATAGACTTTGGCGGCGCATCATTGAGCTCTTTATGTGTGCCGGTCGCCTCGGTGATGATGGCAATATACCCGACGTACATCAGTTAGCCTGGCTTCTAAGAATGGATAGCGACGATCTTCTTCTTGATCTGCGCCAGATAGCAACTACCGGAATCATTCAACAAACAGAAATGGGGTGGATAGTAACTAAATTCGCGGAAAGACAACGTTCAGTATCCGTAAACGAACGCGTAAAACAATTTCGTGACAGACAAAAGAAACAACAGTATTACGGCGATGTAACGGAATTGAAACGAGATGTTACACAGATTAACAGATTAACAGATTCAGAATCAGATACAGAAAAGATAGGCGCGGCGATTTCTTCTTTTCATTCCCATTCCGAATACGATGCCTCCAAACTCTATTCTGATATTACTGGACAAATGGCAATACCGAGTACCGAGGCGGATGCCGCCATTGCAAACCTTGTCGCTGTAATTGATAGTTATGGCAATCTATCCGGGCAAGTCATTGAAGATGGCAAGCGCATATTCTCCAAATGGTGCACCACAAAAGGCAAGAATGGGCGTACTTATTCTAAGACCAATCCGGGATGGCTTACATGGTGGCTAGATGAATTGGCGCCCTCGCCAGGCGAAGCCTATAAGCCCATCGACCTCCCCAAGCCCGCTGTCCTCTGCGGCGATGGGGAGACCTATTATCGGCGCGCAAAAAGCAACAACAGCCTACTGGATGAATACCGTCAACACATCAGCTCTTGCCGCATTTGCAGCGGAGCTTCCAATGCCTCCGAGGTATCAGTTGCAATCAATAAACTAACACAAAGTATGAGGGTGAAATGAACGATATCGCAATCATCTACGGCTTCGCCAGGGCTTGCCGCCTGGAAGCCGACAAGACAGGCAATCCGTATCTATATGAGTTCGCGGCGCAGCAGTTTGACGTACTCCTGATGACTGCCGCGGCGCAGCGGTGCAGGGACAGGGCGGCAAAGCTAATGCTGATGCCCATACCCGAGCCAATCCCTGCTGAACTGGTCGGGCTGTATCAGCCCACATTTGGCGATTACAAAGGAGCGTGAGGCATGACGGAAATAATTGAAATTGAGAATAGCATAATCATTCCTTTTGACTGGAAAGACCCAACGCCAGGAGATCAAAATCTCGGGGTCGCCGAATTTGTTGTTTGCATGAAATTTCGGCGGGGGAAAATTTCGGAATTTTGGGTTGATCCAGTACAAACGCACCTGGATGTTATATGGCATCATACGCACGGGACCTCATTTGGTGATTTTGCGATATCCGCTTATGAGGGGTTGCAGGAAAAGGGAGCATGGTTTATCGGGTTCTGTAAAACCCACAAATGCCCCATGATTAGAGTTTATGCGCCCAATAATGCCAGATATTTGGAAATAAATAATTACGGGCTATCGTTTTTACGGACCACAGGAGCGTGAACCATGAAATACCGTATCCGTATACGCTGGGGCGACGGCAGCGTGGGTCAAATGGTCAAGACGTTCGACGCCCGCAAAGAGGCTGAGAATGCTGCCGCCAAACTTAATGAGCTGAACGCCATTACCAGTAGAGGCACGATCCACCACTGGGTCGAGGAGGTTGCCGACGATGAACAAAAAAACCAGGCGAGAGCGTGAAATAGAGTGGGAACGGCTCTTCCCCAGGCGCAAACACATTTGCGCAAGCTGCCATGACACAAAGGTATGCAGTAAATGCAAGGGCTTTTTTGCCAACGATGCCCGAGGCTGCGACATGTGTGGTTACACCGGGAAATGTCGCTTTTGTTCAAATAAGGGAGGCTGAGATGAGAACAGCGATTGTCGCAATGTCAATTATATTCTTGCTCTACTTAGAACTATACACTACTCACCTGGGTATTACTGAATTTTTACCAGAAGGATATGGCAAAAAGTTTGTTGGAGTCTTGTTGATGGTGGGAATAATATTGTCAATTGCCCAGGATTTGAATGAATTATGGGGGCGAAAGTGAACGGGAAAATTCCCAACATTGACAATCTATTGCAGGGGCAGAGGAGGCTGAAATGTTAGACATACTCGCACTATCCGCGGGACTGATACTACTCGGGCTTATTCTGGTCCTTGGCTTTGTCCGTTTTGTCTTGGGAATTATCTGGGTCGCAATGCGGTCCAGCCAGATCAGCAGATGGGAAGAGAGGAAACGATGAACACAATAGAAATAATTGGACTGTTCTTTTTGGCGCTAGGCGTGGCCATAGTTGTCTGGAGCTCCATGCGATGAACGCCGGTGATACATTCATCATGAATTGCGTCTGGATGTTAGGCGGATTTGTTGTACTGTTTCTCGTTGGCCGCTGGCTGGTATTGCGCGCGGATAACAAAGGCCAGCAGGGCTGGGGCGAGTACAAGGGGCAGGGTCCAAGGCCATACCCGCGGTCGACGCACCTCCGTGGGTTGTCGGCGCCCTTCGAGGGCGCGACCCTCGCCGACCAGCGCAGGAACGGTCGTCATAATGGCCCACCTGTCATCGTGCACGTTAGTCGAGCTCTCGCTGCGCATCCCGACAAAGGCGGGGACTTCGACACCTGGAGCACCGTCAAGTGGTTGAACGCACCGCTCGGGGGCAACCCTGGTAGTGGCCTCACAAATGGGACCGCAAATAATGTGTTCATCGAGTGGGAGTAAACCTAACAACCAGTTCACGAAAGGAGATGAAATGAAGAAAAACATAATCAAAATCACAGCAGTGGCGTTGGCTCTGTTCGTCATGCTCGTTATCTTTGTGGTGCAGCAGGTACGCGCCGATGCGCCGCCCAACCAATGCCCGCCCGCTGAGAGCCTGCTGCCCTGCGACCCGCAGAAGGCAGAGGTCAAGCAGCTTCCCCCCGTCTGCCGGTATCCAGATGGATGCCAGTTCGAACAGGAAGTATCCAGGCAACGGGATAAGGCGCAGCCCAAGCCGTTGCAGCCGGTGAACATTGGGGCAAAGATACTGTTTCAACGTGTTTTCAAGGTTCTCCGCGTCGTAGGGACGGGGCTGATGTTTGAGGAGTGAGCGATGGAATTTATATTTGTGGGTATCCTAATTGTAATATCAATAACGCTAGGGGCAATTAATTATAAACTTGGGAAGGTACTTGCAACATTTGAGACAATTGTACGAATTGGCAAAAATCTGCAAACAGCGGGGATTGTCTCTGCACTACTGGGAAAATCAGATGAGGAGCGCCTAAGCATTTTCTGGGATGCGTTGAGAGACACCCTTGGCGATACTGCCGATGTTTAAGAGAGCTGATGCCTCGCAAACTCGCCTACCATCCTAAAGGCAACGGCAGCGGCAGCGGCAGCGGCGGATTACCGCCGACCCCAAAGCTCTGCCAGGTCTGCGGCGAGCCCTTTACCGGATTGCGCCGCAGCTATTGCGGCGTGGACTGTGCTCGGGAAGGCGGCAGGCGACAACGGCGCGAGTATTACCAGCGCACTAGGCAATTGGATAATGGCCTATGGAAGGGCTGCCACGAGGGCGGCTGTTCGTTCTACTCCACCTGCCGCGTTATGGTCTGGCGCCCGGACTGGGATCCCTACTGTTTCCCGTCTGCGCGGCTGCACCCGCTGTTCGTGCGGGAGTACGGCAAGGACTTGTTAGAGGTTGACGTGCCAGAGCCGATAAGGATCGAGCTGGATGTGATGATGGAGGCGGCATGACCGGCACGCAGATTATCAAGCGTATTACGCTGCCCTGGCCAAATCGCCGCCTGTCTCCAAACTCCCCTGGAAACTGGCAGAGTAAGCTGACCGCCAGGCAGCAGGCGCGTAATGATGCCTACCTTGAAGCCCGCCTCGTCTATGATCCCGCCGACGATGAGCCGCTGTCGGGCGAGCTGCAAGTGCGCTATACCCTGCGCCCGCCGACCAGGCGTCATTATGATCAGGATAACGTACTGGCCGGATTGAAGTCGCATATCGACGGCGTGTGTCAGGGATTGGGGATTGACGACCGACAATTCAAGCGCACCGTGATCGAGTGGGCAGATCCGCTCAAGGGCGGGCGCGTGGAAATGGAGATTAGGGAATTATCCTGATAACCACTCCACTTATTAATAAGTGGAGTTACTTTAAGGGACTTTTGCCATGACTAACAAGATTTTCATGATACAGCATATTCATTCAAAACCGACCAGAAGGGCGATCATAATCTATAGAGAGAACGAAGCACATGTTTATGGCCGAGATATAAACTCCCCGTCTAATATACGCTTGATGGATGCTCTCTTTGCTGCCAAGATTTCCTATCAATATTTGGTGACAGCATTTTTCACAATTGGAAAATCCGATGACTAACTCAATTGGTGATATGACTATCAATCTTAGTGATACCCTTATTAGCCTGATTGCCGCCAGCTACTACATGCAGCCGCTTGCCTGGGATGCGGCAGCCAAGCTCCAGGCGGCGGGCTGCCAGACGCGGGTGTACCGCGAGGTCGGGAGGCACGGCGCGTGGCGGGTTGGTTTGTGGCATGGGAATGGGGAGGCGGAAGATGCCTAAAAAATATCCTGACGGAGATGTAGGCTTTGTTCGCGGCGAAGATACTCAATGTTGGGTAACGTGTAAATGTGGCCAATCCGAAGAGGATATGTCGATCTCAGATTATGAGATTAGATATTGCCCTCATTGTGGTCGTGGATACATTACCGAATTTGTGGTGTGGATGTATGAACCCTATGAGGCGGAAGATGAGCGATAACGATCTGCTTATGGCGATTTTGATAACTCTGCAATATTTAGAGCAGGAGCGGGATTATCAGACCAACGCGCTCAAAGCAAAGGGCCTTACGACCGAGGCCTTCGCCACACGCGATGCGTTTGATTTCTGCATCGGGGCGCTGAAGAGCACGCTGGAGGCGTATGGTATTTCACAGGGAGCACTCAAGGATGCCTGACAACCAGCTTAACTATTACTGGCGGGTCAAGACACGATTGCCGGAGCGCAAAGGCCAGCCGTGTGCCGTGCTGGTGCGCGGCAAGATGAATAGCTGCCTGGTGCAGTTCGCGGATGGATTTCTGGTCGTGACAAGTCGAAATTATGTCAGGAGGATATGCCGTGCCTGACATCCTGCTTGCCTGCGCCAATGCGGAGCGGGGGGCTGGACGGGCTGCCGATGTTTAGCGCAGCGCATCTGGCTGACGAGAACGAGGATTGAGAGGCAAAGATGATAAAAAATGTATGGAAAATGGAGCAAGGAGAAATAGCAATTATTAATGAAAAGCGATACAAAATTTATAAAACCGCTTATGAGATACGCCCAAGAGTGGGCAGAGTGTTGATACGAACGCTGGTGAATATTGACAACCCAAAGGACAGGCTTAAATTTATGTTGAATAATGTGGATGTCGAAATCAAGCAGCCCATCCAGGCTGCCGAGAGAATCGAGGATAGATATGCCTGTCACAATTTGTGACACTATCGCCAGGCGATTAAAAGAACTGCATGATACCCAACTATTATCATGGCAAGAAATCGCCGACCGGGACGATTACAGGGGCATACCACGCGGAACATTATGCAGTATTGCCCACGGTAAGCCTGTGCCTAAAAAATGGCGCAAGCAGCTTGGATTGCCAGAACTCGCCCCCGCCCCCGTGTGCGTATCATGCGGCTCGGTCCACGCGGGCAACTGCAATCCTGGCCGCCAGATGATCGACGTCAGCGCGGTGCCGCTGAGTGAGCGCCGCTTCCTGCTGGCGGATACGTTTCAACGTTTGATGAAAGGAATT
>Ga0209751_10005597_pt1 | contig 11818 bp, 11 predicted proteins | sample RifCSP13_1_FD_184019 | JGI IMG/M metagenome (GOLD analysis project Ga0209751, IMG submission 184019) | Soil microbial communities from Rifle, Colorado - Rifle CSP2_sed 13_1 (SPAdes) (version 2) | ecosystem: Environmental > Terrestrial > Deep subsurface > Rock core/Sediment | place: Rifle... | reverse complement strand
CGCTCAACCGGAAGGACTTCGGCCTTGTTCCAGACGAGGCCGAAGTCCTTCCGGTTGAGCGTGACCGTGGTCTCGAGGCCCATCTTCTCGTTGCCATAGGGGTCCTTGCCCTCGCCGAGCAGCGTCACGGGCAGCGTGACCGGCTTCGTGACGCCCCGCATCGTGAGGTCGCCTGTGACGAGGAAGCCGTCCTTGCCGCTCGCCTTGACCGACGTGCTCTTGAAGCTGATCGTCGGGTGGTTTGCGACGTCGAAGAAGTCGGCGGAGCGCAGGTGCTCGTCGCGCCGCGGCTCGTTCGTGTCGATGCTCTTCGCCTGGATCGTGAACTCGACCGTCGAGCTCTCGGGCTTGGCGCGGTCCACCTGGATCGCTCCGGCGTAGTCGGTGAAGTGTCCGCTCACCATCGTGAAGATGTGGCGCACCTGGAAGCCGACGTTGGTGTGCGACTTGTCGAAACTGAACGTCTCGGCGGTGAAAGCGGGCCCCGCGAGCCCGAGGACGGCGGCTAGCACGGCAAAGCGCGTCTTCGACATGTCTGTATCTCCCCTTAGGACTGGACCTGCGTGGGTTCGGATTTCGATGGCTGTTGCGTCGAGGAAGCCGCCGCTCGGCGGATCTCGTCGAGCAGGCCGATGAGTGCGAGGGTGCGCGTGCGTCCGAGCGGTTCGAGGAGCTTGCGGCCGCCCTCCGCCATGGGTGCCTCGAGGTCGGCCAGCAGCTGCTTGGCCTGCGCGGTCGTGTAGCACAGCACCTGGCGACGGTCGTTCGGACAGCGCACGCGGCGCACGAGCCGGCGGGCTTCGAGGCGATCGAGCAGGCGCGTGACGCCCGGGCTCTTGTCGATCATGCGCGCGGCGATGTCCAGGGTGGGGAGGCCCGAGGCCCCGGCCCCGCGCAGGATCCGCAGCACGTTGTATTGCTGCATCGTGATGCCTCGCTCGCCGAGGACCCGCGACAGGGCGTCGCGTACGCGACCCGCGGTGGCGACGAGCGTCACGACGGCCTCCTCGGCCGCGGACTCGAACGGCCGGGCCTGGTGGATCTCCTCGCGAATCGTGCCCATTGCCCGGACAGGATCGGTTCAAGTTGCTTGACTAGTCAAGTAAAAGGCTGTCACAAGGCTCAGGTCAGATCCGGGCCCTGCAAGAGGTGACTGGCTCAAGTCGTTGAGGTGACTTGGCTTATGAGGCCTGTCTGCGTTCGCTCTCCGTGGTGTGGCCCAGAGTCAAGGCACTGAAGAGGATCGTCAGCAGACAGCACGCCACCATCGTGACGAAGACCCCGTTCCAGCCCCAGCGGTCGGCGATCCAGCCCACGCCGGTGCCCGCGATCGCCGAGCCGAACACATAACCGAAGAAACCGGTGAAGCCGGCGGCCGTGCCCGCCGCCTTCTTGGGCACGAGATCGAGGGCGTGCAGGCCGATGATCATGATCGGTCCGTAGATCAGGAAGCCGATGGCGATGAGCGCGGCGTAGTCGATCCACAACGGCCCGCGGATGTTGAGCCAGTAAACGACGACGGCGACGAGCGTCAGGGTCATGAACAGGATGTTGGCGGGCGCCCGGCGACCCTTGAAGTACCGGTCCGATATGAAGCCGCAGGCGATGGTGCCCGGAATCGCCGCGAACTCGTAGAGCGCCCACGCGGTGCTCGACTGCTTGAACGAGAAACCCTTTGCCGTCTCGAGGTAGGTGGGAATCCAGTTCACGACGCCGTAGCGCACGAAGTAGACGAACGCGTTGGCCACGGCGATCGCCCACAGGTAGCGGTTCTTCAGCACGTGGCCGAGGAAGATCTCCCGGAACGTGAAGACGCGCTCGTGGTCCGCGCTGTAGTCGGGCGGGTAGTCGTTTCGGTACTCCTCGACCGGAGGCAGCCCGCACGACTGGGGCGTGTCGCGCAGCAGGAAGAAGACGCAGACGGCGATCGCCGCCGCGATCACGGCATTGAAGTAGAACTTGGCGCCCCAGTCGCCGGCGAGCGTGATGCCGACGAAGGCGAAGTAGGCGACGAGCGCACCGCCGACGTTGTGCGCCACGTTCCAGGTCGCCACGACGAGGCCGCGCTCCCGCGTGCTCCACCAGTGCACCATGCTCTTGCCGCACGGGGGCCAGCCCATGCCCTGGACCCAGCCGTTGAGCGTCTGTAGCGCCACCACCAGCACCAGCGACGTGTAGATGACCTTCAGCGTGCCGGAGACGAAGATGATCGCCGCTGACAGCAGCAGGCCGAGCGGGAGGAAGTACTTCGGGTTGCTGCGATCCGAAACGGACCCCATCAGGAACTTCGACGCGCCGTAGGCGATCGAGAGGCCGGTGAGCGCCGTGCCCAGCATGGCCTTGGAGTACTGCGGGTACTCCCTGAGCAGATCGGGGATCGCGAGCGCGAGGGTGTTGCGGACGAGGTAGTAGGCGGCGTAGCCGGCGAAGATCCCGACGAAGACCTGGCGCCGCAGCCTTCGGTACTCGGCGTCGACGCGCTCTGCCGGGAGCCGCGGGGCCTCGGCCGCCGGCTTGAGCAGCCCGAACATGCAGCGGATGATAGCCCCGGCATGAACCGGCACGAGATGCTCGAGCGGGTGCGCGACCACCACGACCCCTGGGACTTGCTCGTGATCGGAGGCGGCGCGACGGGCGTGGGCGTGGCCGTCGACGCCGCCGCGCGCGGCTACGACGTGCTGCTCCTCGAGCAGAGCGACTTCGGCAAGGGGACCTCGAGCCGGTCGACGAAGCTCGTGCACGGCGGCGTGCGCTACCTGCAGCAAGGCAACGTGCCGCTGGTGATGGAGGCGCTGCACGAGCGGGGGCTGCTGCTGCAGAACGCGCCGCACCTCGTCCGCGATCTCGCGTTCGTCGTGCCCAACTACCTCTGGTGGGAGGCGCCGTTCTACGGCATCGGCATGCGCGTCTACGACATGCTGGCCGGCCGCCACGGCTTTTCCCGGTCGCGGATCCTGACGACCGAGGAGGTGCTCGAGCGCATCCCGGCGCTCGAGCAGGAGGGCCTGCGCGGGGGCGTGCTCTACCACGACGGGCAGTTCGACGACAGCCGGCTGCTGATCGACCTCGCGCGCACGGCCGCCGAGCAGGGTGCCTGCCTGGTGAACTACGCGCCGGTCGTCCGCCTGGGCAAGGACGACGGCGGCTACGTGAGCGGTGCTTGCTTCCGCGATCTCGAGTCCGGCCAGGAGCACGCGGTCAAGGCGCGCTCGGTGATCAACGCCACCGGTGCCTTCTGCGACGCCGTGCGCCAGATGGACGATGCCGGCGCCGCGCCCATGATTGCCCCCAGCCAGGGCGTCCACATCGTCCTGGACAAGCGCTTCCTCGGCGGCGAGACGGCCATCATGGTTCCGCGAACTCGGGACGCGCGGGTGATGTTCGCGATCCCGTGGCACGGCCACGCCGTGGTGGGCACGACGGACACGCCCGTCCCGGTGGCGACGCTCGAGCCAAGGCCGCTCGCCGAGGAGATCGACTTCATCCTCGAGACCGCGAGCGGGTATCTGTCGGAAAACCCGAGCCGATCCGACGTCCTCAGCACGTTCGCCGGCATCCGTCCGCTCGTGAAGGCGGGCGACGCCGGCAACACGTCGGCGCTTTCGCGCGAGCACACGATCCAGATCAGCAAGTCGGGATTGCTGACGATCGCCGGAGGCAAGTGGACCACCTACCGCAAGATGGCGGAGGACGCCGTGAACCACGCGGCGACGCTCGCCGGTCTCGAGGAGCGGCCGTGCGTGACGCGGGAGCTGCGGATTCACGGCTACCACCCGTCGGCCGCGCAGTTTGGGGGTTTTGCCGACTACGGGGAAGACGCGCTCGCGCTCCTGGGCCTCGTCGAGGGGCGCCCCGACCTCGGCGCCGTGCTCGACCCGGCGCTGCCGGTCCGCGCGGCGCAGGTGTTCTGGGCCGTGCACCACGAGATGGCCCGCACGCTGGACGACGTGCTGGCGCGACGGACGCGGGCGCTGTCGCTCAACGTCAAGGCCGCTCTCCGGATGGCGCCGGCCGCGGCGCGGCTGATGGCGGCCGAGCTGGGGCGCGACGACGCGTGGCAGCGGCAGCAGCTCGCGGAGTTCGCGGCCATCGCCGAGGGGTACCTGCCCGCCTGAGCTGGCCGCACGAGCGCGACGTGCCGCTAGCGCACCCGCCCTCGCGCCGCCACGTCCAGGATCGTCTCGACCCGCTCGCCGCTCACGCCGACCAGGCGGTCGTGCAGGTTGGCGACCACGCAGGCGTGGTTCGGCAGGATGCGCACGCGCTCGCCCACGCGAAACGTCTCGCCGGGCGCGACGGCGACGACGCCGTGCTCTTCCGAGAGCTTCTCGATCCGGCTCTCGCGGCCGAGAATCCGGCCGTAGCCGCCGGCCCTCGGCCGCAGCGGGTCGCTCGACAGCGTCTTGGAGCCCGCGTCGACCACCGCCCGGTCGGCTGCCGGGACGCTCACCACCGTCGCGACGATCGTGAGCGCGCAGTCCTCGACGCCGCAGGTGCCGAGGGCCACCTGCGACGCGTCGTGGAACACGTAGTTGCCGGGCCGGCACTCGGTGACGCCGCCGACGCGCATCGCCACCGCAGCCGTGGGGGTCGAGCCCACCGAGACCTCGTCAACGACAAGGCCGGCCTCGCGCAGCCGCGTGGCCGCCTCGACCAACCGCTCGCCCTCGAGGCGCGCGACCTCGTCCACTCCCGCCCGGTCCTCGGCCAGGTAGCCGTGGCCCGCGTGGGTGAAGACGCCGCGCAGCCGCAGTCCCGCGAGCTCCGCGACCTGCCGGGCCACCTCCACCGCACGCTCCGGCAAGACGCCGACGCGTCCGTAGCCGACGTCCACCTTCAGCACGACGTCGAGCGTGCGTCCCGCTGCGGCGAAGGGACCCGCGAGGCTGCGCGCGCCCTCCACGCTGTCGACGCCCGCGGCCAGCCGGGCGCGATCCGAGAGCGCCAGCAGCCGCCGGCCCTTGTCTTCGCCCACGATCGGGTAGGCGAGGAACACGTCGTCGAAGCCCGCGTCGACGAAGACCTCCGCTTCGCCCAGCTTGGCGAGCGAAAGCCCCCAGGCGCCCGCCGAGCGCTGCAGGCGTCCAATCTCTGGGCACTTGTGGGTCTTGGCGTGCGGACGCAGTCTGACTCCGGCGTCGCGTGCCCGTGTGGCCATCCGGCTGATGTTGCGCTCGAGCACGTCGAGGTCGACGACGACCGCAGGCGTCGAGAGGTCATCGTGGAGGAGGGGATTGCTCACGCTGGCACAAAGGCTACCAGAGCCCGAGTCGGCCTGCAGGAGGGAGCTGCTGTCGCGGCTCGTCCCCAACTGTCCAGCTCGCCCCCTTCCACTGATTCATGCGAATCACCCGGAGTAAGCCCTCCGGACGATGGACTCGTGTCCCCCCCGGGCGCAGGCTCTTCGCCATTAGGCCGGACGATCGTGGGCATGCACGCGGCGATGGTGGCCCCGGGTGGTCCCGACGCGGACGGACAGCGGACAGCGGACAACGGACAACAACGACAGGTTGGAGGGTTAGCGGGGGGCATCCCGCCCCCCCGAGCCCCCCGGGGCGGAGGCAAGCATGGGCGAGTCCTCGAACTGGTTCACGCGCGAGCTCGCGGCGCGTGGGGTCAGTCGCCGCGACTTCATGGGCTTCTGCAGCGGAATGGCGGCGGTGCTCGCCCTGCCAAAGACCGCCGCCGCCCGCATCGCCGCCGAGCTGCAAAGGACGGAGAAGCCGATCCTGGTGTGGCTGGAGTTCCAGGACTGCTGCGGCAACACGGAGTCGTTCCTGCGCGCCTCGCGCCCGACCGCTGCCGAGGTGGTGCTCGACACGCTCTCCGTGGACTACCACGAGACGATCATGGCCGCCGCCGGCCACCAGGCCGAGGCCCTGCTTCGGAAGACGGTGCAGGAGAAACCGGGCGGCTACCTGGCTGTGGTCGAGGGCTCGATACCGACGGGCGCGAACGGAGCCTACTGCACGATCGGCGGGCGCTCGGCGCTCCAGATCGCGCGCGAGGTCTGCGGCGGCGCCGCCGCGACGATCGCCATGGGGACCTGCGCGACGTTCGGCGGTCTGCCGGCCGCGGCCCCGAACCCGACGGGGGCGTTGGGTGTCGCCGACGCGGTGCCCGGGGTCAAGAACCTGGTCAATCTGTCGGCCTGTCCCGCAAACGTCGAGAACCTGACGGCGCTGATCGTCTACTTCCTGACCTTCAAGCACTGGCCGCCGCTCGACGCCTGGCGCCGGCCGCTCTTCGCCTACGGCAAGGCGATCCACGACAACTGCGAGCGGCGCGCGCACTTCGACGCCGGCCAGTACGTGGAGGCCTGGGGCGACGAGGGGCACCGCACCGGCTACTGCCTCTACAAGATGGGCTGCAAAGGCCCGGTCACCTTCCAGAACTGCCCGAACGTGCGCTGGAACGAGGGCACCAACTGGCCGATCGGCTGTGGTCACCCGTGCATCGGCTGCGCCGAGCCCGACTTCTGGGACAAGATGACGCCGTTCTACGCCCACCTGCCGAGCGTCCCCGGCTTCGGTGTGGCCTCGAGCGTCGACAAGGTCGGAGTCTGGGCCACGGCCGGCGTGGGTGCCGCCTTCGCCGCGCACGGCTTCATGTCGCTCGCCAAGCGCTGGCGTGCCGCCGAGCACCATCCCGCGGCTCGCGAGAAGGCCGAGGAGGCCGAGCGCAGGGCCCGCGATGAGGACAAGGGAGGTCAGCGATGACCCACATCGTCGTCGATCCCGTCACCCGCATCGAGGGCCATCTCAGGATCGAGGCCGAGGTGGACGGCGGTTCGGTCCGCGAGGCCTGGTCCTCGTCGACCATGTTCCGCGGCATCGAGCTGATCCTCAAGGGGCGCGACCCGCGCGACGCCTGGGCCTTCACCCAGCGCATCTGCGGCGTGTGCACGACGGTGCACGCGATCGCCTCGATCCGCGCGGTTGAGGACGCGATCGGGGCCGTGCCGCCGCCCAACGCGCGGCTGCTGCGCAACCTGATCATCGCCTCGCAGTGCGTGCAGGACCACGTGGTCCACTTCTACCACCTGCACGCGCTCGACTGGGTGGACATCGTGTCCGCGCTCAAGGCCGATCCCGCGAAGACGGCCGCGCTGGCGCAGTCGATCTCGGACTGGCCGCTCTCGAGCCCGACCTACTTCGCCGCGGTGCAGAACAAGGTGAAGGCCTTCGTCGAGCGCGGCCAGCTCGGTCCGTTCGCCGGCGCCTACTGGGGCCACCCGGCCTACAAGCTGCCGCCCGAGGCGAACCTGATGGCGGTCGCGCACTACCTCGAGGCGCTCGACTGGCAACGCGAAGTCATCAAGATGCACGCCATCCTCGGGGGCAAGAACCCGCACCTGCAGGGCTTCCTGGTGGGTGGTGCCGCGACCCCGCTCGATCCGGACAAGCAGGCCGCGATCAACGCCGGCTCGATCGCCCAGATGCGCGGGCTGATCGCGAAAGCGCGCGATTTCGTCGCGCGTGTCTACATCCCCGACCTGCTCGCCGTCGCCTCCTTCTACAAGGACTGGGCGGGCCACGGCGCCGGCGTCGGCAACTACCTCGTGTACGGCGAGTACCCGGAGGACGACGCCGCACAGCCGAAGCTGTTCCTGCCCGCGGGTGTGATCCGGAACAAGGACCTGTCCAAGGTCGAGCCCTTCGACGCGCAGAAGATCACCGAGTTCATCAAGCACTCCTGGTACGACTACGGCGAGGGCGACGACAAGGGCCTGCACCCCGCCGAGGGCGAGACGAAACCGAACTACACCGGGCCCGAGCCGCCCTACGAGCGGCTCGCGACCGACGGCAAGTACAGCTGGCTCAAGTCCCCGCGCTACGACGGCCTGCCGATGGAGGTGGGACCGCTCTCGCGGATGCTGGTGGCGTACGGCTCGGGCCACGCGCGCGTCAAGGAGCTCGTCGGCACGGTGCTCGCGAAGCTCGCGGTCGGACCCGAGGCGCTGTTCTCGACGCTCGGACGCGTCGCGGCCCGCGGCATCGAGACGCTCGTGCTCGCGGAGCGGATGGAGGGTTGGCTCGACGAGCTGGCCGCGAACATGGCGAGCCACGACCTGCGGATCCACGACAACTCGAAGTGGGATCCCGCTTCCTGGCCGAAGGACTGCACGGGAGCCGGCTTCCACGAGGCGCCGCGGGGCGCCCTCGGCCACTGGGTCCACATCAAGGACGGCGCGATCCAGAACTACCAGTGCGTGGTGCCGAGCACCTGGAACGCCGGGCCGCGCGATCCGTCCGGTCAGCGCGGGCCGTACGAGGAAGCGCTCGTCGGGACGCCGATCGCCAACGCCGAGCAGCCGCTCGAGATCCTGCGCACGGTCCATTCCTTCGATCCCTGCCTGGCCTGCGGCGTGCACGTGGTGGACGCCAAGGGGGGCGAGATCGTCCGGGTGAAGGTGTCATGAGCACCGCGCTGACGCACGAGCCGGTCACCAAGCCTCCGCTCAGCGCGTGTCGTCCCGGGGAGCTGGTGCGCGTCTACGTCTGGCAGTGGCCGGTGCGGCTCACGCACTGGCTCACGGCCTACTCGATCCTGATCCTGGCCGCGACCGGCTTCTACATGGGCCACCCGTTCATCACGGTGAGCGGCCCGGCCGGCCAGCACTTCGTGATGGGCTGGGCGAAAACGATCCACTTCTTCACGGCGATCGTCTTCGCGCTGTCCGTGATCTCACGGGTGGCGTGGATGTTCATGGGCAACCGTTACGCCACCTGGGACAAGTTCATCCCGGTCGAGAAGCGCCGCCTCATGGGGCTGTGGGACAGCCTGCGCTATTACCTCTTCCAGCTGCGCCAGCCGCCCGGCTTCGTGGGCCACAACCCGCTCGCCGGCTTCACTTACAGCTTCGTGTTCCTGCTCTACTTCATGATGATCACCACCGGGCTCGGGCTCTACAACGTGAACGCGCCTCTGGGATCGGCCTTCCGGGCCTTCCACTTCCTGCTGCCGCTCTGGGGAGGTGCCCAGAGCGCACGCTTCTTCCACCACGTCGGAATGTGGATGATCCTGGCCTTCGCGGTCCACCACGTCTACAGCGCCGTGCTGATGTCGCAGGTGGAGGCGCGCGGGACGATCGAGTCGATGGCCTCGGGATACAAGTTCGTGCCCTGCGACGACCTCGTGTACTCCGGCTACCGTTTCTCCGACCGCCGGGATGTCTGAAGAGCCAGGCCTGCCCCTGCTGGTGCTGGGGCTCGGCAACGTGCTGTGCGGGGACGACGGCACAGGAGCGGTCGCCGTCCACCTGCTCGAGCGCCGTTTCCGGGTCCCGGATGGCGTACAGGTGCTCGACGGAGGCACGCTCGGGCTGTCGCTCCTGCCGCTCCTGGAGCAGGCCCGCGAGGCGATTCTGGTCGATGCGATAAGGACCGGCGAGCCGCCCGGCACGCTGGTGCGCCTGGAAGGCGACGAGGTCGCCCCCGCGGTGGCGGAGCGCCTGTCCGTCCACCAGGTAGGGGTGGCGGACCTGCTGGAGGCCGCGCGCTGGCGGGGCCGCTATCCTCCGCGGCTGGTGCTGCTCGGGATCGTGCCGGAGAGCCTCGAGCTGGGCGTGCACCGCACGCCCGCGGTCGAGGCGGCGCTGCCTTCGCTCGTGGAGGCCGTGGTGGCCGAAGCGCGGGCGCTAGGCCACAGCTTCGACGCCAGGAGCGACGATGAGATGGCGGCCCGCGGCCGTGGCGATCTCGCTCACGTGTACGGCCTGTAGCGGAACCGACTCCGACCTGCCGCCGCCCTACGCGCGCGTGGCCGTCCCCAGCGAGCGCCTGGGCTCGCCCGAGGCAAAGACGCGTGGCCGCGCGCTTTTCGCCGCGAACTGCGCACTCTGCCACGGCGAGCGCGCCGACGGCCGCGGCCAGCGTGCCGCCGGGTTCGCGAAAGCCCCTGCCGACTTCACCGATCCGGGCTGGCAGCAGCGCAGCAGCGCACGTCGGGTGTACTACGTCATCCGCGAGGGTCTGCGCGGCACGCCGATGCCCTCCTGGAAGGCGCTCAGCGAGGACGAGTGCTGGGACCTGGCGGCCTACGTGCTCTCGGTCGGCCGCGGCGCCGCGGGCGGGCGGGAAGGCGGCTGAGTCCGCCTCAGGCCTGGCCGGTGCCCCCCGGACCCTGCCCGCGCTTGAGCGCCGCGATCGCGCGCAAGTCGTAGCGCTGCCGGCAGTCCGGGCACAGGTAGGCCCCGCAGCGTCCGCAGTAGCTGACGCCCTCTTTCGGCGTCTGGTCGCCTCGCACCAGGCGGCACACGTCGCAGACCCGGATCCCTGCCGTGGCCGCTTCGTATCGCTCCAGCGTGCGCGACATCGGGTGACGCGGGTACAGGAACCAGGAGACGAGCGCGCTCAGGATCGCGATCGGCAGGCCGGCGATCACGGCCCCGAGAACGCCCAGCAGCGGGGCGATCACGAGGCCGGCGAGCGGGGCGGTCCGGAACGAGCGCGCGTAGATCCAGATCACCAGGGCCACGCACACCACGGCCATGCAGCGCAGCATCAGGTCGACGAAGAGCTGCGCCTGCTTCTGATCGCGGGCGCGGATCTCCTCGATCAGGCTCTCATTGAGGCCGAACTCCTCGGGGCGGACGCCGGCCATGCCCGTATTGTCCGCGAAGCGGGCGACGCCCCGCTTCCCCGAGCCGTTCGCTCGTTCAGGGGGCGACGCGCCACGCACGGGGGCCGCGACGCAAGGTCAGGGCGAGGATCTCGCCGCGCGTGTTGAAGCGCACGGGGATCCCCGACGTGCCGACGCCGCAGCTCGTCACGCCCAGCATGTCCCGGTGGGTCCAGACCCCCTTGTACAGGCGCCGGCCGCGGGAGAGGTGCTTGAGGATCGCGCGGCCGCCCGGCAGGCACACCTGTCCGCCGTGGCAGTGTCCACAGAGGTAGAGGTCGACCCCCGTCTGGCCGGCCAGTTCGTAGATCTCGGGGGAATGGACGAGAGCGATGGAGAAGGACGGGCCCGCCTGCTCCAGGGCGTGGACCGCCTGGTCGCTGAAGTAGTAGTGAACGTCGTCGGTGCCGATCAGCTGGACCCGCTCGCCGCCACGCTCGATCTCGACGCTCTCGTTGACGAGCATGCGGATGCCCATGGCCTCCATGGGCGCGACCATGTGGCAGCCGTCGTGGTTGCCGAGGACCCCCAGGAACCCGTGGCGGCTCCGCAGGCCCTGCACCAGCCGGCCCAGCCGATCGAGCGTAGGCCGGATGGGCCCGTGCAGCTCCGTCCGGTAGTCGCCGGTGAGCACGCAGAGGTCGAACTCGCGCCCGCCGAGGGATGCCGCGACCTTGTCCTCCAGCCCCGGCATGCCGTCGAGGTGGAGGTCCGAGAGGTGGAGGATCTCGAAGCCCTCGAAGGCGGGGGGCAGGCGGGGGAGCCAGAGGTCGATCTCCCGGAGCACGATGTCCCAGGCGTTCCGCGCGCCGCGCTCGTACTGGCCCGTGATCCGGAGCAGCACCTTGAAAGCCTTCATGAGGAACAGCAGCACGTACCAGTGATGGTGGCTCTCGCCGCCGTAGCGCCGGCTCTTGAGGTTCTCGGTCTCCATCCAGAAGCGGTTCGCCGCCCATACGAGGCGCGGGTGGATAGCGGCTTGGTCGGGAGGGAGGAACAGGGGGTGGCCTTTCATCGTCCTGTCGCGCGTCGGGAATCTTCCACTGTGCTGCCTGGCCTCGACAATCCCGCCCGACAGAGCGCCGGCGCTCTTCCCTAGATGCGTACACTGCCTGAGTGCGTCGAGAGGACGAGCGCGCCATCGTACTCGGATACCACCGCCTGAGCACGCACCGGGTGGACCGCTTCGCCCCCG
>Ga0209751_10005594_pt1 | contig 11819 bp, 11 predicted proteins | sample RifCSP13_1_FD_184019 | JGI IMG/M metagenome (GOLD analysis project Ga0209751, IMG submission 184019) | Soil microbial communities from Rifle, Colorado - Rifle CSP2_sed 13_1 (SPAdes) (version 2) | ecosystem: Environmental > Terrestrial > Deep subsurface > Rock core/Sediment | place: Rifle... | reverse complement strand
GTGAACTTCCTCCAGCTGAGCGCGTGTTCTCGCGGCCAAAATCACCCGGCAGCCCGATTGCGCAAGCGATAGAGCAACGGCCTTGCCGATCCCCCGCCCCGCGCCGGTAACGAGGGCGATTTTTCCGTGGAGATTGTTCACGAGCTTTGGCAAAACAATTAAGGATATTCAGGCTTCCGTGCGGCTAACCGCGGATCAGCCTTAGGCTGATCAGCCACAATTTTCAAGGCTGAGGCGCGTCCCTCGACAGGCTCGGGACGTGGTGAGCCTGTCGAACCACGGAGTACGCTGAGAGGAAATCAAATGAGGATATCATCTTGAATAAACCCTCTGCGGCCTCTGCGGTGACTACTCTTTCACAGTAAAGCCGGAATAACCACGATTAGTGAACCAGGGGCGCTTCTTCGTCCGGCGGTGGTTGCATCACGGCAGAGCCGTGGTGATGAATCATGCGCCAGCCGCCCGAACTCTTTTCGAAGATGTTCGTGGTCAAAATAGTGGCCGAAAGATTTTGGCCTTCGACCGAACTGTTGAGGTTCTCGTAGAGGGTGACCCAAGCAAGAGCGCCACGGATTTCAATGGACACGTCGGTCAGGTTAAAGCGGATCGCTGGAGTATCTTCAAAGATGCAGCGCCAGCTTTCAATGACTGCATTCCACCCGCGTAGAATCCTCCAGCCCGGATGGCCGCACTGGATGTTATCCCCTGCGGCCCAAACTTTCTCCATCTCGCTAACATCGCGGCTCTCGAAAGCACGGTAGAAACTTTCGTTCGCCTTGGCGACTTCTTGTTGTTCCGGCATCATGCGAGCTTAGTGGTGCGGCTTCGGGGTCACGAACACGAGCGTAACGAGCCGTTCCTGGCTCCGATTGGCGACTCCATGGCTCTGACCCGCCGGTGCCAGCGCGATCTCACCAGGACCGAGCTCCCGCTGCTCCTCGCCAACCGTGAACATCCCCTTGCCCTCGAGCACGTAGTAGACCTTGTCCTCGCCCTTGTGAGTGTGCGGGCTTTGCTCCTGGCCGGGCTCGAAACAGTAGGTGTCGCAGAAGAATCGGTCGGTTTCGAAGACCCCGTTCTTTTTCATCTTCTCGGGGGAGAATTGCAGAACGTCCGAAAGTTTTTTGAAGTTGCTCATGCGCGACTCCTGCTAAATCGGTTATTCAGGCTTTTGTGTGGCTAACCTGGCCAACGCTATTTCAGTGCAAGGACTCGGAAACTGCACCGCGGAGGCCCGCCTGCCTGGCGGCGGGCAGGCGCTGAGGTCGCGGAGAAGGGGGAGTAGAAAATAACCTCTATGAACTCTGCGTCTCTGTGGTGAATACTCTTTCACAGTAATCCCGGAAGACCCACTAAATCAATGTGAGCCGATACTACCATAGGGTTCGTAACATGCAAAAGCAGAGCGAATTTGCTATGCGTCATGCATGGATTCGGTCCTCATTCGCTACCACGAGATCGCCTTGAAAAAGGGCAACCGCGCCTACTTCACCGAATTGTTGAAGCGCAACGTCACCTCCGCCGTAAAGGATCTCGGCGTCAAAGACATCCGCAGCCTGCCGGCGCGCCTGTTGTTAACCTTGAAAAGCGACATCGATCAAGCGACCGCGACCGAACGCATCGGCGCAGTCTTCGGCGTGGCGAATTTTTCTCTCGTCGAACGAACGCCGAGAGATATGGACGCGCTGCGCGAGAGAATCCTCGATTCACTCGTCGACGCCCGCTTCGAATCCTTTCGCATTGATACCCAACGGGGCGATAAGACTTTCCCGTTGACCTCGCCGGAAATCAATCGCGTGATCGGCGCCGCCGTTAAGCAAAAATCGGGCGCCCGGGTCGATCTGGAAAACCCCGAGTTTACCGTGTTCGTCGAGATATTGCCGCGCGACGCCTTTTTCGGCTTCAATAAAATCCCCGGTCCCGGCGGTCTTCCGGTGGGCGCCAGCGGCCGGGTCGTCTCGCTTATTTCCGGCGGCATCGACTCGCCGGTGGCGAGCTATCGAATGATGCAGCGCGGTTGCCGGCTGATCTTCGTCCATTTCCACAGCGCACCCTACCAGGACAAGACTTCCCAGGAAAAAGTTCGCGAGCTGCTCAAGAGGCTGACGCGCCATCAATTCAATTCGCGTCTGTTTTTGGTTCCCTTCGGCGAGATTCAAAGACAGATCGTCGCAGCGGTGGCCCGCCCTCTTCGGGTAGTTCTCTACCGGCGCATGATGCTCAGAATCGCCGAAGCGATAGCGAGACGGGAAAAGGCACAGGCTCTGGTCACCGGCGAAAGCCTCGGCCAGGTCGCGTCACAGACGCTGGAAAACATGGCGGTGATTCAGCAGGCGGCCACGCTGCCGATTCTGCGCCCACTAGTTGGCATGGACAAACAGGAGATCATCGACCAAGCGCGCCGCATCGGTACCTTCGACATTTCATCGATCCCCGATCAGGACTGCTGTCAGCTCTTCGTGCCCAAGCATCCGGCAACCAAGGCCGGGCTTGCCGATGTCGAACAAGCCGAGTCCCATTATGACGCGAAGGAAATGGTGCGCCTCGGAGTGGAAAACGCGGTGGAGGAAGATTTCGGGTTTCCGTAACGGCTTGAACGTCTGGAACGATTGGAACTTATTGAACAAAACGGCGTAGCCGTTAAACGTAGTGCTGGATTCTTTGCAGGCTCGGCGGAAAGAACAAATCTTCAGCGTTTGGCTTCTTCTTGATCATCCCCTGCTCGTATTCGTAACGGATCACCGCTTCCAAAGCTTTGCGATTATCTTCGAGATTGTACGGCCAGGGGTCGGGGCCAAAGATCGTTCGCTGCTCGTCGAGCAAGTCCTTGACCCAGACCAGCGCGAAGCTGCGCGGGTCTTTCATGCGCTCGTAGCAAAGCCCCTTGGCGCGCTCAAACGCCCGGACCAGGCTCAGCGCCGCCCAGGGATGTTTTTCTAAAATTTCGTTCTTGATCACCACCGTGTGCATGATCGGAAAGTGGCCGCCGTTTTTGTAGTACTCGATTTCCGCTTTCTTCGGGTCGGCAAAGAGCAGCGCGGCTTTGGGCGATCCATTTCGGATGGACGGCAGGGTTTCCGGGTAAAGCGCGGCTTCGATCTCGCCGTCGACGAGCATCTGATCGATGTTCTTTCCTTGCGCGACCCGTTTAACGTTCATCCACTTCGCCGGCTCGAAGGGGATATCTTCTTCCTCCTGGCACCACCACTCGATCGACTTGAGATCGACGCCGTAATGGTCTTGGAGAATACCGCGCATCCAGAGACCGGCGGAGTTTTGCAACGTGTCCAAGCCGACCCGCTTGCCATTTAAATCGGAAGGTTTCTCGATGCCGCAGCCGGTTCGCTTGACCATGTAGGAATGGCGGAAGCGGCGGTGGGGAAAAACCGGGATGGCGTTGTAGCCGCAGCCTTGGTCCCGTGAAACGAGATAGCCGACCAGTGACAGTTCGCAGACGTCGAACTCTTGATGTCGCAGCATGCGCCCATGTCGCTCAGGGGAGGGCATCGTAAGCACGTTAAGCTCGATGCCCTGCGGCTGGATCTCGCCGTTGATCAACGGGCGGAGAAAATCGTAGTCGCCGCAGGCGAGCGTGAGCTTGAGCTCGGACATCTACTCTCCTTTGACATGCTGGCGGTATAACTCGGGGGTGTCGATATCGACCGCGATTCCCGGGTCGTCGGTCTCGATCTCCAAAGTTTCGTCCCGGTGCGCGTTGACGACGGCCTTCGCCCCCTGATCCAGCGGCGCATTGAGTAGCTCGGCGAACAACGCGCGCGAAAAAATCACCGGGTGGCCCCGTTTGCCTTGGCAACGCGGCACGACGATCAGTTTTTTCGCGACGTAAAACTGTTCGATCATCACGTCCACCAGCGTCGAGCTGATATAGGGATGATCCACCAGATGCACCAGCATGCCGTCGCACTCTCGGTCCGATTGGAGCCGTCGCACCGCCGTCTGCAACGATGACAGTTGCCCGCTCTTGTAATCCGCATTGACCAGGAACGCGACCGCCAGATGTTCCAACCGCCGCTTCAGCGTTTCCGCATCATGGCCCAAGACGACGATGATTTTACCGACGCGCGTGCGGGCGAGCGCACCGACGATTTTCTCGATGAAGGTCTCGCCGTCGACGGGGAGCAGCGCTTTGGGACGCCCCATGCGGCTCGACTCACCGGCGGACAGAACAACCGCGACGATCATGTGGCAAACCGCGAACTCAGCCGATTCACTTGTAAATCTTGTCGATGAATCCGCTCTTCTCCAGTTCGCGCACGATGCTGTCGTCGACCAAGTCCTCGACTCGCAGCGTCGCGCCCGGTTTTCGCGCCAGCGCTTCTTTGATCTGAATTTCCATGCCTTCGCGCGTCACCAACGGCACGCGGTCATAGAGCTTCGCCACCGCGGTATAGGCCTCTTCCAAATAGGCGGGATTGTTTTGCCGGTTGTACTTGGCGATGATTTTCTTACTTTCCTCTTTTCGGGTTTTGAAAAAATGCGTCGACTCGATCAGCGCCATGAGGACTCGTTTTACAGTCTCTCTCCGGCTCGATAAGAAGGATTTGGTTGTCGTCGCGCAAATGAAGGGAAAATCGAACCGCTTCTGGAAATCGGCCGTGCTGATCAAAACTCGGTGCGGCATGCCCTCGGCGAGTTTGATGATCCCCGGTGGAGACGGAAAACCGGCGATCCGGCCGCTGCGGAAAGCGCCGGCCCTCTCGGGCGCCCCGCCGACCTGCAAGATCGGCACGTCCTTGACCGGTTCCAAGCCCAGAGCCTTCACCAGAACCCGGGCCGCCACGTCCGAGGCGCTGCCGATGCGGCTGATGCCGATATTTTTCCCCCTTAACTCTTCCGCCGTCTTGATCGACTCGTGCACCACAAGCTCATAGGGCAAGGTATTGAGCATGCATGCCACCATCACCAAGTTCGCCCCACCCACCACGGCGCTCGCCACGCCTCCTCCCGACGCGTTACCGAGCGGAATTTCCCCGGCGATGATGGCCGACACCGCCGTGGTCGTGCTCGGAATATAGATAAGCTCGCTGTCCAGACCGTGCTTCTTAAATAAGCCCACTTCTTGCGCGGTATACCAAACCGCATTGCTGGCATCGACCGAGCTGTAGTCGAGCTTGATCCGCTCTTGGGCGGACCCAGCGCCGCAATACCCAATGGTCACAGCTATCAAGATCGCCATGGTTCGCGAAACGTTCGTCATATTCCCTCCCGCCATCAGTGCTTCATGCGATTCGAATGAGTCTATGCACAGTGGTTTCTATCCTTAGTTAACCGATCTTACGCAATTGTGCCAGAGATCCGAGAAACCAGTGATCAGTCGTTTCAATTTTGGTCGGGAAGCGCGAGACAATCGCCCGGCGGCAGCTCAACCCAGACAGATTGGCCGCGCCGGACCTGGAAAGTGTGAGGTTGGTGAGTTTGTAACACAACCCTGCCGATCTCGACGCTACAGTCGACATACTCCCCGAGAAACATGGCGGCGGCAATCTTGCCTTCGACCAGATTACCGCCGTGAGCGGGCTGCTGCTGATGTAAGATCAGGCTCTCCGGCCGGACCACCACGACAACGTTCGCGCCCGTTTTGAGACCGTTCATCAGGCTGCAGGAAAGTTGGCCGATTTCGGTTGACACGGTGCCGAGATTTTCCCCCGCCTGATTGACGATCTGGCCGGAGATCTGATTGGTGGAGCCGATGAACTGAGCGACAAATTGGGTCTTCGGGTGCATGTAGATATCGCGCGGCCCGCCTTCTTGCACGATCACCCCTGAACTCATCACCGCGATCGTGTTGGACATCGATAGGGCTTCGATTTGATCGTGGGTAACGTAGAGCGTCGTAATCCGCAACCGGCGCTGCAGCTCGCGCAGCTCGAAACGCATGCGCTCGCGCAGCTTGGCATCCAGATTACTCAGCGGTTCGTCAAGCAGCAGCACCTGCGGACGGCGCACCAGCGCGCGCGCCAACGCCAGCCGTTGCTGCTGTCCGCCGGAGAGCTGGGTAGCCATCCGATCCTCCAGCCCGCTCATCTCGACCTGTCCCAGCGCCTCACCGACTCGCTTGCGGATTTCGTCGCTGCTGAGCTTCTCTTTAGAAACGCGCAGAGGAAATGCGACATTTTCGAGCACCGTCAGGTGCGGCCAAATCGCGTAGCTCTGAAATACCATGCCGATGGCCCTCTTGTAGGGGGGAACAAAAGCGCCGCTGGCGGATGAAAAGACCGCTGTGCCGGAAACGTTGATCTCGCCGGTGTCGGGTTTTTCCAGTCCGGCGATGCAGCGGAGCGTGGTCGTTTTGCCGCATCCCGACGGGCCTAACAAGGTGTAAAATCGACCCTCCTCCACCTGGAAGGACACATCGTTAACCGCCTGGACCCGCGCGCCAGTCCCATCGGTAAAGGTTTTTACCAGTCCTTTAACTTCAATCACGGCTTAACCCAGCCCCGCTGTATGTTTTAACCTTGAATGCCGACGTGCCCCGATAGTTTGTAGAAAACAGTCACGATCGCCAAGAGCGTAAGAATCATCAAAATTCCGATCGCGGCGACCACCGTCACCTGGCCTTGTTCGAACATCGTAAACAACAATATCGAGAGGACGCGACTGTCACCGGTCGCAAGAAGTACCGAGGTAGAAAATTCCCTGAATGAAACGATGCAGATATAAATCCAGCCGGCGGCAAAACCCGGTCGAAGTAACGGCAACGTCACCCGTCTAAAGGTCTCCCACCATGAAGCTCCCGATGTCGCCGCCGCTTCCTCCAGCTCACTGTGGATTTGCAGAATCGATCCTGACGCCGCCCTCATACCGTACGGGATATAGCGCGTAAGGTAGGCGATCAATAACACCCAAATGGTTCCGTAGATGGGGACAGGGAAAGCCACGTAAAGAAGAATCAACGCCATACCGAGTACGATGCCCGGTACGGTAATCGGGACGAAAGCCAAAAAGTCGAGTATCCACGATCCCGGCAGGCGGCTTTTGTAGACAATCCACGCGATGATCGAAGTCAGCAGCATCGCGGCCGTTGCGGTCATGAGCGCCAGGATGATGCTGTTTTTCATGGCATCCCAAAACGGCCGAAATCCGTTGAGATAGCGATAGTTTTCTAAACTTAGTTTTTGCACGGCATCCCAGCTCGGCGCGGCGAAGAACGGCAAAAAGGACGCCCAGAGCAGGACCAAAAAGGGGAGCAGAACGACCAAAAGAAAATAAGTCCCCAGGAATCCGAACCCGACCCAGCGCCAGCGACCTAAATCGAATTGCCGGGGCCTGAAGGCTTTCCCGGTCACCGTTTGAAACTTCTTACTTTCACGCGTCGAGCGCGTGTACATCCACACTCCCACGGCGCTCAATAGCAACAGTCCCACCGCGAGCGCCGCGCCGCGCCCGTAGTCGGGAGGATATTCATTGAACGCGAGATAGATTTCGCTCGTATAAACGTAGATTCGCGCCGGTATGCCGATGAGCGCCGGGGTTTCAAATGATTCCAAGGTCCGCACAAACAGAATCAGCAGCACCGAGCCGCAGGTCGGCATCAGCAAGCGCAACGTCACCCGTTTGAGCGTTTGCAGCGTACCGGCCCCGGACATCATGGCCGACTCTTCCAGCGACGGATCCATCGATTTGAAAGCCGCTACCATCATGAGAAAAGCCAGCGGCACCTGTCCGACGGAATGGACCCAAATCATGCCGGGAAGGGAAAAGACATTGAACGGCGGCGACTCTAAACCGAACAGGGCCATGAGCCAGACATTGAGGTAACCAAACTTGGGGCTCAACAGAAAAATCCAGGCGATCGACTCCAAAACGCCCGGCAGGATCAGCGGCACCACGGCGATGGGCACGAAGATCGCCCGCAGCGGTGTGTTCGTCCGCTCCGTGAGCCACGCGAGAACCCCTCCAAAAAAAAATCCCAACGCCGCCGAGCCGGAAGCGAATATCAGGGAGTTCATGAAGGTCGAGTAAGTGTACTCGCTGGCATAGGCAGCTTGGTAGTTTTTGAAGGTAGTCACGAACTCGCGCGGCGCCACCTCCATCTGGAAGCTTCCCAAAAGAAGCATGAAGAGCGGCAGCACCGCCAAGTAGATAAGCACCCCGGCGCCGACCAAAGGGATCAGGAGTGCTGGATCGCGTACTTGGGGAAAGCTAAACCTGGCGCTTCTTGGAATCGCTACTGTCGACATAGATCTCTGCGGCCGATTTGCGCCTGTCTATCGAAGCCGAAAAATTTCCTTCCAAATCTTTTCGTATTTGGGAAACTCCTTCAGATCCGACGCGCTGATGAAGTATACCTTTTCGGTTCTCGTCTTGTCGACCGGTTCCACTTTCGGATGGGCCGGAGTTCGCCCGCCTTGCGCCATGACCTTCTGGCCTTCCAGGCTCGCTATCCAACGGGCAAACAACATTGCCGTATTAGGGTGCGGTGCATCCTTAAAAATGGCCGTGCCGTTAATCGAAGCCACGCCCTCGGTGAGCATGTAGTTCAACGGCGCGCCCTTTTTTATTCGCCTCGGGTAATGGTGAGAATAACAGGTCAGGCAGGCGGCGGCTTGTCCGGCAACCAATAACTCCGCCAGTTGCGAGTGCCCTTTGTGAAATTCGACGTTGTTCACTGCAACCTTTTTCCAAAACGCAATCGCTTTTTCATCGCTCTTGAATTTATATTTGGCGAACGCCAGAAGCATCTCGAGGTCCCTGGGCTCGGCAATCAGGCGATTCTTCCATCTCGGATCGGCGAAATCGTCGAAAGATTTCGGTTCTTCTTCTTTCTTGACCAGATTGGTATTCCAGGCGGCGACAAAAAACTGCAGGTCCGACGCGATCCAATAGCTCCCCTTGGCGCCATCGGGAAACGCAGCGGCTTCGGGCAAATTGGTCTCGAGCAATAGCTTTTGGTCATGGGCTTGAACGACGTTTTCCAGGGGTATTTGCAACACATCGCCCAAGGTCCGTCCGCCTCGCGCTTCAGTCACCGCCCGCGCCACCAGCTTATCCGAGGTGGCATCGACGTGATTGATTTTGATTCCGGGAAACTTTTTTTCGAAAACCGGCAGAATCCTTTCCGCGTTGATCTGAGCCAGCGTGCCGTAAAAATTCAACGTCCCGCCCTCCTTGAGCGCCTTTTTATGGATCTCATCAAGACTCTCGGCGCTCAAGGCAGTGCCCGTTAGTTGCGCGAAAAACCACACGGCCACACTCATGGCGGTCAATTTCTTAAACCTATTCATAGGTAATACCTCCTGTTGAGAGTTGCAGTTAGGCGATGATCTCGTCGTCCGCAGGATCACTTACCAATTATCGCCTCTTGAGTCAATACGATTGTATTTCTCGGGCTATCTCAATTTAAAAATCTCCTTCCAGATTTTCTCGTATTTGGAAAACTGGCTGACGTCGTCGGCACCGATCGCGTAAATGGTCTTCGGGCGCACCGGTGTCCTGGGTTCCACTTTCGGATGAGCCGGCGTGCGGCCACCTTGAGAATAAACCTTTTGGCCCTCTTCGGCCTGGGCCCAGCGCGTGAAAAGCAGCGCGGTATTTGGATGGGGCGCATCCTTCGCAATTGCAACCGCGATGATTCCCGCTATTCCTTCGCTCAAAAAATAGCCCAACGGCGCGCCTCTTTTGATCCGCGGAGGGTAGTGATGCGAGTAGCAAGTAAAACAAGCCGCCGCTTGCCCGGCCACCAACAGCTCCGCAAGGTCCGAATGGCCTTTGTGAAACTCGACGTTATTGGCCGCGATTTTCGTCAGGATCGCCCGCGCCTTTTCCAGACTATTGTACTTATGCATCAAACCGATGACCAGTTCGGCGTCCCGCGGCTCCGCGATCAGCCGGTTTTTCCATTTAGGATCGGCGAAGTCATCAAATGATTTCGGCTCTTCCTGCTTTTTAACCTTTTCGGTGTTCCAGGCGCCGACGAAAAATATCAGGTTGTTCGCTAACCAATAAGAGCCCTTCATGCCGCTGGGATACTCGGCCGCTTCCGGGATGGGTTTCTCGGACAAGAGTTTCTGCTCGTAAAGCTGATTGATGTTTTCGAGCCCGAATTCAAACACGTCGGCGATCACTCTCCCCCCGCGGGCTTCGGTGATGGCGCGGACCGCGAGCTTGTCGGAAGTCGCATCGACGTGGTTGATCTTGATGCCGGGGAAGCGTTTTTCAAAAACCGGGTAAATCTTCGCCGCGTTGACCTGCGCAAGGGAGCAATAGCAGTTGAGAACTCCCCCTTCTTTGACCGCCTTCTTGTGAACCTCATCGAGGGTTTCGGCGTATGACCCATGTGACATGCCGATAAGAAAGAGCAAGACAACACTACTACAACAATAGCCGAGCAATGATTTCAAAACGTTCATCAGACACCTCCAATGTGTTTCAATCTTTTCCCGCGCAATAGGCGGCAAAACTAAATTTCACGCAGGGTCGTCAGTTTCATCTCGCCGATCCAGTCAAGGGTTCATGGCGATCGGCCAAACCGCTCTACCGCAGCTTCAAAGTCTCCTTCCAGACCTTTTCGTACCGTTTCCAATCCTTGATCTCGTTTGCCCCGATCGGATAGAGCACTGCCGGGCGAATTTTTTCCACCGGTTGTACTTTGGGATGCGGCGGCAAGCGGCCTCCCGCCGCATAAGCTTTTTGCCCCTCTTCGCTGGCGGCCCAGCGGTAAAACAGCCGGGCCGTGTTGGGATGGGGAGCGTCCTTAGCCAATGCGTTGGCGGTGATCGTGGCGATCCCTTCGGTCTGCATATAGCCGAGCGGGGCGCCCCTTCTGATTCGCGGCGGATAGTGGTGCGCGTAACAGGTAACGCACGCCGCAGCCTGCCCCGCTACCAGAAATTCCGCCAACTCCGAGTGACCTTTATGGAACTCTATATTGTTGGCGGCGAGTCTCCGCAGAAAATCGAAGGCCTTTTCGTCGTTCTTGTATTTGTGCTTGGCCAAACCGATCAATAATTCGACATCCCGCCCCTCGGCGATCAATTTTCCCTTCCATTTAGGATCGGCGAAGTCATCGAACTGTTTGGGTTCATCATCTTTTTTCACCAAGCTTGTATTCCACGCGCCGATAATGATAACCATGTCCGCCGCTAACCAATTCGCGCCCTTGAAATTGGCCGGATAAGCCGCCGCTTCCGGAGGGAGCCAATCGACCGCCAGCTTTTGGTCGATCACCTGCAGGACGTTTTCCAAGGCCATTTGAAAGACATCCGAAAGAACCCGGCCGCCCCTGGCCTCGGTGATCGCGCGGGCCGCCAGTTTGTCCGCGGTCGCGTCGATGTGATTCACTTTGATCCCCGGAAACCGCTTTTCGAAAACGGGCAGGATTCTTGCCGCATTGATCTGCGCCAACGTGCCGTAAAAATTGAGCGTGCCGCCTTCCTTGACCGCCTTCTTGTAAAGCTCATCAAGGCTCTCGGTCTGCGCGGTCCCCAGGACCGGAATCAAGAGTCCGATGAGAACCAGCCAGAATCCTAAATGTCTAACGTTCATAAACATTGCCTTTCCCTCCTTTGCTCTCTCTTGGCGAGAGGTTCACTTCGCCATGGTTATTTTTTGCCGCCCTTGAGCGCGTTTTGCAGCTTGCCTTTCAGCTCCGGGCTCATGCCGAGGAACTCGACCACGAGCTTTTGGATCTCTTCGCCGATCAGCGGATCTATCTCCAACTTTCCTTTGCCAGCGTCCGCCAACAGCTCCTTATCGGCGAAAACCTTGGCGAAGGCCTGCTCCAGGGCCGCCGCCCGGTCCGCCGGCGCGCCGGGGGGCAGAACGTAGACTTTGCCGAATGCATTGGGCGTGCTCGTGCC
>Ga0209751_10005593_pt1 | contig 11820 bp, 7 predicted proteins | sample RifCSP13_1_FD_184019 | JGI IMG/M metagenome (GOLD analysis project Ga0209751, IMG submission 184019) | Soil microbial communities from Rifle, Colorado - Rifle CSP2_sed 13_1 (SPAdes) (version 2) | ecosystem: Environmental > Terrestrial > Deep subsurface > Rock core/Sediment | place: Rifle... | reverse complement strand
TGTATCTCCTCGACGAACCGGAACTACCCGGGCCGAATGGGTTCGCCCACCGCGAAGGTGTATCTCGCGTCGCCGTGGACCGTGACCGCCTCCGCGATTCACGGGGAGATAACGGACCCGCGGAAGGCCTAGCCTCCGCTACGGGGTCGCAAGCGCGAGTGTCGCGTCCACCCGCTGAAGGCGGTGGGTCTGGGGATCGACTTGGAGCCCCAAGGCCTCTAGAGCCGTGACGCCCAACACCGAAGCGTCTCCCACTTGGCCGAACACAATCCGTGTATACCCCTCCTCGCCTTCGCACTCGACCAAGCAGTCCCCGACAGACCTCTCGACGACGTTTCCATCGATTATCCGAAACCGGCGCGTGGTCCCGGGCCTCACCCCGAGCCTCGTCGCCACTTGCTCCGGTACCCAGGTGAACAGAGAGCCGGTATCTACGACGAGGTCGAGGACCTCACTCACGGTCCGATCCGGGGAACGCAGGGTTACTCGAGCGTAGACTGTTCCCATGCCGTTGGGCACCATCACGTGAGATAGATGGAAGGTGGCCATACAAGTACGTTACCTCACCTCACGTATCCCTCGACAACCCTTATCGCCCACGATGACCTTCCCGATGCCCGTGCAGACCCGCCTCAAGGGCCGCGTGTGGACGTTCGGCGACGACATCTCCACGGACCACATCATCGCGGGGAAGTACCTCGGCACGACGGACGCGAAGGTGTTCGCGGAGCACGCGTTCGAGGCCGTGGACCCGACGTGGGCGAAGAAGGTGCAGCCGGGGGACATCCTCGTGGCGGGGGACAACTTCGGGTGCGGGTCGAGCCGGGAGCAGGCGCCCGTGGCCCTGAAGACCCTCGGGATTTCCGCGATCCTCGCGAACTCGTTCGCCCGCATCTTCTTCCGGAACGCAATCAACCTCGGGTTCCCCGTCCTGGAGTGTGCGGGTCTTCGAGAGAAGGTGAAGGCGGGCGACGTGGTCGAGGTGGACATGGCCCACGGGGCGGTCCATCTCCCGGATGGCGGGGCGATGCGGTTCAAGGCCCTCCCGCCGAACGTGCTCGAGATCCTCGAGGCGGGCGGTCTCGTGCCGAAGCTGAAGAAGGAGCTCGCGGCCAAGCGGACCGCGTAGGTGCGAAGGAGTGCCACCAGGGACTCCATGGCGGGAGCGGACCGCGGTCGCCAGAGTTATCTATAATCATTGATAACCGGAGACGGCCCGCCGGGCCCTTCCCCGGAGAAACCTTAAGGCCCGCGCGTCGCATCGCGGCCCGCCATGGCCCTCAAGATCGTCCTCCTCGCGGGGGACGGCACGGGACCCGAGGTGATGCGGCAGGGCGTCAAGGTCCTGAAGGCGGTCGAGGCCCGCTTCGGCGTCTCGTTCGACATGGTCCCGTTCCCGTGCGGCGGGCAGCACTACCTCGACGCGGGGGAGGAGTGGCCCGATGGCGCGTTCGAGTCGTGCAAGGCCGCGGACGCGATCCTCCTCGGGGCCGTCGGCCTCCCGGAGGCCCGCCTCCCGAACGGCGACCTCGCGGGCGCGGGCGTGATCTTCGGCCTGCGGTTCGGCCTCGACCTGTACGCGAACGTGCGGCCGACGAAGCTCTACCCGAACGTCCGCCACAAGGTCCACGACGCGTTCAAGCAGGTGTGGGAGCCCGGGAAGGTCGACTTCGTGATCGTGCGGGAGAACACGGAGGGCCTGTACACGCCCGCCCGCGGGTTGCTCTCCCGCGGCGGCGTCGACGAGCTCGCGGTGGACAGCCGCGTGATCACCCGCAAGGGCGCGGAGCGCGTGATCCGCTTCGCGTTCGAGCTCTCGAAGTCCCGGAAGGGCGCGCCGAGGGACGGGAAGTCCCGCGTCACGTGCGTGGACAAGTCGAACGTCGTCGCGGGGGACCGGCTCTTCCGGAAGGTGTACGACGAGGTCGCGTCCCAGTATCCCGGGATCGGGAAGGACTACGCGTACATCGACGCGTTCCTCCAGTGGATCGTGCGGTCCCCGGAGAACTACGACGTCGCCGTGGCCCCCAACGAGTTCGGGGACATCGCGACCGACCTCGCGGCCGTGTTGCAGGGCGGGATGGGGATGGCGGCGGGCGGGAACATCGGCGACGCGCACGGGATGTTCGAGCCGATCCACGGCTCGAGCCCGAAGCACGCGGGGAAGGACGAGGTGAACCCGATGGCGATGGTCCTGGCGGTCCAGATGATGCTCGACTGGCTGGGGAAGCGGAGGCGGGACAAGCCCCTTCGCGAGGCCTCCGCGGCGGTCGAGAAGGCGGTCGTGGACGTCCTGAAGGCGGGGAAGGTCCTCACGTACGACCTCGGCGGGTCCGCGAAGTGTTCCCAGGTCGGCACGGCGATCGCCGCCCGCGTGGCGGCCCGGAAGTAACCCCCTGGCGAGGGAGATTCTGGGAGTCTTCTGGAGGTCAGTGGGAAACGTATTTATCGGACCCCCCGCCATGTATTCCATCAGGAGAGGGGGTCGGTCGTCAATGTCGTGGGGAGGTCCCGCCAAGGCCCTAGCGTTTGCGCTCGTGATGATGTCCACCGCGCTCGTCGCGCTCGCCGCGCCGGCTGGGACCCCGCAGACCGCCGCGATTCCGGGCCCGACGGACCCCGCCGCCGTCCCCACGGGCTCGATTGACCCGACAGGGCCCGGCGGCCCGGTCGACGCGACCGTCCAGGGCTTCCTCGCGGACCCGGCGCTCCCGCCCACAGGGCAGCCGAGGGTCCGGACGGACAAGAACTGCTACCTCCCCGGCCAGGCCGTCACGATCACGCTGAAGAACGTCGGCGGCGGCACCCTGCTGTACGACTCCCTCCCGGACTACGAGATCGAGAACGACACGATCGGCGCGGTCCGGATGATCGAGCGGTTCCAGCCCGGGCGCTTCCGCTTCGAGCCCGGCGCCTCGATGAGCTGGGTCTGGGACCAGAAGTGGCTCGCGTGGGACGCGGAGGGCCGCCAGATCAACAAGGGGATGTTCGTCCCCCGGGGCGAGTACTTCGTGAACATCTGGGCGCAGATCGGCTTCCCGATCCCGGACACGAACCTGATCGCCCGGGCGAAGTTCTCGATCGGGGAGTGCATGGCCCAGATCAACGCGGGCGACGACATCGTCGCCACGGAGGGCCAGGCGTTCCAGTTCCACCCCGTGATCCAGATCACCGGGGACGCGGTCGTGCGGTCCGTGACGTGGGACCTCGACCCGGCGGTCGACTCGAACGGGGACGGCAACTTCACGAACGACATCGACCTCGCGGGCACGAACCCCTCGTACGCGTTCGGAGACGACGGCATCTACACGGTGACGATGAACCTCAAGGGCTTCGGCACCGTCTCCGGCATGGACCGGACCCCGCAGGACACCGTGTTCGCGATCGACAGCTCGGACTCGATGGCCTGGAAGGACCCGCTCGACCACCGGAAGATCGCCGTGAAGGACTACGTGGACTGGCTCGTCCCGGACGACCGCGGGGCGGTCGTGGACTTCGACTCCGTCGCCCGCCTCGTCGGCGGCGACCACCTCGGCCTGGACTACGCCCGGATCAAGGCGAACGTCGACACGATCGATGCCTCGGGGGACCTGTTCCTGTCCGCGGGCCTCTTCGTCTCCCTCTACGAGCTTCGCGACTACGGGGACGGGAACCACAAGTGGCTGATTATCTTCATCACCGGGGCGGAGACGGAGAACCCGCGGGACCCGTTCTACATCCCCCGCGCGATCGAGTTCGCGAAGGACCTCGGCGTCACGATCTACACGGTCGGCCTGAACGTCGACGCCGAGATGGGCTCCACGATGCGGCACATCGCGTCGGAGACGGGCGGGAAGTACTTCCCCGCCGCGACCGCGACGAACCTCCGGAAGATCTACGAGGACATCGCCTCCGAGGTGAACCAGTCCCAGGGCCAGTTCTTCACCGTCTCCGACGCGCTGACGGTGACCGTGGACAACGTCCCGCCCGCCGTGGCGCTGGATGCCTCCGTACCCGTGAACGTGAGCCTCCGCGTGGCGGGGGAGAAGTGGCACGACGTGAACCTCACCCTGTTCAAGGACGGGGAGGAGTTCGCGCGGGCCTCCGTGACCCGGACGCCCGGGAGCCCGGACAACCAGAGCGTCTCCCTCGGGACGATCGAGTTCGACCTCGAGAGCACCTACGAGGCCCGCGTCGAGTACACGCCGCTGGACGACCCGGTGAGCGGGAGCGAGAACGGCGCGAACCCCGCGTGGATCATCCTCGGGCTCGCGAACGGGACGGAGCTGTGGTTCCATCACACGTTCAACGTGAACCAGCCGGACACGTGGGTGTGGGACGTGGCGGACGTGGAGGGCCTGTTCGTGGGTCGCTCCGTCGCGTTGTTCGCGGCGATCACGGACCCGGGCTCCGATGACGTCACCGTGACATGGGACTGGGGCGATGGCACGATTGACATCCGCACGGTGTTCAACGATGGCGTGGGGCCGGACCCGTACCCGAGCCCGTGGGGTCTCCCGGTGGCGTTCACGGACCTCGGTGCGCACACGTACGCCGCGGCGGGGAGCTACGTTGTCATCCTGACGGTATTCGACGACGACGGCGGGTCAACGGTCCTGAGCTTCACGGTGACCGTGGGCTGAGGCTACTCGAGCCACTTCGCCATCAGAACCTCGTCGACCCACGCGTCCCGCACTCGGAACTGCCGCGTCCGGACGCCGTCGACCTCGAAGCCGAGCTTGCGGTACAGCGCGATCGCCCGCGCGTTCGTCGAGAACACGGAGAGGCACGCCTTCCGGAACTGGCGGTCCCGCATCCACTCGAGGACGCGCTCCATCATCGCCCGCCCCAGGCCCGCGTCCCGCCATCCGGCCTGGATCGCGACCCCAATCGTGCCCACGTGGGTCTCCTTCGGCCAGCGGCCCGCGGCGACGTCCGCCTGGCCGACGATCCTCCCGTCCGCTTCCGCGACGTAGAGGACGGAGCCCGCCCCGTCGTACTGCGCGATCCACTCCCTCTCCCGCTCGACGTCGCTCCCGACACCTTCCGTGATGATCCAGTCGATCTCCGCGCCGACGGCGTTGATGTTTTCCATCATGCCCTGCGCATCATTGGGAGTGGCGGGGCGAACCATGACGATGCGGCCGTCCTTAAGCTGGACGGTCCCGGAACGAAGTGCGTCCGGGGTCTCGGGGGCCGCGCCCATGCTCCTCACTCTTGGCTCACCGCAAATCCGGCGAGAGCCGTTGTGGAGCCGGGGATGTCGGCAAGATGCTCAAGGTTTCGGCTTCCCGGGCGTCCCCACCCTAGCCCTGCGTCTTCGGCGTCGGGTTACCAGAAGGACCAGCAGGGCAACGAGGACCGCCACCAGCAGAAGGGCGGCCGAAATCCACAGCGGGTCGGGTTCAGCTGGGGGCGGGGGACCCGGCGGCAAGTAGATCATGAAGCTCCAGACGTAGTCGGTGCCCATGGGGTTCCCCACGCGGTCGGTGAGGCTGGGCGGGAGCCGGACCTCGTACGTCCGGCCCCGTTCGAACACCGTGTCGGGGACGAAGTCGAACTCGTCGCCATCCAAGAAGATCAGGCCGTCGCTCGGCAGCCAAGTCCGATTTCCGTCGGTCAGGCGGAACCCCGCCATCACGGAGGTCCAGTTCACGGCCTCGGAGAACCGGACGTGAATCGAGAAGGGGGTGACGTTCACTACCCCGGCCGGGCTCGCCTCCACGACGCGGGGGGCCGTCGCGTCAATGGCGATTAGGAACCATCGCGAGGCCGTGTTCCCGGCGGCATCCGCCGCCCGGACTGTGAAAGTGTGCCAGCCATCCGAGAGCCCTGTCAGGGCGACATCGAACGGCGGCAGAAAGCTGGAGAGAGCGCCCGCGTCAATACGGAGGTCCGCGCTGACAAGGTTCGGATCGTCTACCCAGAGGTCCAGGCTGCTGCCGCCTTGGACCAGGGAGTTATTCGCGGGGGAGACGAGGGTGATGTTCGGCGGCAGAGAATCCACTGTGAAGGAGTAGCTCGCCTGCGTTGTGTTCCCCAGGGAGTCCGTCGCGACCACGTCGAGGATGTGCGCCCCCTCGCTCCAAGAGGGCGTGTAGATGTCCCAAGGCGCGTACAAGTACGAGGCGAAGCCCCCGTCGAGGGAATATCGGACGGATGAGAGGTCGGAGTCCGTGACCGTCAGGTCGATCACAGTCCCGCTCGGGAAGATCGCGCCGTCCAGAGGGGAGTTCAGGGTGATCACGGGGTCGGGGTTCGGCGGCGTCGGTGCAGGCTCCAGGGTCTGGAGCGTCCAGTAGTTGAACACGGTCTCCCCGATGAGTTGGTATCCCGTGAACCGGTCCGTCCGGAAGGCCCACGTGAGATTCCAGAGGTAGAGCGGAATCAGCGGGAAACGTTCCGCGACGATCCCCTGCTCCCACCCGACGAACTGGCTTCGATTCGCGAGGTCCATCGCGGACCGCGAGGCATCCGCCGCTGCGTCGAAGGGCTGGTCCCGGAAGCCCACGACGTTCCGCCCGCTCGGAGAGTTCGATGAGTGGAGGAGGTTGAACAGGTAGTCGGGGTCTCCGCGGGAGATCGTCCAGGGGTCCCACGAATGGGTGTCGGGGTCTGCGACGATGGTGATGTCAAAGTCCCGCGCGTCGAGCGCCTGGAGGATTGCGCCGAACGCGGTCGACCTCGAGACGATGTTCAGGCCCACGGACCGGGCCGCCGACGCGATCATCGCACCCACGGTTGCCCTGACCGGATCAAAGTCCGCCTGCGGCGTGAGGATGTCGATTTCGCGAGTTCCGATCACCGGCAGGCCGCGGCAGCCCGTCCCGTCAACCATGCAAGTTCCAGGCGGGTCTGTCCAACCCTGCGCGTCCAGGATGTTGTTCGCAGCCGTCGTGTTGTACGGATAGGCCGGGAGGCTCACGTTGTACCAGCCGTCGTTGGCGGGGCTCACGAGCGAGTCCGCGGCGCTCCCGTGCGACTGGAGGAGAGCCCGTGCGATTGTGTCGCGATCCACGACGTGAGCGATTGCCTGACGTAGCGGGAGACCCGTGTCGTCCGCGCGCGAGTCCACCGGCGGGTACGTCGTGTACCCGAACGGCTGACGGCGGAGGTTGAAGAGGAGCGTCTGCGGGTGGAGGTCCGGCGCCTCGAGGACTTGGATTTCCGGTCGGCCCTGGAGGTCGGGGAGGAACTCCGGCGGGAGCTCCTCCATCAACAAGTCGAGTTCCCCCGACTCGAGCGCGAGCACACCGAGCTGGGTCGTCCGGTAGATTCTGAACAGGATTTCGTCGACCTTCGGCGGGCCCAGGACATAGTCGGGGTTCGCGTCGAGCCGCGCGAACTGGCCGAACTGCCACGTGACGAACCGGAAGTGACCGCTGCCGATGACGTCCGCATCCGTCAGTTGCCAGGCCCCGGCCGCGACATAGTTGAAGGGAGCGATGGCGGTCTCACCCGTCGGGACCCCCTGGAGCCGGAGTCTCGGGTCCAGCCAGCTCTCCGGGTACACGGCGTAGCCCCAGTCCGCGTGTCGCCCGCCACCCGTACCCTCATAGACGTGGCGCGGGAGCAGAGGAAGCCCGACAAGCGTGCTCCGGTAGAACAGGGCGTAGTCGTCCTTCAGGGTAAACCGCAGTCCGCAGCGCAGGTTCGGGTCGCCCGGGAGCGTTCCGGTGCCCTCCCAGGCGAGCGAGACCCCGCACCCCATCCATACGATGTTCACGTGCCGGTTCGCCGGGAAGCTCGGGGAGCCGGGGTCATCCCACAGAACCCGCAGGTGCGTGTTGAGCATGGGGTTCAGGGACTGGAGGACGTAGTTGAACATCACGTCCCCGATCGTCGCCTGGACGCCGTCGTGGAACCTAACGCCGTTGGAGTCGTAGTACGCCGTGATGTTCCGGCGCCACGCGATTGGGTCCGGGCAGGGCGCGGGGCAGGTCGACTTTAGGAACGCCCCGTCCTCGACCTGTTGGAAGACTCCGTCCCCGTCCGCGTCCACGCCCCGGACGATGTTCGGAAGGAGCGCGTTCGTGACGGGGTCCGCCTGGCCCACCGTGTCGTACACCCGCCCGAGAACCGCCATCGTGAATGGGTCCGTCAAGGCGATTGCCGGGAGGATGTTCCTCGTCTTCATCTGGTCGCTGCTCCCGACGCTCAGGATGTGGACCTGAGCGGGTTCCCGATCATCGAGCGCCTGGACCGGAAGATACGGCGCGGACAGCAATCCCAAGACGAGGCACAGGACGAGGACACCCCTCCGGCGGCGCATGCGGTCCCCTATGGCCGATAGGGCGAAGGCGCCTTAAGGAGTGTGGTGCGATCGGGCCGGCCCCCGCGCTCGAGTCCCGCTCCGGGTTCCGGCCCCCGCCGCGGGAATCGCTGGCCTCGTCTCGCCTTCCCCGCTCCGCGGGAACTCGTCCACCCTCTCCGTCAAGTGCGGGGCCATCTCTCCATAGACGTCCACGAAGGCGGACCCCATGGTCACAGGGCTCGCGATCGATTGAGGAGCTCAGGGCCTGGGCTTCTCGGGCGTCTCCGTTCCGCCTTGGCGCCTCCGGCGCCGGACCAGGAGAAGAACCAGCAGGGCGGCCAGGGCCGCCGCTAGCATCAGGGCGGCCGCGATCCCGAGCAGAACGGGCATGGGTCCCGCGATTGTGAAGCTCCACGTGTCGTCGGAGCCCATCGGGTTCCCGGCGAGGTCCGTCAGCGTCTCGGCGAGCCGCACCTCGTATCCCGATCCGGCGCGGAACGGCTCGTCCGGCGTGAACGTGAACGACCGACCGTCCGCGGACCATGTGAACGTCCCGTTGTCCGCGCGCCAAGTCCGCGTGCCATCCGAAATCGAGAACGCGGCCTGCGCCGACGCTTGGCTCACGGGCTCCGAGAACGTCACGTTGACGCGAGTCGGGGGGAGGGAGACGGCTCCCTCGGGCGCCCGTTCGATCACCTCGGGCGGGGTCCCGTCCACCCGGAACCGGTACGACGCCGTCGCCACGTTGCCCATCGAGTCCCGGGCCGTCACGTCGAGGACGCGCGTCCCATCCGGCCAGGAGGTCGTGGAGACGTCGTACGGGTCGGGGAGGGGTTGGGGCGCGCCGCCATCGACGCGGTACTCGGCGGACGCGAGGTCCCAGTCCGCAATCCAGAGGTCGATCCGGACGCCCGGACGAATCAGGGAGCCGTCAGGGGGCGCGACGAGGATGATCACCGGTTTGCCGGGTCCCTGAAGGGTCCAGTAGTTGAACACGGTCGAGCCGACGAGGTACACGTCGGTCATGCGATCCCGACGGTACGCGTACGTCGTCTCCCGATAGTACAGCGGCTCGACCGGCCGATTGATTGCGACCATGCCCTGCGCCCACCGGACGAGCGTCCCGCGGCTCGCGGCGTCCGGCTCGGACCGGGAGCCCTCGAGCACAGGATTGAGCGCAAGGTCCCACACGCCCCCGTAGTTCCAGCCTTCGGCGGCGCCCAGGGGGTGGAGGACGTCGAAGAGGTAATCGGGGTCGCCCCGGCCGAGCGTCCAAGGGTCCAGCTCGAGCATCCCGAGGTTCGTGAGCAAGGCGAGGTCGAAGTCGCGCGCCCCCAGCCTCTGGGCGATGGCCCCCCACGAGGTCGGCATCGAGCGCACGTTCACGCCGATCGAGCGGGCCGCGGACCCGAGCATCGCCCCCGCGGACGCGATGATGGGGTCGAAGTCCGCTTGCGGCGTCAGAATCTCAATCGCCCGGGTCCCGATCACCGGGAAGCTCCGGCACCCCGTGCCGTCCGTTTGGCACGGCCCCGGCGGGTCGGTCCATCCCTCCCCGTCGAGGATTGCCGCCGCTTGGCTCGGGGAGTATGGAGGCATCGGTAGGGACGCGTTGTACCACGTCGTGCTGTTCGGGCTGACCATCCCGTCCGCGATCTGGCCGCGGTTCTGGAGCAGCGTCACCACGATTGTGCGCTTGTCGATTAGGTGGCTGAGCGCCCCGCGGAACGGCTGGCCCGGGTCGTCCGTCTGCGGGTCCAGGGGCGGGTACGGGGAGTACCCGAACGGCTGGCGGCGGAGGTTGTACCAGAGCATCGCGGGGAAGAGATCGAAGGCGGACACCAGCCCCACGTTCGGATCGAGCTCCAGGTCGGGGAGGAACTCGGGTGGGACGCTCCCGAGGATGAGGTCGATCTCGCCCGCCCGGAGCGCGAGGATGAGGAGTTGCATGTTCCCGTAGATTTTGAACAGGATGCGATCGTAGCGTGGCGGGCCGAACGCGTAGTCGGGATTGGCGTCGACTTGGGTGAAGCTCCTCCAGACCCAGGTGACGAAGCGGTAATGGCCGCTGCCGATCACGTCCGTGTCCGTCACGGCCCATGACCGGGCCGCGAGCACGTTGAACGGCAGGTACGTCGTTTCCCATGTCGGCACGCCCTGGCCCGCGCGCGGGTCCGCGTCCGGGTAGATCGCGAGTCCGAAGTCTCCGTGCCGCCCGCCGCCCGTGCCTTCCCAGACGGCGCGCGGGAGGATCGGGATCCCGAGGACGGCCCACGGGAAAAGCGAGTACGGGGTCTGGAGCTGGAATCGCAGGGCCGCCGTCAGGGGGTTCCCGTCCCGGTCGTCCGCGGGGAGGACCCACAGCCAGCGATCCCGCGTGAAGTTCGATCCAGGCCCGCCGCCCAGATCCATCAGGGGCAGGAGGCGAGACGCCGCCATCGGATGGAGGGCCAGGGCGTGGTAGGAGAACAGCACGTCCATGGCCGTCACGGGCGTTGCGTCGTGGAACCGCGCCCGGGTGAAGTTGTAGAACACGGTCAGTTCGCCGGGGCTCGGTGGGAGGCCGAACGCGCCCGCGTCGGCCGGTCCGAGGATTCCGTCCCCATCCTGGTCGATCCCGACCGCCAGCCTCCCCACGACGGCGTCCGTGGTCGGGTCCCTCTGCACGGCCGTGTCGTACACCCGCGCGAGGACCGCCATCGTGTACGCGTCCTGCCAGGCGAGCGGGTTCAGGACGTTCCGGGTCAGCATCTGCCCGAGCGCGCCGACGGTGAGGGTTGGGGCCTGGGCCGGTTGCACAGGGTCGCCACCGCGGGCCGTCCCCAGGGACGGCAGGGCCAGCATCGCGACCGCCAAGGCGACGGCGATCGCGCGCATCGCTCTACGAATCTGATTCCCCCCGGCCGCCCGAACGGGAGGCGGCTCCTTAAGGAGTTTGGTACGACCCTCGGTGGCTTCCGGGCGGACTCACAGCGGGAACTTGTCGCTGATCTCCGGCCGCCGGCGCTCCCCGCTCCGCAGGAACTCCTCCATCTGCTCCTTCAGGTGCGGCGGCATCTCCGCGTACACGTCCGTGAACACGCTCTCCAGGGGCGGGGGCGGGACCTTCTCCGCGAGCCGGATTGCGTCCGAGATCTCGTCGTCGAGCTCCTTCGTGAGCGTCTGGTCGTCGATCTCGTCCCAGAGCCCCTTCTTCTCGAGGTACGCGCGGAACCGCGGGATCGGGTCCTTCCGCTTCCACTCCTCCACCTGCGCGGCGGGCCGGTACCGCGTCGGGTCGTCGGAGGAGGAGTGCGGGCCCATCCGGTACGTGACGGCCTCGATCATCGTCGGCCCCGCGCCCGCGCGGGCCTTCTCGACGGCCTGGGCGGTCACCTCGATCACCGCGAGCACGTCGTTCCCGTCCACCCGCACGCCCTCGAACCCGTATGCCTGCGCCTTCGCCGCGAGGGTTCGCGCCGCGGTCTGGAGCTCCCGCGGGAGAGAGATCGCCCACTGGTTGTTCTGGCAGAAGAAGATGCACGGCGCCTTGAACACGCCCGCGAAGTTCATCCCGGCGTGGAAGTCGCCCTGGGACGTCGCGCCGT